>Ga0209638_1000151_pt1 | contig 46005 bp, 53 predicted proteins | sample BarGraNGADG00211_FD_184490 | JGI IMG/M metagenome (GOLD analysis project Ga0209638, IMG submission 184490) | Arctic peat soil microbial communities from Barrow, Alaska - Barrow Graham LP Ref core NGADG0002-211 (SPAdes) (version 2) | ecosystem: Environmental > Terrestrial > Soil > Wetlands > Peat... | reverse complement strand
GGGAATGGTAGTTCATGAACACCACCCCGATGACCTCGTCCTGCATGATCAGCGGCATGGTCAGGACCGAGCGGATGCCATACGACTCCATCACCTCGTGGTTGGCCTGCGGATCGTTGTACACGTCGTCGATAGCCACCGGATGACCCGACTTCATCGCCATCAGCGCGTGGGGCGCCTGTTCGTCGGTGAGGACCACCCCGATGATCTCCTGCGGGAAGTTGTAGCTGTACTTCGTGCACCACAGCCCGTTCTCCCTCATGGCGAGGGCCGCCGTCTCGGCGCCCACGGCGTCACACGTCACGGAGATGATCCGCTGCATGACCTCGTCGAACTCGAGTGTCGAGTGGGCCAGTCGGTTGACCTCCGCGAGCGCATGGCTGAACGCGACGCGCCGCTCGATCGTCTCCGCCATGGAGTTGAACTGCCGCCCGAGATCGGCGAACTCGTCCGTGCCCGAGTGCAGGTCCGCCCGCGCGGAGAGCCTGCCCCGGCCGATCTGGGTGGCGGCCTCCCGCAACTTCCGGGTCGGGCGATAGACCCACCTCGTCCCGGCGATCCACGAAGCCGCGAGCGCCGCCAGCGCCACGAGGGCGAATCCGCCGAGCGTCGTCGCGAAGATGCCGGCCTCGGGAGCGAACAGCTCGCTCGGTGAGAAGCCGATGGCGAGATAGAGGCCGCCTCCGGGCTCTTGGAAGACCGGCATATAGGCGTACTCCAGCGTCGCGCCGTCCGCGTCCCGAGACGAGACGATCCCGCGCGAGTCTCTTTGGATGGCGGCCATGAGCGGCGTACTCGCGAGCGAACTGCCCGCCGCGCCACGCAGGTCGGGCTCGCGGACGATGACCTGGCCACCCGCGTCGACCAGGTACTCGCGGAACGACGAGGGGGTCGGAGCCGCGGCCATCCTGGCCCTGATCTGGTCCACTCCCAAGGACACGAAGGCCACGTCACGCACCGCCCCGGCCGGGTCGAGCACCGGCAGTGCGACGTTGATGGAGGGAAGGCTGGATATGCGCCCGGCCTGATAGTCCCCGACCGCGAAACGCCGGTACTGCATCGCACGCTGGAAGTACGAGCGGTCGCCGACGTTGACGGTACCCGACGTGGCCAGCGCGGAGACCACCACCCGCCCGTTCGGAGCCACGACGCCCATGTTGAGGTACTCGGGCTGTTCGCTCTTGATGCGCTCGGCGGTGGACTGGGCGGTCTTCCAGTCCCGGCGCTGAACCGCCTGTGAGGAGGAGTACGCGACCAGGGTCGCCCGCGCCTCGTTGATCAGGTCCTGCAGGGAGCGGGCGTCCGCCTCGACGAGGCGCTGCACGTCCTCGCGGGCACGCTGCTCGGAGATCCGGTTCTGGCCTGTCGCGTACACGACGAGCAGCGCGGTAGCCGGAAGGAGGGCAAGCAACATGATCGCGAGAAGCCGGCCGCGAAGTCCTCTGAAGACCCTGGGCATCGATCCCCCGTCGCACCTCGACGCTGCACACGCGGCGGAGATGCGACGAAATCGCCCCCCAGCCGATAGACCATGATACGACAGTGCGGGAACCAGCCGGCGGCCACCTTTGGCGACCAAGGGTCAGGCAATCATCCACTCGCTGTAGATGCGGTTCAGCGCCCCGCAGTGGGGGCAGACCGCTTCCTTCTTGCCCTTCGGGGGAACACGTCGTCCCAGTCGCCGTCGCACTCCCCGCAGCGGATGCCGGCCACCACCGTGGTAGCGGACCTGTTCCGCACCGCCTCGAAGTCGAGACTGCCCGGAAGGCGCGTGATGATCCCCACGGTCTCGAGACCCGAGTTGCGGCGCGTGGCGCGCTTGGTGAAGAGGTTCATCGCCCTACTCCTTGTACAGCCTCTCGATGTCCTTGCCCCAGTTGCCCTCGGGAGAGTCCAAGACGATGTAGCGGAGGCGCTCGGTCACGGACTTCCCATCGAGGAACTCGCGGGCGTCCTGCGCGGTGTGGGCCTTGTAGACCTCGTAGGTGACGATCCCCGGCTGGCCCGTCTGCGGCACGGTCTTCGTCTCGCTGTACTTCCGGACGAACCTGACCCTGCCGCGATCGAACAACCCGGTCAACAGGCTCATGCGCCTTCCCCTCCCGCGCGCCGCAGCCGCGTCCGTCGCAGCCGGGAGGTCGGGCGCCGCCCGACGGGCAGCACCGCGGCCACCTGCGCGGCCGGTCTCCATCGTGAGGTGTCTGCGCCGCACGGGCGGCGGGATAACCGGCGAAGGACTCAGTCCTGCGGGCGCCCCGGGACTTCGTGACAGTCGGGACAGCGCGCTTCGTAGCAGTCCGCCCCCCCGACCAGGATGAGGGGCGAGTCCCACGGCGCGGGGGACCCGTCGATGATGCGCTGGGTGCGCGTCCCGACGCCGTGACACTTCTGGCAGATCGCGGTGAGCAGGGAGACCTCGTCTGCGAGCGCCATCAGCGTGGGCATCACCCCGAACGGCTCGCCCCGAAAGTCCTGGTTCAGGCCCGTGACGTAGACCATGTGGCCGTCGCGCAGCAGGCGTCGCACCACTCCGACGAGCTCCTCGCCGAAGAACTGGCCTTCCTCGATGGCGACCACATGGCACGTCTCGCCGTCGATGCAGCGCGCCTCCGCCACGACGAGCGCCTCCATCTCGGTCCCGAGGCGCGAGCGGGCCATGCTCCCGTCGCGCGAGTCGACGACGTGCTTGTAGATCACGATGGAGTCACCGGTCACCGCGTGCCGCGAGAGCAGTCGGATGAGCTCGCCGGTCTTGCCGCTGCTCATGCAGCCCGCGATCACGTGCAGCCGACCGACCGTCTCCGACATGGTGCCTCCTCGCCGACTCCGCAACGTACCGTCACACCATAGCGGAGGCAGCGGCCCTCAGGAGGCTGCCGGCTCGCGGGAAGGGACGAACTCGCGCCATGCGGCTCCGAGCGCGGAGCAGAAGCAGGCGACGATTGGCGACACGAGCGCGATGATCCCCGTCGTCTGGTCCGGCGGAAGAACGAGCGCCACGCCGGTCAAGACCAGACCCGGGACGAGCATGCCGAGGATCGCGCCCCCGACCGAACCGCCGGAGCGCGCCATCACGACGAGGACGATGATGGCCAGGAGGGCGGCCGCCTCGAATGCGAGCGACGCCATCACGAGGAACCGCACGATCTCGGGAAGGCCCCGCTCGACGGGACCGAGGAGCCCGGTGGACGCATCGAACAGCACGCGACCCACCGGATACCACGCGACCGCGCCGACCACGAGCCCCACAAGCATCCGAAGGCCGATCCGCGCACCGAACGAGCCGGGGGTACCGCATGAGACGCCTCCCTCTGGGAGATATACTCCGCGACCCGTGGCCGCGGAGGGCGGCTCGTCACGATCGGGGGTTCCTCGATGTACTTCTTCCCCTACGTGCGTCGGGAATGGACCGTGTTCCAGTGCCCGAACGGACACACGGTGGCGCGAGAACTCAAGGGCGTCGTCCGGCTCGGGGATCCGCTCGTGCGCTGCCCGAAGTGCGGGCTCGTGACGCGCGTCGATCTCTACCGCGAGTGGGCCGACATGACGCCGCGGCAGCGCCGATCGGTCGTGATCGGAGATGCGCTGACGGTCGTGTTCGCCGGCGGCGCGCTCGGCATCGTGCTCGGGGCGGTCGTCGCGGTCATGGGCCTGCTTGCCGACCTGCCCGACGACACTCTGATCGTCATGGCTGCGCTGGCCTTCGTCGTCGGCCTTTGCGTCCCGGCCGTGCGTCAGAGCGCCGTGATCCGCGAATCGAAGCGGCGCAGCGCTGCCCGGGAGGGCGCGCCCGTCGCCTGACCCGGATCACGCCGAGTCGAGTGCCGCCTTCGCCCTGACGTGTTCCCGGCTCGACCGCACTCGGGTGATCTGCGCGTCGAGCGCTGCCCGGAAGTCCGGCCCGAGGAACAGATGCGTCGGCATCACGGCCAACCGGTAGCCCTCGAGGCCCGCCGCGCCGTCGCGGCGGGTGCGCCGCTCCAGAACACGTGTGAGCATGCGCTTGTCGATCCGGTTCGCCAGGTCGAAGGGCGGAGGATCGGACACCTCTTCGAAACCCATCTTGAGCAGGATGCCCACGAGGTCCGACCGCGCGGTGACGATCTTCGCGCCTTCGTAGAGCTCGATGCCCACGTCGTCCAGCATGCACCGAAGGCCCTCTAGGGTCTCCAGCACGATCGTCAGACGGCCCTCACGCCCCTGCAGGCTGAGCTGCGACATCCTGCCGAAGCCGCTGATCGCATGCAGCTCCCAGATCTCGTCGACACCTCTGGCCGCCAGCACCGTCCCGTCATCGCCGATGATGTCGGCGCTCGCCACGGCGATCGACGCCATGAAGAAGTCGCCGAAGTGATGCTCGTAGCGGAACTTCCGGCCGGCCTCGTACGCCGAGAGTCCGGCGGCTGCGACGGCCACTCCGGCCAGGGGGAGGTAGGCGCTCGGCGCGGCCCCCGCGGCGGCCAGCGCCGCGGACGCAGCACCGCTTCCGAAGACGGAGGTGACGGCGACGCCGATCGCGTCCGCCTGCAGCTCGGTCGAGGGCTCCTCCAGTGTCCGGGCGAATCGACGCAACCCACGCGGCAGGAAGTGCCCCGCATTCGGCGATCGCGACGCGCGGACCTTCTCGACGGCCTTGTTCACGGGCACGTCGTCGTACGAGGCGAACTCGTACTCGAACGGCATCTCGCGGATCTGGAGCCCGGCCAGCGTCCTGAACTCGCAGTAGGCGTACTTCAGACCGAGGCGGATGCGCCCCTCCTGTTCGACGCGGCGCATCGAGACGGGCAGCGCGACGCGGTTCAGTATCCGGAACTTGCCGCATTTCGACGCGCGGCGGACGTAGTCGTGGTCCTCGGCGAGCAGAAGACTCTCGTCGAAGCCGCCGATCCCCTCATGGACGTCGCGACGCACGAGCATGCAGGCGCCCGCCGCGTGCGGAGCCACGTACTGCATGGTCCTGAGGTAGAGGCCCGCGGTCCAGCAGGCCACGATGTAGTCGGGGCTGCGCTCGATCGGCGAGACGCGCGCGCCGGTGACGGAGAGGCCGCGCGCGACGAACTCCTCGACGGCGAGTTCGATGAAGCGTTGCGAAGGCTCACAGTCGGCGTCGAGGAACAGGATCAGGTCTCCGGTCGCCTCGCGCGCCCCGGCGTTGCGTCCGTGAGCGGGCCTGCCGCCGGTGACCACACGCGCGCCACGCGAACGCGCGATCTCGCGCGTTCCATCGGTCGAGCCGCCGTCGGCGATCACGACCTCGACGGGACGCAGGCTCTGCCTGTCGAGGCAGTCCAGGAGGCCGGGCAGCCGGTTCGCCTCGTCAAGAACGGGGACGACCACGGTGACGCTCGGCGTCCCTGCGTGTGACGATCGCTCCATGGCCTCCCCAGACGTCAGGGCACGCAACCGCGGCGCGGGCTGATGCGGCACCCGTGCCCTTCGCGGCATAGACTACCGCACCGGGCGTGTGAGTGCTGCGGTGAGCGGCTGGCGCCGTCTGGCGCCGCAGCCGCTCACGGACCCTGGAACCATCGCCGAAGGGCACGGCGGTTGCTCCTCATCCGACCGTGAAGGTCCATCGCATCCAAGGCATCGCGTTCTCGAGCTACCTTGTCGAGACCCCCTCCGCCCTCTTCCTCATCGACAGCGGCTTCCGTTGGTTCGAGCCCCTCGTGCTGCACAAGATCCGCAGCATAGGCCGAGAGATCGAGGACCTCGGGCTCGTCGTCCTGACGCACCCGCACATCGATCACGTGGGAGCCGTTCCGGCGCTCCTCACCCACACCGACTTCGAGATCGCCGCCCACCCCACCTCGCGCGCGGCGCTCGCGACAGGCGGACGCGCCTTCTCCCGGCCGACGCAGACCTGGACGAAGGCAGTGCAGTGGCTGGCGACGACCGCGCTGCCGCTGCTCAGACTCCCGCCCATCGTCCCTACGGTGCTCCCGGCCGACGGCGAGCGACTCGACCGCTTCGGACTCGCCGGAGCGCTCCTCTACACGCCGGGGCACAGCCAGTGGTGCATCTCGCTGGTCCTCGACGACGGGACGACGCTCGCGGGTGACCTCATCATCGGGGCGGGCCACATGACCACCCGCGTCTCTCCTCCCGCGATGGCCGCCGACCCCGCCGGCGCGCTCGTGAGCATGCGCAAGCTGCTCGACGCAGGCGCCAAGCGCTTCATGCCCGCGCACGGCAGGGCGTTCGGCGCCGCCGATGTTCGCGCGCTGCTCGGAAGGCTGACGGCCGAGGCTGCGACCGCGCGATAGCTCACACGCACGACAGCCCCGACCACCTTCCCGGCGGTTCGGGGCTGTCTTTCACTCGGCCGATCCAGCGGGCCGACACGCCCTTCGACGTGCCCGCACTCCCGCTAGCCTCTCGGCTGCTGTTGCGTGATGCAGTGGACGTTGCCGCCACCGAGAACGATCTCGCGGCCCGGGAACGTGACGACCTCCCGGTCCGGGAAGAGTTCCCGCAGGGTCTCGATCGCCTCGTCATCGTGGCCGTCGCCGAACACCGGCACGACGAGCCCGCCGTTGCACAGATAGAAGTTGACATAGGACGCCGGGATCTCGTCACCTGCTTCGCGGGGCAACGTGCCTTCGACCACGTCGAGGCCGGCCGCCTCCTCGGCGGTCAGGTACTGCGGACCGGGCATCGGGATCGTGTGCACGTCGAGCGGCCGACCCGCGGCGTCCGTCGAGTTCCTGAGGATCTCCAAGTTCTCGGCCAGGATCTCGTAGCGCCAATCGGTCGGGTCGTCCACGATGCCGGCCAGCACGACCCCCGGACGCACGAAGCATGCGACGTCGTCGACATGCCCATTCGTCTCCTCCGGATCGATGCCGCGCTTCAGCCAGATCACCTTCTGGATGTTCAGGTACTCGCCCAGGTATGCCTCGATCTGCTCACGCGAGAGCTCGGGATTGCGCCCGCGGCTCAGGAGGCACTCCTCGGTGGTGATGACCGTGCCCTCACCGTCCACGTGGATGGACCCGCCCTCCATGACGAGCGGCGCGGGATAGCGGTCGACGCCCTCGATCCCGGCCATCTTGCGAGGGACGAGCGCGTCCTTGTCCCACGGGAAGTAGAGGCCGTCGAACAGGCCCCCCCACGCGTTGAAGCGCCAGTGGACCATGCGGACGTCGCCCGAGCCGTTGACGACGAACGAGGGGCCGATGTCACGCATCCATGAGTCGTTGTTGGACATCTCGACCACTCCGACGTGGTCCGGCAGCATCGCGCGGGCGTTCTCGAACTGGTCGGGGTTCGCCCCGACGGTGACCGGCTCGAACCGCGCGATCAGGCCGGCGACCTCTGCCCACGCGCGCTGCGCGGGCTTCGCTCCGTTCCTCCAATTGTCGGGGCGCTGCGGCCAGAGCATCCACGTGCGCTGGTGCGGCTCCCATTCGGCGGGCATGTGGAACCCATCGGCGCGGGGCGTGCTGTCGAGGGTCTTCGGCATCGTGGTCCTCCTTCGGCCCCGTCCGGCCCCGGACGCTCCCGCGCACCGGGGCCGGACGGAGATGGCTGCGGGGTCAGGCGACGGCCCTCGCCGTCTTGTTCTTCGCGTGGTAGTAGAGCCAGACGCCCACCGCGATCGACGCGAGCGTCCCAATCCCGGTGATGCCCCAGTACAGCGCCTTGGGCGTGCCCTCGGGAACCGCGTAGAAGAACAGGAACAGGGTCAGCACGATCCCCGCCTCGCACAGGATGGTCCAGATCCAGGCGCCTGCGTCGCCCAGCGGCACCTTGTACGGGCGGTGCTGCTCGGGGAACTTCTTCCGCAGCACGACGAGCGCCGGGAACATGAGCAGGTACGGGAGCAGGAAGACGACCGAGGAGAGCGCGAAGATCGTCCAGAAGATGCTCTCGTTGCTGGCGAACAGCGTGTAGTTGACCACCGTGACGACGGTGGCGATCGCGCCCATCAGGTAGAACGCGTAGTCCGGGGTGCCGAACCGCTTGCTCTCGTGGCCGAAGACGCCAGGCGCGGTCTTGTCCATGCCCGTGGCGGCGATCGAGTGGTTCGCGCCGATCGACCAGGTGACCATGTTGCCGAAGAAGGTGAACAGCAGGCCCACGATGATCGCCGAGTACAACCAGCCCCATCCCGACAGCATGCTGTCGAACGAGATCTTCAGCGCGTCGGCGATGCCGGTGACGATGCTGACGTCCTTCAGCGGGATCGCAGCCAGGATGCCGAAGGTCGAGAACATGTAGACGAACAGGATCGCTCCGCCGGCGAGCAGGATCATCTTCGGCACATCGCGCTTCGGGTCGCGGATCGCGTCGCCCGCCGAACTCATCAGCTCGAAGCCCATGAGGCTGTAGATGATGACCGGCATGAAGCCGAGCGAGTCCATGTTGAAGGTCGGGATGAACGCGGAGAGTGCGAACGAGTTCGCCGATCCGTTCTTGAGCATGTAGGCGAGTCCGCCGATGCCCAGAACGAGCAGGACGATCACCTTGAGCGCGGCGCTCAGGTTGGGGATCCATTTGGAGAGCCGCATCGGCAGGATGCCCACGAGGACCATGAGCCAGATCATCACGAGCACGATGGCCATCTCGGCCATGCCGCTCAGATTTGGCATGAACGTCGCCTTGAGCGTGCCGGTGAACAGGACGAACACACTGGGCGCCCAGAGGGCGACGTTCACCCAGTAGAGCCAGGCGGTGACGGTGCCCCACAGCGGGCCGAAGGCCTCGCGGACCCACACGTAGATACCGCCCTCGTCCGGCCACGCCGAGCCGAGCTCGGCGGTCACAAAGCCGTACGGGATGAAGAACGCGACGCCAAGGATGAGCCAGAACGTGAGCCCTGAGACGCCGATCGCCGCCGAAGCGCCGACGGTATCGGCGACCAGGATGGCCGAAACGGAGAACAACACCATGGAGAGCAGCCCGAATGCCTTCTTCGGAGAGCTCGACTCCTTACCGGTCTGAGCCATGTCTGACATGACCGATCCCCTTCCCTCTTGCTCGGATGATGAAGTCCCCGTTACGACAGAAGCGCCATCGCGATCGGATGGAGCCTCGGATCCGATGGCATCTCGTCGAGGCCGATCAGGGCGAGCATCAGCGCCTTCTGGAAGTGCAGCCGGTTCTCGGCCTGCGGGAAGATGATGGATGCCTCGGAATCGGCCATCTCGTCCGTGACCTCCTCGCCGCGCATCGCGGGCAGGCAGTGCATGAACTTGGCGCCGGGCTTGGTGTGGGACCACAGGTCCGCGTTCACCTGGAAGGGCGTGAACGCCTCGATGCGGTCGTCGTACTCGGCCTCCTGGCCCGTCCACCACCAGCAGTCAGTGTAGACAAAGTCCGCGTCCGCGACGGCCTCGAGCGGGTCGTTCGTGAGCAGGAAGGAACCGCCGTTCTCGGCCGCGTTGCGACGCGCAGTCTCCTGGAGCGCCGGTGCCATCTCATAGCCGGGCGCGTTCCCGATCCGGACGTTGACGCCCAGCTTGGTGAGCGTCGTCGCGAGCGAGTTGCAGGGGTGCGCCGCGTCGCCGAGATAGGCGAACGTGACGCCCTCCAGCTTGCCCATGCGCTCGAGGATGGTGAACGCGTCGCTCATCGACTGCGCGGGGTGGCGGTCGTGGTCCATGCCGTTGAAGACCGGGACGGTCGCGTGGCGCGCGAGCTCCTCGATCGTCTCGTTCTTGTTGGAGCGGATCTCGATGCCGTCGTTCATGCGTGAGAGCACCGCGGCCGTGTCGGCCACCGTCTCGCGGCCCGGCAGGTGGATCTCGCCGGGGCGCAGGTAGATCGCGTTTCCGCCGAGCTCTGCGAAGCCGTTCTCGAAGCTGACGCGCGTGCGCGTCGAGGAGGCTTCGAAGATCATCGCGAGGTGTCGCCCGGGGAGGAACGGCGTCAGTCGCATCTCGCTGCGCAGCTTCTTCAGGTGGACCGCCAGAACGAGCAGGTCCTCGAGCTCCTTGCGCGTGTAGTCGAGGTCCGTGAGGTAGTGGCGCCCCCTCAGGTATTTCAGCGGCGGCAGTGTCGCGATGTCCATGTCGAGCTCCTTCTGTTCGGGACCGGCAAGCGGTCATCCGTATGTGCGCGCCGGCGGCGTTCGCCCCGGCGTTGTCGTCGAGGGCTGTCGAGCCTAGCTGCGCACCTCGTTCACGGGCGGGGCCACGACACTCGTGCCCGCCTCTCCCGTCACGATCCGCGCGATGTCGTTGAGGTTGCCGATCGCTGCGCGCTTCCCCGTCGCCCGGGCGAACCGGATGGCCGCCTCGACCTTCGGCCCCATCGAGCCCGCAGGGAACTCGTACGCCCCGAGCTCATCGGGAGTGACCTCGCGCAGGAGCTTCTGATCGGGCGTTCCCCAGTCCGCATAGACGCCGTCGGCGTCGGTCGCCAGAACGAGCAGGTCGGCGCCGAGTTCGCGCGCCAGCAGTTGCGCGGCCAGGTCCTTGTCGATGACCGCCTCGATGCCCACGAGCGTCCGCGCCCCGTCCGACAGGTAGACGGTGGGGATCCCGCCACCGCCGGTGCAGATGACGACCGTGCCCTTCTCGAGCAGCCACTTGATCGGCGCGATCTCGAAGATCTGCTTCGGCTCGGGCGACGCGACCACGCGGCGCCACGCGGCGCCGTCCTGCTTGACGACCCAGCCCTTCGCGGCCGCGAGACGGTCGGCCTCGTCCCTCTCGTAGCAGGGGCCGACGAACTTCGTCGGGTCTCCGAACGCCGGATCGTCGGCATCCACCTCGGTCATCGTGAGGACCGTCGCGATCGGCTTCTCGAACGGGAGCAGGTTGCCGAGCTCCTGCTCGACCATGTAGGCGATCATTCCCTGCGTCTGCGCGCCGAGGACGTCCAGCGGATAGGCCTCGACCCCCTTGTACGCGGCGGCCTGCAGAGCGAGGAGGCCGACCTGCGGACCGTTGCCATGCGCGATGACCAGGTTGTGGACCTCCGCGAGCGGAGCGAGTGCCTTCGCCGCGATCTTGACGTTCTTGCGCTGCGCCTCCGCGGTCATCGGGTCCGAGCGCCGGAGCAGCGCGTTGCCGCCGAGAGCCACCACGATCGTCTGCTTCTCCATCTGTCTCCCTCGCGCCGGTCCAGCGTCCGCGTTGCCGCGTCAATGTATTTATTTGTCCGGTCGGACAAATCCACCATGACGCGGTATACTTCTGCTGTCAAGTCAGACGATGGAGGCAATCGATGAGTGACGTTCCGAAGAGGGGCCCGGGCCGTCCGCGGACGCGGGACAAGGCGCGCGCCCTGCGCGTCGACGACCCGATCGAGTCACTCCCTCCCACCGCGCGCAATCTCCTCGACGCCGCGCGGCGGATCCTGGTGCGCGATGGTTTCACCGCGCTCAGCCTCTCGGCGATCGCCGCGGAGGCGGACGAGTCGAAGGCGAGCATCGGCTATCACTTCGGCAACAAGGAGGGGCTCGTCGTCGCGCTCGTCGATTCCCTCGTTCACGAAGCCAACCGGAGCATCATCTCCGAGACGCACCGCTATCCCATGGGCGAACAACGGCTGAGGGCGCTCATGGACGGGGAGAAGCGCATCGTTGACGACACCGACAGCTTCGTGGCGCTCACGGAGATCCTGCCGCACGCCATGCGCGACGGTTCCTTGCGCTCGCGTGTGGCCGACCTCTACGCGGACTACCGGGCGACCGTTCTCGACGTGCTCTCAGCGCAGGACGACCCCGCGCACGCCGAACTTGCGTCACTTGCGACGCTCATGATCGCGCTCGTCGACGGGCTCTCGGTGCAGCACAGCCTCGACCCCGACCGCGCGAATGTCGCGGCGGCCATAGCGCTGTGGGAGAAGATGATGCGCTGCGTCCTTCGGGACCTTCGGATGATCGACGTCGGCTGAGACGGTCCTCTCGGCTCAGCCCTCCCCGAAGGCCGACTTCAACTGCTCGAGGGTGAACGGCTGCTCGTCGTGTCCCGTGTAGGTCAGGCGGGGCCCGCGCGCGATGACGCCCCGGATGCTCGCGGTCATCGCGTCCTCGTCGCATACGAAGACGCCGCGCTTCGGTTCGCTCCGTGTCCGACCTCCCCCACCCAACAGGTCCCCGACGAGAGCGTCGCCACTCGCCGTGAAGATCGCGAGCGATCCGCGGGTGTGCCCTGGCATCGGGACCGCGACCGCGTCGACGCCGAATCCGTCCAGCGGGAACTCGCCCCGGATGACGATGTCGGCCTCGGGACCGGCGGTGCGGCCGTTCCTCGCCTGTCGGCGTCGCATCATGTCGAGCAGCGTCCTGCCCACCAGCCCGCGCGCCCGCATCTCGCGATCGACGCCCGCCACGCACTTCTCCTCGTCGCCCGCGCCGAGGGCGATCGGTGCGCCGGTCGCCTCGCGCAACACGGCGGCACTGCCCGCGTGATCACCGTGGCCGTGGGTCAGCAGGATCAGCGAGACGTCGCCGGGCGCGTGGCCCTCCTCGGCTATGCGCTCCAGGATCCGCTCGGCCTGTCCGCCGACGCCCGTGTCGACGATGACGACCCGGTCGCCGATCAAGGCGTACACCATGACCGTCATAGGCCCCATCCTCACGGGGATGGGCAGGACCTTCACATCGGACATGGCGCACCCTTCTCGAATCTCGATCGGACCGATGCTACTCGGCCCACTCGCCGTCGAGATAGCAGTACTTCCAGTCCTCGCCGGGCTCTGCGGACCGGATGACCGGGTGCCCCGTCGCGTGGGCGTGCTTCGTCGCGTGCTTGCCGATCGACTGGTCGCAGCAGCCGATGTGACCGCAGATGATGCACTTGCGCAGGTGCACCCAGGACTGCCCGATCTTCAGGCACTCCTCGCAGCCCTCGGTCCGGCCCTCGGGCTCGGGAACGGGAGCCGTGCGCATGTGCTGGCACTCGGGCATGTCGTCTCTCCTTCTCGGGGGACCGCTCAGGCGCGCTTCGGCGCAGGCGGCGTGGAGTACGCGAACTGCTCGGCGTCCCAGCCGCCCTTGGTGATAGCGACCCGGTACACGCTGGTCAGGAAGTCGAGGACCGCCCGTCCGGGGTCGTCACACTGGCGGACGGTGTCGTAGGACATCATCCACTCGCCCATCGCCTCGACCCAGCCGGCGTGCTCGGGCTCTATCGGGGCGGTCTCGCAGCCGTCGGGCCGCGGGACGAGGTACGCGTAGAAGCCCGCGGCCGGCGCGTTGTCGTCCCCGGGCCAGAAGCCCGCGTTCATGTGCTCGGCGTCGAGGTCGTAGCGCATGATGTAGCCGCGGTCGTCGGGCGCCGGCGCGTGCTTCCCGTTGAACAGCAGCACGGCGAAGTCGAACGCTCCCCACCAGAACTGGACGCTGCTCCGCCCGAAGAACTGCGAGCGGAACTCCTCGAAGACTCCGTTGAGCGACGCCAGGACGCGGTGGAAGCGCTGCGCGTGGCCGAGGTCGATGGTGCAGTCGTGGCGGTTCTCGGAGAAGGCCGTGGTGTCCGCGATCTCCTGAGGCTTCTCCCAGATGTCCACGGCGATATCGAGATCGGCGAGCGCGAAGCGGAAGTCCGCCCAGATGTCGGCCACGCAGCGACCGGGGGACAGAGGCACGTCGGCCTGTCGGCCGTCGCTCGCGCGGATCCAGAGAGTCCCATCGAAGACGTCGATGCCCATGGTGACCACGCGGGTGTCCGCGGGCATCGGCCCGGTCGTGAAGCCGCGGGCGTCCAACAGCAGGCAGGTGTTCAGCCACTCGGGCCGCGGCGGCGACAGCGACAGCCTTGTCTTGCCGAGCATCTGCGCGCACATCTGCAGGGTCTTCTTGGTGGGCGCCCACTCCTCATACGGAAGAGCCGGCCAGGCGGCGTGCTCGGTCATCGTGACTCCCTTGTCGTCTGCGTACCGGGGTCGCCGTGACGATCGGCGGCCCCGGTGCATGATTGCGCTGGGGCGGGTCACCGTTCGGGCAACGACCCCACCTTCACGAAGGTGCCTTCCTTATATTCCCGAAACGCTTCCCGCAGCTCGCCGGCCTGGAGACCGATGACCTTGTCGAGCGCGTAGACCCCGAAAGGCAGGGCGCTGGAACCCGCCTCCCGACGCCGTGAGCGACTGGGCCGCGCAGTGGGGCTCGGGGGGACGCCCGCGCGCTGAGACCGGCCCCGGCCTACCCCGCGGCGATCGCCTCGAGGAATGCCTCCGCGTAGCGCTCGAGCTTCGCCGCTCCGACGCCGTGGCAGGCCAGGAACTCGTCGCGCGTCGCCGGCCTACGGGCGGCCATGTCTGCCAGCGAGCGATCGCCGAAGACGACGTAGGCCGGCACCTCCTGCTCGGCCGCCAAGACCCGACGCAGGTCGCGTAGCCTTTCGAACAGGTCCTCGTCGACCGGACCGGCCGCGCTTCCGTCGAATGCCACCAAGCGCTTGCCGCGCGTGCCGCGCTTGGCCTCAGCGGCGATCTTCACGCGGGGGCGAGCGAACGCCAGCTGCACCTCGCCGCGCAGTACGCCGCGGGCCTCGCTGAGCAGCTTGAGCGCGGAGTACGCGGCGATGTCCTGCCGCAGGTATCCGTGGTGGATCAGCTGCCGGATGACGCTCGTCCACTCGTCGCGCGACTTGTCCGCGCCGATGCCGAACACACTCAGTTGGTCGTGCCCCCACTGCCTGATCTTCTCGGTATCGGCGCCTCGCAGCACGTCGATCACGTGCCCGGCACCGAAGCGCTGCTCCGTCCGCACGACGGCCGAGAGCGCCTTCTGGGCGTCGATCGTCGCGTCGTAGAGCTGAGGCGGGTCAAGACAGACGTCGCAGTTGCCGCAGTCCTCGTCGCGTCGCTCCCCGAAGTAGCCGAGCAGCACGCGACGCCGGCACGTGGTCGCCTCAGCGAACGCGATCATCGCCGAGAGCTTGTGCAGCTCGATGCGCACCTGCTCGGGGTTGTTGCCGCTCTCGATGAGACTGCGACACAGCACGGCGTCCTGGAGCCCGAACAGGCACAGCGCCTCCGCGGGCAGGCCGTCGCGCCCGGCGCGGCCGGTCTCCTGGTAGTAGCCCTCGATGTTCTTCGGCATGTCGTAGTGCACGACGAAGCGCACGTCGGGCTTGTCGATCCCCATGCCGAACGCGACGGTCGCCACGACGACGTGCACGTCGTCGCGCAGGAACCGGTCCTGCACCGACGTGCGCTTGTCCGCCGGCAGTCCCGCGTGGTAGGCGGCCGCCTTCACGCCCGCCGCCCGCAGCTTCTTCGCGACCTCCTCGACGCGCTTCCGCGACAGGCAGTAGACGATGCCCGAGTCACCCGGCCGCTCGAGGACGAATCGTTCGAGTTGGGCCGGCGCCGAGCGCTTCTCGACGACGGTGTAGCGAATGTTGGGACGGTCGAATCCCGCGGAGAAGATGGGCGCGTCGAGCAGGTGCAGGCGCTCCCGGACGTCGTCGCGCGTCTGATCGTCTGCGGTCGCGGTCAGCGCCACCAACGGTATGCCGGGAAACAGCTCGCGCAGCTCGCCGAGCTGGACGTACTCGGGGCGGAAGTCGTGCCCCCACTGGCTCACGCAGTGCGCCTCGTCGATTGCGAACAGCGAGATCGGCAGGGTGCGAAGCAGTGCGAGGAAGCCGTCAAGCATGAGCCGCTCGGGCGCGACGTACAGGAGATCGAGCGCGCCCGCGCGCAGGTCGCGCATGACCTCGCTCGCGGTCTCGGGCGTCAGCGACGAGTTCAGGCAGGCGGCGGACACGCCGTTCGCGCGCAACGCGTCGACCTGGTCCTTCATGAGCGAGATCAGCGGCGACACGACGATCGCGGTGCCGGCGCGATGCAGAGCCGGGATCTGGAAGCACAGCGACTTGCCGCCGCCCGTGGGCATGAGCACGAAGGCGTCGCCGCCGTCCGTGACGTGCGCCACGGTCTCCCTCTGGTGAGGCCTGAACTCGTGATAGCCGAAGACCTCGGCGAGGGTGTCGTCGATCGAGCTCGTGCGAAGCGGCATGCGGCAGCGGCCTCTTTAGGTTCGGCGCGAGGGGGCAGCGACGGGATTCGTCTGCGCAGTGTAGCGCGCCGGTCTGACTCCGGCGCCCGACCTCGCGGGGCCCGGGTTCCGCGAGCGCTACGAGAGGGACCTCGCCGCACACGTGGAGCTCCTCGCCCTCATCGGCGACATCGAACGCCACCGGAAGACGGTGACCCTGCTCTTCGGCGCCAAGGACGAGCAGCACAACGAGGCGAACGTCCTGCTCGAGGCCCTTGCGAAGCGCAGAGCCGACGGATCCTGACCGGAGGGCGCGCCTGGACGCGCGAGTCGGGGGCGGCGGTCTCCAGCGCCGCGAGCGCCGCGTCGGCCGGCTCGCCCTCCGCCCGCCATGGGACGTTGCCAGAGCAGCCGACCAGAACGCGAAGGACCGCAGCATGGGCCTGGGGACCGCGAGCACACGACATCCGCCCACTACTCGAACGAGGCCTGAGTGCCCTTCGGCACGAGGATCCCTATCGCGCCTGGCACGACCGACGCCTCGACGGGGGTCTTCCCCGCGTCCTCGCCGTCGGCAAGGACGGGCTGCTGCGGCCGGGTCTCGATCCGGATCCGTTTGCCGCGCCATCGCGTCAACCCTCGCGGAGCCTCCCCGATCGCCACGTCGGCCGCGGATCCGATGAGCGAGGACAGATCGGGAAGGTCGACCACGACGACGTCGAGCAGCCCGTCCGACAGGTCGACCCCATCGGCGATCTTGACGCCGATGACGCCCATGCTCGCGGAGTTGGCAAGTATGCACGCCAGCCCCTCTGCCTCCACGGCCACGCCGTCGACCTCGATCAGGTAGCAGGTGCGCGCGGGATTCGCGAGCGTCTGCAGACCGGCGAACGCATAGGCGAGCCAGCCGAACCGGTCCTTGAGTTCTCGCGTCGCCGCCTCAACGACCGAAGCTTCGAAGCCCATCGTGAGCCGCAGGATGAAGAACCCGTCTCCGACCCGCCCCATGTCGACTCGCCGGATGTCGTAGACGCCGCCGGCGATCAAGGCGGCCGCCTCGGCGAGCGTTGTCGGTATGCCGAGGTCCTCGGCCAGTGCATTGCCGGTGCCCCCTGGCAGGATCGCCATCGGCGGACCGCCCAAGGCAAGAGCGGAGGCCACCTCCGTGACGGTCCCGTCGCCGCCGTACGCCGCGATCAAGTCGTAGCCCTGCCCGACCGCCTGGCGCGTCGCCTCGTATCCGTCGCCTTTGCCGTGAGTGACCACGACATCCCAGTCGATCTCGGCCGGCCCGAACGCGTCGTTGAGGACGCTGAGGACCGGCTCCGGTTGCCCGGCGCTGGGATTCGCTATCACCTTGATGTGCATCCGGCGCCTCCCTCATGCGGGCGGGCTCGACGCCGAGGCGTCGTCGCCGTGGTCTCGCGATCTATCCGGCGGTGTTGCGGAGGACCTCGTCTCCGCGACGCCTGTGCCAATCTCGTTCGAACGCGCGTATCCGCGCCTCGATGTGCCAAGCATGGGGGTCGGCGACAGGACGCTTCTCAGTCACAAGGTCCATCGCCTCGTCAGCCGACATCCCCTGCGCGATGAGGATGCAGCAGGTCAGCGCGACGCTGCGGTGACGCCCCGCCCGGCAGTACACGAGGACCCGTCCCCCGGCGTCGAGGACGGGAAGGGCCGCCTCCACTCCGCGGCGCAACATCCACAGTGGGATCGGGAACAGGGGGAAGTCGATCATCGGCAGCCGCAGTATCTCGAACGGCGGCCTCGTGAGCTCTCCGGGAGGAGCGAACCACAGTGTGCTCAGCACGAGGCTCACGCCCATGCCTCTCATGGTCTCGACGTGCCGAGACCGCGGGCGCACGGCGATGAACAACTGGTCCGTGATCGCGGAGAAGTTGTAGGCGGGCGATCCCGCCGGGACGGCGACGCGCGCGATCATCGACGGACCGATGCGCGAGTCACCCTTGCGGCATCCGGAGGGCGGTCAGAACCGCCGCCTGACGACGAGGCCGTACACGAAGAGCACGACGATGGCCCCGCCCGCCGCGACCAGGATCGACATCAGGTTGAGCCCGGTGACACTCGGGCCGCCGAGCAGGCCCGAGAGCCAGCCGCCGACGAAGGCGCCGACGATGCCCAGAAGGATGGTCACGATCCAGCCGAAGCTGTCTCGCATGACCAGCTTCGCGATCACGCCCGCGATGAGGCCGACGATGATCCACGTGAGGATGCTCATACCCGTCCACGTTGTTCACCCCTTGTCCGACACGTGCCGAGGAATAGGTCCCATACGTCCAGCGGCCGGAGCCGCAGGTTCCCGCTTCACTGCTCGCTGGTCGTGTCCTCGCTCTTCTCGACACGCTCGACGGTCTCGGAGGACCGGCGTGGGCTGACGGCACGCACGAGCATGACGATGCCCCACGCGAGCAGTGCGTAGACGGCGAGGGCCAGAAGTGCGCTCCCTTCGAAGGCCGCACCTGAGCTGGTCTGCGTCTTGAACACAGCTTCGAACGGCGCCATGAAGATCGACGAGAAGGAGTAGATGAACGCGACGAAACCCGCGTCGCGGTTGGCTCCGAGCAGACGCAGCACGAACCGGACCGCGATGAGGACCTCGATCACCCCGAACACGTAGTACACGACGCGAGCGAGGATCACCTCCAAAGGAGAACGGGTCTCGGTGTGCACCATCTTTCTGCTCGCACTCGAACCTGCATCGACTGTGGCCATCGGAAATCCTTCCGCAGCGGGACGAGTCTCGTTCTATGGATGTATTTGCCGCAAACAGGGCAGGTTCGAAACCTCGCGCGGGACGCCGCAGTACCATCGGACACGACCGGGCCGCAGAGCCCGTGCGGGTATCTACCTATCGAACGCCGTTGCAGCAACGCCTCTCCTTCGACGCACGGAGGCTCGATGAACCAGAATCGCCGGCACTCGCCGCAGTCCGCACCGCACGCGCCGCGCGACTCCGCGCCCTGGAGGCGCGCGCTGCTCGGCGCCGAGTCGCGCTGGCCGGCATTTGCCGCGGCCTTCGTGATCGTCATCGGCCAGTCGCTCCTCGCGAGCCGCCTCCAACTGCAGCCCGTCTGGCTATTGCCGAGCGTGGCGGCGGTGTTGCTGGTAGCCTCGGTCGGCTTCTACATATCGCCCTCGAAGCCCGATCGGCTCGCCCGGGTCGTCTCGGTCGGCCTCGTCACGGTGCTGGTCGTCACCAACATCGGTAGCTTCATCATGCTCGCACGCGACGTCTTCCTGGGATCGGCGCTCACCCCGACCGACCTGCTCGCCAGCGGCGTGTCGCTGTGGGTCGTCAACGTGCTCGTGTTCGCGATCGTCTACTGGGAGATGGACGGCGGAGGGCCCGAGACGCGACTCGAGCGGCGGCACGAGTTCCCCGACCTCGTCTTCCCGCAACAGCAAGCGGACCAGGAGAAGCTGACGCGCTCCGGTTGGGAGCCCTCCTTCGGCGACTACCTGTACCTCGCGCTCACGAACGGGACGGCGTTCTCTCCGACCGACGCGATGCCGTACACCAAGCGCGCCAAGCTAGCGATGGGGGTCCAGAGCGTGCTGTCGCTAGCCATCGCGGCGATCGTCGTCGCCCGCGCGGTGAACATCGCCAAGGGATAGAGCCCGGCTGGTCTCATCCGACGGTCCGTGGCGATGCGCTGCCCTCGGGAATAGACTCACCGAGTGACGCGCCCAAGAGGCGCGGAGAGGCTCCCGCGTTCTGCGCGATGAGAAGGCATCCATGACCCGTAGTCTCTTCGTGACGACCCTGCTCGCCGCCGCCCTGTCCGCGCTGCTCACTGCGGCGCCCCCCGTCCGCGTTCGCGTCGCCCGCCGGTTGGACGGGGTGGCGAGCTTCGCGAGCCGCGCCAAGGCGACGCTCCATCTCTACCGACGCGAGAGCGGACATTGGCATCTGCGCAACACCGTGACCATGAAGCGGACCTCCAGCGGTATCCGCGCGCTGCTGTCCGCGAGCGTGAAGCCCCGGTATGCGGGCGCATGGCGCGCGATAGTGAGGTTCGGAGGAGCAGTGGGCTATGCCGGCAAGACCTCGATCTCCAGGTACTTCACCGTCAGATAGCGGCACATGGATGCCGCACGTCGTCGAACGGGGCCATGACATGCCACACGCGATCTGGACAGGCACCATCTCGTTCGGGCTCGTGACCATCCCGGTGCAGCTGCTTCCCGCAGTCCAGCCCCGCGAGATCGCGTTCCACCTGCTCGACGACCGGGACCTCTCCCCGATCCACAACAAGCGCGTCAACGAGCGGACCGGCGAAGAGGTCGCGTGGGACCACGTCGCGAAGGGCTTCGAGGTGGACAAGGGCCACTTCGTCCTCGTGACCGACGCTGACTTGCGGGCGGCGAACGTCGAGGCGACCCAGACCATCGACGTGCTCGCGGCGGTGTGCGCCGACGAGATCCACCCCGAGCTGCTCGATGCGCCGTACTACCTGCAGCCGGAGAAGGCGGGCCGCAAGGCCTACCTGCTGCTGCGCGAGGCCCTGAGGTCCGCCAAGCGCGTCGCGCTCGCCAAGATCGTCATCCGCACGCGGCAGCACCTGGCGGCGATCGTGCCCGACGGCGACCTGCTGCTCCTCGAGTTGCTACGCTACCCGTACGAGCTGCGCGACGTCCGGGAGCTGGACCTGCCGGGGAGCGGCACCGAGGCGGTGACGCCAGCGACCGTCACACAGGCCGAGCTCGATCTCGCTCGGCAGCTCGTCGCCACCATCTCCAAGCCGTTCGACCCCGCGTCGTCCGAGTACCGCGACACCTACCGCGACGACGTCCTGGCGCTCATCGAGCGCAAGGCGGCCGGCGCCGCACCGGTCGCGGCCGCCCCGCAGCCTGTCGCCGAAGCGGGCGGCGAGGTCGTCGACATCGTGGCGCTTCTGAAGCGGTCGCTCGACGAGGCGAAGCGCGCTCGCGCGTGACGGGAGAACGCATGCCGCTCGACGAGTACCAGCGCAAGCGCGACTTCTCCGAGACGCCCGAGCCCGCGGGCGAGGCCGCCGTGGTCCCCGAGGCCGGCGGGCTGACCTTCGTCGTCCACAAGCACGCCGCCCGCGCGCTCCACTACGACCTGCGGCTCGAGATCGGCGGCGTGTACGCCTCGTGGGCCGTCCCGAAGGGCCCGTCCCTCGACACCAAGGACAGGCATCTCGCCGTCCACGTCGAGGACCACCCTCTCGACTACGGCTCGTTCGAGGGGACCATCCCGGCGGGCGAGTACGGCGGCGGGACCGTGATGATCTGGGACCGGGGCTCGTTCTCCCCCGTCGGTGACCCGGCCGAGGGCGTCGCCAAAGGGCAGCTCAAGTTCGTCCTCGATGGATCCAAGCTGAAGGGAGCTTGGGTGCTCGTGCGCATGAAGCCGCGCCCCGGCGAGCGGCAGGAGGCGTGGCTGCTGATCAAGGAGCGCGACGACTTCGCGCGCCCGCATACGGAGTACGACGTGCTGGCAGCGGAACCCGACTCGGCTGCAACGGGACGAACCATGGAACAGATCGCAGAAGGTGGAGGCGACGCCGGGGCCCGTGAGCGCAGCTTGCGAGCGCCGGCCGAGACCGAAGGGCTCGGCCGAAGCGCGAGCCGCGGAGCGAGGGGGATCCCGGCATCGCCGACCCGGCTTCCGTTCGATGCCCCCTTTCAGCTTGCGACACTCGTCGACGAAGCTCCCGTAGGCGACGAGTGGATCCACGAGGTGAAGTACGACGGGTACCGGCTCCGGGTCGCGCTCGAGCACGGCAAGGCCAAGGTGCTCACCCGCAACGGGGCTGACTGGACCGATCGATTCCCTGTCATCGCGCAGGCGGTCGAGGCGCTCCCCGTGTCAGCGGCCCTGCTCGACGGCGAGGCGGTCGCGCTCGACAAGGAGGGACGGTCGGACTTCGGCAGGCTGCAGGAGGCGCTCTCGGAGAAGCATCCCGAACGCGTCGCGTTCGAGGCCTTCGACGTGCTCTACCTCGAGGGCTTCGACCTTCGCGCGGAGAGGTTGCTGCGGCGCAAGGAGCTTCTCGCCTCGCTGCTCGCCGGGGCACCCGCCGAGGGGCCGCTGCGCGCGGTCGAGCACTACGTCGGCGACGGCCCCGCGCATCACGCAGCGTCCTGCCGGCTCCTGCTCGAGGGCTCGGTCAGCAAGCGCGGCGATCGGCCGTGGGTCCCGGGGCGCACGCGCGACTGGCTGAAGGTGAAGTGCCTGGCGCGGCAGGAGTTCGTCGTCGGCGGCTGGACCGATCCGGCGGGATCGCGGCAGGAGTTCGGCGCGCTTCTCCTCGGGGTCCACGACGGCGGGGCGCTGCGCTACGCGGGACGCGTCGGCACCGGGTTCACCGAGAGCACGCTGACCGAGCTGAGCGGCCGGCTCCGCAAGCTGGCCGGCGACGAGTCCCCGTTCGTGGACCCGCCACACGCCGGGGGCCTGCACTGGGTGCGCCCCGAGCTGGTCGTCGAGGTCGCGTTCCGGGAGTGGACCCGCGGCGGCGTCGTTCGTCAGCCGTCCTTCCAGGGGGTCAGGGACGACGCGGTCCCTGCCGATGTGGTGCGCGAGTCGCCCGCCGCCGCTTCGGAAACGCTCACATCACCGGCAGGCGCGGCCGACGGCTCCCCGATCCCGATCGGCGGCGTCACGATCACCCACCCGGGCAGACGACTCGAGCCGGCGGGCATCGCGAAGCTTGAGCTCGCGCGCTACTACGAGGCCGTGTCGGCCTGGATGCTCCCGCACCTCGCCGGACGTCCCCTGACGATCGTGCGCTGCCCGCACGGCGCGTCCGGAGATGCCGGCTGCTTCTACCAGAAGCATCCCGAGACACGCGGATGGCCGGACGCGTTCAAGACCGTGACGATCGAGGACCGGGACGGCCCCGCCGTCTACTTCTACGTCGACGACGAGGCCGGGCTCCTCGCGCTCGCGCAGCTGGGCACGCTCGAGGTCCACACGTGGAACTCGCTCGCGAACGACGTCGAGCGCCCGGACCGCATCATCTTCGACCTCGATCCTGGCCCGGAGATCGCGTTCGTCGAGGTGGCCGCGGCCGCGCGCACGGTGCGCGATGCGCTCGAGGCCCTTGGACTCGGCGCCTTCGTCAAGACCACCGGCGGTCGCGGACTCCACGTCGTCACGCCGATCGTGCCCGATCTCGAATATGACGCGGTCCGCACCTTTGCGCACGACCTCGTCGACGTGCTGGCGGGACAGCGCCCCGGCACGTTCACCGCTTCGATGTCGAAGACCGCGCGACCCGGGAGGGTCTTCATCGACTACCTGCGCAACGCACACGGCGCCACTGCCGTGTGCGCGTACTCCACCCGCGCGCGTCCGGGAGCGCACGTGAGCGTGCCGGTCACGTGGAACCAGCTCGCCGGCCTCGACCCCGCGACCTACGACATCGGCTCGGTGCCCCGCCGGCTGGCCGCGCTGCGCGGGGACCCGTGGTCCGGCTACGAACAGGCGCGCCGCGCGCTCGGGCCGGAACTGCTCGACGCGGTGCGCTTGGACACACCCGCTCCCCGCATGCCCTGAAGACGCCCGCCGACCGGCGCCAAGGGGACTCCACGCCCGGCCGCGCGATCCGTCGCTACATCGCCACGACGTTCAGGATGTTGCCCCCGGTGTCCTTGAACCAGGCCGCCTTCGTGCCCAGCATCTCGGCGACGCCGCCCACGGTCTTCAGCCAGATCTCGGGCATGTCGTACTCCTCGAATACGACGCCCTTGGACTTGAGGTCGGCGATCACGTCATCGAACCTCTCGGGCGGGATGCCGAAGGCCAACGTCGTGTTCTGCGGCGCGGGCATCCCCGGACCCTCGTAGATCGACACCAGCGTCCCGGCGCCCGCGGCGAACATCCCCGCGTCACCCGGTCCCTGCGGGGCGCGGAGCACCGTGAACCCGAGCACCTCGGTGTAGAACTTCGCGGCTCTGGCGTAGTCGTCGGCACGTATGACTCCCGCTACGGGGAAATCGCCCAGACCGGCCATCATCCACTCTCCTTGTTCTCGAAGCCGGTCGCGTCGGCTGCGAACGCCGGAGGCGCGACGGCCAGCGCCAGCAACAGGAGCACCGCCGGCACCACGGCACGCATCGTACGCATCTCTGCCGCCCCTCCCACAGCAGCCTATCGGCGAAGATACCCGCATCGGGGAGCGCTTCCACTCGCGACCCGTACCGATGTTCCCTCTGGCACGCGATGCGCTCCATAATGGGGTGCGCGGTGTCATCGCGAGCGAGGACCGAGGAGCGGGAGCCCACATGCCGGTACAGCGCATCGTCGCGGTCGACGACGAGGAATCGATCCTGAAGATCGTGCGCTATGCGCTCGAGCAGGAGGGCTTCGAGGTCCACACCGCAGGCGACGCTGCGGGCGGCGCGTTCCTCTTCGGTGAGGTGCGCCCCGACCTGCTCATCCTCGACGTGATGCTGCCGGGCAAGAGCGGTCTCGACCTCGCACGCGACATCCGTCAGACCTCCAACGTGCCGATCATCATGCTCTCGGCGCGCGGCGACGAGGTCGACCGGATCCTCGGCCTCGAGTTCGGCGCGGACGACTACGTGACCAAGCCGTTCTCCCCGCGGGAGCTCGTCAGCCGCGTGAGGGCCATCCTGCGGCGCACGAGCCAAGGCGCCAGCGAGCGCCCGAGGATGGTGCTGGGCGATCTCGTCATCGACTCCGAGTCCCACCAGGTCTTCATGCGCGGCGAGCCGGTGCACCTCACGACCTCGGAGTACGGCTTCTTGCAACTGCTCGCCCGGCATCCGGGCAAGGCCTTCTCGCGAGCCGAGATACTGAGGGCGCTGTGGGACGAGTCGCCGGTCGGCAACGAGCGGGCGATCGACGTGCACGCACACAACATGCGCGAGAAGCTGGAGATCAACCCGAAGAACCCCGAGTACCTGCTGACGGTGCGCGGGTTCGGCTACCGGCTGAGGGAGGAGTAGACGGTGGCTCGCCGGATCCGGCGGCCTTCGGTCCGCCTGTGGCAGAGCGAGCTGTTCGTCATCGTCATCGTCGTCGCGATGCTGATCCTGTCGGTCTCTCTGTCGCAGGACCTGCAGCGCACGCTCAAGCAGCTGGGTGAGAGCGAGCGGCTCAGCGCCGTCTCAGCTCTGGCCGTGCAGCTCAGCTCCGACTTCCCGCTCACCGCGGGCAGCCGTGTGACGCTGCACGACCAGGTGCATCAGTTCCGCCTGGTCTACGGCGACGACATCTGGGTCTACGCGCCGGACGGCGCGGTGATCGACTCGACCCACGAGGGCGGGCCGCCCCAGACGGTGCTCGAACAGGCCCGCACCCAAGGGCTCGCCGATTCGCCCCCCTACTCCAACATGATGCTCGAGCCCGGCGGCTACTCGATCGCCGGGAAGGCTGTGTACGACCGCACCGGCCAGAAGGTCGCAAGCGTGGTCATCGCCGGTTCCGTGGCCAAGTCTCTCGCCGTGCTCAACGCCGTCAGGGACCGGCTGTGGATCACGTTCTGGATCGCTCTCACGGTGTCGGGCCTCCTCGGTCTCGGCTTCGCCGAGTTCATCGGACGACGGGTACGTCGGATGACCAAGGCGGCCGCGGCGATCGCCGGAGGCGACTTCGGTCAGCAGTTGCCCACCGGCCTCGTGCCGGACGAGCTCTTCGAACTCGCCGAGTCGTACAACCGGATGGCGGTCACCCTGGGGCAGACCTTCTCCGCGCTTCACGACCAGGAGCATGAGATCGCTGCCGTCGTCGAGTCGATGGGCGAGGGCGTGGTCGCCTTCGATCCCGAGGGGACCGTGCGCGTCATCAACCCCGAGGCGGCGCTGCTACTGGGTCTGGCAGACGACCGCGATGGACTCACGGGCCGCCCGGTCACCGGGCTCACCGACGACGCGACGATCATCGGCCTCGTGGGCCGTGGACTCGCCGGCTCGGCGTGCTCGGACGCCGTCGTCCTAGGCGACCGCACCGTGCTGCTCCACAGCACTCCCATCGCTTCGGCAGAGGGCGGGGCCGAGGGCGTCGTGCTCCTGATGGGCGACATTACCGAGCAGAAGCGGCTCGAGGAGGCGCAGCGGAGGTTCGTCGCCAACGCCAGCCACGAGATGCGGACGCCGATCACGGCCCTCAAGGGGCTGCTCGAGCTGCTCGACAGCGGCGCCAAGAACGACCCCGACGTGCGCGACGACTTCCTGAAGACGATGACGCTCGAGGTCGACAGGCTCGGCAGGCTCGTTGCCGACCTCCTCACGCTCGCCCAACTCGAGGCGGGCAACCTCACGCTGCATCGCGAGCCCGTTCCGGTCCCCGCGCTCGTCGGTGAGGTCATCACGGTCATGCGCCCGCTGGCCGACCGCTCGGGCGTGACGCTCACGGCCAATCTTCCCGAAGAACCGCTCGAGGTCTTCTGCGACCGCGACCGCGTGATGCAGGTCCTGATCGGATTCGTGGACAACGCCCTCAAGCACACGACCCGCGGGGGGGCCGTCACGGTCCGGGCGACATCGCGAGACGGCGCGGTGACCCTCGAGGTCCGCGACGACGGGGTCGGCATCGCCCCCGAGGCCATCGCCCGCCTGTTCGAACGCTTCTTCCGCGCGGATGAGTCGCGCGCGACCCCGAAGGGCACCGGCCTGGGGCTCGCGATCGCGAAGGAGATCGTCGAGGCGCACGACAGCACCATCGAGGTCGAATCGCGGCTCGGCGAGGGAGCGACGTTCCGATTCGACCTGCCGCGCGCGAACTGACAGCACCCGGACCCGAGGAGCACCCGATGAAGGACGACCAGGCTGGGCAGAGGACCGTGGTCGAGCACCTCGCGCGAACGTTCGCGCGGGCCCTCGTCATCGCGGGCGGCGCGTTCTGGGTGATCGCGACGTTCGCGGTCCCGCTCGTCTACCACGACGCGACCACGATCGACGCGAGCATCGGGATGTGGCCGTTCCTTGCCGTCCTCGTGATCCTCGTCATCGGCTGGAGGTACGAGCGGCTCGCGGCGGTGCTCCTCCTGGCCGCGTCCGTCGCCGTGGTGGCATGGGGATTCATGTACGGCTGGGAAGCGGGCGTCTGGATCGTCATGGCGGCCGTGCTCATCGCGCCGATGGCGCTGGCCGCGGTCCTCTTCACGCTCTCCGCGCGAGCGGAGGAGCGTCGTCGCTCCGCGATGGAGCCGGAGGACCCTGCCTCCTAGCCGAACGCGCGCTGCCGGCGCAAACGCGGATCCGACACATGCGCAACGAGAAGAGGGCCGGCTTTCGCCGGCCCTCGCAACGACCTCGATGCGCTCGCTCTAGTACCGGGAGATCTCCACGGGCGCCAGCGCAGGCTCGGCGGGGTGCAGGTCCAGACTGAGGCGGAGCTCCAGGGCGGCCTCGCCCTGACGGGCCAGCCAGAACAGCACCGCGGCGGTCAGCATCGGTCCGATCATGAGGGCGATGAACAGCATCCACACGCCGGGCTCGAACGCGTTCGCAAGTCCCCACCATACGGCGCCGGCCGAGATGAGCGCGAGCATGACGGAAGCGGTGCGCTCGAGGAACCAGCCCACTGCCAGGCACGCCACGTTCAGCAGGAACGGGACCAGCGCGATCAGCGCCATCGTGCCCATCGCGTCCCCCCGGTACGTGACGAGGGTCGCGACCACTGCGATGCCCCAGAACGCGCCACCGATGATGACGAAGGCCCGCGCGATGCCGCGCTCGAGAGAGATGCGCGTCTGATCGTCCTCGTACGTACGCCGCCGGGCCCTCGCGGCCGCCTTCGCCTGAGCCCGTTCGGCCGCGCCCTCGCGCGACGACACCACGTCGTAGCCGACGAGGCCGAGTACCGCTATGACGGCTACCACGAAGACGGCGGCGACGACGGGCGCTCCGACCATGAGAACCACTGCGATGATGTTCGACATCTCACACCCTCCAAGTGCTCGTCGCCTTCACGGCGCACCGACTTCTTGTGATGAGTATCACCACGCTGAGGGCACGGTGGGTTCGCAGGCCGTTTTGCTCTTGTTAGAGTTCTGTGAAAGTCCGCGGCGACCCCGGAAAGGCCGTCAGGGGCGCTCGGACTCCTTCAGGCGGTAGCCGAAGCCGCGCACCGTCAGGATGTGGGTCGGCTCCTTCGGATCCGGCTCGAGCTTCTCGCGGATGTTGTGGATGTGGACGTCGATCGCGCGCTCATCCCCGCCCGGCGCCACGTCGTGGAGCGACTCGAGGATCGCCTCGCGGGAGAACGCCGTGCCCGGATGTCGCGCCAGGTAGAGCAGGATCTCGTACTCGGTGCGTGTGAGGCGGATGGGGGCGCCGGACAGGCTCACTTCCCGTGAGAGGACGTCGATCTGCAGATCGCCGAGCGAGATCAGCGCCCGCTCGTCACAGGCAGCGGCCGACCGTCGCAGGATGGTCTTCACGCGGGTCACGAGCTCCCGGGGGGAGAAGGGCTTGGTGACGTAGTCGTCGGCTCCGAATTCCAGCCCCAAGATGCGGTCGACCTCGTCGGCGCGGGCCGACAGCATGATGATCGGGACGCTCGAGCTCGAGCGCAGATCGCGCGCGACCTCGAGCCCGGAACGGTCCGGGAGCATGACGTCGAGGATCACGAGAGCGGGCGAGACCCGCGCGAACTCGGACTCCGCGGTCGCCGCATCGCATGCCGTGTGGACCTCGTAGCCCTCCTGCTCGAGCGCGTACGCGACGACCTTGAGGATCGCCTCTTCGTCATCGACGACGAGTATCCGTTGACCCGTCATGAGGCGCTCAGCGTCTGCATCGGCGGGATCCCATCTACTGGACGAGCTTGAGGGCGGGGTTGAAGTCGAGCTTCGGGACGTCGCCGTGGCACGTGACGCAGAAGCTGGCGGTGTGGCATACCTCGCAGTTGCGATGGACCTTCACGGCCAGCGGATGGTCGGTACGCCACGTCGCGGTGTGAGACGCGGGGCGCCTCGCGTGGCAGTCGGCGCACCAGTTGGTCGTCCACGCGTGGCACGAAGCGCAGTCCGCCTTCCCCACCTGCGTCGCATGGATGGTGTCCCAGTTCGCCGCGCGATGGCTCGCCAGCGTGGCCTTGGCCGTGTGGCACGTCGCGCAGGCGTTCTTCGCCTGCTTCCCGTCGTGACAGGTCAGGCACGTGGCCATGACCGGGATGTCCTTGCCCGCGGCATTGGGTCGGTGCACGAGGTTCGAGTGGCACCGGACGCACTCGAGCTTGAGAACGTCTGTGTGGGCGCGGTGCGGGATGATCAGGTCTCCCGAGGGCGAGACCGAGATCAGGTTGGCGTGGCACTTCGCGCATGCCGCGCTCGTCGGCTTGGCGAAAACGTTCAGTTGGCGACCCGGGATGAAGAACGACAGGTAGAACTCCCCGAGCATCCGCGCGTCGTAGACCGCTTGGGAGGGCAGGTCGGGTGCCACGTGGCAGCTCTGGCAGGCGACCTTGGAGTGCTTGGGCGACGCGGCCCAGCTCTTGTACGGTGCCGCAAGGTTCGGGTAGCGCGTCAGGAAGCCCGGCTGCAACGCGTAGTAGCCGGGGATCAGGGCGAACACGATCACCGCGAGAGCCGCGACGCCGAAACGCACGAGGGAGCGACGCCGACCGGGCGTCGGCCGTAGGGCGTGACGCAGGCGGTCGATCGGGCCGCGTGGTCCGCTCGCCTGCATCGTCTGCTCTTCCGACACCGGTGCTCCTTCGGAGGCGGGACGGTCCGGCCCGGTCATCAGTGGCACTTCCCGCAGAACGTCTTCTGGTCATGGCAGACGTAGCAGCCCTTGGTGCCGCTCGCCGCGACCGCGGTGACGTGCAGTGTCTTCCAGTTGCCGACGTGCGAGGGCGGGCGCTGCTCGTGACAGGCGCGGCAGTAGTCGGGCGTGAACCCGTGGCAGGCGCCGCAGTCGATCGTCTTGGTCTTCGACCCGTGGATGAGGAGCCAGTCCGCGGCCTTGTGGCTGGGCGGCACCTCCTTCTGGGTGTGGCACTTCACGCACTGGTTGGTCGCCTGCTTGCCGTCGTGGCAGGTCATGCACGTTGCCATGACGGGCTTGTTGAAGCCCTGGGGGTTGAGCGAGTGGACAAGGTTCTTGTGGCAGACGGCGCACTTGATCTGGAGAACGTCGACGTGCGCGCGGTGCGGTATCAGCAGGTCGCCGTCGGGCGACACCTGACGGTTCGTCGTATGGCACTTCAGACAGGCGGCGATGGTCGGAACGCTCAGCAGGTTCGTCGGCTTCGGGCCGAACAGCAGCTGCGAGTAGAACGCGGGCACGGACTTCGCGGCGAAGGTCAGGAAGCCTATGGGACCCGGGTCGACGTGGCAGTCGCCGCACCCTACCTTCGCGTGCGTCGAGGCCCGCCAGTTCGCCATGCGGACGCGCAGGGACGGGTAGCGTTCGTAGTAGGCGGGCTGCAGGGTCGAGAAGACGGGCAGACCGACGAGCACGACGACCAAAGCCGCCGCGATCGCGATCGCCCACCTGCGGGGAGAGCGGCGCGGCGTGGACGGCCCGGTGGGTTGCCCGCCCTCCGCCGGCGGCGCTGCATCCTTCTCAGGCACCTAGCGTGTCTCCTTGAACTGCTTGTGGCAGGCGTCGCACCAGTACTGCTGGTGACAGGTGAGGCAGCGCGCCGGTTGCGCGGTGGCGAGCGGCTGGTGCCTGTTCAGCCAGGTCGACGCGGGGCCGTGGAACGCAGGTCGCTGCGAATGGCAGTCCAGGCACTCGCCCTCGGAGATGTGGCAGATGACGCACTTCGACGGGTCCTGCAGCGCTGTCTGGCCGTGCACCGTCGTCACCCAGTCGGACTTGACGTGCGCGATCTCGATGGCGCTGACGGCGGCCGTGGGGATGCTCGACGGCAGCACCGGCGTCTTGCCGGTCGTGTGGCACGTGCGGCACTGATCGGCGTTGTGGCACGACTGGAGACACGCGTTCGGCCCGTTCGCACGCACGACCTTCTGGTGGTTGACCTTCCAGTCTCCGCTGGCCTCCTGCAGGACGTGGTGGCAGTTCGCGCACTCGGTGCTCTGCGTCGGGCCCACGTGGCACCCGAACGACGCGCACACGCCGCTGAACGGCATGGTCTTGTGCTTGGTCTGGTAGGGCTCCTCGTGCGCGACCCACTTGTGGCAGGAGACGCACGTGCGGTTCTCGCTCGTCACCCGCAGGTGCGCGGGATGCGGCACGGCGAGCGTTCTCGACGCGTCGGTGCTCCAAGAGTAGCGATGGCACTGGACGCACGCGGAGTTGATGGGCGGATCGAACCTCACGAAGGCCAGGTCGGTCGAGGTGGTGACCAGACTGCGATAGAACTCGCCGACTCGCGCCACGTCCCCGACGAGCGCACCGCGCCGGTCGATGTGGCAGGTGAGGCAGGCGATGCCCGTATGGGCGGAGGCCGCGAGCGTCGTGTGACGGCGCTCGAGCCCCTGGTACCGCTCGAAGAAGGACGGCTGGGCGGTGACGAGCAGCGCCACCGTCACAGCGACGACGATCACAGCGATGACCGCGATGACCGCGGCTGTGGCGACCCGACCGCGCCTGCCCAGGATGACCGGACTCACAGTGCCACCCCCGGCTCCAAGACACGTTCGTTCTGCGTGTCGGCGCGTTCCGACGCGTCCGCTTCCTCGTGCTCCTCCAAGGGAACCCGGAGCGGGAGAATCTTGGTCGCGATCGTGAAGAAGAGCATGCCCATCGAGAGGAGCCCGATGGCGATCAGCGCCTCGACGAGGCTCGGGATGTACGGCGTCTGGGTCTGACCCAGCGGGCCGATCGCGAAGCCCATCGACATCAGCGTGTAGCGCTTGAAGAAGATGGCGACCACGTAGAGCGCCGACGCGGTGATCTGGACGGCGGGCATGTGCCGCGTCTTGCGACCCGCCAGCAGCGAGAACGCGATGACGCCGAGTATGAGCACCGGGAGGAACTGCACAGCGTAGGGACCGGTCAGGAACTCCGAGAACCTGAGCGTGTGCCCCGCCTTGGCCGCCGTCGGCCAGTAGACCGTCGCGATCTCAACGACCAGCAGGAACAGGTCCATGATGATGACCGTCGCCAGCAGCGTCGCGAGACTCCTGAACATGCTCTTCTTGAACTCGAGCACGTGGTAGTGCTGAAGGATGTAGGCGCAGATCAGGAGCAACGCCACTCCCGAGGCAACGGCCGATGTCAGGAAGATCGGCACCAGGACCGCGGAGTTCCACAGTTCGCGGGACTTGTTGAGCGCGAGTACGAACGCCGTCGTGGTATGGAGGTAGATCGCGACCGGGAGCGCGATGAGCGTCATCCGGAAGGCGAGCTTCTCCCCGCCCACCCCGGTCACCAGGATCCAGAGGTCCACGAAGCAGAGCACCATGTAGAACCCGGCCGCGCTTCCCGTGTAGACGAAGATCGCCGAGATGTTCGGGGTGACGACGAACCAGAAGATCCTCCAGACCCTGACCAGGTCGGTCAGGTCGCCCAGGAGGGCGATCATCGTGAGCACCCCGGCCATCAGGACCGCGAGCCGCGACAGGGGCCGGAACTGCTCGGCTCCGAAGAGGTGCACGCTCGCGTACACCACGAGACCTCCGGCTGCCAGGCCGACGTAGAACATGTAGTCCGCGAACCACATGCCCCACGTGAAGTTGTCTCTCTGGCCCATCGCGTTGCCACCGGTGGTCAGGACCACGACCCAGGCCAGGACTCCGAGAGTCGTCATGATGATGAGCATCCAGACGAACGACCAGTACCGTGGGCCCGCGGTCTTGAGGGCGCCGATGTTCCAGTCGACCTTGATGAACCGCTTGATGCCGGGCTGTGGGGTCGAGAGTTCAGTCATCGTCATCACCCCACATACCAGATCATCGGTTCGGTCGAATACTCTTCCTTGAGGCGCCAGACCCGGCGCGTCTTCAGCAGGATCGCGACGTCACTGTTCGGGTCGTTGAGGTCCCCGAACTTCCGCGCGCCGGTCGGACAGGCCTCGACGCAGGCGGTGGTCTGCCCGTTCCTCGTCCTCTGCACGCAGAACGTGCACTTCTCTGCGGTCCACGCCTTCTCGCCGAGCGGGACCTTCGGGTTTATCTCCGCCGCGGGGACCTCAGGACGGACCCAGTTGAAGTGACGCGCGCCGTACGGGCACGTGATCATGCAGTTGCGGCATCCGATGCACTTGTTGTAGTCGATCACCACGATGCCGTCGGGCTCTTTCCAGGTGGCCTGCACCGGGCAGCCGTAGACGCACGGCGGGTGCGCGCAGTGCATGCACTGGACCGGGAAGTACCACTTGTCGGGCCGGCCGGCCTCGTCGTAGTCCAGTACGGCACTTTCGAGGTCGATCTTGCCGGGCTCCATCTCGAGCACCTGGATGTAGGTGAAGCCGGAGGTGCGTCCGATGTTGTTCTCCTCGACGCAGGCGTAGACGCACTTGCGGCATCCGACGCACGCCTTCACATCGATGACCATCGCCCACTTCTCCTTGCCCGCGGGCTTGGCGTAGTGGACCGGATGGCCCGGGTAGTTGACCGGACCGTCCGCAGCGATGATCTCAGCGAGCGGATCCGTGCTGCCGCCGGGTACCGACGGAGCTGCAGCAGCCGTGGTCGGCGTGGCGTCCTCGGCGGACGCCGACGGCGCCATGAGGGCTGCGGGGACCACTCCGGCGGCGACGACGCCCGCGGCGATCCCGATGCTGGTGAGGAAATGCCTGCGCGAGAAGGTCGTGCCTTCGGGAGCCGTGGCCCCTTCCGGACGCTCGTCGCGCGTCTTGTCCTGACTCATCGCTTCAACCTTTCCACGACGACCGGTCCGACGAGTCTGACCAAGAGGGCCAGCACCAGGAACAGACCCACAGCGACCGCGATCAAGAACCACGTCGGGTTGACGGTCGGGGGCGGGAGCGGTGGGGACATGAGGGGCTTGAACGGCACTCTCGCCTGTCCGACGCCCTTGAACTGGAATCCGACGCCCACGAACGGCTTCACCGGACCCGCGTAGATGTAGTTGGGCGTGTGAGGGTCGTGGCACCCCGCCGCCACACAGCTCTCCTTGTGATTGCCGTGCGTCCCCTGCCGGAAGTCCTTGTACTTCGCCTCGTGACAGCGGTAGCACACCAGCGAGATGTCCCCGGTGATGTCGATCAGGGTGCCGTCGATGAGCTTGAACTTGCCGGGGTTGCGGCTCGGGTCGTCGTGGCACACCAGACATGCGTCCGAGGTGGCGGAGCCGAGCTTGTCGTGCGCTTCGAGGACGATCTTGTGCCCCTGCATCCCGTTGGGGAGGGGCTTCGAGGGGTGCTCGGTCCCCCCGGGACCCGCGACCATGTTCACCGGGTGGCAGCTGATGCAGGGGTAGAAGAAGGGCTGCCCTGAGGATGCCTGCCCGGCGAACGCCGCGGCGGGTGCGAGAACCACCGCGGCGAGGACGAGAAGCACGACCAGAGGCAGAAGCCGCTTCAGCCCGCCCCGAGTGGGACGTGCCGCCGTGCTCGGAGATGCGCCCATGTACTCTCCCTGCCGGTTTCGTGGAGCCCGTCGCGTCCGGAACGCTGAGAGTGCCCTTGAACTCGTCAGCCGGATCCGCGAGGACCTGCAGCAAGTATCCTCACGCACGCATCGACGCTGATTAGCGGGCGATTGACGTAGTGTTAGGGTTCTGTGAGGAACGTACCCGAGTGCGTCGCGCGGTACTCGCGCGATCTTCACTGGGAGCCCGCGATCTCGGACTCCGCACCTGTCGTCACGGGCCTGTGCTACCCTCGGTGGGTCGGCACCTCTCGCCAGGAGTCGGCCACGGCCCCGGGGGATTCACCGCCCTGCGGGGTCACCTTGCTTTTCGGGACGCACCGGATACCGCAGGCCCGTCTTGAGCTTCTCCTGGGCCGAGCGGTCGGGGTCGTCGAGGTAGATCTCGTGGCGCGCGCCGGCGAACGCCAGTCCCCTCTGCGCGGCGAAGGTCCGCATGCGCCTCACGGTGGGCGTCTCGTCGGCGTAGGGACCGACGTGCAGGAGCTGGACACTTCGGCCCTCCGTCAGGCTCTGGACGCGCACATCGGTCAAGCGCGGCAGGTCCTTCTTCACGGCCACCTTTGCGCGAACCTCGTCGACGAACTCGCGCGACACGTCGTCGGGCAGCAGGGACATCAGGCGCCACGCCATGTGCCGCGCGTCCTCCAGCGGCGCGAGCGGACCCTCCTCCGCGTCCCAGCAGAGGCCCTCGAGAGGCATGACGGGGTACTTGAGGTCCAGCCGCTTCGCTGCTCCGAACTTCACCTGGTAGGCGAGGCTCAGCAGCGCCTCGACCGCGGCGGCGAACGCCGGCCCTCTGACGTCGTCCACGCCGTCGACCATGAGGAACCGCATCGTCGGCACGTCGACCAGCACCGGCGCCTTCGCGTCCGGCTTGTAGAGGTGCCTGAGCTGCCTCTTGAGATCGAGGACTTCAGTCACGGATCTCTCCCCCGAGCCGTAGCGCCGATGCGCTAGTCTCGCGTCCAGAACCTCGAGTTCACGAAGAGGTCCTCGACCTCCTTGCGTGCCCACGGCGTCTTGCGCAGGAACTTCAGCGACGAGCTGATGCTCGGGTCGCTCTTGAAGCAGTTGACGTCGATCCGCCTGGCGAGCCCGTCCCAGCCGTACTTGTTGACCAGCTTGCGCAGGATCGTCTCCAGCGTGATGCCGTGGAGCGGGTCGTTCTCGTGCGTGACGGCCATGTCTCCCCCGCTCCCTCGTCCCGGTCCGCGCACTGACGGCCTGCGCGCCGCCGATTGTACTCGCGGGCCCGCGCTGTGTCAGCCGCGCACCCGCGACGGAGCCGATCGGCGGCCTCGCAATGGCGCTGGCGATGGGATTGTGCGTGTTCGTCGCAAGTTGATTAAGATAATCAATATCAATCTTGACTTTCTCAATTCATGGTCGCATTCTGTTCGTGGATTCTGAGAGGAAGTGATTCCATGACGCACGAGTGGCACGACCTGACCAGCCTGACGGGCGACCGCGACTTCGTCGTCACGAGCGTCCGGCTCGGGGACAGCGGTGTCGCGATCGACGGCGAGTTCGAGCTTCCTCCTCTCGCGGGACTGCGCTACGAGGACCAGGTGTTCGTCGGCGAGTTCGTGAGGTGTCACGGCTCGATCAAGCACATGGAGAAGGCGTTCGGCGTGAGCTACCCGACAATCAAGAACAGGCTCAACCGCATCGCCACCCGACTCCAGCTCGTGCAGATCGACACCGAACCGGAGGGCACGCCGGCCGATGAGGTCCTCGACCTGCTCGAGCGCGGAGAGATCAGCGCCGAGGAGGCCGCGCGGAGGTTGCGGGAATGAACGCCGTCCTGTGGCCTCTCGCCATCGACGTGCGCGTCCGGGAGCGCACGACTGACAAGAGGGGCGTCCGCATCTGGTTCCCGTTCTTCGTCCTGTGGCCGCTCCTGCTCCTGCTCGTCGCATTGGTACTCGTCGTCAGCGCGATCGTCGATCTCGCCCTGCTGCTCTCCGGGGGGCGCTACCACCGCTACACCCTGCTCGTGCTCTCCTCGATGCGACTGCTGTCCCAGACGCGCGGCACCCACGCGCATATCGACAGTGACGGCAGCCTCGTCGACGTCGACATCTACTGAGAGGAACGCTGAACCCATGAACGAAGACCGCAAGCGCATCCTGGACATGCTCGCCGAAGGCAAGATCACCTCCGACCAGGCCGAGATGCTGATCGACTCGCTCGGAGCGCCGGCTGAGCCCGTGCCCGCACCGGCGCCCTCGCCCTCAGCCGGCTGGCCGAGCGGCCCGTCGGCCGGAGGAACCCCGAAGTTCATGTACGTGAAGGTCCGTAGTAGCGGCAAGGACACCGTCGACGTGAAGATCCCGCTCGCGTTGCTGCGCGCGGGGCTCAAGCTCACGTCGCTCATCCCGCCGCAGGCGATGGAGCAGATCAACGAGTCCATGGCCGCCAGCGGCATGTCCATCGACTTCAACAACCTCAAGCCCGAGGACATCGAGGAAGTCATCGAGAGCCTGCGGGAGATGGAAGTGAACATCGTCTCAACCGACGGCGACAACGTGCGCGTGTTCTGCGCGTAGGCGTCGACCGGCGTCACCCGGCCCGCACAAAGCGACACAGAAGGCCCGCCCCTCGTCGCGAGAGGCGGGCCTGTCGCACTGCCGATCGTGACGACTCCGCCGACGCGGGCGGACCGGGATCAGGACGGTGTCTCCCACCCGGTTGGACTACTTCGCAAGCGCCTACGAGACGCCCGTCGGTTGCGAGCGGAGAGACGCCCCGGAGAACGCGTAGAGCGCGTCCGGAACATCCGTCGAAACCGTCTCCCGCCCGCGCTTCGCGTGCTCATAGTGCATAGGCATACCATCAGAGTGCATAGTAATTGACCTTCCCGCCTCAGAACGGTATACTCCTCCAATCCCTTGTTCATCACCCCCGCGGGCTGGCGGCTGCCTCTCGCATGCTTGGGGCTGCTTCACGCCCTGATCCGATGACCCGGGATAGTCTGAACCCCCTACAAACGGAGGCCGACGGAATGAAGCGGATCTGGACAGTATTGCGCAGGGACGATGGCCGCAGCCATCGCCGTGGTCGCGGGCTGCAGCACCGCCGGAGCGACCGGCGCAGGCACCAAGGACAAGTTCGTGTTCGCCACCTCGGGCGCGTATAAGCCCTTCAGCTTCGACAAGGGCGGCAAGATCGTCGGCTTCGACGTGGACATCGCCAACGAGATCGCCAAGCGCCTCGGCCGCACGCCCGTCATGCAGTCGCCGGTCCCCTTCGACGCCCTCATCCAGGGCCTGAAGGCCCGGAAGTACGACGCGTTGGTCGCGTCCCACGCCATCACGGACGAGCGCAAACAGGCCGTCGACTTCAGCCGGCCCTAATACCGCTCGGGCGCTCAGATCTTCGTGGCCGAGTCGAACACGGGCGTCGCCGGCCCGGCTGACCTCAAGGGCAGAAAGATCGGCGTCGTGAAGGCCTCGACCTACCTGGCCCTCGCGAAGACGCTTACCGACGAGGCCAAGATCACCAGCTACGACAGCGACGTCATAGCGCTTCAGGACCTCGGCGCCGGACGCATCGATGCGGTCATCACGGACAAGCTGGTGGGTCTCCTCGCCCGCAACGAGTCAGGCCTCAAGATCCGGGCGGTCGGTCCCGTGCTCCAGCGGGACCAGATGGCGATCGCCGTACAGAAGGGCAACACGGAGCTCCTCGCTTCGATCGACAAGGCGCTCGACGCCATGATCGCCGACGGCACCTACGACAAGATCAGCAAGCGCTGGTTCGGAGAGAACATCCTCGGCGAGTAGCCGCAGCCGGGGTGGGAACACGCCGGAGCACGGACTGCGATCCACAGGGGTCGGCCATGAAGGCCGGCCCCTGTTCGATGCGAGGAGACAAACGCGACGATCCTGAACGTAGTGAAGGAGCACTTCTGGGGCTTCCTGGCCGCGACCGGCATGACGCTGCAACTCACCGCCGTGTCGCTCGTGCTCGCCGTGGTGATCGGGCTGCTGTTCGCATTCCTCAAGCTCTCGAAGAACCGCGCCGCGAACATCTTCGCTGACGCCTACATCGGTCTCACGCGAGGCATGCCTCTGATCGTCCAGCTGATGTTCCTGTACTTCGGCATCAGCTCGATCCTGGTCCTCAGCCCGCTCTGGGCGGGGTCGCTCGCCCTCGCGTTCCACGCCGGCGGCTATGTCGCCGAGATCCTGCGTGGCGCGATCCAGAACATCGACAGCGGCCAGACCGAGGCGGCGAGGTCGCTGGGGATGTCGCGCTTCAAAGCGATGCGCCTCATCGTGCTGCCGCAGGCGTTCCGTCGCGCCATTCCGGCCCTCGGCAACCAGTTCATCATCGGACTGAAGGACAGCACGCTGGTCGCCTATCTCGGCGTCCCCGAGCTCTTCAGCAAGGCGATGACTGCGGCCGCGGCCAACTACCAGCCGTTCGAGACCTACCTCGTGGCAGGCACGTACTACCTCGTGCTCGTCATGATCTTCACGTGGATGGTCAACAAGCTCGAGAAGCGGCTCACGCCGCACCGTCAGGAGGCCACGCTATGAGCGTCATAGACATCAAGGGACTTCACAAGAGCTTCGGCGACATGCACGTGCTCAAGGGCATCGACCTCACGGTCGAGCCCGGAGAGGTCGTCGTCATCATCGGACCGTCGGGCTCGGGAAAGAGCACGCTGCTGCGTTGCATCAACTTCCTCGAGTTCCCGGACGAGGGCGAGATCCGCGTCAACGGCGAGCCGATCGATCCGAAGAAGACGAACCTCGACAAGGTCCGCCAGCACATGGGGATGGTGTTCCAGCAGTTCCAGCTCTTCCCGCACAAGAACGTGCTGCACAACATCACGATCGCCCCCATCGAGGTGAAGGGCCTCCACCACAAGCAGGCCAACGCGATCGCGCGCGACCTCCTCGAGAAGGTCGGGCTGCCCGACAGGGAGAAGGCGTGGCCCTCCGAGCTCTCCGGAGGGCAGAAGCAGCGCGTCGCCATCGCCCGAGCCCTCGCGATGGACCCCGACATCATGCTGTTCGACGAGGTCACGTCCGCGCTCGACCCGGAGCTCGTCAACGAGGTCCTGCAGGTGATGCAGGAGTTGGCGGCGGGCGGGATGACCATGGTGGTCGTCACGCACGAGATGGGCTTCGCGCGCGAGATGGCCGACCGTGTGGTCATGATGGCCGACGGGACGATCGTCGAACAGGGCACTCCCGAGCAGATGTTCGACAGCCCATCGGAAGAACGCACGCAGGCGTTCCTCGGCCAGGTGCTGTAGGCCCTGTCCCGGAAAGCGAAGCGCTCGCCCCTGCATGACCGGGGCGAGCGCTTCGTCGTTCGTCGTGCGGAACCGGATCAGACCTCGGACCGCGGCGGCGGGCCGGCCGCGGCGGGGGTGCTCGGCGCCATCGGCACGGGCGGCGCCGGCCAACTCTGTTGCATCGGCCGCGGCGCCTTCTTCGGGAAGACGGTGTCCCAGTCGACCCGCGCGGTCTTGCCCATGAAGAACGCGAGCGTCAGCACGGAGCCGACGGTGACGGCGAGCCCGGTGATCCCACTGAAGAAGAAGCTGTAGCTGAACAGCACGAGGAACAGCAGTTGGCACACCGCGATCTCGAGGAGCGCGCGGTTCCTCCCCACGACGACCCACAGGTATCCGACGACCAGCGCGACCGACGTGACCGCCGCGATCGCGAACGCGACGTTGATGTCGACCTGGTCCGCGAGGTATGCCAGCAGCAGGTCGAAGGCGAAGAACGCTGCCGCAAGGAACCCGTAATGGACCGGGTGCAGCTTGACTCCACTGGTCGCGGTCAGGAGGACCAGCGCCGCGAAGAAGAAGAGCAGCGAGACGGGCGCGAAGGCGGTGATGCGCGCGACCAGCGGACCGGGATTGGGCGGCACCGGCATCACGAGGCCGATCGGCCTGCCGCTCACGACACTCGAGTAGCTCCAGACGAGGTTCCACCCGCCATCCGTCTTGGCGGAGGAGGTCGGCGACACACCGTCGGCCGGGTAGTCGATCGTCGTGAAGTCGGTCGCCATTGCCAGCTTGAAGTCGCGCACCACCCCGGCCCCGCTCGGGCTGGGTACGTAGACCCAACGATCCATGCCGTTCGTGCGATAGCCCGTCACGACCGACGCGGTCGCACCCGGCTGCATCGTGAAGGTCGCGTACGCCTTCCCCTCGCGGTACACGACCGGCACGTCGGCGCCGTCGACCTTCACCGCGAACCCGTCGTAGGTCCCCTGCGCGTCCGGGAAGTCGAACGTCATCGTCGTCTCGACGGCGTGGTCGACAGGGTTCTTCAACTTGTAGGCGGCCTTGAAGTCGACCACGTAGGTGGCGTACCACAGCAGCCCCTTGCGGCGCTGCGTGAGCTTGAAACCGGCCGTGATGTCGCTGCCGGCCACGTCCATCGGGTTCGCCGTGCCTCCCGGCGAGTACCGGAACGACGGCGCCCTCTGCGTCTGGGCCGAACCCCACAGGCCTCCGACACTGTCGCCGAGGCGGTCGTCGGTCGAGACGCTCCTGATCTGCACCGACCCCGCCAGCACCAGCCACGCGAACGCCGCCAAGATGAAGATCACGCTGATCGCGAACAGCCGCTTGCCTGACATGTGGTTCCCCCTGCGATCGGATGAGATCGTCCTCTCACCCGACCATAGCGGGACAGCGTGGCGGCACGGTGGCGCGCGGACAACGCTCGCGCAACGGCTGCGCCGGACGCGATGGCGGCTCCTGTCTGAAGTCCGTGGTGGCGGGTCACATCTGGATCGTGCAGGCGGGCATCGCCCGGCAGCGGTTCCGGCTCAGGCCCGCCAGCCCGGTGCGCGGTCAGACGCGCGAGTAGGCTCTAGGCCTGCGCGTGTGCGGCTGCAGCCGTGAGGCGCAGCTCGCGACGGGCCGTGCGGGCGGCGCGGCGGCGGAACACCGGGAGGATGTCGGCGACGGTGACGATGCTCCCGTGTCCCGGGTAGAGCACCTTCGCTCCGGACGCGAGCAGCAACCGCCAACTCGCGAACATCGCCGGCTCGTCGACCGCCATGATCGAGAACTCGGGGGGCGTGATCTTCGGGATGCGGCGGCCCTGCACGAGGTCGCCGACGAACGCGGAGCCGTCGTCGAGCACAAGCGTGAGGTCACCGGTGCTGTGGCCGGGCGTGAACAGGATCGAGCCCGGAAGGCCGAAACGGTGCAGCTTGGTGCCGTCCTCGACGGCGATGACGCGCCGGAGTCCGTCCAACTTGAGCTTCGGCAGAGCGAAGTGCGCGATCCGCTCGTAGATCTTCGCGAAGACGTTCAGGCCGGGGGACACGATGCTGCCGCCCGTGCGAACGGTGTCCACGTGCGAGGGGTGGCAGATGATCGCGCAGCCGCTGGCTTCCTGGACCTCGGCAAGCCCGCCGAAATGGTCCGCGTGCGCATGCGTGACGAGGGCGAACAGAAGGTCCGCCGGCTTGCGACCGATCTCGGCGATCCGGTCGAGGATGTTGTGGCCGGTCCCGGCCATGCCCCCGTCGACGAGAAAGAGCATCTCGGCGGTCTCGATGAGGTAGCTGTAGGCCATGAGGCCGGGTATCCGGTGGATTCGCATGCCCGCGTATGAGCACCCGCCGTGCCGAAGCGGCGATGGCGCCGGCAACGGGAACGCAACCCCGGCACTTCGGCCAGGATCAGGGCGTCTCGCGGAGAGCGTCCCGGAACTTCTCGGCGAAGGCGCGCTGCTGCTCGGGCGTCGGGTCCTCGTCGTCCACGAACTCGAGCGCACCGTTGGGGCACAGCGCGGCGCACTTCGGTGCCCCGGCACAGGTGTCGCACTTGGCGATGGTCCTACCCACGGAGTCGTAGTGGACGTTACCGAAGGGGCAGACCTGGACGCATGCCTTGCAGCCCATGCACCGCTCCCTGTCGAGCTCCACCAGGCCGACCACGGTCGCGCTCTGGTGCATCGCGCCGGTCGGGCAGATCTTCACGCACGCGGCATCGGCGCACTGTCGACACATCACGGGGACCGAGAAACGCGGCGTGCCCGCTTCGCCCTTCCATGTGAACGTGTGGACACGCGAGGCGCCGGAACGACGGACGCCACCGTGCGCGATCGCGCAGGCGAGTTCGCACTTCTTGCACCCCGTGCACTTCTCGGGGTGGATCCTCAGCATCTTGGCCATGAGAGGCCCTCTCCTTCGCTCGAGGGACGCCCGGTGCTTTCGTCCGGTGGCGCGTGAGTCACCCGTGATGTCAGCAATGGTACTGCCAACACGCGTGGTCCCGGCTCCCCTTGTCAGGGCTCCGGGACCACGTTTGACCAGCTATCTGGCGGAGAGGGAGGGATTCGAACCCTCGTAGGAGGGGATACCTCCTAAACAGTTTTCGAGACTGCCGCATTCAACCACTCTGCCACCTCTCCGCGGTGGCGACCCTTTCGGGCGCGAAGGCGAGTATACCGACCGTCGCGGAGAGCGGCAACGCGCACACCATCTCCACCGTGCGGGAGACCGTGAGCGCATACACTATGTGGAAGGAAACGGGACCACGCGCCCCTAAGGGTATGTAGGACGCGAGGAACCGGACCGGGTGGCTCGCACGAGGGGCCGCACCCAGATACGCCGGAAGAAGGAGTCTAGACATGCCAGGATTGATCGCACTCGTCATCATCGTGGTGCTGGTCGGGATCATCGTCGCCATCTACAACGGCCTCATCACGAAGCGCAACCGCGTCCAGGAAGCGGCCAGCGACATCGACGTGCAGCTCAAGCGCCGCTACGACCTCATCCCCAACCTCGTCAATACCGTGAAGGGTTACGCGACGCACGAGCGCGAGCTCTTCGAGAAGGTCACCGCCGCGCGCGCCGGCATGATGACCGGCTCGACCGGCGAGCGCATCAAGGCGAGCAACGAGCTGACCGAGACGCTGAAGTCGATCTTCGCGGTCGCCGAGGCCTACCCGGACCTGAAGGCGAACCAGAACTTCCTGTCGCTGCAGGCCGAGCTGACCGACACGCAGGACAAGATCATGGCCTCGCAGCGCTTCTACAACTCCAACGTGCGCGATTTCAACACGGCCATCCAGGTGTTCCCGACGAACCTGTTCGCCTCCGTGCTCGGCTTCAAGGAGTTCGAGTTCATCGAGGCGACCACGACCGAGACCGCCAACGTCGAGGTCAAGTTCTGACGTGGCCGGCACCATCTACACCAACATCTCGGCGAACAAGTGGCGCTCCGTCGTCACGATGACGGTGTTCGTCGCGCTCGTGATCGCGCTGGGCTACGTGTTCGGCGTCGTGCTCAGGCTGCCATGGCTGTTGCCGCTGGCGATCGTCGTCGCGGTCGCGCAGACGTTCTCCGCCTACTGGTGGAGCGACAAGGTCGCGCTGGCGGTCTCCGGTGCGCACGAGGTCGACAAGGCGCAGGCGCCGGAGCTCTACCGCATCGTCGAGAACCTCTCGATCACGGCCGGACTGCCGATGCCGCGCGTCTACGTCATCGACGACCCGTCGCCCAACGCGTTCGCGACCGGCCGCGACCCGGAGCACGCGGCCGTCGCGGTCACCAGCGGGCTGCTCGCCAAGCTCGACAAGCCCGAGCTCGAGGGAGTGCTCGCGCACGAGTTCTCGCACGTCGGCAACTACGACATCCGCCTGTCGAGCATCATCGTGGTGCTGGTGGGCTTCGTCGTGCTGATGTCCGACTTCTTCCTGCGCTACACCTTCTGGGGCGGGGGCGGCCGGCGCAATAACAACAACAGCGGCGATGGCCAGGTCCAGGCCGTCCTCATGCTCGTGGGGATCGTGCTCGCCCTGCTCTCACCGCTGATCGCCATGCTCATGCAGCTCGCGATCTCGAGAAAGCGCGAGCTGCTCGCGGACGCCGACGGCGCGCTGCTCACCCGCAACCCGAACGGCCTGGCCGACGCTCTGGAGAAGATCACGGCCGACCCGCTGTCGATGCGTGCCGCGAACAAGGCGACGGCTCATCTCTTCATCACGAGTCCTCTGCACGACGCGAAGGGAAAGACGAAGGGGTTCGTGGCCGGGCTCTTCGACACCCACCCGGATCCGGCCGTGCGCATCGCCGCCCTGCGCGAGATGGCCCTCTAGCCGATCGAAGATGGCGCGTCCCGCCCGCCCGGATGCAGGAGCAGAGCTTGATCAGAATCGGACGCATTTGGAACCCCGCCGAGTACCAGGGCGGAGGAGTCACCAAGCGCTACTTCGAAGGCTGGTACTTCAAGCAGGTCGACGCCGCGCAGAGCCGGATCGTCTGTGTCATCCCCGGCATCTCCTACTCCGCCGACGGTAGTGCCAGGCACGCATTCGTGCAGGTCGTGCCCTCGAGCGGCGAGGAGCCCCACTACTACGCATATCCCCCCGAGGAGTTCAGCTCGGTCCCGGGGAAGCACTTCGCCATCCGGATTGGGCGCAACACGTTCAGCTCCTCGGGCATGACGCTCGACCTCAGGGACGGCGTCCACGAGGTCAGCGGTTCGGTGCGCTTCGGGTCCTGGTCCCCCTGGCCGGTCAAAGCGTTGTCGCCGGGCGTGATGGGCTGGTACCGCTTCGTGCCGGGCATGGAGACCTACCACGGGATCCTGTCGATGGACCACGCTCTCTCCGGCTCGTTGCTGGTCGACGGCGACCGGATCGACTTCGCCCGCGGACGCGGCTACGTCGAGAAGGACTGGGGCCGCAGCTTCCCCAGTTCCTGGATCTGGGCGCAGTCGAACCACTTCGAGGAACCCGCGACCTCACTGATGCTCTCGGTCGCGAAGATCCCGTGGATGACGGGGTCCTTCGTGGGCAGCATCGCCGGGCTGTTGCTCGACGGCAAGCTTCACCGCTTCGCGACATACACCGGAGCCCGCGTCACCTGCATCGAAACGGGCGTCAATGAAGCGCACGTCACCGTCGCCGACAAGCACGAGGAGCTCGAGGTCCGCGTGCGGGGCTGCAGGGCGCTGACGCTGAAGGCCCCTGTGCTCGGTTCGATGGAGGGCCGCGACGCCGAGTCGCTCGGCGGCACCGTCGACGTCACGCTGAGAGTGCTGAGCGGCGGACGGGCCGATGTGGTGTTCGAGGGCACGGGCCGGCAAGCCGGCATCGAGGTCATGAACGCGAAGGACGAGCTCGGCCGCATCCCCTGCTAGTACGCGATCGCCACGCTCTCCCGCACACGCGGACGCGTCCGCGAGGTTGCGCGTGCCCTCAACGTACACACGGCCGTTCGTGCGCGGCCGCGGCGCGATCACCGAGATCACGGCGTCCTGCCGCTCGCTCCGGCGATCAGAGGTCGCGCGCGCGCCTGTCTGAAGGGTGAGGGTCGGGTCCTAGGCCGCCAGACCCGACCGACGGGATCCGGCGAGGCCACTGCAGTCAGCGCCGTGACCGTACGGGAACGGATGCCGTGCGACGCGTCTGGCCTTCGGGAGCGGTGGTATGACACCATCGTGAGCGTCGAGGGAGGACGGATGTCGGCTCGCTGTCTGGCTGCATCGCTCGTCGTGCTCGCCATCGTTGCCGCAGCGTCCGGCTGCGCGCGAGGCCCCGTGCCCGCGCCGTCACCGGTACTCCCCCCTCCCGCCACGACCTCCTCGGTCACTCCGACGGTCCCTGTCGCGC
>Ga0209638_1000150_pt1 | contig 46144 bp, 42 predicted proteins | sample BarGraNGADG00211_FD_184490 | JGI IMG/M metagenome (GOLD analysis project Ga0209638, IMG submission 184490) | Arctic peat soil microbial communities from Barrow, Alaska - Barrow Graham LP Ref core NGADG0002-211 (SPAdes) (version 2) | ecosystem: Environmental > Terrestrial > Soil > Wetlands > Peat... | reverse complement strand
CCCCTGCCGATGCCCGCGTCGCGCCGCCGGACCGTCCGAGCGCTCGCGGCCGCGCTCGCCGAGGGGACGCTCCTGCTCGACGCAGGCGTCGACCGCGAGGCCGCGCTCGTCCAGCTCCGACGGCTTCCCGGGATCGGTCCGTGGACGGCCGGCTACGTCGCGCTCCGCGCGCTGGGGGACCCGGACGTGCTGCTTGCCGACGACCTGGGCGTTCGCCGGGCTGCGCGCGCGCTCGGCCTCCCGGACGACGCCGCGGCGCTCCGCGCACGCAGCGAGCGCTGGGGCCCGTGGCGGTCGTACGCGACGCATCACCTGTGGGCGTCGCTCGCCGTGAGCGCCGCCGCCGGCACCACGGCCGGCACCGACACCGATCGCGCCACCCTGGAGGAGCCTGCCCCGTGATCGTCCACGCGTCCCACGAATCTCCCATCGGCCCGCTCCTGCTCGTCGGCGAGCGGGACGGCTCCGGCGGCGTCCGGCTTTCGGGCATCTTCATGGAGGAGCACCGACGCGGGCCGGCGGTCGACCCGTCCTGGGTCGAGGATCCCGCGGCGTTCCGCGAGGTGACGCGCCAGCTCGATGAGTACTTCGCACGGTCGCGGGCGACGTTCGACCTGGCGCTGGCTCCGGCCGGGACGCCGTTCCAGCGGCGCGTGTGGGCGGAGCTGGCCCGGATCCCAGCCGGCACCACGGTCACCTACGGCGAGCTCGCGCGGCGCGTGGGTCGCCCAGGCGCCGCCCGTGCGGTCGGGGCGGCCGTCGGCCGCAACCCCGTCTCGATCGTCGTGCCGTGCCACCGCGTCGTCGGCTCGGACGGTGCCCTGACCGGCTATGCGGGCGGCATCGCACGGAAGGCATTCCTCCTCGCGCTGGAGGGCGCGCCGGCGCCGGTCACCCCGTGACGCTCGCGACCGCGCAGGGTTCGGGCCGCGGGTGGCTCCTGCCGTACCTGGGTGCAGCGCTCATCTGGGGCTGCTCGTTCCTGTTCATCAAGGTGGGGCTGGAGGCGCTCTCGCCGATCCACGTGGCGTTCGGGCGGCAGGCGCTCGGCGCCGCGACGCTGCTCATCCTCGCCGCCGTGACGCGGGTCCGGCTGCCCCGCGACCGCCGGACCTGGGCGCACCTCTTCGTCGTCGGGCTCCTCCTCAACAGCGTGCCGTCCACGCTCTTCGCGCTCGGCGAGACGCACATCTCGTCCGTGGTCGCCGGGATCATCAATGCCGTGACCCCGCTCACCACGATCCTCGTGATGTTCCTGGCGTTCCGATCCGACCGCCCCACCGCGGCCACGATCGCGGGGATCCTTCTCGGCTTCGCCGGGATCCTCGTGGTCGTGGGGCTCTGGAACGGGGTCGGCAGCAACGAGGCCCTCGGCGTGCTGGCCTGCCTGGGCGCCGTGGTGTGCTACGGGATGGGCTTCCCGTACATCCGCCGGTACCTGGCCCCGAGGGGCGAGCGGCCGCTCGCCCTGGCGGCCGGCCAGATCACGCTCGCCGCGCTGCAGCTCCTGCCGTTCGCGCTGCTCGACCCGGCCCCAACCGGCGAGCTGACGCCGCGGGTCCTCGGCGCGATGCTCGCGCTCGGGGCGCTCGGGACAGGGATCGCCTACGTCTGGAACTTCCAGGTCATCGAACGCGCCGGCGCCACCATGGCGAGCACCGTGACGTACCTGACGCCCCTCGTCGCGATCGCGGTCGGCGTGTCACTGCTCGGCGAGGCGCTGACGCTCAACGAGCCGCTCGGCGGGCTCGTGGTCTTGCTGGGCGTCGCGCTGGCGCAGGGCCGCCTCGCGCTCCCGGCGCGCCGGCGGCGCCCGCGTAGGGAACGCGCCGGGTGAGGCCCGACCAGGTCACGCAGACCCCCGGCGCCGCCCCGATGTCTAGCCGGCCGCCTCCGCCATCTCGGCGACGGATTGCCCGAGGATGTCGCGCAGCCGCAGGAGTGCCGTTCTGATGCGCGTCTTCGCGGTGCCCAGCGGGATGCCGAGCGCCTCCGAGATCTCGACGTGCGTCAGGCCGCCGAAGAACGCCATCTCGACGGCCACCCGCTGGGCCTCGGGCAGCTGGGCCATCGCGGCCCGGACGGCGTCTCGCCGCACGCGCCGCCACGCCTCCTGGTCCACGTCGTCCGCGGCCTCCTCGAGCTCGAGATCGACGTCGGCGGTGTGCCGTCGAACGTTCGCCTCCCTGCGCACCAGGTCGATAGCCTTGTGGCGCGCGAGCGCGAACAGCCAGGAGCTCAGCGAGCCGCGGGCCGAATCGAACCGGCCGGCGTTCTTCCAGACCGCGACGAACACTTCCTGGACGACGTCCTGGGCGAACCGGTCGCCGCCCGTGACCTGGTAGGCGAGCGAGTAGAGCGGTCCGGAATAGCGCTCGTAGAGCGCCTCGATGGCCCGTTCGTCCTGCTCACGGATTCGGACGAGGAGCGCTGCCTCCTCCGCCCGACGGTCGTCTGGTGTTGGTGGGGGTGTGGCGCCGGGCACGGGTCAGCGCCCGGACGATCCCGAGAGCAGGTCCGCCCGACCCCGGAACCGCTCCAGCACGCGGTAGAAGTTGCGCCGGGCAAGCCGATCGCGCTCCGCGGGAGAGGGCGAGCCGGCCGCGGCCCGCTCGTGGATCACCAGCGGCAGCTCCACTCGCACGGCGCGCCGTGGCGGCTTGTCCGGGTCCGGTCCGGCGCGCAGCACGAGGCTCCACGAGATGTCCAGCCAGCGGTCGACGACGAACTTCTCGTCGAGCGGGCCGAGCCTCGCGACCTCCGCCCGGCGGAAGGCGAGCCAGCGCCCGTCGATGGCGTCGACGTCGGGCCCGGCTGCCTCGGCGACGTGGCGGAGGTCCGGTCCGGCCAGGCCGAACCCTCCGGCGACCGCGACCGACGGATCGGCGAGCACCGCGGCGAGCGGCGCCAGGGCGTCCCCGGCAACCTCGACGTCCGTCTCGGCGAGCACGACCACGTCGCCGCGCGCGCGGCGCAGGCCCGCGTTCAGGGCGACGGCGTGCCCGAGGCGGGCGCTCGTCCAGATGAGCTCCGGCTCGGAGCCGGCGACGGGGGCGAGGTCGGGCGCTCCCTGCACGAGCCGCTCGGCCTGGTCCGGCGACGGGTCGTTCGCGACGATCACGACCTGCGTCCCCTCCGGCGCGTGCGCCCGGAGACCGTCGAGGATGCGGGCAAGGTCGTCAGGCCGGTTGTCCGCGACCAGGAGGACCGTGAACCGGGCCGAGGCCGGCTCATCCAGCAGCGACGGCACGGTCTCGGCGCTTCCGTGCCGCACGACGCCGACGGCCTCGATCGTGGGCGGCGCGGCCGGCTCGAGGCGATACGCCGTCCCCCGGTCCGTGACCCGCCAGCCCGCCGCCTCGATGCTCGACTTCAGGAGGTCGGCGCGCGCGAAATCGCGGCTGGCGCGGGCGCTCGCTCGCTCACGAGCCAGGATCTCGACATCGTCGGGCGGCGTCGAAGCGTCCGGTATCACCCCGCGAGTGTAGCCGGGACGACAGGCAGCACGGCGCTCACGCGGGCCCCGTGCGGCGCGAGATTCTCGGCCGCGGCATCTCCTCCGTGGCGCCGGGCAAGCTCGCGGACGATGGCGAGGCCGAGACCGGAGCCGGGGCCACTCCGCGACGGGTCGCCGCGGTAGGAGCGGTCGAACGCCTGCTCCAGGGCCCCGGGCGGGAAGCCCGGCCCGTCGTCCGACACGGAGAGCACGACCGCCGCACGCCCGTCGGGCGTGCGCCCGGCTCGAGCGGCGAGGTGGACCCGTGGCGCGGCGCTCCCGCCGGACCCCGGCCCGACCGCGGCCAGCGCGTTCTCGACCAGGTTGGAAAGGATCCGGTCGACGGCGAGCCGGTCCGCGGCGAACGGCAGCGTGACCGAGGGGGCGTCGGCCTCGAGCTCCACGCCGGCGGCGGTCGCGCGCGGAGCGAACCGGGCAGCGGCCTCCGCGATGACGGCGCCGCCCTCGAGCTGCTCCGGCCGGAGCGCGGCCGACTCGTCCCGGAGCCCGTCGAGAGCGCCGAGCTCGCCGACGAGCCGTTCGAGGCGCGCGGCCTCGTCTGCGATCGCGCGCGCCGCCCCGGGCGCGGCATCCCCGGTCGCCGTGCCGTCGACGAGGGCCTCCGCGAACCCGCCGATGACGGTCAGCGGCGTGCGCAGGTCATGGCGCAGGTTCGCCAGGAGCTCGGTCTCGGCGCGCCGCGTGCGCGCCAGCTCGCCCCGCATCGCGTTGAACCGACGGGTCACCTCCCGGACTTCGCTCGGCCCTTCCACGGGCAGCGGCGGCGGCTCCGGGCCGGCGCCCTCGGACGGGACCGCCGCGGTCGCGATCGCGAGGCGCCGCAGCGGCCCCGTGGTGGAGCGCGCGAGGACCCACGCAAGCGGCCCGCCGACGAGGAGCACCACGAGCCCGACGAACGGCAGCGTCCGCAGGAGATCCCCGAGCGCCTCCGCGCCGGCGCGGTCCGGGGCGGCGAGCACGATCGCGCGCGGCAGGACCGCGCCTGGCTGCGTGAGCGCGACGACGCTCGTCGCGCGCGACGTGCCGTCGTCGAAGCGAATCGTCGCGTCCGCCACGGTTCCGCGCCCGCCGGTCGGGATCGCGGGCAGGCCGTCGACGGGTCGCGCGCTTCCGGCGAGGCTGAGCGGCGGGCGCGCCTCGCCGGCCTCGAACAGGAGCACGATGTCGAGCGCGTCGAGCTGGTCGCGCAGCGTCTCGAGGGCGGTGGCGACGTCCGCGCGGTCGGCGCGCGCCCCCAGCTGCCCGACGATCGTGGCGCCGACGGCGTGGAGCCGCCCGAACGTCGCGTCGCGGTGGAGCCCGCGGACGACCACGAAGAGCGCCCCGCCAACCCCGACCAGCACGGCGAGCGCCGTCAGCGTCAGCGTGAGCGCGAGCCGGCCGGCGAGGCTCCGGGGCACGTCGGGCTCAGGGAGCGTCGTCGGGGGGGAGCGGGGCGCGCGCCGGTGGGACGAGCCGGTACCCGACGCCGCGCACCGTCTCGATGGGCGGGCCGTCGTCGCCGAGGTGCTTGCGCAGCTCTCCGACATGGACGTCGACCGTGCGGGTCTCGCCGAGGAAGTCGGTCCCCCACACGTCCTCGAGGAGGACGTCCCGGGTCAGGACCACCCCCGGGTCCCGGGCGAGCGCCGCCAGGAGATCGAACTCGCGGGCGCGGAGCTCCAGGCGCCGATCGCCCACGGTGGCCTCGCGGCGGCGGCCGTCGATGCGAAGCGCGCCGACCTCGATCGGGCGGGCTCCCGAGGCCGAGCGGCCGCTTCGCCGGAGGATCGCCTTCACGCGTGCGACGAGGGCGCGGGGGTTGAACGGCTTCGTGACGTAGTCGTCGGCGCCGAGCTCCAGCCCCACGATCGAGTCCACGTCATCCGAGCGGGCGGTCAGCATGAGGACCGGGGTGTCGCCGCGCCGGCGGATCTCCCGGCAGACGTCGAACCCGTCCTGCTTTGGCAGCATCAGGTCGAGGATGACGAGGTCAGGGTCGTGCCGGAGGTGGAGCGCAAGCGCCTCGTCGCCGTCGCGCGCGGCGATCACCTCGAACCCCTCCTTCTCCAGGTACAGGCGGAGGAGCGCCACGATGTTCGGCTCGTCGTCGACGACGAGGACGCGCTTCATGGTCGGGAGTCTACGATTCGCGGGCTGGCCTGCTGGGCCCGAACGTAAGCGGCGCGTAAGGACACCGCCCGATCCTGCGCGGCCCGAGCTCCCGGTCGCCGGGCGCGTTCGCGAGCCGTCGCCTATGGGAGGGCGGCCACCGCCGCCACGAGGGCGTCGATTGCGGCGCCCACGGCCTGGGCCGTCTCCCCGCTGATCGTGCCGTCCGAGATGGAGGCCCGGACCTGCGTCGCGAGGCGGTCGGTCGCGGCCGTGGCTCCAGCCGCATCCCCGCTCGCCAGCGCCCGGGTCACCTGGTCGAGGAGGTCGCTTAGGTCCTTGGCGTCCTTGCCCTTCAACCCGCCCGGGCCCTTCGCGGCGTCGATCGCGGCACGAAGGGCCGCCACGCGGGCGGCGGCCGTGGCGAACGGGTCGGCGCTCGGGGAGGGCGAGGGGCTCGGTGACGCGCCGGTCGGCGACGCTTCGACGGGCGATGGGGTGGGGGAGGCCGAGCCGATCGAGGTTGGCGCGGCACCCGGTCCGCCGCCGAACGCTCCCGCGATGGCGAGCAGGACCAGGAGCACGATCGCCGCGACGATCGCGATCAGGAGGATCTCGCCGCTCCAGAGCGATGGGCCCCGGTAATGGTCGGACCCGCCTCCCGGCCGCGACGGGACCTTCGCGGTCGGGCGCGACGGACCGGCCGGGCCCGGCACGCTCGCCACGGTCGTGATCGCGGCGCGCGTCGGGGCATCGGGCCCGGTCAGGGCCTCGATGCCTCCGCCGTTGCCCTGTGCGCCCGCGACTCCGCCGGCGATCCCGCCGGCGAGGGCCTGTGGCAGGACGCCCGCTCCGCCGGCGGCGATCGCGAGCGACCGGAGCGAGGCCGCAAGCGTGGCGGCGCTCGGACGCCCTCCGGGCCGAACGTCCAGTGCCTGGCCGACGAGCGACGCGAGGGCCGGCGCCACGCCGGGCAGGCGCTCGCCGAGCGGCACGGCCGGCGTCCGGCGCGCGGTCACGAGCTCGGCAACGCTGCCCGCCGCGTGCGGCAGGACGCCGGCGAGCGTGCGGTAGGCGACCGCCCCGAGCCCGTAGATATCGGACGCCGCGGACGGCGGCTGACCTTCGAGGAGCTCCGGCGCGAGGTAGGCGAGCGTCCCGACCGTCGTTCCCGCAGCGGTCAGCTCCGTGGCCGCAACCCGCTCGATCGCTCCGCCGTCGCGCGCCAGCCCCAGGTCGCCGAGCTTCGCCTGCCCGCCCGAGAGGAGGACGTTGCGCGGCGTCACGTCCCGGTGGAGGATGCCCCGGGCATGGAGCGCCACGAGGCCATCGGCGGCGTCGGCGAGCAGCGGGAGCCCAACCGCGACCGCCAGGGAGCCGGCCGCGTCGAGACGATCCCCGAGGGATCCGTCCGGGCACAGCTCCATCACGAGGAAGGGGTCGCTGCCCGGCGTCGTCACCACGTCGTAGATGGCGATCACGTGCGGGCTGGCCACGGCGGCGAGCGCGCGCGCCTCCCGGTCGAACCGCTCGGTGAGGACGGGGTCCCCGGCGAAGCTCGGAGCGAGCACCTTGACGGCGACGTCGCGGTCGAGGCGGAGGTCGTGGGCACCCCACACGGTTCCCATGCCGCCCGCCCCGAGACGCGCGTCGATCCGATAGCGATCCGCGAGAAGATCACCGATGGCGGGCATGGACCGAGGGTACGCCGCTCACGGGCGCGATGCGGGCGGCGTACGATTCGCGCCGATGTTCGCGACCCTGGCCGGCAGCTACCCGCGGCCGGCCGACGTGCCGACCGCCGAAGCACTCCGGGTCGTCCTCGGTGCCCAGGCCGATTCGGGCCTGGGGCTCCTCTCCGACGGATGCGTGCATCGCTCCGACGACGCGTCGACGCTCGTGGAGGCGTGGACGATTGCCGGCGCGGCAGCGGCCGCCGAGGGGATCGACCTGCCGGTCAAGCTCGCCGTGCTCGGGCCATGGGCGCGGCTGGCCTTGCCCGCCGGTCGGGAGTGGGCGCGCCCAGGCGCGGCCGACGCACGATCAGAGGTGGCCGCCGCACACGCTGCGGCCGATCCGCTTCGAGGCGCCGGCGCCGTAGACGCTGGGGCCGACGTCGGGGGCCCCGGCGCCGATGCCGCCGCCCTTGCCACGGCGGCGAGGCTGGCCGTGGCCCTGGCCGCCCTGGTCGAGGCAGGATGCCCGGTCGTCGAGATCCACGAGCCGTCCGCCTCGCTGCCGGCCGGCCCGGGAGCCGGCGAGGCGTTCGCATTGGTGCATCGCGCCCTGCTCGACAGGCTCCCGGCCGACGCGCACGCGACGCTGGCGATCACGGGGGGTGACGCGGAGGCGCTGGGCGCCGGATCGCTGTTCGGGCTCGCCTACCGGAGCTACCTGTTCGACCTCATCGCGGGTCCGGACAGCTGGCGGACCATCGCGAAGGCGCCGGGTGACCGCGGGATCATCGTCGGGGTCGCGGACGCGACGGGGGCGCGGGAGTCGCGTTTGGAGGAGGTCGCCTGGGCGGCCGGCTACGCGGCCTCGCTCGGCGGGCGTGGGATGGCGCGCGTCGGGCTCGCACCGTCGAGCGGCCTGGAGGCCCTGGATCCCGCGCAGGCCCGTGCGCTGATCGGGCTGCTCGGGGAGGCGGCCCGCATGCTCGTCGGGGATCCGGACGAGCTGTTGCGCCGCTTCGACCCCCGGGCCGTGGACCTGCGGAGCGCGGCTCGCGGGGCGTATCGACCGGATCGCCGCGGGAGACCCGCCGGCCGGTAGGCACGCCTCGGGCATGGTCGCGGGGGTGCCGCGCCCTGCGTGCCGCCATCGTCCTGTCTCGCTACGCTCATGCATGTGAAGGTCGTCTCGATCGTCCCGGGGGTCGCGCTGCCGGCGCCGGCATCCGCGCTCGCCGGTGCCGTCGTCGTCCGCCAGCTCGTGGTGGGCGGCGTGAAGTGGTCGAAGGGCCGGCGCCTCGACGAGGCCGACCTCCGGGCGCTCGCGGAAGGCGACGTGACCCAGGCGTGGCCCGCGTCCGGGCCCTCGTCCGGGACGGCGGGCGCGCCCCCCGAGACGGTCACGATCCTCGTGCCGGAGCCGGGCGACGTCCACGAGGACGCCGCCGCGGCGCGTCTCGCCGCGGCCGTCGCCGGACCCGGGCTGGTGGTGCGTGGCCCGTCGGAATCCCGGTTCGACCTGGTGGCGGCCCATGCCGGCGAGGTCAGGGCCCGCGTGCCGGTCCTCGAGCGCCTCAACGCCGTGGACGGGATCGCCGTCTTCAGCGTGCTCGACGGCCAGCTCGTCGCGGAGGGCACGCTCGTCGCGTCGGTCAAGACGGGGCCCCACATCATCGCGGCGGCCTTGCTCCTGCGGGCCGAGGCGATCGCGGCTCGCGGCGGTCCCGCCCGCCCGGTCGTGGAGGTCCGTCCCTACCTCCCGCGCCGCGTGGCCGCGGTCGTGAAGCAGACGCTCTCCGATTCGGCGCGGGCGCGCTTCGAGGGGACGCTCCGGGCACGGGTTGCCGGGCTGGGCTCGACGCTCGTCGAGGTATCGTATGTCGCGGACGAGCCGGCTGCGATTGCCGCGGAATTCCGTCGCCTCGTGCGCGGCCCCGCGCGCGTCGACCTCCTGCTGACTGCCGGCGCAGCCTCCACCGACCCATCGGACGCGATCTTCGTCGCGTTCGAGGCGATCGGCGGGCGCGTCGTCAGTCACGGGGTTCCCGCCCACCCCGGCTCGATGCTCTGGCTCGGGCGGGCCCGCACGACGACGTTCCTCGGTCTGCCGACCTGCGGCACGTACTCGAAGGCGACGGCCGCCGACCTGCTGCTGCCCTGGCTCGTGGCGGGCGAGGCCCCGGATCGCCGCACGGTGGCGCGCCTGGGCCACGGCGGGATCCTCACCCGCGAGATGCGCTTCCGCTTCCCCCCGTACGCGCGGTCGCTCGAGGCACCGGACGGGTAGCGGCGCCCGACGTGCCGGGAGGCCCGTCGCGGAGCCCCCGGTGTACGATCCGGCCCAATCCCACCCCGAGCGAGGCATGATGGACGACCTGGGCGCGACGCTTCCCGGCGAGCTGGCGACGATCGAGGGCCTCCAGGCCGCCTTCCGCCGGCGCGACTACGTCGCGGACCGCTCGCTCAGCACGGCCGTCTTCCTGGCGCTTCGCCTGGGCCGTCCACTCCTCCTCGAGGGCGAGGCCGGCGTCGGCAAGACCCAGCTCGCGAAGACGCTTGCGGACACGCTCGGCGCGCGCCTGATTCGGCTCCAGTGCTACGAGGGCCTGGACGTCACGACCGCGGTCTACGAGTGGAACTACGCGCGCCAGATGCTGGAGATCCGCCTCCGCGAGGCGCGCGGGGAGATCACCAGCGCGACGGCCCACGACATCTTCGGGCCCGAGTTCCTCCTCAAGCGCCCGCTGCTCCAGGCGCTCGAGTCGCCCGACGGCATCGCGCCGGTGCTCCTGATCGACGAGATCGACCGGGCGGACGAGGAGTTCGAGGCGTACCTGCTCGAGATCCTGTCCGACTTCCAGGTGACGATCCCGGAGATCGGCACCGTGACGGCCGAGCGCCCGCCCCGGGTGATCCTGACCTCGAACCGGACGCGCGAGGTCCACGACGCCCTCAAGCGCCGCTGCCTCTATCACTGGATCGACTACCCGAGCGCGCACACCGAGATGGAGATCGTCCTCGCCCGGGTGCCGGAGACTCCGGACCGGCTCGCCCGCCAGGTCGTCGGCTTCGTCGGGAGGCTCCGGACGGCCGACCTCACGAAGGTCCCGGGCGTCGCGGAGACGCTCGATTGGGCCTCGGCGCTGCTCGCCCTCGGCGCCCGCGAGCTGGCGCCGGACGTCGTGGACGAGACGCTCGGCGTCCTCCTCAAGTACGAGGAGGATGTCCGCCGGGTTCGCGGCGCGACGGCTGCGGCCTACCTCGACGAGCTCGTCGCGGCGGGAACGTAGCGGCCTCGGCCACCCGCCCATGACCGGCATGCGCGCCCCCGTCCCGGACCCGCTCGATGCCTTCGACGGGTCGACGTTCCTGCGCAACGCAGTCCTCTTCACGCGGGCGCTCCGCTCGGCGGGCGTGGTGACCGACCTGGGCGGGGCGCTCGACTTCGCCCGGGCGCTCACGCTCGTGGACATCGGCGACCGGGCGCAGGTGCACGCGGCAGGGTCGGCCGTCTTCTGCCGGCGGCGGATCGACCTGGAGACGTACGACGCGGTCTTCGACCAATTCTGGCGCCGTCATACCGCGCGGATCGCCCCGATCGGCCTCGAGGTCGCCGCCCAGCGGCCGCCGCGCCCGCCGAAGGACCGCGCAGCGGGCCTGGAGACCGAGCACGGGCGGGACCGGCCCGGGCCTCCGCGGGGCCGGCCCGAGCAGGCCGAGCCCGGGGCCGGCGATGACGAGCAGGAGGCAGATGCCGGCTGGGTGGTCTCGCCGCGTGCGTTCAGCCCGGGCGAGGCGTTCCATCACCGAGACTTCGACCGGATGACGAACGCGGAGCTCCGGGACGCCGAGCGGCTGATCGACCTGCTCCGTCCGCACCTCGAATCGCGGCTGACCCGGCGCTACGAGCTCCACCCGCATGGCACGCGGCTCGCGCCGCGGGCGATGTACCGCCGCAACCTGGGATCCGGCGGCGATCTGGTCGACTGGGTCTGGAGGCGTCGCCTCCGCCGGCCGCGTTCGATCGTGATCCTGTGCGACGTCTCCGGGTCGATGGAGCGCCACGCCCGGATCCTGCTGCGCTTCGTGCAGGCGCTCACCCGCGCCTCCGGCGTGCGGACGGAATCGTTCGTCTTCGGGACGCGGCTGACGCGGATCTCGCATGAGATGCGCGGACGCGACCCCGACCTTTCGATCCGGCGTGTCAGCGAATCGGTCAGCGACTGGTCCGGCGGCACCAGGATCGGCGATTCGCTCCGCACCTTCAACCTGCGCTGGGCGCGCCGGGTCCTCCGCACGTCCGGGGTCGTGATCGTCGTGTCTGACGGCTGGGATCGCGGCGACCCCGAGCTCGTCCGCACCGAGACCGCCCGGCTCCAGCGCAACTGCCACCGGCTGATCTGGCTCAACCCGCTCGCAGGCGCGGAGGGCTACCAGCCGATCGCGGCTGGGATGGCGGCCGCCTATCCCTCCATCGACGACTTCCTCCCGATCCAGTCGATCGCGTCGCTCGAGCGCCTCGGGGCGATCCTCGGCGGGATGGGCCTGGGCAGCGCGGGGCGGCCACCGCGGACCGGCACGCCCCGCGTCCACCTTGTCGAGGGATCGGGGCACGAATCGAGGGGAGCGGTCCGCTCGATGCTGCCGCGGGTCGGGGCGCCGCCCGAGTCGGCAGGCGCGCGGCGTGCCGACCCGGCATCGGCGCGTCCGCTGGGCGACTGAACGGGGATTGGAGAGGCGATGCGGGAGCTGCTCGACACGGTCCGGGAGTGGCAGGCGCAGGGAGCGGCGCTGGGCCGCGCCGTCGTGGTCCGGACATTCGGCTCGGCGCCACGTCCGGAGGGCGCGACCCTGGTCGTGACGGCAGACGGGCGGCTGGCGGGCAGCGTGTCGGGCGGTTGCGTGGAGGGCGCCGCGTTCGAGGAGATCCAGGCCGCGCGGGCCGCGGGCGTCAGCCGCGTGATCCGCTACGGGATCAGCGACGAGCAGGCGTGGGACGTGGGCCTCGCCTGCGGCGGCACGATCGACGTCCTCGTGGAGCCGTACCTCCGCCCGGACGTCGTGGCCGCGGCGAGCATGCGCGCCGGCTCTGTCGTCGTGATCCCGCTCCCGGCCGATGCGCCGCCCGCGGCCTTCGGGCCGCATCCGCCCGGGCCGGGCGAGGTGCCGGGAGCTTCGCTCTCTGTGAGCGACGACGGACGCCTGGCTGGCTCGACGGGCGTGCCCGAGGCGGACGCCGCCATCGCTGCCGCGGCGCGCGCGCTGCTCGCACGGGGGGGCTCGGCGACGCTGAGCGTGGCCGGGCGGCAGTACTTCCTCGAGGGGTATCCCACCGCATCGCGGCTCGTCATCGTTGGGGCGGTCCAGGTCGCGATGCCGCTCGCGCGGATCGCGCGCGAGCTGGGCTACGAGACCGTGGTCGTGGACGGGCGGGCCGCGTTCGCGACGCGGGAGCGCTTCCCCGATGTGGACCGGCTGGTCGTGGGCTGGCCCGACGAGGTCGCCGACGAGATCGGCCTCGGCCCGGCCGACGCGGTGGCGGTGCTGACACACGACGTCAAGTTCGACGAGCCGGCCATCATCGAGGGCCTGCGGCGCGGCTGCCGCTACGTCGGCGCGGTCGGCTCGAGGAAGACGCAGGCGGATCGCCGGGCCCGCCTCCGGGCTGCCGGCGTGACCGACGCCGAGCTTGCCCGGCTGCGCGGCCCGATCGGGCTCGACCTGGGCGGGCGCGCGCCGGCAGAGACGGCGCTCGCGATCATGGCCGAGGTGGTTGCCGAGCGGTACGGCGGGTCCGGCGCCCCCATGCGGTCCCTGGCGCCCGCGGTCGCCACGGCGTGATTCCGGTCGGCGAGACCGCGGCGGTCATCCTCGCCGCCGGCACCGGATCCCGCTTCGGCGGCGGGAAGATCCGGGCCCAGCTCGACGGGCGGCCGCTTCTCGCCCACGTCCTGTCCGCCGTCCACGAGGCCGGTGTCGGGCGCATCGTCGTCGTGCTGGGTCGCGACGCCGGCGCGGTCCTGGCCGCCATGCGCGCGGTCGATGTAACGGCGCTCGATGGGGTCCTGGTCGCCGTGAATCCGGCCCCCGAGCGCGGGCTCGCCACCTCGCTGGCGGTCGGCTTCGGTCCGGCCAGCGCCGCTCCGACGCCGGCTGGCGTGCTCGTCGTCCTGGGCGACCAGCCGCGCGTCCGGGCCGACGTCATCCGCGCCCTGTGCGCAGCCTCGGCGCCCCCCGGGGCCGTGGCGATCGCGCCCCGCTACGAGGCCGACGCGGCGCCGAACCCGGTCCTGCTGCTGCCGGCCGGCTGGCCGCTCGTCGCGCGGCTGCAGGGCGACCACGGCCTCGGTCCGCTGCTTGCCTCGGAAGCCGAGGAGGTCATCCGGGTGCCGGTCCACGGCGCCAATCCCGACGTCGACACGCCCGCCGACCTGGCGGACCTCGCGTCGGTGCCCGTGCCCCGCACGTGAACGAGGCCGAGGCCGGGCCCGGGGCGGATGCGCTCGTGGAGACGTGGGCCGCCCGGGTCCGTGCCAACCGTGAGCAGTCGGAGCGCGTCCGAGAGGGACCGGCGCCCGGCGACTTCTACGCGCCGGTCCGGGGCCTCTTCGTCGCCGACCCGCGTCGGACCGACGACCCGACGCTCGACCCCCTCCTCGAGCTGGCCCGGCCCGGTGAGACCTGGCTCGACATCGGCGCCGGGGCGGGCCGCTACGCGTTGCCGCTCGCGCTCCGAGTCCGGGAGGTGGTCGCCCTCGACCCGTCCGAGGGGATGCTCGAGGCGCTCCGGCTCGCAACGGCGCAGCACGGGATCCACAACGTCCGGACGGTCCATGCGCGATGGCCGCCGGACGGGGCCGCCGGGACCGCGCCGCGGGCGGACGTCGCGCTCATCGCCCACCTCGGCTACGACGTCGAGCGGATCGTCGAGTTCCTCGATGCGATGGAGGCCGCGGCCGGACGGCTCTGCGTGGCCATCCTCTCGGAGCGCGTGCCCTCGGCGCCCGCCGCGCCGTTCTGGCCACTGGTCCACGGCGAGGAGCGCGCCGAGCTTCCAGCCCTCGCGGAGTTCCTCGCCATCATTCGTGCCCGGGGGAGGATGCCCGCGGTCACGTACGCGGGTCGGCAGCAGCGCGGCTTCGCGTCGCGGGACGTGCTCGTCGCGTGGCTGCGCACCCAGCTCTTCATCGGCGCAGGATCGGCAGCCGACCGGCGGCTCGCCGCAGCGCTCGAGTCGAGGATGGTCGCGGCGGACGACGGGAACGTCGGCCTGGCCCCCGCGGTCGAGTCACGGGTCGGAATCGCCAGGTGGGCGCCGCCCGCATGATCCGGTCGGCTCGCGTCGCCTGTGACTTCGCGGGCCTCGACACGGTCAGGTCGCCGTACGTGGTCCTCGCGAGCAAGGGCCACGTATCCTCGAGGACCCGATCTGCGGCATGCATGTGGACCCGGTCGACGTGCGCCACATCGCCGATCATGAGGGCCGGACCAATGCGTTCTGCCGCGCGGGCTGCCGGACGCGGCTCGCGAAGAACCCGGCGCGCTTCCTGGCGCTGGCCTGACCACCCGTACCGAGGAGTTGCCGCATGAAGTTCGAGGGCCACGTCGAGATCCACGCCCCGCGCGCGAAGGTCTGGGCGTTCCTCACCGATCCGGACCAGATCGCGAGCTGCGGCCCAGGCGTGGAGTCGATCGAGAAGCTCGACGACGGACGCTTCCAGGCGCACGGGAGGGTCGGTGTCGGCTTCATCACCACGAAGTTCGTTGTGAACGCCGAGTTCTCGGAGGTCCACGAGCCGGACGACGCAACCGTCGTCGTGCACGGCCAGGCGTCGGGGACGGCGGTGGACGCGACCGCAAGGATGGCGCTGACCGACGGCCCGGATGGCGCAACCGTGATCGACTGGTTCGCCGATGTCGCCATCGCCGGGACGCTCGCCGGCGTGGGCGCGCGGATGATCGACGGGAGCGCGAACAAGATGGTCGTGCAGACGTTCGACTGCGTCAGGGCGAAGCTCGAAGCCTGACCGGCCACCGCTCCAACCCCCCGAGCGTCGAACGAGGCCCGCCCGCGCATGGAGCTGGTCACGCGCGCCATCGGACCGCTGCAGACGAACGTCTGCCTCGTCGGCGACCCGCGGACCCGCGAGGCGATCGTCGTGGACGGCGCGATTCCGTGCCTGCCCTGGGTCGCCGACGAGGTTGGGCGCCGAGGCTGGCGCCTCATCCTCATCGTCTCGACGCACGGTCACTGGGATCATGCCGGCGAGAATGCCGCGCTCCAGGCATGGTCCCGGGAGCAGGCGGCGGACTCGATCGGCGCGGCGATCGCTGCGCATCGCCTCGACTGGCACCGCCTGACCGATCCCCAGCCACTCTTCGCTCCGTTCCCCATCCCGCCATGCGTTCCGGCCGTGGAGCTCGCCGAGGGCGGCTTGGTCCGTTTCGGCGACGTGCGTCTCGAGGTGCTTCACACGCCCGGGCACACGGAGGGATCGGTCTCCCTCCGGTCGGTCGAGGACGGCGTCCTCTTCTCGGGCGACACGCTCTTCGCCGGCGGCTGGGGGAGGGTCGACCTCCCGGGCGGCGACCCGGCAGCCATGGTGGACTCGCTCGCGCGGCTCGCCGCGCTGGACCCCGGCCTGCGGGTCGTGCCGGGGCACGGGCGCGAGACGACGATCGATCGCGAACGGCCGTGGCTGGAGGTGGTCGCGCGGGAGCGTCGGCTGCCCGGTCAATGAAGTTCAGTTAGCGGCGGACGACGCACGCGACGGCATCGGGGATCAGCGGCCGTGCTCCCCGCGCTTGGCCCGGGCCTGGGCCGCGCCGGCCCGGCCGATCACGGTCCACTTCCTGCGCTCAGCCCGCCTGGCGATCGCGTCCCGTTCCAGCGCCTGGTGGCGCTCCTCGCGGACCAGCTTGTGCCAGCTGGCCACCCGCTCGGGTGCCAGCGCGCCGCGCAGCACCGCGGCCTCGACCGCGCAGCCGGGCTGGCGCTCGTGCGTGCAGTCGCTGAAGCGGCACTCAGCGGCGGTCGCCTCGACGTCCAGGAACGCGGCGGCAAGCCCGGCGCCGTCGTCCCAGAGCGCGAGCTCGCGGATGCCCGGCGTGTCGAGGAGCAGCCCGCCGCCGGGGAGCGGCACCAGCTGCCGGCCGCTCGTGGTGTGGCGCCCCCGGGCGTCGTCCTCGCGGACCTCGGACGTTGCCAGGCGATGCTCGCCGAGGATCGCGTTGATGAGCGTGCTCTTCCCGACTCCCGACGAGCCGAGCAGCGCGATCGTGATCCCCGGCCGCAGGAGCTCGCGGACCGCGTCCAGCCCATCCCCGGTGACGGCGCTCGTCGCGAGCACGCGCACGCCGACCGCGAGCTCCTCGAGCTGCGCCTCGGCGACCGCCACCTCGACCGGGTTCGTGGCGAGATCGACCTTCGTCAGGACGACGATCGGCCGCCCGCCCGATTCCCATGCGGTGGCGAGGAAGCGCTCCAGGCGGCGGGCGTTGAGGTCGCGGTTCAGGGAGGTCGCGATCATCACGATGTCCACGTTGGCCGCGAGGACCTGCATCGGGGCGCCGTGGTCAGCCGGCGCCCGGCGCTGGATCCGTGTCCGCCGAGAGACCACCGCGTGGATGCTGGCGGTCCCATCGCCCGCACGCAGGTCCACGGCCACCCAGTCGCCGACGACCGGGAAGTCGCCCGGCCCGAGGGCGTCGTGGCGGAGCCGTCCCGTGACGCGAGCCGTGAGCGGCGCCGCACCGACGGCCGCGAGCACGTCGTAGGCGCCGCGATGTTCGGCGACCACGCGTGCCGGGGAGAGGACGCTCCCTTCGTGCGCGGAGAACGCCGCATCCCAGCCGGCATCCCAGCCGAGCGGGGCGAGGCGCGGGAGATTCGCCGAGGGCACGAACGGGCCGCTCATGCGCCGACCGGCCGTCCGCCTGCCTGGGCGAGGGGCAGGTCGGCGGCGAGATCGCTGTTCACGAGGTGAGCGTAGTCGGTGCGGATCATGTCGACGTTCAACAGGAAGAGGCTCCCGCCGGCCAGGCGGCTCGCATTGTTGACGTCAACGATGAGGGGGGCGTCCTCCGGCCAGCGGACAGGCCGGAGGAGGAGCCCGGGAACGAAGGTCGGGATGGTCCCGACGGCGGTCGTCGTCATCGCTCAGCCGACCCGCTTGAGCTTGCCGGTGCGCTTCGCGTAGTGCTCCGCGCGCCCGAAGAGCCAGAGCCCGGTCGGGATCAGGACGGCGCCCATGAGTGCCAGCGGCCACAGGTCGTGGAACACGGACATCACCGACGCGCCCTCCATCAGGCCCTTGCGGACCCCGTCGAGGATGTAGGTCGCAGGCGAGACCGCGGACGCGACCTGCATCCAGCCCGGCAGCACGCTGATCGGGTAGTAGACGCCGGACACGACCAGCAGGCACGACTGGATCACGAACGTCATCTGGGCCCCGCGCTCCACGTAAAGGAGCGGCAGGATCGCCGCCATGATCCCGATCCCGACAACGGAGAACGACCCGGCGAACATCACCACCGTCGCCGTGATGAAGTTCGCGTGCGACAGGTCCAGCTCGAAGAAGAGGGTCAGGACGAGAAGGATCACCGAGGTGTGGACCAGGCCGTACAGGATCGCGTAGGTCGTGGACCCGGCGAGCTGCGACGCGCGCCGGACGGGCGCCATCATCGTGTACTCGAGCGTTCCTTCCCAGCGCTCCCAGCTGATCGTCTCGGCGATGAAGCTGAAGACCGTGGACAGGTAGTTCCAGAAGATGGCCCCGATCACGAGGCTGAAGATGAGCCGCTTGTCGGCTGCCGCCGCGCCGATGAACGAGATCGACAGGGCGCCCGCGACCGCATAGACGAGGAAGGCAAGCTCCCAGCCCCAGTAGCGGCGGCTCAGGTTGAAGTTGCGCTCGATGAACGCGGCCGACGCGCTGAGCTCGCGTGCCGCGGTCGCCATCGGGCGACCGGCGATGGTCATCGGATGTTCTCCCGTGGAGTGGGGGAGGCCGGCCGTCCCCGCGTCATCGCGAGCCGGCCGGCGCCAGGGAATCGATCGACCGCTCCGGCGCGGCCGTCTCGGCGGCGATCCGCTGACCGGCCCGGACGAGCAAGCGGCCGAGCGTGCGGCGGAATCGCCGCCCGTCGGTCCGCGTCGACCGCGCCAGGCGTTCCCGGTGCGCTTCGGCGTGGAGACGAGCGAGGCGGTCCTCGTGGATCGTGAGCACGAGCTGAATCTGCGCGTTCATCGCGTGCATCTCCCGGTGGTCGAGGGGGGCGTGGACGGTGCGGCTCGGCGGCCGGCCGCGGCCGGTCCCGTGTGCGAGGGTGCTCATTCGCTGTCCTCCAGGCCCTCGGTCTCGACGTCCTCGTCGAGCGAGCGGCCGGTGTAGGTCATGAAGACGTTGTCGAGGGTCGGTGCCAGGCCGGTCTCGCGGCCGACGCGGGCCTTGAGGCCATCCGGCGTGTCCTCGGCGACGAGGCGTCCGCCGTCGAGGATGGCGATCCGGTCGCAGAGGCGGTCCGCCTCTGCCATGTCGTGCGTGGTGAGCAGGATCGTGGCGTCGTGTGTCGCCCGGAGGTCCTCCACGAAGGCCTGGACTTCGAGCTTCGAGCGCGGGTCGAGGCCGGTCGTGGGCTCGTCGAGCAGCAGCAGCGTCGGCGACGTGAGCAACGCTCGCGCGATGGCGACCTTCTGCTGCATACCCCGGCTCATCTGCTCGATCGGGCTCCCCATGCGCTTCTCGGAGATACCCAGCCGGGCGAGGATCCGGACCGCTTCCCGCCGCGCGTCTCCCGCATGGAGACCGTAGAGGCGGGCCGCGAACGCGAGGTTCTCGTACGGCGAGAGCTTCTTGAAGAAGGCGGCGTCCACGCTCACCCGGTTGATGAGCCGTTTGACCGCCATCTCGTCGCGCTCGACGTCGTGGCCGAACACCTCCGCGCGCCCGGTGTCGAGCGTGAGAAGGGTCGACACGAGCCGGATGAGCGTCGACTTGCCGCTCCCGTTGGCCCCGAGGACGCCGTAGATCTCGGCGCGCTCGACGCGCAGGGAGACGTCGTGGATCGCCGCGACGGCCTTCTTGTGCCGGCCGATCATGAAGAACTTCCCGACGTGGTCCAGGAGGAGCGCGGGCGGACCCGCCGGCCGGGCGTGCCGGCCCTCCGGGAGGGTGGTTCGGGCCGGGGCCTCGACGTGCGCCGGGACGGGCGTGCGGACCGTGCTCTTCGGTTCCGGCGTGAGGGTGATGCTCACGGTTGTGGCTCCCGTTTCTCGTCTCGGTGCGGCGAACCCGATGCTCGCGGGCCCTTCGCGCGGCGCTCTCGAGAACGAGAAGGGCCGCGAGCCCGACGTCTGTCCCTGCGTCGTTGGCCCGCGGCTCCGGGTCGCCGCCCCGCGTTCGCGGGGCAATGAAAAAGCCGCTGGGCCCTGATCCGGCCCGCGGCTTCGGTTCCTGGTCCGGCGGCGCTACCGCCGCGAAACTAGGCCGAGCTGGGCACGGATCGCGCGCAGAGCGCGCCGACAGGACCGGCGCAGTGCCGCTCCCGGGCGCTTGCGAGGAAGATCCACGTGCTCATTCGGTGACACACCCCTTGTTTGAATGGCGCGGTGAGGACCGCGACTCGGGGAGGCTACATCCGGTCCGCCGGCCCTGTCAAGGGAGCAGTTGGATCAAGGCCACGTGCCCGGGCGTATCGATTGACGGGAGCGGAGGAGAGCAACTAGGCTCGGTTCCCAGCCGACATCGCCCCGAGGTTGCCCCGTGTCGTCGCCCATCCGCACCCCGTCGCTTGCACGACTCGTGGCCGCGGGCGTGATCGACGCCGAGCTCGCTGCACTTGCGTGGCTCCTCCTCGAGGACGGGATTCCGGTCCTCGTCGTGGGGGTGGACCAGGTGGCGCGCGACGAGCTGCTCGAGGCGCTCGCGGCGGCGCTGGCGGAGAGCCGGCGCCCGGACCCGACCGCGCCGGTCGGGGAGGGCAGGCTCGTCCGCGTCGCGGGCACGCTCGCGACGTCGACCCCGCCCGGGATACTCCGGGCCGCGCTCGGCCGAACGACGGGTCGGAGCGGGCTCGCCGCCACGATCGAGGGCACCGACCTGGCGGAGGCGCTCGCGGTGCTCCGCCGCCAGGGCCTCTCCGAGGACGAAGCCTCCTTCCTCGGCTCGGTCCTGGTGCTGGGCCCGACCGCGGAGCCCGATGCCGTGATGTCGGTTCGCGACCAGCGCGTCGTGGCGGCGCACTACCTCCGGCCGGTGGCCCGCGATGCCGGCGGTCACGTGCAGCGGCTTGGTCCCGCTGTCCTCGCGACCTGGGACGCGGACCGCGGCGCGTACGACCACTTCGAATGGGGGATCTACCCGGAGCTGGCCGCCCGGACCGGGCGTCGCGCGGGTGACCTGGAGAGCGCCCACCGGGCCCGCGCCGAGGAGCTCCGGTCGAGGGCATCGACGAACCCGCTCTGAGGCCGAATCCGGCGATTCGGACTACAATCACGGCCACACCGTGATCCCGGGCCCCCAGGGGGGCGTTGCCCGCCGCGATCCCGATGCGTTCGACCGGGAGATCGCATGACCAACCAGCGCCCATCCTCCACGAAGGTCGTGGAAGAGCCGTTCAAGCACGTCATCGACGAGTACAAGCACAAGCTCCAGCGGGTGACGTGCACGTGCGGGTGGCAGGGGAGCAGCGCCTCCCCGGACGGCGTCAGCTCCGAGTGGAAGGCGCATCACGTGGCCAACCGCCCGCCCGGGTCCTCGAAGCGCTGATTCGCGCCCGGCCCGCCCGGTCCGCTCGTCGCGCAACGATCCGCTCGTCGACCCCGGCCGGCGGCTCGCGACACGCCGTTCGCGGTCGTCCCTCGCGCCCCCGGAAGACGCCCGTTCTCGTCTCCTGCTGACGCCGTGCCGTCACGCCCGTTGAGGCCCAGCGCGGCACCCCGGACGACCTTCGGCCCCCCATCGAGGTCCAGCCGGCCGGCGAGTCAGGGGGACGGGCGGCGGTACCATGAGCCGACCAGGCCGCCAGGCCCCGCATCGCCCGTCCACCCATTGCGACGTCCACCGGACGTCGCCGCGCCACGCAGGAGGGTTCGCCCATGGCCACCGTCGCCGAGAACATCCCACAGCTGCTCGGGCTCATCGAAGGGACCGCCCGGCTCGAGGGCGGCCGGCTCCGCGTCACCGACGAGGCAGCGTTCCGCGCCAGGACGGTTTACGATCTGGCCTGGACGCAGACGTTCTCGACGGACGCGGCGACGGTCGAGGCGGCTCGCTGGCTGATCTGGGAGGCGAGCCAGGAGCTCGGCTCGCCATCAGCGAGCATCCACGAGCTCTACGCGGCCCGGAGCCGCGGCGAGGTGTCCGGGTTCACGGTGCCGGCCATCAACCTGCGGGCACAGACCTTCGACATGGCGCGCACGATCTTCGCGGCCGCAAAGGCGAAGGAGGTCGGCCCGGTCATCCTCGAGCTCGCGCGCTCGGAGCAGACGTACACCTACCAGCGTGTGTTCGAGTACGCCCCTAACATCCTGGCCGGCGCGATCGCCGCCGGGTGGCGGGGACCCGTCTTCATCCAGGGCGACCACTACCAGTTCAACGCCAAGAAGTACGCGGCCGACGCGGAGGCGGTGACCGAGGAGATCCGGAAGGCCTCCCGGGACGCGATCGCCGCCGGCTACCTCAATATCGACGTGGACAGCTCCACGCTCGTCGACCTCTCGCAGCCAAACGTCGACGCCGAGCAGAAGATCAACTACACCCGCGCGGCCGAGATCACCGCGCTGATCCGGGACCTGGAGCCTGCAGGCGTCACGATCAGCGTCGGCGGGGAGATCGGCGAGGTCGGCAAGCAGAACTCGAACGAGGCCGAGCTGCGGGCGTACCTCGACGGCTATCGCCGCGAGCTCGACGCACGCCGCCCGAACAGCATCGGCGTCAGCAAGGTGAGCGTCCAGACCGGCACGAGCCACGGCGGCGTGCCGCTCCCGGGCGGGGGCGTGGCAGAGGTCAAGCTCGACTTCGAGGTCCTCCGCGTCCTCGGCGAGGTCGCCCGGACGTATGGCGCGGCCGGCGCCGTCCAGCACGGCGCCAGCACCCTTCCCGACGAGCTGTTCCACCGCTTCGCCGGCGTCGAGACGGCCGAGATCCACCTCGCGACCGGGTTCCAGAACGCGCTCTACGAGCACCCCGCCTTCCCCGCCGAGCTCCATCGCGAGATCGAGGCGTGGTGCTTCGCGAATGCCGCCGACGAGCGCAAGCCCGGCATGACCGACACGCAGTTCGTCTACACGACCCGGAAGAAGGCGATCGGCCCCTTCAAGCGGCAGATCTGGGAGCTTGCCACGAAGGACCAGATCCTCGCCTCGCAGGCGGAGAAGATCGGGTTCCTGTTCGACCAGCTCAAGATGGACGGCACTTCCGACCTGCTTCGCTTCATCGCGACGCCGGCCTGGCACCGGCCGATGCCAGAGTCGCTCGGGGTCGCCGTCGCCGGCTAGTCTCGATCCCGATTCCCTTCCGGCCGGCCGGTCGCGTGACCGGCCGGCTCCCCGGACAGGCGAAGAGCCCGGCTGGCGGCGATTCCGTCGACCGGGCTCTTGTCGTGAAGGTGGGGCGCCCTGCGAGGGGCGGCCCCGGCTCCTAGTGCTTGATCGCGAGAGTGGCCGCGCGCGTCCGCAGGACATCCGTCCCGCTGACGGCCGACACCCAGAAGTGTGTGGCCGTCGTCACGATCGCGATGCGGAGATGGCCGGTGCCGTTCCCGCGTGCGTTCGTGTGGACCGCGCCAACCTTGGTCGGCGCTGCAAGCGGGCAGCTGCCCGGATCCTGGTTGACCCAGACGTCATAGCTCGCGTTCGGCTTGGCGCCCTTGAGCACGACGTTCACGTTGAGCATGTGATGCCCGGTCGTGTTCAGGATCGCGAAGCCGAATGTCGCCGCGTGCGCGGCGGGCTGGGCGCCGGTCGGGCAGGCGAAGGTCGGGTCGAGGAAGAAGGCGCCCTTGACAGCGCCGCTGCCCTTGCCCCGATCGTTGTTCTTGTTGTTACCTACCTGGCCCGGCGCCCGAAGCCGAGCGACGACGACTGTGCTCGGATTCGAGAGGCCGCTCAGGATGACGTCGCCAGCTGCTCCGGCCGTCGTCGTCTTAACGGTCGGCGACGAGAAGGCGAGCGTGTTCCCGGTGGCCGCGGAAGTCGTCACCGTGAAGGTCGCCGCCGACCCGCCCATGGTGATCGCGCCGCCGATCACGGCGAAGGTTCCGCCCGCGGTGGTCGCCGTGATCGTCCCGGGCGCGGCCCACGAATAGCCGGCCGGCAGGGTGAGGGTCAGGGTGCCCACCGGGATGTCCGACGCGGTGGCCGCGGTGACAGTCGCGAGCGCGACGGTCATTGGCGTGCCATTCGACGGCACGGTCGTGGTCGACGGCGACGCCGTCGCTGCGAACGCCGGACCCGCCAGCGAGACAGCGAACAGCGAGGCGAGGAGCGTCGCCGCAGCGCCGCCCGATGCGAGGTTCTTGCGTAGATCCATTGCTTCCTCCTTGGTGCCAGGTGCGGTCCGCGGGCCGCGAGCGCAACCGGTGGGGTCGTCTTCAGGAACGATCGGTGCAGCGGGGCGTTAGGGGCGAACGCGCCCGGACGGCCCGGCGGCGCCCGGCAGGGACCGCCAGCGATGGGGATCAGGACCAATCGACGCTCGATTGGACGAGCCGCGACGCCGGGCCGCGGACCGCACGACCGATCGCATATCCTCGGCGAAAGCGCCCGGCGCGGGACCGGCACGGAACGGTCCGCGCGGTGCTGCTCCGGGCGGGGAGTCCCTGCCGGACGCCTCCTGGAGGATCGATGATCGACGATGCCTTGACGGGCGCGACGCCCGGCTACGGGGCCGCCTGGTCCGCAACCCGCCGGCGCGCGCCCGAGGAGGACCTGCGCTCCTGGCTGGAGCTGGGCCGCTCGATCTGCGATGCGGCGGACGAGATCGCGCTGCACTGGTTCCGGCGCGACGTCCCGACCTCGACGAAGCCCGACCGGTCCTTCGTCACGGAAGCGGACCGGGCGATCGAACGGGTCGTGCGAGCGCGCATCCTCGCGGCGCACCCGGACCACGGGCTCGTGGGCGAGGAGTACGGCGAGGAGGCGGCCGGGGCCAGGATCCGCTGGTTCATCGACCCGATCGACGGGACCCACAACTTCATCCGCGGCGTGCCCCTCTTCGGGACGCTCCTCGCGGTCGAGGCGGACGGCGAGCTCCAGGTCGGGATCCTGAGCGCCCCCGCGCTTGGCGAGCGCTGGCACGCGGCCCGTGGCATGGGCGCGTGGGCAGTCGGGCGGGACGGCGTGGGCCGACCGATTCGGACGTCCGCCGTGGCGCGCATCGAGGACGCCCAGCTGCTCTACGGAAGCCGCAGGGAGAACGTCGCGTCCGGCCTGATGCCCGGCTTCGACGCGACGATTGCGCGATCGTGGCGCGATCGCGGCTTCGGCGACTTCTGGGGCTACGCCCTGGTCGCCGAGGGCGCGGCCGAGGCGATGATCGAGAGCGGGATGCACACGTGGGACGTCGCGGCCCCGCTCATCCTGATCGAGGAGGCCGGCGGCCGCGTCACCGATGTCACGGGAGCGCGCCGGATCGACGCGCCGTCGTTCGTGGGCTCGAACGGCCACCTGCACGACGAGCTGCTGCGGCGCCTGACGGCTCCCGGCTGACGGCCGCCGCGGGGCGGCGCGCGAGGGTGCGCAGTTCGGTCGACGGCGCAGCGCCCCTGCCGGTCGGTTTCGGCGGCGGCGCTCAGGCTCCCGCTGCGACCAGGCTCTCCCCGAGGATCCGGATCGCGGTCTCGACCTCGGCCTGCGTGGTCACCAGCGGCGGGATGATCCGGGTGACCTGCGCGTATGGGCCGGCCGACAGGATGATCAGGTGCCGGTCGAGCGCCTCGGCGATCACCCGCCGGGTCAGGTCCGGGTCCGGGACGCGGCCGTCGCCCACGCCCGGCTTGACGAACTCCATTGCCGCCATGCAGCCGATCCCGCGGACGTCGCCGATCGCCGGCCGCCCGGCCGCCAGGCGCCGGAGGCCCTCGAGGAGCTGGGCGCCACGGTCCCGCGCGTTGGCGACGAGCCCTTCCTCCTCGATCACGTCGAGGGTCGCGTTCGCCGCGGCGCAGGCGACGACGTTCCCGCCGAACGTGCCGCCGTGGGCGCCCGGGCGCCAGCGCGCCATCAGGTCCGCCCGGGCGATGATCCCGGAGAGCGGCAACCCGGACGCGACGCCCTTGGCGAAGAGGAGGATGTCCGGCTCCACGTCCCAGTGGCGCACCGCGAACAGCTCGCCGGTGCGGCCGAAGCCCGTCTGGACCTCGTCGGCGATGAGCAGGATCCCGTGCTGCCGGGTGATCTCGCGCAGGCGTGGCAGGAACGCCGGGGGCGGCACGATGTAGCCGCCCTCGCCGAGGACGGGCTCCACGATGATCGCCGCCACGTGCTCCGGGTAGGTCAGGGTGTGGAGCGTGAGGTCCAGCTCCGCCTCCCAGTCGCAGGTGCACGCGGCATCCGGGGCGTGCCCGCCGCCGGCGGCCCGGTAGCAGTACGGGTACGCGGTCGCGTAGACGGACCCGGGCAGGGGCTCGAAGTCGGCCCGGTAGACGTTCTTCGCCGTCGTCATCGCCATCGTCTGGGCCGTCCGGCCGTGGTACCCGCCCCGGAAGACCAGGACGACCGGGTGGCCCGTAGCGACGCGTGCCAGCTTGACGGCGGCCTCGACGGCCTCGGCGCCGGAGTTCGAGAGGAACGCCTGCCAGGGCCCGCCCGGCAGCAGCGTGCGCAGCCGCTCGTGGAGCCGGAGCCCCGGCTCGTGGTAGACGATGTTCTGCTGGCCGTGGAGCAGCTTCGCGGCCTGCGCCTGCACCGCGGCGACGACCCGTGGGTGGGCGTGCCCGGTGTTCGTGACGCCGATCCCGAAGCTGTAGTCGAGGTATCGCTCGCCGTCCGTGGTCACGAGCCAGCTGCCCTCGCCCCGCTCGACAGTGAGGTTCGTGATGCGCGACCAGACGCCCGGCACGACATCGCGATCGGGGAGCGCGGCGGATCGCGGGGTGGCTGCGGCGTCGACCATGCTGGGCTCCTTCCGCTGGGCGCCGACCGACCGGCGGTCAGCGCGGGGCGCGACCCGTCCGCAGCGTGGTGATCAGGACGATCGCCACCGCCGACAGGAAGATGATCGAGCCGACCACGTTGATCTGCGGAGGGAGGGCGTTCTTGATGATGCTCCAGGTCCAGATCGGGAACGTGTTCGAGGTCCCCGAGACGAAATTCGTGATCACGAAGTCGTCGATCGAGAGGGAGAAGGCAAGGAGCGCGGCGGCCATGATGCCCGGGAAGATCAGCGGGAAGGTGATCTTCCAGAACGTCACCAGCTCGTTCGCCCCGAGGTCCATCGCGGCCTCCTCGAGGCGGCGGTCGAAGCCGGCGAGCCGGGCCTTCACGGTCACCACGACGTAGCTGATGTTGAACATGACGTGGGCGATGACGATCGTGTTGAAGCCGAGCGGGAAGACGAGGCCCTTGGGGAGCACGCCGTTGAGCGGGCCGCCCGGCAGCGCGGAGCTCACGAACAGCGTCAGGAGGCTGGAGCCCATCACGATCTCGGGCGTGGCCATCGGCAGGAAGATGAGGCCGTTCATCGCGCCCCGGCCGCGGAACTGGTAGCGCGTGATGGCCAGGCCGATCAGGGTTCCCAGGATCGTGGCGACGACGGTCGAGATGAACGCGATCTCGAGGCTCAGGCGCAGCGCGTCGCCGAGGCCCGGCCAGTCGAACGGGTGGAGCCAGGCGTCGAGGGAGAACTGGTTCCAGGCGAAGTTGAACTTCCCCTGGGGCAGGTTGAAGCTGAAGATGATCATGACCGCGATCGGGATCAGCAGGTAGCCGAGCGCGAGGATCGTGAAGGCCGGCAGCGCCCGGCGGCTGATCGCGCGCGCGATCGAGCTGCCTGCCCCGGGCTGGCTGCGTGCGGGCGCGGCGGCGGTCATCGCCTCATCCCGTCAGCTGCTCGGTTCCGAGCGCCCGGGCGTAGGTGACCACGAGCACGAGGATCCCGACCATGAGGATGAACGAGAGCGCGGCCGCGACCGGGTAGTCGTTCAGCACCAGGAACCGGCTCTGGATGACGTTGCCGATCATCTGCGTCTGGGGATTGCCCAGCAGCGTGGCATTGACGTAGTCGCCCATCGCCGGGATGAAGGTGAGCATGGAGCCCGCGAAGACGCCGGGCAGGGCGAGCGGCAGGGTCACCCGTCGGAACGCGCCCCAGTTCGTCGCGTAGAGGTCCTGGGACGCCTCGATGAGGCGGGGATCGATCTTCTCCAGCGCGACATAGAGCGGCAGGATCATGAACGGCAGGAAGTTGTAGGTGAGCCCCGCGACCACGGCGACCGGCGAGCCCAGGATGCTGAAGCCGTCGGGAACGACGTGGACGACGTGCTTGAGGAACGAGAGCAGCGGGCCCTCGTCGCCGAGCAGGACCTTCCAGCTGATCGTCCGGATCAGGAAGCTCGTGAAGAATGGGGCGATCACCAGGAACAGCAGGAGGTTCTTGTAGCGCCCTCCCTTGAACGCCACGGTGTAGGCGACCGGGAACCCGATCAGGAACGTGAAGGTCGTCGCCAGGGCGCTGTAGAGGATCGAGTTCCCGAACTGGTGGGGGAACTTCTGGAGGGCCGTCACGTAGGCGTCCGTGGAGAAGGTGAGCGAGTAGCCCGTGTCCAGCGACCCGCTCGAGAGCGAGATGCGGAGCATCTCGATGGACGGGTAGATGAAGAACACGAACAGCCAGATCAGGCCCGGCGCGAGCAGCAGGTAGGGGATCGACACCCCGATCCAGCGGCGCCAGTGAATCGGGGGCCGGCGACCCGCCGCCGGGGCGACGGCCGTCATGGCGTGGGGAGCGCGGCCTGATCTGCCGGGATCATGCGCCGGACAGGTCGGTGTACAGGGAGTTCAGGGACTTCTCGACATCGCTGCTGAGCGACTCGAAGTTGTGCTGCTTGGCGACGATGTCCGCCGTCGGGAAGAGGAGGGGCAGCTTCTCCGCCGGGATCGGCGAGCTCGCGTTGAGCTGCCCCACGATCGCCTCGACGCCCTTGACCGGGGACACGTAGTACACGTAGTTGGCGATCTGGGCGGCGATCTTCGGGTCGTAGACCCAGTTCATCATCAGCTCGGCCGTGTACTTGTTCGTCGCTCCCTTCGGGATCAGCATGTTGTCGCTCCAGACCATGTTGCCTTCCTCGGGGAAGACGAAGTGCTGGTCGGGGCTGCCCGAGTTGGCCAGGTCGCCGGACCAGACGAACGCCGCCCAGGTCTTCTTCGAGGCGAAGTCCTGGAGGTACTCGTTGCCGACGAAGCGGAGGCCCTTGGCGACGAGCGGAGCGATGTCGTCGTGGACGGCCTGCAGGTTGTCGGCGGTGGTCTGGGTCGAATCGGCGGGAAGGCCGAGCTTGAGGAGCCCAAGCCCGAACGTGTCGCGGGCCTCGGTCAGGAAGGTGACCTTGTCCGACGGGAGCGTCCAGAGGTCGGCGATCTTGGTCGGCACCGGCAGCTTCGCGTTCTTGAGGGACGTCGAGTCGTAGCCGATGCCGGTCATCCCGGACTGCCAGGGATAGTGGTAGTCGTTGTTCGGGTCCCAGGGATAGCCCTTCAACGGGTCACGCAGGTTCGCGACGCAGTTCGGAACGTTCCCCTGGTCGATCTTCTCGAGCCAGTTGAGGCCGATCAGCCGCCCCGCCATCCAGTCGGTCATGACGATCAAGTCCCAGCCCGTCGGCAGCCCGGTCACGAGCTGTGGCTGGATCGTCGCGAAGAAGCTGTTGTTCTCCTCGATCTTCTCTTCGTAGTCGACCTGGACGTTGTACTGCTTCTCGAAGTCCACGATCGTCGGCGACGAGCCCGCCGCGTACTTCTGGTTCGCCGCCGCCTGCCCGGTGAGGTCGATGTAGGCGGGCCAGTTGGCCCACTTGAGGGGACCGGTGACGACCTTGGGCGTCGCCGGCTCGGGCGAAGGGGACGGCGACGGCACCGCCGAAGCGGCCGCCGCGGACGCGGCTGCCGCGGACGCTGCCGCCGACGGCCCGGGCGTGTTCGTGGCGCTCGCTCCGCCGGAGCATGCGGCCAGGAAGACCGTGACGCCCGCCGCTGCTGTTCCCTGGATGAAGTGCCGGCGGCTGATCAGCACATCGGTCATGCGTGCGACCCGGTCGCTCATCGATCTCCTCTCGGTTCCGCTTTCGCTGTCGGTGCACGATCCATCGATTCCGCCGGGTCGCCACCCCACCCCGGTGAGGCCGGTCCGGGCCATCCTCAGTCGCCTGTTCCGCGCTGGCCTCCGATCACGAAGGTGTGCTCCGGGAGCCAGTGAAGGGTGACGTCCTCGCCGGGCGCCCAGAGCTCGGCGCGCGAGGCCCGTTCGACGTTCTGCTCGTAGACCGTGAGGCGACCGCCGCCACGTCCCTCGACCACGTACTGCGTGCTGACGCCGACGTACGAGGCGTCCCGGACCGTGCCCAGCAGCCGGTTGTGCGTCGCTGGAATCGCTGCGTCCGTGGCCGCGATGCGGATCTTCTCGGGCCGGATGCCGACCTCAACGTCCGCCGCCCCGTCGAGCAGCGCCGCGGGGACCCGGACCCGGGTGTCGTCGGCGATCCGGATCACCGCGTGGTCGCCGTCGATGCCCTCGCGGGTCCCGGCCAGCAGGTTGCTCACCCCCAGGAAGCCCGCGACGAACCGCGTCGCCGGTCGCTCGTAGAGCGTCTCCGGGTCCGCCAGCTGCTCGTAGTGACCCCGGTTCATCACCGCGATGCGATCCGACATCGTCATCGCCTCTTCCTGGTCGTGCGTCACGTAGATGAACGTGATCCCGACCTCCTGCTGGATCCGCTTGAGCTCCAGCTGCATCTGCTTGCGCAGCTTGAGGTCGAGCGCGCCCAGCGGCTCGTCGAGCAGGAGGACCGCGGGACGGTTGATGAGCGCCCGTGCGAGCGCAACGCGCTGGGCCTGGCCGCCGGAGATCTGGGTGGGCTTGCGCTTCTCGAAGCCGGGCAGCTCCACGAGCGCCAGCATTTCGGTGACGCGGCTGCGAAGCTCGGCGTCCTTGAGACCGCCTTTTCGCCGCAGACCGAACGCCACGTTCTCGAAGATCGTCAGGTGCGGGAAGAGGGCGTAGTTCTGGAAGACCGTGTTGACGTTGCGCCGGTACGGCGGCAGCCACGTCACGTCCTGGCCCTGGAGCTCGATGAGGCCGGACGTCGGCTCCTCGAAGCCGCCGATCATCCGGAGGGTCGTCGTCTTGCCACAACCGGACGGGCCGAGCAGCGAGAAGAACTCGCCGTCGCGGACCTCGAGATTGATCCCATCGACGGCCGCCACATCACCGAACTTCTTGACGACGTCGACGAGCCGGACTGCAACCGCGGTCGCCACCTGGGGTGTCTCACTCCTCGCGTCGAATGGACGTTGCCCGGGATGGGGCCCGCCCGGGATCGCAGTCACGCGACCCGGCGGTGCGCGTGGCGGCGAATGCTACCGCGCAGCGGCAGCCGCCGCGGATCGTATTGCCCAGCGAAACGCGTGTCAACGTCCCCTTGGGAGTTACGTCTTTCGTCGCTGTTTGGCCATATTGCAACGAATTCCGTCGACACGGGGGGCGCGGCAACCCGAATCCGACCCTGCCGCCGTCCGCGGGCCGGAGGTGGGGGTGGGGCGCGAGGGCAGGCTCAGGAGGCACGGGGTAGGATGCGATCGCCCGGCGCACTGCTCCGCGGCCTGGAACTCGCGCCGGCCGGCGCCCCTCGAAGGACTGATCCGCCACATGACCACGCTCACCGAAGGGGCGATCCTCGACGCCCTGCGCACCGTCCAGGAGCCGGAGCTCGGCCGCGATCTGGTGACCCTCAACATGGTGAAGGCGATCACGATCGACGCGGCCGACGTGGCGCTCACGATCGAGCTGACGACGCCCGCCTGCCCGCTGAAGGACGAGATCGAGCGGAACGCGCGGGCCGCGCTCGCCGCGATCGGCGTGGGCCGGGCCACGATCACGTGGGGAGCAATGGTCCGGCGAGCGGCGCCCGCCGCGGGCCCGCAGCTGCTCGAAGGCGTCAAGAACATCGTGGCCGTGGCGTCCGGCAAGGGCGGCGTCGGGAAGAGCACGGTGAGTGCGAACCTCGCCGTCGCCCTGGCCCAGGCAGGCGCGTCGGTCGGCCTTCTCGATGCGGACATCACCGGTCCGAACATCCCGCTCATGATGGGTCTCGAAGGTACGCCGAAGGCGACCGGGGACAACAAGATCGTCCCGCTGGAGCGCTACGGCGTGAAGGTGATCTCGATCGCCTTCTTCGTCCCCGACGGGCAGCCGATCGTCTGGCGCGGGCCGCTGGTCGGCGGCGCGATCCAGCAGTTCCTGCGCGACGTGGCCTGGGGCGACCTGGACTACCTCGTGGTCGACCTTCCGCCCGGAACCTCGGACGCGCAGCTGACCCTGGCCCAGGCGGTTCCGATCTCCGGCGCGGTCCTCGTGACGACCCCCCAGCAGGTCGCGGTCCTCGACGTGCAGAAGGCCCTCGCGATGTTCGCCCGGATGAGCGTCCCCGTGATCGGCCTCGTGGAGAACATGAGCGCGTTCGTCTGCCCGCACTGCGGCGAGGCGACGGAGATCTTCGGGCGCGGCGGCGGTGAGCGGTTCGCGCGGGAGAACGACATCGAGTTCCTGGGCGGCGTGCCGCTGGACATCACCGTCCGCCAGGGCGGGGACGCCGGCATCCCCGTCGTCGCCCAGCGGGAGCCCGGCCCGGCGGCGCTGGCGCTGACCGCGCTGGCGAAGACCGTTGCAGCGCGCGTGAGCGTGCGAGCCGCCCGGCAGCAGCCGGTCCTGACGATCAGCTGACGGCCCGGCCGCTCAGCCGGCCGTGATCACGCCCTCGCGGCCCTGGCGGAGCATCTGGTCGCGCGCGGCGTCAAGGTGGACCGCCGCGACGCCGAAGAGCCGTCGCATGACGGTCAGGCCGGCCGGCCGGCCGCTCTGGAGGAGCGCAAGGAGCACGTCGGCCGGGATCGCGACCAGCCGCGCGGATCCCGCGGTCCGGGCCGTGGTGAGCGAGACCGGCTCGTCGCGCAGGCACGACCAGTTGAGCACCTCGCCGGGACCGAGCGTGCCGACGATGACGCGGCGGCCGTCCCGCTGGACGCCCAGCGTGACCTGGCCGCGCTCAACGAGGAACATCGTCGTAGCGGGCCCGCCCTCGTCGTAGAGGACCTCGCCGTCGGCCGGCTCCCGCCACCTCGCGGCGGCCGCGAGCGTCGCGCGCTCGTCCGCGGGAAGGCCGTGGAACAGGGCGAAGCCGCCGAGTTCGGCCGCGGTGACCGGGTGCGAGCTCATCCCCATCCTCCGTGCGAAGGTCCCCGGCAGCGTACCCCAAGACGCGCGGTCGAGCCGGCGATGCGGACGTCGGGGCCACGCGCGGCCAGCGCTCGACCGGGAGATGGCCGACGAAGGCGCGGGAGTCCGGGGTATCATCACCGCGCACGATCAACGGCCGGAGGTGGGACCTGAGCCAGAACACGCCGGGCGGCGAGTCCACGCCGCCGCCGACCGACACGCCGGAGTCGGGCGTCCCCGTGACGCCCGCTGCGGCGCCCGAACCGGGCGCCCACACCCAGGCGCCGGAGCCGGACGCCCGCACGGAGGCGCCGGAGCCGGACGCCCGCACGGAGCCGCCCGTCGGCCTGTTCGAGCAGGTCAGCCGGACCGTCGCTGCGGCGCGCCGCCTCGTCACCACGCACGTGGACCTCGCGCGGGCCGAGCTCTCGGAGATCGCGGAGCGTGCCAAGGTCGCAGCTGCGCTCATCGGCGTCGCGATCGCCATCGCGTTGTTCGCGGCGATCCTCGCGTCGGTCGGGACGGCGCTCTTCATCGGGGAGTGGCTCTTCGGGAGCATCGGCTGGGGAGTGCTGCACGGGGTCCTCTCCTGCGTCGCGCTCATCGTGGTGCTCGTGCTCGCGGCTCTCGAGGTTCCCCGGCGCCGAATCACGACGAGCCTGGTCGCGGCGCTGGGCCTCGGGATCGTGGTCGCGGTCGTGCTCGGGCAGGCATGGCCCAACCAGGCCTTCGCACGGGTCGGTGACGCGCTGATCCCCGGCGTCGACCCGAATGTCCGGACGCTCGTCGCCGGCCTGGCCGTGGGTGCGCTCGTCCTCGGGATCGTGGGCTTCCTCGCGGGCGCCCGCGCCGGGGGTGCCGGTGGCGCGATCGGCGGGCTGATCGGCGGGGCGGTGGTCGGCGTCCTCGTGGGAGCCTTCCTGACGATCTCGTTCAGCCTGCGCGTCGGGATCGCCCTCGGGATCGCGACCGCGTTCATCACGTGGCCGGCGCTCGCGGCGACGGCCCTCCGGTCCTTCGACCCGGGGGTCCTCAAGGCTCGCTACTGGCCGGGCACGACCATCGAGACGACGAAGGAGACCATCGAATGGGTGCGCGCACGGACGCCGCTCGGCAGGAAGCCGTAGCGGCACGCGCCGGCCTCGAGGACGAGGTCGAGCGCCTGAAGGCGTCCGCGCGCAGCGCCGTGGACGTCAAGGCAAAGGTGAAGCGTTATCCGGCGCGGGCCGCCGGGGCGGTCGCGGGCACCGCGTTCCTTGCGGCGGGCGGCCCGGGGCGCATCTTCCGCGCCGTGAAGCGAAAGGTCGTGGGGGAGCCGGAGCCGCTGCCGGCGAGCCTCCTCCCGGACGAGGTGGAACGCGCGGTCCGCGCGCTCGGAGACGACGGCGGGAAGGTCCGCGGGGCGCTCGAGCGCGGCTTCGCCGACTACCTGGACGCGACCGCCGGCGACCGCAAGGCCGCGGCGCGCGGTCGTTCGCTCTCACGGTTTGCGCTGCGAATCGCCACGCCGGTCGCGACGAAGGCCGCCCAGCAGGCGCTGAAGCGAGTGCTCGCGGAGCCGGACCGCCCCGGGGACGGGGGCCCGGCGCGCTAGACTCGGCCCACGGGCGAGTGGCGGAATGGCAGACGCGCCGGCCTTAGGAGCCGGTGTCGCGCGAGTGACGTGAGGGTTCGACCCCCTCCTCGCCCACCAGCACGATCGGGGCGCGCCCCGGAGGCCGCCCGTATACTTGGCCGGCCATGCACGTCACCACCACCCCCTCCCCGAAGAGCACCGTCCTCCTCGAGGTCGAGCTGCCCGCCGCCGACCTGGCCCGCGCCGTCGTCGACGCAACCCGTCGCCTGAGCCAGCGGACCCGCATCCCCGGGTTCCGGCCCGGAAAGGCGCCGCGCTCGATGATCGAGCGCGAGCTGGGCCCCGGATCCGTCCTCGACGAGGCCGTCGAGCAGCTCGTGGAGCGCTCCTATCGCGAGGCGATGGCCGAGCAGACGGAGCTGGTCGCGATCGGCCGCCCGACGATCGACGTGGTCCAGGCTGAGGAGGGCCAGCCCCTCAAGTACACCGCCACCGTCCCGGTCCGCCCGGAGGTCAAGCTGGGCGACTACCGGTCGTTCCCGTTCGCGCCGGAGATCGACACCGTCGACGACCCCAAGGTGGACCGCGTGGTCGACGAGCTGCGCGACCAGCAGGCCACGCTCGTGGCTGTCGAGGAACGGGGCGCCAAGGACGACGACTGGGCTGTGATCGGCTTCGCGGGGACGCGTGACGGCGAGCCGTTCGAAGGCGGGACCGTCGAGCGGATGCCCATCGTGGTCGGCCAGGAGCGCCTGATCCCCGGCTTCGAGGAGCACCTCGTGGGACTGCGCGCGGGTGACACGACCGAGTTCGACATCACGTTCCCCCTCGACTACCAGGACGAGGCGCTTCGCGGCGCCACGGCCCACTTCGACGTCACCCTCCGCGAGCTCCGCGAGAAGGTGCTGCCGGTCGCCGACGACGCGTTTGCCGAGTCCCTCGGGGAGTTCACCGACCTCGCCAACCTGCGATCCGAGGTGCGGGCCCGGCTCAACCGCAATGCCCTGGACCGCGCCCGCCACGGCTTCGCGGACCGGATCATCGACTACGCCGTGAAGAACGCGACCGTGGAGATCCCGGACCTGCTCGTCGACGAGGAGGTCGAGGTGATGCACGACGAGCTGCGCGGCGCGCTGGCGCGCCAGGGGATCACCGAGGAGGCATACCGGAAGGCGGTCGACAAGACCCCCGAGCAGCTCCACGACGAATTCCGCCCGGGCGCCGAGGAACGCGCGAAGACGCTCCTGGTCCTCGGCGCGATCGCCGAGGCCGAGGGGATGCAGGTCACCGACGCCGACGTGGCGGCCGAGGCGTCGCGCGCTCGGCAGCGATACGCGAACGACCCGAAGCTGTCCGCGTACTTCGACACGGACCGAGCGCGGGCCGCGATCCGGAGCTCCCTGCGCCGCTCGCAGGTGGTCGAGAAGCTGATCGACGAATGGCTGGCCGCCCACCCCGACCACCCGGCGATCCCGCACGTCGAGGATTCGGAGGCGGCCTCCAGCGCCGCCATTGCCGAGGAGGCGGGGAGCGCCCGCGCGTGATCCATCACCCGTCCGATCCACCGCCGCCGAGGGCGACCAGCCGCGGCGACGCCGAGGGCGACGTTCCAGGAGGAACCCAGATGCTCGTGCCGATGGTCATCGAAACCTCGAGCCGCGGAGAGCGGGCGTACGACATCTACTCCCGGCTCCTCAAGGAGCGGATCATCTTTCTGGGCGACGCGATCGAGGACAACGTCGCGAACCTGATCATCGCCCAGCTCCTCTTCCTGGACTCCGAGGACCCGGAGAAGGACATCAACCTGTACGTCAACTCCCCGGGCGGCGTGATCACGGCAGGGCTCGCCATCTACGACACGATGCAGCTGGTGCGGGCGCCCGTCAGCACGATCTGCGTGGGGATGGCCGCGAGCATGGCCGCCGTCCTCCTCGCGGCCGGCCATCCGGGGAAGCGCTTCGCGCTGCCGCACAGCCGGATCATGATCCACCAGGGCTCGGGCGGGTTCCGCGGCAACACCCCGGACGTCTTCATCCAGGTCCGGGAGATGGAGACGCTGGTCAACGCGAATCACGAGCTGCTGGCGCACCACACGGGCCAGACCGTGGAGAAGATCGTCAAGGACACGGAGCGGGACTATTTCATGAGTCCCGAGCAGGCCCAGACGTATGGCATCATCGACGCTGTCTACGCACCCGTCCCGAAGTCGCAGGCGCCGGGCCTCCCGTCCGCCTCCAGCGGCCCGGGCGTCGAGCGTTCGGCGAAGGCCGACGGCGACCCAGATGGGCCGACGCCGGCGGGCGCCTAGACCCGGCGGCGCGGCGCGCACGAAGACGGACGATACGGAGAGCAGGCACGGATGACGACCACCAAGACGCCCAAGGTGCCGTACCGCTGCTCGTTCTGTGGGAAGAGCCAGGAGCAGGTCCGCAAGCTCATCGCCGGCCAGGGCGTCTACATCTGCGACGAGTGCATCAACCTGTGCCAGGAGATCATCGAGGAGGAGCTCCTGGAGCAGCCGCGCCAGAAGCCGTCGTCGGAGAAGCTCCCGTCGCCACGCCACATCAAGGACGCGCTCGACGAGTACGTGATCAGCCAGGAGCGGGCCAAGAAGGTCCTCGCCGTCGCGGTCTACAACCACTACAAGCGGGTCAACGCCGGCGGGACCGCCGATGACGTCGAGCTCCAGAAGTCGAACGTGCTGCTGGTCGGGCCCACGGGTTCCGGGAAGACGCTCCTGGCCCAGACGCTCGCGCGTGTCCTGGACGTTCCGTTCTGCATCGCCGACGCGACCTCGCTCACGGAGGCGGGCTACGTCGGCGAGGACGTCGAGAACATCCTCCTGCGCCTGATCCAGGCCGCCGACTTCGACGTCGCCCGGGCCCAGCGCGGCATCATCTATATCGACGAGATCGACAAGATCGCCCGCAAGGCGGACAACCCGTCGATCACCCGCGACGTGTCGGGGGAGGGCGTCCAGCAGGCGCTCCTCAAGATCCTCGAGGGGACGACGGCGAACGTGCCGCCCCAGGGGGGCCGGAAGCATCCCCACCAGGACTTCATCCAGATCGACACAACGAACATCCTGTTCATCTGCGGCGGGGCGTTCGACGGCCTGGAGAAGATCATCGAGGAGCGGGTGGGGAAGCGGGCCCTGGGCTTCGGAAGCGATGCGACCGGGACCCGCGCGGACCGCCAGAAGATCCTGGACCGCCTGATGCCGGAGGATCTCCTCAAGTACGGGCTGATCCCCGAGTTCGTGGGCCGGCTTCCCGTGGTCGTGACGCTCTCGGCACTCACCGCCGAGGACCTGGTTCGCGTCCTGACCGAGCCGAAGAACGCCATCACCCGCCAGTTCAAGCGGTTCCTGGGCCTCGACAAGGTGGAGCTGGTGTTCACCGACGGCGCCCTGTCGGCCGCGGCGGACGCGGCGCTGAACCGCAAGACCGGAGCCCGCGCGCTGCGCACCATCGTGGAGGAGTCGCTCCTCGAGGTGATGTACGACATCCCGGACCGGACCGAGATTCGGAAGTGCATCATCACCGAGGAGACGATTCGCGACGGCCGGCCGCCGCTCCTCCTGACGAAGACCGAGATCGACGACGGCGTGGACGAGACGAACTACGCCGGGTGGCTGGCGGCCCAGGGCGCCACCGCCTGACGGGCGCCGGGCTACGGGCATCCCGACGACGGACCTGTCCGGGGTGAGCGGGCACGCCCCGCCGGTCGAGGGCGCACGGTTCGGCGACGACTGGTGGCAGCGCGGCGTGATCTACCAGGTCTACCCGCGCAGCTTCGCCGACGCGAACGGCGACGGCGTCGGCGACCTGGCCGGGATCATCGACCACCTCGACCACCTGGGACGTGAGGGCCTGGGCGTCGATGCGATCTGGCTGTCGCCGATCTACCCGTCGCCCGGCCTCGACGGCGGCTACGACGTCGCGGACCACGAGCGCGTGGATCCGGTGTTCGGCTCGGAGCACGATTTCGATCGGCTCGTTGCCGAGGCCCATCGACGGGGCATCCGGGTCGTGCTCGACCTCGTCATGAACCACACGAGCGACGCCCATCCGTGGTTCGCGTCGTCGCGCGCGAGCCGCGATGGACCCCACGCCGACTGGTACCTCTGGCGCGACCCGTCCGGCATGGGCGAAAACGGGCAGCCCCTCCCGCCGAACAACTGGGTCTCGTTCTTCGGCGGCCCCGGCTGGGAGTGGGAGCCACGTCGGGGCCAGTTCTACTACCACACCTTCCTGGTGGAGCAGCCGGACGTGAACTGGCGGAATGCGGCCCTCGAGGAGGCGCAGCTCCGGATGGTCCGCGGGTGGCTGGGGCGCGGTGTCGACGGCTTCCGGCTGGATGTCTTCAATCTCTTCCTCAAGCACCCGGACCTGCCGTCCGATCCGATCCACCCCGGCGGGACGGGGTGGGACCGGTTGGAGCACCTGTACGACCGCGACCAGCCGGACTTCCCGGCGCTGATCGGGCGGTTCCGGGCGATCCTCGACGAGAAGCCGGGGCGGATGTCCGTCGGCGAGCTCTTCGACGGGAACGCCGCGGTCGCGGCGGGCCTGACAGCGGGCCGCCACCTCGTCTTCGACTGGACGCTCATCGAGGCGGCCTGGACCGCGTCCGCCATCCGGTCCGCGCTCGAGATTCGGGAGGCCGCGTTCCGGGACGAGCGATGGCCGACCGCGGTCCTGTCGAATCACGACCGGCCCCGGCAGGCGTCGCGCCTCGCCAACATGGCTGGGGCGTCCGACGCGGACGCGGTCGCCCGCGCCGCCGCGGTCCTCCTCCTCACGGTGCGCGGCACGCCGTTCCTCTACTACGGCGAAGAGATCGGCATGCGCGACGTCGAGGTCCCGCCCGAAGAGAGCGTCGACCCGCCCGCCTTCCGGTTCGGCCCCGAGTCCCACCCGTGGGATCGCACGGCATGCCGGACGCCGATGCCGTGGTCGCCGGGGCCCGGATCAGGGTTCACGGCCGGCCGGCCGTGGCTCCGCTTCGCGCCGGACGTCGAGGTCCGCAACGTCGAGGTCCAGCGCGCGGACCCCGGCTCTGTCCTCTCGACGTACCGTCGCCTCCTCGCCCTGCGGGCGGCCACGCCCGCGCTGCAGGTCGGATCGCTCCAGCTGCATCCGGCAGCGGACGGCGATCTCGTCGCCTACACGCGCGAGATTCCCGGGCAGCGAATCCTCGTGCTCCTTAACCCCGGTCGGGACGAGGCCGCCTGGGACCTGCCGGGGAACCGCGAGGCGCCCGGTTGGCGGCTCCTGTTCGACACCGCCCGGGCATCGTCGCGCGACGCGGTGATCGACGCCGGGGCCTCCGTGGTCCTCGCGCCGGACGAGGCGCTCATCCTCGAGGCGATTCGCTGAACGATGCGTCGGTCGGGATCTCGCGGCTCCCACGAGGCTCGCGTCGGCCCGGGGGCGAGCGTCGGCCCGGGGGCAAGCGTCGGCCCGGGGGCGAGCGTCGGCTCGGAGCGCGTGGCGGCCCGTGCTACACTCCGGCCCTCACGGCGGTGACCGGGAGGAGTAGCGCCGGCAGGGGCCGAAGCGAGCGCGGGACAGTGCGAGCCGCGCGGCGACCCCGGCGTGAACGTCGCTCGCGAGCCGTGACGGAAGACGCCCGATAGCGCGTCGAGAGGGCTGCCGCGTACGCCGCGAGGCGTCCCGGCCGGGATGACCGGCCGCGGCCGACGGCCGAACCAGCAGGTGGTACCACGACCCCGTTCGTCCGCTGGACGAGCGGGGTTGTTCGTTCTCGGAGGGAGCACGCGATGACGCAGGGGCAAGCGGGCCCGGGGCTCGCGAAGGCCTACCGGCCCGGCGACGTGGAGGGCGCGATCTACGAACACTGGCTTGCCGCGGACGTCTTCGCGCCCGACGGCGCGGGATCGCGGGCGGACGGTTCCAGGCCGCCGTTCGTGCTCATCCAGCCGCCGCCGAACGTGACGGGCAGCCTGCACCTGGGCCACGCGCAGCGGAGCGCCGTCGAGGACCTGATGACGCGCCACGCCCGGATGCAGGGCCGCCCCGCGCTGTTCCTGCCGGGCCTCGACCACGCGAGCATCGCGGCCCAGTTCGTCCTGGACCGCGTCATCGCCGCGGAGGGCCAGACGCGGGCGAGCCTGGGCCGCGAGCGCTACCTCGAGCGGATGTGGCAGTTCATCGACGAGACCAGGCTCGTCATTCTCGGCCAGCAGCGGCGGCTCGGGGCCAGCCTGGACTGGGGCCGGCTGCGCTTCACGATGGACGCCGTGTCCGCGCGCGCCGTGCGCGAGGCGTTCGCGCGCCTCTACGGCGAGGGCCTGGCGTACCGCCGCGAGACGCTCATCAACTGGTGCCCGGGCTGCCGGACCAGCCTCTCCGACCTCGAGGTCGTGGCGACGCCCGAGACGGGCACGCTCTGGACGATCCGCTACCACCTGCTGGACGAGGCGACCGGAGCGCCCGATCCGGCGGCCACGATCAGCGTGGCGACCACGCGCCCCGAGACGATCCTTGGCGACACCGGCGTGGCGGTCCACCCGGACGACGCCCGGTACGCGGCCATCGTCGGCCGGCGCGTCCGGATTCCCTTCGTGGAGCGCGACGTCCCGATCATCGCGGATCCCGTGGTGGACCGGGCCTTCGGGACCGGTGCCGTCAAGATCACGCCGGCGCACGATCACGACGACTACGCCACGGGCCAGCGCCACGGCCTCCCGTTCGTCGATGTCATGGACGACGTTGGCCACATCTCGCCGGCGGGCGGCCTCTACGCGGGCCTCGAGCGGTACGCGGCTCGGCAGCGTATTCTCGCCGACCTGGAGGCCGCCGGGGACCTCGTCGCGAGCACGCCCCACGAGATGATCCTGGGTCGGTGCCAGCGCAGCCACGACGCCGTGGAGCCACGCCTCAAGACGCAGTGGTTCGTGCGGACGGCCCCGCTTGCCGCGGAGGCGCTGGCCGCCACTCGCAGCCGGCGGACGGTGATCCTCCCCGAGCGCTTCGAGAAGGTGTGGGAGCACTGGCTCACCGAGATCCGCGACTGGAACGTGAGCCGCCAGCTGTGGTGGGGACACCGGATCCCGGCGTGGTACTGCCCGGATGGCCACATCACGGTGACGGCGGCACCGGAGGGCCCGGCTTCCTGCGAGACGTGCGGCCGGCCGGCGGCGGACCTCGTGCAGGACCCCGACATCTTCGACACGTGGTTCAGCTCGGGCCTGTGGCCCTTCTCGACGCTGGGCTGGCCGGAGGCCACCCCGGACCTCGCCCGCTTTTACCCGGGCACGGTCATGGAGACGGCCTACGACATCATCTTCTTCTGGGTTGCGCGGATGATGATGCTGGGCCTCCACTTCACCGGCGCCGCGCCGTTCGAGGTCATCTACCTGTCGGGCCTCGTGCGGGACCCGTACGGCCAGAAGATGTCGAAGACGACGGGCAACGTCGTCGATCCGCTCGAGGCCATCGACGAGTCCGGCGCGGACGCGCTTCGTTTTGCCCTGATCCACGGCGCGGCGCCGGGCAACGACCAGAAGTTCAGCGCCGAGAAGCTGGAGAACGCGCGCAACTTCGCGAACAAGCTCTGGAACGCGGCGCGCTTCGTGCTGGGCGCACGCCCGTCCACGATCCCGCCCGACGCGCCGCGCGTCGCCCCTGACACGGCCCGGCTCGGCCCGGCGGAGCGCTGGCTGCGGAGCCGCGTCGGCGCTGCGGTCGTGGCAGCGGATGTGGCGCTCGCCGACTTCTCCTTCGGCGAGCTGACGCGCGTCCTCTACGACTCCATCTGGGGCGAGTTCTGCGACTGGGCGCTGGAGCTGGCGAAGGTCCGGCTCGCGGACGAGTCGCTGCCGGCCGCCACGCGCGAGGCGACCTGGTGGACGCTCGTCGAGGCGCTCGACCGGTACCTCCGCCTTCTCCACCCGGTCATGCCGTTCATCACGGAGGCCCTGTGGGCGGAGATGCCACGCGCGTCCGGTGATCCCGACCTCCTGATCGTGGCGGACTGGCCCGCCGCGCTGCCGGCGGACGCGGCGGCAGAGGCGGAGGTCGGCGCGTTCATCGAGCTGGTGCGTGCCCTTCGAAACGCCCGGTCGGAGGCGAAGCTGGATCCGTCGGCCTGGCTCGCGGTGGAGGTCGCGCTCCCTCCGGGGCTCGGCCCCACGTTCGACGCCCTGGCACCCGCCCTCGAGCGCCTGGCCCATGCGCGGCCGCTGACCGTGGTCCCCGATGCCGGGACGCTTCGCTCCGGGGCCCCCGGCGGGCTGGCGGTTGCCGCGGGCCCGATCGAGGCGCTGATCCGTCCGGCCGCCCCAAATCGGGACGCCGCGGCCCGCGACCGTGCGCGCCTGGAGCGGGAGCTCGCCGGGACCGAGGCGCAGCTCGAGGGGGCGCGAACCCGCCTGGCCGACCCGCGCTTCATCGCCGGTGCACCACCGGCGGTCGTCGAGCGGGCGCGGGCACGCGCCGCGGAGCTCGAGGAGCGGGTCGCCGGACTGCGCGCCAGCCTGGCCGGGTAGGGGAGCGTCCGGCCCAGGGCGGCAGGGCTTACCGAGCAGCGCCGCGAGCGGGTACGGAACTCGGCGCCGTGAACAGCGCCTCGAGCGCGTCGACGGTGAGGCTCTGCGTGTCCGCCACGACCCAGTCCGCTCCGGGCAGGTCCCGACCGACCCCGACCGCCATCATCCGTGCCGCCTTGATCGCCTCGACGCCGGCGCGAGCGTCCTCGATCCCGACACAGTCTTCGAAGCGCACGCCCAGCCACTCCGCCGCGGCCATGAAGATCTCGGGGTCCGGCTTGCCCTTCACGAGGGTTGCCGGATCGACGATCACGTCGATCAACGGCTCGATCCCGAGACCGCGCACGACGTCCCACACGTTGTGGCTCATCGATGCGATGGCAGTCTTCGTGCCGCGGGCGCGGAGACCCGCCAGGAGGTCTCCAATGCCCGGCAGGAGATCCGTCGGCGCGACGCCGGCGATGAGCTCGCGGAAGTAGGCATTCTTTCGCTCCGCCAGCCGGACCTTGTCCTGGAGGTTCTCGGTCCGCCCGGCGTTCTCCAGGATGATCTCGAGGCTCTCCATCCGGCTGACGCCCTTGAGGCGCTCGTTCAAGTCGCGATCGAACGGCAGCGATATCTCTGAGGCGAGCCGCTGCCAGGCGCGGAAATGGTGCTCGGCAGTGTCCGTGATGACCCCGTCGAGATCGAAGATCACGCACTCGAGACGCGGATCCAGGTCGGCGTTGGCCGCCTGCCCGGCCGAAACGCGGAGCGGGCGCCCGAAGTGCCGGATCTCGACGCCGTCGCCCGCAAGGAGCTCGTACGTCGCGGTGTGGCTGGTCAGCGTCACCTGGAGAAGCGCGTGGCCGATTAGGAGGCGGAAACGCAGCCTGCTCCACGCCGTCGGGAGGCGCGGAGCGAACGAGAGGCGCCCATCGTCGTCGCGCAGGCCGCCGAACCCGTACACGAGCGAGACCCACGACCCCGCCATCGCCGCGGCATGAACGCCGTGGGAGACGTTGCCGTTCACATCGTCGAGATCCATCCGGGCCGTGCGCATGAAGTACTCGTAGGCGAGGCTGGCGTAGCCGAGCTCCGCGGCGGCCACGCTCTGGATGCAGGGCGACAGCGATGAATCGCCGGTCGTGAGCGGGTCGTAGTAGTCGAAGTTGCGCTTCTTGTCGGCCATCGAGAACTGCGTTCCGAGCAGCACCTGGGCGAGCACGACGTCGGGCTGCTTGAGGACCTGGTGGCGGTAGATCACCAGCGGGTGGAAGTGGAGCAGCAGGGGGTACATCGACGGCGGCGTCCCCGCGAAGTCCCATCGAGCCAGGCTCAGGAACGAGTCGTCCTGTGCGTGGATCCCCAGGCCGGGGTCGCGCGGTACGCGCATCCGGTCGGCGGCCCGCCGCCACTCCGCCACCTCACTTGCCACCAGACCGATCCGCGTGGCAAGCCGCTCGTACTCGGCCGGCGCGCCTGCGGCCATCTCGCCGGCCAGCCTCGCCGCGAGGTGCAGGTGGGCCCTTGCCATGAGGTTCGTGTAACAGTTGTTGTTGACGAGCGCACTGTACTCGTCGGGGCCGGTCACCTCGTTGAGGCAGAACGCCCCATCCTGCGACGGAATGTACTCGCCGAGGTCCGCCCATAGCCGGGCAGTCTCGAAGATCACCTCGGCACCGCCCTCGTTGAGCAGCGTCCGGTCGCCAGTCGCGCTCACGTACGTCCCGATCGCATGGGCGATATCGGCATTGATGTGGTACTGGGCCGTGCCGGCCGGGAAGTACGCCGAGGCCTCGTCTCCGCCGATCGTGCGCCACGGGTAGAGCGCGCCCCGCTGGCTCATCTCGGCCGCCCGTCCGCGCGCCTTGTCGAGGGTCCCGCAGCGATACCGGAGCAGCGCGCGCGCGATCGCCGGCTGCGTGTAGACGAAGAACGGCAGGGCGAAGATCTCCGTGTCCCAGAAGTAATGGCCCTCGTACCCTTCGCCAGTGAGGCCCTTCGCGGCAAGGCTGGTGCGGCCGTCGCGGCCGGCCGACTGGAAGAGGCTGAAGAGGTTGAAGCGGACGCCCTGCTGGAGGGCGCCGTCACCATCGATCTCGATGTCGGAGACGCTCCAGAAGCGCTTCAGCTCGGCCCGCTGCTCGTCCACCAGGCCAGCGAAGCCACGGTCGCGCGCACCCCGGATCGCCTCGCGCGCAAGGGTCACCAGGGTCTCTTCGGGGTGGTCGAGCGAGGTGGAATAGGCCAGGTACTTGGTCAGCCCCAACTGAGTCCCCGCGTGGCCGTCGATCTCCACGGTCATCGCGACGCCGTTCTCGCCGGCGACCGACGAAGGTCCGGCGGCAGCTCCCGCGATCGCGTCGCCCCTGAGCTCATGATCCGCGGCCGCGACCACCGCGAGTCGTGTGGCCCGGGTCCGCTGGACGACCGCGCCCCACGTGCCGGACGCCTCGTAGTGAACCGTCCGGAGGGCGCCATCCGGGAGGTGGGCCCCCACGCGCGGGTCGTCCGACACGTCCTGGTTGCGCGCCCGCGCATTGATCGCCGAGACGACCCGGAGGGTCGCCTCGCCTTCGGCGAGCGTGACCGCGAAGTCGATCGCGGCGACCTCTGGGCGCGTGATCGAGACGAGCCGACGCGCGACCACGTCGACGACGGCCCCGTGCGGGGCGCGCCACCGGACGGAGCGTGTCAGGACACCCGTTCGGAGATCGAGCGACCGCTCGTACGCCCGTACCGATCCCGTCGCGAGGTCGAAGGGATCAGCTCCGACGTGGAGCTGGATCCGCTTCCCATCGGCCACGTTGAGGAGAACCTGGTGGTTCTTCGCGTAGCCGTAGGCGACCTCTCCGTACGCGATCGGGGCCTCCTCGAAGAACCCGTTCACGTAGGTCCCGTGGGCCACGTTGCCGGCCTCCTCCTCGAGGTTGCCGCGGAGGCCGAGGTGACCGTTGCCTAGGGAGAAGATCGTCTCGTTTCGGGGCGCCCACGCCGGATCGAAGGTGAGCTCGCGGATGCGCCAGGCGTCCACGGGGTAGAGCGGGCGATGGTCCGCCATCATTCGCGCTCGGCGATGGCGCGAGGTTCGGTCGCGTGCCAGGCCGGGCGCACCCGGCCTGGCAATCGGACGGCGATCACCCCTTGACCGCTCCTCCCACGATGCCGCGCACGAAGTAGCGCTGGAGGGCGAGGAAGACGGCGAGGGGCAAGGCCATGGTCACGAACGCTGCGGCTGCGAGGTACTGCCAGCCGCCACCGAGGGAGCTGACGAGGTTGGAGACGACGATCGTGAGCGGCACGTTGTCGGGGTTCTGGGCCCCGATGTAGACGAGCGCCACCAGGAGGTCGTTCCAGGTG
>Ga0209638_1000149_pt1 | contig 46253 bp, 39 predicted proteins | sample BarGraNGADG00211_FD_184490 | JGI IMG/M metagenome (GOLD analysis project Ga0209638, IMG submission 184490) | Arctic peat soil microbial communities from Barrow, Alaska - Barrow Graham LP Ref core NGADG0002-211 (SPAdes) (version 2) | ecosystem: Environmental > Terrestrial > Soil > Wetlands > Peat... | reverse complement strand
CGACCGCGACGGGCTCCGGCTCGGGAACCGCCTCGGGCGCCGTCGCCGCGACCGCGACCGGCTCCGGCTCCTGCTCCGATGCGAGCGTCGTTTCGGGCGCCGCGACCGCGACCTCGACAGCGACGGGCTCGGGCTCCGGAGCTGGCGCGGCGTTCATGGAGGCGCCGAGCGTCGGAGCCCGCGTGATCGCGGCGGTCTCGCCCGTCGCTGCCATCGGGATCGGGGACACGGTGGTCGCGGAACGACCCCGGCGGAGCCGGAAGCGCTGGAAGAAGCGTCGCGTCTCCGCCTGGCCACCCAGGACCGGTTCGTCTGGTCCCGTGACGTTGGTCTCGGCGGCAGGGACCGCGCCCGATGTCGTGCTGGCCACGGCCGCGGATTCCGCCCTGCTGACCTGGCGATTCAGGGCGCCCTCGACCGCGGCGAGCTCGGTCGCAGTCAACTCGAGGTCCGACTCGTCAGGTGACCCGAATGCGGACGCTGCGGCAGCCTCGGCCGGCCGCGCCTCGACGGCCTCGAGACCTGCCTCGACCGTGACGGCGACCTCCGCCTCGGCCGCGAACGCCGGTACCGCTTCCGCCTGGGACGCCGTCTCGATGGTCGGGAGGATCTCGGCCGCCGGCGCCGCCTCGGCCGTGGTGAGGATCTCAACCGCAGGGGGGACCTCGGATGGAGCGGCGAGCGCCGCCTCGGCCGTGGTGAGGATCTCAAAGGCAGGGGGGGCCTCGGATGGAGCGGCGAGCGCCGCCTCGGCCACGACAGCCGCTTCCGACTCGGCCACGACGGCCGCTTCCGACTCGGCCGCGACGTCAGGCGCGGCAGAGTCGGCGGGCGGGCCCGGGGCTGCGACGATCGGCGGCGGAGCCGCTTCGACGCGAACGTCCGTCGACGGCCACGCCGTCGGGGCGAGGCTGGGGGGCGATGACTCCGCGGGATCCGCGACGGTCGTCTCCGGACCGACAACGGTCAGGTCGGGGAACGCTGCCGGGAGAACCTCGCGGCTCAGGTCGGGTGCGCAGGAGAGGCATTCGCCCGCTGCGCTGTTCCAGCAGTTGCGGCACGTGTACTGCCGGCAGGTCATGCAGAAGTTGAACGTCTGATGGAACGCGTCGAGCTGCTGCAGCGACGCCTTCCGCTCGTCCTCGTCACGGGCGAGCGCCATCGCATCGGAGAACGACGCATCGTCGTTCGCGACGAAGTTCTTCACCCCGCGGGAGAGCGTGCGAATGCGTCCGAGCCCTCGGCGCCGTCCGGCGCCCGCCTCGAACGTGTACCGCGAGCCGCATCGTTCGCAGAACGACTCGGTCAGGATCTCGGCCATCAGGCCCCCGTGTGCGCGCGTCCCGGCCCCCCGGCCCTGTCCGCGAGGCGAGAGTATACCGTAGGCCTCGCGGCATCCCGGGGACCGACGTACCGCAGGGTGCGTCAAAACGTCCGGCAGTCGCCGCGAGGCGGTCCACTCGGCCTGAGGTCTGGTTCGGAACAGATGCGACCCTTCGCGGCGCTCGAGCGCCTGCTCGAGCGGCTCTTCGAGCGACCGGGTGCGCGCCTCTTCGACGTCGGGGTTGCGCCGGTCACGCTCGCGCGGCGGATCGAACGCGCCATCGACCAGGAGCGGCGGCCGGGCGCCGGGGGGACCGTCGCACCGACGCGCTTCACGGTGAGCGTGGACGCGCGGGCCGCGGTGGAGCTCGCCAGCGTGCCGAACCTCGAGAGTGATCTGGCCGCGGCTGCCCTCGCACACGCCCGTCGTCGCGGCTACCTGATCCCGGAGCGCCCGTCCGTGGCCATCGTGGCGTCGACCCACCTCGAGCGGGGAGCGACGAGGGTTCGGGCCACCTTCGCCGGGCCCTTTCCCCTGGCGGACACGGCCGGCCCGGCAGGCGAGCAAACCCGGGTGCACCCGGTCGCGATCCAGGCAGCGCCGAGCGGGGTTCTCCGGGTCGTCGGGCCGGATGGGATCGAGCGCCGGATGCCGCTCGAGGCAAGGCCCATCGCGATCGGCCGCGGCGACGACAACGACCTGGTTGTCGCCGACCCGCTCCTGTCGCGCCATCACGCTCGGATCGTGCCGCGCAACGGGCGGCTCGTCCTCCGCGACCTGGCCAGCCGCAACGGGACGCGCGTGAATGGCCGGGCCGTGACGGACGCGGTGCTCGGCGCCGGCGACCGGGTCGAGCTCGGCGGGACCACGCTCGACGTCCTTCCCCCGGACGCGTGATGGATCCCCTGACGCTCGCGGTCTGGGCCATCCGGCTCGCCTTCCTCGCGTCCCTCTACCTGTTCCTCGCGCTCGTCGTGCGGGCGTTGCTCCGTGACATCCGGGCAGCGTCGCGTGACCCGGCCGGGGCCCTGGGCCGGCTCGTCGTGATCGCCAGCGCGAGCCTTCCCACGGCGGGGAGCGTCTTTCCCCTCGATGCCGTGACGACGCTTGGGCGCGACCTGGGCAGCAGCGTTGTGCTCGACGACCCGTTCTCGTCGGCCCGGCACGCGGTCCTCACCTACCGAGGACGCGGCTGGTACGTGGAGGACCTCGGCAGCACGAACGGCACGCTCGTCAACGGCGTGCCCGTCGCCGGGGCGCTCCCGCTCGGCTTCGGCGACGAGCTCCAGATCGGCGATGTCCGGATGCGCCTGGAGCGTGGGCTGCGGTGACCGCGGCCACCCTGCCGGGCTTCCCGCGGCCGATCGTCCGGCGTCGGGAGCTGGGCCTCCTGCTGGCCGTCGCGGCAGCGCTGGCCCTCGGGAACCTGTCGCTGGGTCTCACGCGCGCCGGGAGCCTGACGGTGGTCGACCCAGCTGGGCTGCTCATCTACCTCGGGGCGCTCGTCGCCGTGCACCTCGCGCTCGTCACCGCGGGGCGTCGGGTGGACGAGGTCCTGCTCCCCACGGTGGGGCTGCTGGGCGGCATCGGCCTGCTGCTCGCCGAGCGACTGCCCCAGGACCTGGTGGTCCAGCGCGTCGGTTCGACGGTCCTCGGGCTGGCCTCGCTCCAGCTCGTCTGGCTGATCCTTGCGCTCGTGATCGCGGCCGTCGTCGCGATCACGGTGCGCTCGGATCGCTGGCTCCGCCTGTACAAGTACACGTGGGCGGCGGCGGGCCTCGGGCTGCTGGCGCTCACCTTCGTGCTTGGGACCGACGTGAACGGCACGCGGCTGACGCTCGACTTCGGGCCCGTGAGCGGGCAGCCGTCGGAGCTGCTCAAGGTGATCCTGGTGGTGTTCTTCGCCGCCTACCTCGCGGAGAACCGGGTCCTCCTCGCCGACGCGCGCGTCCGCGTGGTGGGCCGCCTGACCGTGCCACCGGCCCCGTACCTCCTGCCGGCGGGGCTCATGCTGGCGCTGGCGCTGGGGATCGTCGTCATCCAGAAGGACCTCGGCGCGGCCCTCCTCTTCTACGCGGTGTTCCTGTGCCTCTTCTACCTCGCGACCGGCAGCAAGGTGGACGTGGCGCTGGGGATCGGGCTCTTCCTCGTCGGGTTCGTCCTTCTCGCGCTCGTCTTCCCGCACGTTCGCGACCGCGTCGCGACCTGGCTGGATCCGTGGTCGGATCCGCTCGGGACCGGCTTCCAGACGATCCAGGCGCTCCACGCCTTCGCGCGCGGCGGCCTGCTGGGGACCGGCCTTGGCGCAGGCCTGCCGACGATCGGCGGGCAGCTGCCGATCCCGGCGGTCCACACCGACTTCCCGCTCGCCGCGCTGGGCGAGGAGCTGGGGATGGCCGGCGTCCTCGCCATCCTCGGCTGCTACCTGGTGGTCGTGGCGCGCGGGCTGCGCATCGCGGCGGCCGCCGCGGACGACGTCCGGGCGCTGCTCTGCGCGGGCCTCGCGCTCGTGATCGGCGTGCAGGCCGCGATCATCGCCGCGGGCAACCTGAAGCTGATCCCCCTCACGGGCATCACCCTTCCGTTCATCAGCTACGGCGGGTCGTCCCTCCTCGTGAACGGGCTGATCGTGGGCCTCCTCCTGGCGTTCTCGGACCGCGGGCCGCTGCCGCCCCGCGAGCCGCGTCGGGCGCGCCGACCCGCGGGCGGTCCCGGATGACTCTGCAGGGCCCCGGCCGTGGGCACGAGCGTCCGCTCGGCGGGCGGGTCGCACGCCTCAGTCTGGTCCTCGCCCTGGTCTACTGCGGGCTGACGCTCGGGGCGGGCTACTGGCAGGTGTACCGCGCCGACGACCTGTCGCACGACCCGACCGACGCCGGCATGATCGCCGCCGCGCGATCCGTCGTCCGGGGCAGGATCCTGGACCGCGACGGCCACGTCCTCGCGACGAGCCGCCTGGACGCCGCCGGCGAGCCCTATCGCGTCTACGCGGACGCGTCGCTCAGCGCGCCGATCGGCTACGCCTCGCGCCTGTACGGGTCGGCCGGCCTGGAGGCCGCCTACGCGTCGGAGCTTCTCGGGACCGGCGGCGACGACCCCGCATCGCGGGCGCTGGCGAAGTTCCGGCCGCGCACCGGGCGCGGCGACGACCTGCAGACCAGCCTGTCCCTGTCGCTGCAGAAGCTTGCAGTCAGCCTGCTCGGGTCGGACCGCGGCGCCGTGGTCGCCCTCGATCCGCGCACGGGCGACGTCCTCGCGATGGCCAGCACGCCGACCTACGACGCGTCCGGGATCGCGAACCCGGCGACGTCACGCGCCGCGTTCGCGGCTGCCCGGAACGATCCGGGCCAGCCGCTCCTCGATCGGGCGATCCAGGGTCGGTACGTCCCCGGATCCGTCTTCAAGATCGTCACCGCGATCGCCGGGCTCTCGTCGGGCGCGATCACGCCCGCGACGACCTTTCCGCAGCAGCCCGCCGCCGAGACGACCGGCCTCCTCGTGGACGGCTACCGGGTCCGCGACGGGCACCACCTTTTCACCGGGTCGGAGGTCCTGGACTTCACCCGGGCCACCGAGGTCTCCTGCAACATCTGGTACGCGCTTGCCGGCCTGCGGACGGGCGGAGCGGGAATGGACGAGGCCGCCCGTCGTCTGGGCTTCGGTGCGCCACTCCCGTTCGACCTCCCGACGGCGGCCTCGCAGCTCACGAACAGCGGGGGGCCGCTGCCGGGCGGGTTCGCGGACGACGTCGAGCTGGCCAACGCGGCGTACGGGCAGGGCGAGGTGCTGGTCACCCCGCTGCAGATGGCGCTGGTGGCGGCAACGGTCGCGAACGGGGGGGTCGAGCCCCAGCCGCGGCTGGTGACGGCGTTCGTGAGCCCGTCGGGCGCGGTCCGCGACGTGGCCGGTGGGACGCTGGGGCGGGTCCTTTCCCAGGGCGATGCGGGGGCGATCACGACCGCGATGGTCCAGGCCGTCGAGGGCGCCGACGGGCAGCGCTTCACGACAGGCGCCCAGGTACCTGGGGTGACAGTCGCCGGCAAGACCGGCACGGCCCAGCTCGGCGGCAGCGGCGAGCCCCATTCCTGGTTCATCGGCTTCGCCCCGGCCGAGGCCCCGACGATCGCGATCGCGGTGATCGTGGAGCAGGGCGGCCACGGCGGGTCGCGGGCCGCGCCGCTCGCCGGCCAGATGATCGCGGCATTCCTGGCCGCGAAGCCGTGACGGCAGGCCGTCCTCCCGACGGCTGACGCGGACCGCGGAACCCGCCCGGAACCGTCCCGGGCGCCCAGACGTACTATTCGCAGGCCCCATGACCGCCCAGACCCCGTGACGAGCGGGCAGCGCGCCGTCCTCGCCGGCCGCGGTCCCGCGTCGCAAACCGACAGGAGCCCTCGAGCACGATGACGAAGATGCAGGAGTCCGGCGACCGCGTCGTGGCCAACGTCGAGCGCGTGATCGTCGGGAAGCACCACGAGGTGCAGCTCGCCCTCGTCGCCCTCCTGTGCCGCGGCCATCTCCTTATCGAGGACGTGCCGGGGACCGGCAAGACCGTGCTGGCCAAGGCGATCGCCAGGAGCCTCGGGTCGTCATTCCGGCGGATCCAGTTCACGCCGGACCTTCTCCCGTCGGACGTGACCGGCCTCTCGATCTACAACCAGAAGACGCAGGAGTTCGAGTTCCGGCCGGGGCCGATCATGAGCCAGGTGGTCCTCGCCGACGAGATCAACCGCGCAACCCCCAAGACGCAGTCCGCCTTGCTCGAGTGCATGGAGGAGCGCCAGGCGACGATCGACGGGATCAGCCACCAGATGCCGGACCCCTTCCTCGTCATCGCCACGCAGAACCCGATCGAGTACGAGGGCACGTTCGCGCTGCCGGAGGCGCAGCTCGACCGGTTCATGCTCCGGCTCCGGATGGGCTACCCGACGCCGACCGAGGAGATCGTCATTCTCGACGAGCAGAAGCGGATCCACCCGCTCGACGACCTCGAGGAGGTCTGCCCGGTGGACGAGCTGCGCGAGATGCAGGCGGCCGTCCGCGAGATCTACGTGGACGCGAGCGTCGCCGAGTACATCGTCCGCCTGGTCAACGCCACGCGGACCCACCCCGACATCTACCTCGGCGCCTCGCCGCGCGGCTCGATCGCGCTGTACCGGGCGGGACAGGCGCGGGCTGCGCTCCTCGGGCGCGACTACGTGATCCCGGACGACGTGAAGACCCTGGCCGGTCCCGCGCTCGCTCACCGGCTGATCATCAAGACGAGCTCGTCGATCCGCGAGGTGGACGCCGAGACGGTCGTCCGCGAGCTGCTCGACGCGGTGCCCGTCGATGCGCCAGCGCGGCCCGGCGGCCCGCGGCGAATCGAGGCCGAGGCCCCGCGCGGCCGCTGATCGGTCGCCGAGCCCGTCGCCCGTGCGCTACCTGCGTCGCCTCCCGTACCTGGTCGTCGGCACGGTCCTCGTGGTGGCCGCGTTCAGCACCGGCTACTCGTTCCTGTTCTACCTCGTCTACCTCGGCCTCCTCGTCGTGGGCGGGAGCTACCTGGTCACTCGAAACGGCCTCGCGGACCTGGAGGCGGGCTACGCCGTCAACCAGCTCCAGGCGCACGTCGGGGACCAGCTTCGGACGACCTACACGCTGCGGAACACCAGCCGCCTCCCGAAGCTCTGGCTGGAGGTGCACAACCCGTCGACGCTGCCGGTCCCGCTCCCGGGCCGCGCGATCTCGCTGGGGACCCGGCGCGAGCGGTCCTGGGTCGCCCGCGTGCCGCTGGTCCGGCGCGGCCACTTCCGGGTGGATCCGCTCCAGATCCGGACCGGCGATCCGTTCGGGTTCTTCGAGGCGCACGCGTCGGTCGGGCACGGCCTCACCCTGGTCGTCCTCCCGCGCGTCGAGCAGATCCCGCGCTGGCGGCTCCGGGCGGTGAGCCTCGAGGGAAGCCGCTCCACGCCTGTGCGGGCCCAGCAGACGACCCCGCTCGCCACGTCGATCCGCCCGTATGCCCCCGGCGACGCCTTCAACCGGATCCACTGGCCGTCGACCGCGCGCACCGGCGCCATCCAGGTCAAGGAGTTCGACCTCGAGCAGGCCGCCGACGTCTGGCTCTTCGTGGACCTGGAGCGACGCGTCCAGCGCGGAACCGGCGACGACTCGACCGTCGAGGTCGCGGTGCGCGTCGCCGCCGCGATCGCCGAGCGCGCCCTCGCCGAGAATCGCTCGGTCGGGCTGACGACGACGGGAGCGCGGATCACGCACCTGTCGCCCGATCGGGGCCCGCGCCAGCGCCAGAAGATCCTGCACCTCCTGGCGGCGGTGGACGGCGACGGCACGACGCCGCTGGTCGAGGCCCTGGTCGCCGGGCTGCCGCTCCTGCGCCGCGGCATGTCCGCCCTGATCGTGACGCCCGCCGCCGAACCTGCCTGGGTCCGGCCGCTGGCGACGCTGCGGCCCCGCGGGATCGGGACGCAGGTCCTGTACCTGGACCCGCACGCCTTCCTCCGCCACGAGATCGTGGCCGACGACCGCAGCATCGAGGAGCCCGACGCGGCCGCCGCCCTCGCGGCGCTCGAGCAGGCGTCGCGCCAGGTCCACCACGCGCTGGCCGAGTTCGACGTCTGGACCTGCGCCGTTCCGCCGGCCGTCCCGCTCGGCGAGGTTCTGGTGGGATGAGCGCCATCGGGACCGCGTTCGACCACCGGACCCCGGTCGCTGCCGACGACCGGCGCCGGCTGCCGCTGGGACCCGCCGAGGGGTGGACGAGCGTGCTGCTCCTGGTCGTGATGGCCGCGCTCGTCGGATGGGCGATCGACGACGCACGCTGGGTGCTCGGGAGTCAGTCCCTCACGAACTTCCTGCCCTGGGCAGGGGGGCTCGGCGTGCTGTGGGGGATCGTGGCCGCCAAGGTCGGGCGGGGGCGGATACTCGCCCACGTCGGCGGCGCCGTGGTCGCGACCGCCTACCTCACGCTCGTCATCGGCGACCAGCTCGCGCCGGGGGCGTCGGTCGGCGGCCTGTTCCAGGCGACCGCGAACTCGGTCGTGGAGGCCTGGCTGGACCTCGTCGTCCGCAACCGCGCCACCACCACGGAGATCGGCCACTTCCTGCTGGTGCTCGGGATCATCTGCTGGGCGGCGGGCCAGTTCGCCGGATATACCGCGTTCGCCCACCGGCGTCCCGTCCCCGCGGTCCTCCTGCCTGGGTCGATCCTCCTGGCCAACGTCGTCCTGACGTTCAACAACCAGTTCCCGGTCCTGGTCGTCTACTCGCTCGCGGGCCTCCTGTTCCTCGTGCGGTTCCACGTGGCGGACGAGCAGCGCGCCTGGATGCGCCACCGGATCGGCGACGTGGGTGACGCGGTCGGGCTCTCGCTGCGGGCCGGCCTCACGTTCGTCCTGATCGCCGTGTTCGGGGCGCTCCTGCTGACGCAGACCGCCTCGTCCGCGCCGCTCGCCGGCGCCTGGCCGGGCCTCAACGACAAGTTCACCGAGCTCGCCCAGCAGGTGGTCCGCTACTTCCCGGCGGGTGGGCCGGGGACCCGGATCACCGGGACGCAGTTCTCCGACTCCGTCACGGTCACAGGGGCGTGGGTCACCGACGCCACGCCGATCCTCTCGATCCAGACCCCCGCCGGCAGCCCCCGCACGAAGTGGCGCGCCGTGGCCTATGACCGGCTCATCGGCAACACGTGGAGCTGGAGCCAGACCGCGGAGGTCAGCATCGGTGCCGCGAACAGCCTCCTGGCCGGCACGCAGGACGCCCCGCTGGACAGCGTCGCCTACGTGACGGCCGACTACCAGGTCAGCGGCCTGGCGGCCGGGAGCATCGTGGTGTCGCCCGGGATCCCCACCAAGCTCGATCAGACGGCCCGCGTGACGCTCATCCAGGGCGGGAGCGACACCGCCTTCGGGCGCGTCGTGCCTGCGGGCACCGGCGGCTACCGGATCGAGGCGCTCCTGCCGGACCTCACGAACCCGACCGATCCGAAGGCCCTGACCGCGAACCGCCTCCGGGCGGCAGGGACCGACTATCCCGCCGACCTGCTGGCCACGTACACGTCCATCGAGCCGGGCACGGTGGGGCCGGAGACCCGTGCGCTTCTCGCCACGATCGTCGGCCCATCGAAGGCGGCAACGCCGTACGACATCGCGCGCGAGATCGAGACGTACCTGCGCGACCCCAGCCACTTCACGTACAGCACGGACGTCACGAACGTCGACTGCGGCGGTCGCGGCGTCGTCGACTGCTTCGTGTACTCGCGAAGGGGCTACTGCGAGCATTTCGCCTCGACGATGGTGATGATGCTGCGCGTGGAGGGGATTCCGGCCCGGCTCGTGGAGGGCTTCCTGCCCGGGGAGCGCGACGCGAGCGGCCGGGAGACGATCCGCCGCGACATGGCGCATGCGTGGGTGGAGGCCTGGTTCCCCGGCGCGGGCTGGGTCGACTTCGACCCGACCGGCGGCGGCGTGGGACAGCCGCTGGCCCTGCCGCCCGGCCCGGCGGTCGCGGTGGCGTCGCCGTCGCCCAGCGCGGGAGCGAACGGGAGCCCGAACGCGGGCCCCCGCGCCCGCGTGAACGAAGGGGGCGGGCAGGCGGGCGGCGGATCCGCGGGCGCGCTCGGCACGCCGGGCATCGGCACGGTCATCGTGGTCGCCGTGCCCGTATCGGTCGCCCTGTTCGGGTTCGGGTTCGTCCTCCTCCGGCGTCGATTGCGCCGACCGGCCGAGCCCGCTGCCGTCTACCGGACCGTCGCGGGGATGGCCGGCCGGCTCGGCTACCCCCGCCGCCCCACGCAGACGGTCTACGAGTACCTGGGGTCGCTCTCCGACGTCGTCCCCGCGGTCCGACCCGACCTCCAGCTCGTCGCCCGCTCGACCGTGGAGGCGACCTACGGGCGCCGGCGGTTCGGTGCGGAGCGGCTCTCCGCGCTCGGCGACGCGCAGCGGCGCCTCCGGGTCGCGCTCCTCCGGCTCGCGTTCGTCCGACGTCGGGGCCGCCGGCGCTGATCGGTGGCGCTGATCGGCGGCGCGAGCGAGGCCGAGCCTACAGGGCGCCGCTCCGCGAGCGGGCCAGGGCCTCGTCCTCGGCGCGACGCTCCGCCTCGCCGGCCTCGATCTCGATCGGCGCCAGGTGCTCGGTCCGGTTCCAGGCCCGCAGGACTGTGCGCCCGTTCCGGATGTCGAGGACGGCGATCCCGGTCGTGGTCTGGGTGAACGTCCAGAAGCGACCGAGCGGCAATCCCAGCAGGGCGAGCAGCGCCACCTTGAAGGCACCGTCGTGGCCGACGAGGACGGTCCACGGCCCGGCGTGCGGGTCGTAGAAGGAGGGCGTGGCCGGCGGGCGCGAGGCGGCAGCCGCCGCGGCATCCCCGGCGGCGAGTGCCGCCGTCGACGCACGGGCAAGTTCGTCGATCACGGTGGCGAGCGCGGCCCGGACGCGCCGGTCGACCTGGACGAGCGATTCGCCGCCGGGCGCGAAGAACCGGACCGGGTCGCGCCGCCAGCCGGCGATCTCGGCCGGCCAGCCGGCCTCGACCTCCCGCTGGTAGCGACCCTCCCATTCCCCCTGTCCGATCTCGCGGAGACCCGGTTCCGCGACGAGCGGCGGCGCCGGCCGGCCCCGCGCGACGATGGCCGCAGCCACCGCGGCCGCCGTCTGGGCGGTGCGAGCCAGCGGGGAGTGCACGATCGCGATGGGGTCGCCCGGCGGCACGGGCAGGCGCGGCGGCGCCGCCGGGTCCGCCAGGCGCGCACCGGCGAGCGCAGCCTGGCGCTCGCCGAGCGGCGAGAGGGGCGTATCGGCCTGCCCCTGGAACCGGCCCTCGGCCAGCCAGACCGACTGGCCGTGCCGCAGGAGGACGAGCGTCGCCGCGAGGTCCGGTGGGACGGCGAGGGGCGTCACCGTCTCCGGGGCGTCGGTCACGGGGTCTCGCCGAGCTCGACGCCCCAGATGTCGAGGACGCCGTCCATCGCCCGGATGTGCTCGGCGACGCCGTCCGGGACGGCCTCGTCGAGTGCGAGGAGCATGAAGGCGTCGCTCCGCGGGGCGGAGCGGCCCAGGTGCATCGCGCTGATGTTGATGTCCGCCTCGCCCAGCATGAGTCCGATCCGGCCCATCATGCCGGGCCGGTCCTGGTGGCGGGTCACGAGCATCCACGGCGCCGGGGCCATCTCCAGCTCGTAGTCGTCGAGGCGGACGAGCCGCTGCTCCCCGTTCGCGAGCGTGCCGGCGACGGCATGCCGAACGCCGTGCGCGATCCCGGACACCGTGACGAGCGTCGCGAACGCGCCGGCGTCGGGCGTCTTGCGCTCGACGAGGGTGACCCCCCGGGCCCTCGCGAGGTGCGCGGCGTTGACCAGGTTCACGCGCTCCGTTGTCGTGCCCTCGAGCAGGCCGCGGAGCACGGCCGCCTGGAGGGGCGTCACGTCGTGGGCGGCGAGCTCTCCGGCCACCTCGAGCGTGAGCGTCTCCACGGCGCCGCGGGCGAACTGGGCATAGAAGCGACCGAGCGTCACGGCGAGCGGCAGGTACGGCGCGATCGCGCGCGCGGTCTCGGGCGTCAGCAGCGGGGCGTTCACCGCGTAGCGCGCAGGCCGGCCGTCGAGCACGTCGAGGACCTGCTGGGAGGCCTCCTCGGCCACGAGCACCTGTGCCTCGGCGGTCGACGCGCCGAGGTGCGGCGTGAGGACCGTGTTCGGCGCCTCGAGGAGCGGGTTGCCCGTCGGGGGCTCGGACGTGTACACATCGACCCCGGCCCCCGCGATCGTGCCGGCGTGGAGCGCCGCCGCGAGCGCCGCCTCGTCGACCACCGCACCGCGGGCGACGTTGAGGAGGAAGGCCGTCGGCTTCATCCGGGCGAGCTCCACCGCGCCGATCAGGCTCTTCGTGGTCTTCGTGACCGGCACGTGGAGGGTGACCGCGTCCGAGCGGGCCAGGAGCTCCTCGAGCTCGACGAGCTCGATCCCGTGGCGCTCGGCCTGCTCCGCGGAGACGAAGGGATCGCTGCCGATCACGACCATCTCCAGGGCGCGGGCCCGGTCGGCGATCGCCTGGCCGATCTTCCCGAGGCCGACGATCCCGAGCGTCTTCCCGCGCAGCTCGTTGCCCGAGAACATGCTTCGCTTCCACTCACCGCGGCGCATGGAGGCGTCCGCGGCGGCGACCTTGCGGGCCAGCGCGAAGAGAAGCGCAAGGGTGAGCTCGGCGGCGGCGATCGTGTTGCCGGTCGGCGCGTTGACCACGGTGATCCCGGCGCGCGTCGCCGCGTCCAGGTCCACGTTGTCGACGCCCACGCCGGCCCGTCCGATCACGATCAGGCGCGTGCCGGCGGCGATCATGTCCGCGTCCACCTTCACCTGGCTGCGGACGACGAGCGCGTCGTATTCGGGCAGGATCGCCCGGTAGTCCTCCGGCGTGAGGCCCACCTTCTCGTCGACGTCGTGGTGCCGGCGCAGGATCTCGACGCCCTCCCGGGCGAGCGGCTCCGCAACGAGGATCCTCATGCCGGGACCCCCGCCGTCACGCGACGGGATCCGGCCGCGGCAAGGATGGCGCGCTGGGCGACGGCGACGGCCGCGCCTGGCTCCACAGGCCGCCCGAACGCGAGCGCGACTTCCTCGAGGACGCCGATCGCGCCGAGGATGTCGTCGAGGTTGACGGCCCCGAGGTGGGCGACCCGGAAGATCCTGCCCTTCAGCTTGCCCTGGCCGCCGGCCAGGACGACCTGGCGCGCCTTCACCTCGCCGTTGAACGCCTTCCAGTCGAGATCGTCGGGAACCCAGGCGGCCGTCACCGTGTTCGACGCGACCGCCGCGTCCGCCAGGAGCCGGAACCCGAGCGCCTGCAGACCGGCGCGGGTCGCCGCGGCACAGGCCGCGTGGCGGGCGAAGACGCCGGCGGGCGTCTCGTGCTCCATCAGCTCGAGGCCCGCATCGACCTGGTACATGACGGCGACCGCGGGCGTCCAGGGGGTCTGGCCCGTGGCGGCCGACTTCCGCGCGTCGCGAATGTCGAAGTAGAAGCGCGGCATCCGCGCGGCCTCGGCCGCGACCCACGCGCGCTCGGAGAGGGCGATCATGGACATGCCGGGCGCGGCCATCCACGCCTTCTGGGAGCCGGTCACGACCACGTCCAGGCCCCAGGCGTCCATCTCGAAGGGGACGGCGCCCAGCGCCGAGACGCCGTCCACGAGGACGAGCGCATCGGGTGCGAGCTCGTGCACCGTCGCGGCGAGTTCCGCGATCGGGTTCGTGACGCCGGTCGAGGTCTCGTTGTGGGTGAGGAGCACGGCCCGGTAGTCCGCATCGAGCGCAAGGTGGGCCCGCAGCGCGGCGGGCTCGGCGGCCTGGCCCCACTCGGTCTCGAGGCGCATCACGTCGGCGCCGTAGACGCTCGCGATGATCGCGAACCGGTCGCCGAACGCGCCGGTCGGGAGCGCCAGGACGCGATCCCCGGGCGAGAGCACGTTGACGATCGCGGCCTCCAGGCCGCCGGTGCCCGCGGCCGTGAGCAGCAGCACCTCCTGCTGCGTGCCGAAGAAGACCCGCATCCGGCGGTCGATCCGGGCGAGCAGGGCCGCGAACTCGGGGCCGCGGTGGTTGATCATCTGGCGCCCGCCGGCTTCGCGGACGGACGGCGGCAGGTGGGTCGGGCCGGGGATCCGGAGGTTGGGCTCGAAACGATTCACGTCGGGGCCTCCTTGTCGGGCGGTCGAATCGCGGCCGTCCGCGCCCGGAGGCGGGGACGAACTGGGACGAGGGTAGGGGAGCCGGGGTGGGGGCGTCCAGCGTGGTATATATGCACGCATATGCCTGCGCTCAAGCGGACCACGATCCTGGCGGAGCCCGACCTCCTCGAGCGGCTCGACCGCCATGCGCGCCGCACGCGGTCCACGAAGACCGCGGTCATCGTCGCCGCGCTCGAGGCGTACCTGTCCGCTCGCGAGGATGCCCCGCCGCTCGCGTTCATCGGCGTCGGGCGGAGCACCCACGGCCGCCTCTCGCTGGATGCCCGCCGGATCGCCGGACGCGAGGTCGGGATACGGCGCCGGGCCGACGGAGGCGGGTGACCCGTGGCCGTGCTGCTCGACGTGTCGGCGATCGTCGCCGCGGCCGACACCGCGGACCTGAACCACGCGGCCGCGAAGGCCTGGTTCGGCCGCGTTGACGAGCCGCTCCTGCTCGGGGCGCTCACGCTCGGCGAGGCCGACCACGTCCTCCAGCGGGAGCTCGGGCAGCCGGCGACACTCGCGCTCGTCGAGGCACTGACGAGCGGTGCCATCCGGGTGGTGACGCCCACGGAGGCCGACCTGGTTCATGCGGCAGCGCTCCTGGTCGAGCATGCCGAGCATCGCCCGCGGCTATCGGATGCGCTCCTCGTCGCGGCCGCCGTGCGGCTCAGCGTGCGCCGGGTCGCGACCTTCGATCGACGCCCGCTCGCAGTCCTGTCGCCGCGCGGTCCACGAGGCGAGCGGCTCCTCGACCTGGAGCCCTGACCGGGACCATCGAGGACGCAGCCGCTCCGGCGTCGAGCCGTGACCGCTATGAGCCGTGGCGGCGCCGGGCCTCCGCGGCCGCTTCCAGCCGAGCTCGATGCAGCGCCCCGAGACGCGCTTCGACCCCCGACTCGGTCGGCTCCCAGAACCGCCGCCCCCCCACTCCCCGCGGGAGGTAGGTCTGGTCGGCAGCCGCGTCCGCCTCATCGTGGGGGTTTCGGTAGGTCTTCGCAGCCGGCCGGAGATGCCCGGGAACGGGTCGCGGCCCGTGTGCCCGGAGCTCGTCGCGGGCCGCGAAGAAGGCCCGGCCCGAGGCCGCGGACTTTGGAGAGGCGGCGAGGAACGCGGTGGCCTGGGCGAGCGCATAGAGGCCCTCGTCGTTCGTCTCGGCGCCGATCTTCTCGACCGCGGTCAGGGCGGCGACGGCGAGCGGCAGCCCAGCGGGCTCCGCGTTCCCGACGTCCTCGGACGCGGAGATGACCAGCCGCCGGGCGAGATATCGCGGATCCTCGCCGGACTCGAGCGCGGTCGCAAGCCACCAGAGCGCCGCGTCGGGGTCCGAGCCCCGGATGCTCTTGATGAGCGCGCTGACGACGCCCGAACGGTCGTAGCCGAGGATTGGCGACTGGGCAGCCCGCGCGATGTCGGCCGAATCGACGAGGATCGGAGGAGCGGCGCGTCCCAGCGCCTCCCCGGGCGTCTCGGCGTCGTCGGCCACCTCGTCGCGGTCGGCGCCGCTGCGGGCGCGTCGCGCGTCGACATCGCGTCGCTGAGCGAGCGCGGCCGCCGTCTCGAGAAGGCCCAGCATGCGGCGTGCATCGCCGGATGCGTACCCGACCAGCTGACGCATCGCGCCCTCGTCGAGCTCGTACGCGCCGGCCAGGCCCAGCTCCGGGTCCGCGAGCGCGCGCACCGCGATCGTGGCGAGCTCCGCCTCGCCCAGCGGGTTGAGGCGAAAGACGCGGAGCCGCGAGAGGAGCGGCGGGGTGATCCCGCCCGCGATCGGCGGCTCGGTCGTGGCGCCCACGAGCACGATCGTGCCGGCCTCCACGTGCGGGAGGAGCGCGTCCTGCTGCGCCTTGCTGTACCGGTGGACCTCGTCGAGGAAGACGACCGTGGTCCGGCCCTCCAGGGCGGCGGCGCTCCGCGCGTCCTCGACGACACCACGCAGGGCCGCGACGCCGTCGGTAGTGGAGTTGAGGGGGGCGAAGCGCGCCCCGATCGCCTCCGCGAGGAGCCGGCCGATCGTGGTCTTCCCGGAACCGGGCGGTCCCCACAGGATGCAGGATGGGAGGCGGCCGCCCTCGACCAGGCGGCGCAACGCGGCGCCCGGTCCGAGGATGGCGTCCTGGCCGACGACCTCGTCGAGCGCCCGCGGCCGCATCCGGTCGGCGAGGGGGCGCATGCCATCCGGCGGTGAGAACAGGGGCGCCGGGGCGGCTCCAACCGTGCGGCGGGCCACGAGCGTGCTCCCGGGGCCGTCGAGCTGGGCGGGGGGTCAGACGGTCCGGGCGATTCCGGTGACCGTCGCGAGGATGAAGGCGATGAAGAGGATCGCGAAGATTCCCACGAAGACAACCGCGATGCGCCGCAGGTCGCGCTGCACGTACGTGTACTCGTCGGCGGCCACGATCGCGAGCGTGCTGACTGCCCGGCCGCGTCCCCGCACCGGCAGGTCCGTGGCGGCGCTGCGCCGCCGGTCGCGGACGCGATCGAGCGAGGCGCTGGCCTGCCGCTCCTCGTCGACGATGCGCGCCTCGATCTCCGCGGCGTGGGCGAGCTCGTCCTCGGTCAGGGTGGTGGCCGGGCGCGGCCGGACCGGAGCGGGGGAGAGCGCGGCGGACGGGCGCCCCGACGGGCTCTTCGTGGGGGGCCGCTGGCCCGGTCGCGTGCTGCCGCGCTGGCGCTTCGCCATGCTGAGGTTGGCCTCCTGGATCTTGCCGGCCACCCGGGGGCGGGCGTGCTCGGACGGGGACGCGCACGCGTCAACCGACGCCGAAGGATAGCACCGCCAGCCAGCCGCGAGCCGGTTCGAGGGACGCCGGGTGAGCGGGCCCTGCTAGACTCGCGGCAACCCACCGGAGGATCCGTGAGCGATCTCGACGCGCTCGTCAGCGCCAATATCGGCCCCATCGTCGGCCTGCTCGTGATCGCGCTGGCGGTCCTCGCCGGTGCCCTGGCGGTGGTGGCCCGGCGTGCCCGGCGGGTCGAATCCCAGCTCGCCTCGCTGACCCGCGGCGACGACGGCGAGAACCTCGCCGACATCCTCGAGGCCCACCTGGACAAGGTCTACGCGGTCGCGCGTCGCCAGGACGAGCTCGACGGCCGCGCAGTCGCCCTCGAGGCGCGCGCCCGGCACACGCTCCAGGGCGTCAGCCTCGTGCGGTTCAACAATTTCGACGACACGGGCGGCAACCAGAGCTTCGCCCTGGCCATGGCGGACCCGGAGGCGAACGGTGTCGTGATCTCCAGCCTCCACGCCCGCAACCAGACGCGCGTCTACGCGAAGGCCGTCGCACGGGGCGTCGCCGAAGGCGCCCTCTCCGCCGAGGAGAGCAGCGCGTTGCGCGAGGCGACGACGCGGGCGATCGGTCGCTGACGGGGCCCGCGTGAGGCGCCACGAGCCCGCGAAGGCCGGGACCCGGCCCGCCTGCGGGCGGGGGCCCGGCTGCGGCCGGGGGCCCGGCTGCGGCCGGGGGCTCGAGGGCGCGCAGGGGCCCGGGAGCGGGCGATGACGCGCGTGGTCCGTGCGGCCGGGAGCGCACGGCGCCCGAGCGCCCCGCGCGCGCCGGGGAGGCGCCGCGAACCCGCGCCGCTCGAGCAGATCCCCGTCTGGCTCGAGCACGTCGGTCCGGCGCCGGCTGCCGGCCCGGCCCCGGCCCCGACGGGCATCGATGCCCTCCTCGCCAACCTCAACCCCCAGCAGCGCCGCGCGGTCACCCACGGCGAGGGGCCGCTGCTCGTCGTGGCAGGCGCGGGAACCGGCAAGACGCAGGTGGTGACCCGGCGAATCGCGTGGCTGATCGCGACGAAGCGCGCCCGGCCCTCGGAGATCCTGGCCCTCACCTTCACCGACAAGGCCGCCGAGGAGATGCAGCTCCGTGTCGACGGTCTCGTGCCGTACGGCTTCACGGACACGCTGGTCGCGACCTTCCACTCGTTCGGCGACCGGCTGGTCCGCGAGCATGCCCTGGAGCTGGGGCTGCCGTCCGAGCCGCGGGTCCTCTCGCGCGCGGAGACGGTGATCTTCCTGCGCGAGCGGCTCTTCCGGCTGGAGCTGGACGCGTACCGGCCCCTGGGCAACCCGACCCGGTTCCTGGCGGCCCTCGCCGCGCTGTTCAGCCGCCTGAAGGACGAGGACATCGCGCCGGATGAGTACCGCGCTCATGCGGCCGCGCTCGCGATCTCCGCCGCGCCGGTCGAGGAGGCCGCCGGCGGTGCCGCGCTGCGCGACGAGGCACGGCGCCACGCGGAGCTGGCGGCCGCCTATGGGCGCTACCAGGAGCTGCTGGCCGAAGCCGGCGCGATCGACTTCGGGGACCAGGTCCGCCTGGCGCTCACGCTCCTGCGCGAGCACCCGGCCGCCCGCCGGCGGATCCAGGCACGCTTCCGGTACGTCCTGGTCGACGAGTTCCAGGACGTCAACCGGGCACAGGCCGAGCTGGTGGCCCTCCTCGCGGAGCAGCACCGCAACGTCACGGTGGTGGGCGACGACGACCAGTCGATCTACCGGTTCCGCGGCGCGGCCACGGGCGCGATCGTGGACTTCCTGGAGCGCTTCCCCGGGGCCCGGACCGTGGTCATGCGGCGCAACTACCGCTCGCGCGCCCCGATCCTCGACGCGTCGTACCGCCTGATCCGGTTCAACGATCCCGACCGTCTCGAGGTCCAGCGGGGAATCGCGAAGCGGCTCGTCGCGCATCGCCGGGCCGCGGGCTCCGCGCCGGTCCGCCAGCTCGCCTTCGCCACGGGGACCGACGAAGCGGACTGGGTGGCGGCCGACATCGGGCGCCGGATCCGGTCGAGGGCGCGTCCGCGGGATCATGCGGTGCTGGTGCGGGCCAACGCCGACGCCGACGCGATCCTTCGCTCGCTGAACGTGGCCGGGATCCCGTGGCGCTTCTCGGGCGTCTCGGGCCTCTACAGTCGACCGGAGGTGCGGCTCCTGCTCGCGTTCCTCCGGGCGATCGCGGACCCGCACAGCTCGGTGGACGTCTTCGCGCTCGCCGCGTCGGAGCTCTACGGCTTCGCGGGCGAGGACCTGGCGGTGCTCACGAACCGCGCGCGGCGCACCAACCGGAGCCTCCGGGAGACGCTCGAGGAGCTCGAGGGCCAGCCGGGCCTCCTCCGCCTGCTTCCCGAGACCCGGACATCGCTCGCCCGGCTGGTCGCGGACCTGCGTCGGTACAGCGAGCTCGGGAACCGGCGCCCGGCTGGCGAGATCCTCTACGAGTTCCTCAAGGAATCCGGCTCACTGCGCCGGCTCGCCGAGGCCCGCACCGCCGCGGCGGACGAGGCCCTTGGCAACGTGGCGCGGTTCTTCGAGATCATCCGGGCCCAGTCGGACCTGCTCGCCGATGACCGCGCCGTCTTCCTCGCGCCGCACCTGGAGACGCTGATCGAGGCGGGCGACGACCCGGCCACGGCCGACCTGGACCCGGACGCCGACGCGGTGGCCGTCGTCACGATCCACAAGGCCAAGGGCTTGGAGTGGCCGGTGGTCTACCTCGTCGGGCTGGTGGACGGCCGCTTCCCCGCGCGCGGGCGGCGCGAGCAGCTCGCGGTGCCGGATGGGCTGCTGCGCGGCACGTTCCCGGTCGGGGATGCGCAGGTCCAGGAAGAGCGGCGGCTCTTCTACGTGGGGATGACCCGGGCGCGCGACGAGCTGCTCCTGGGCCACGCGCTCGACTACGGCGGGAAGCGCACGCGGCGCGTCTCCCCGTTCGTGCTCGAGGCCCTGGACCTCCCCGCAGGCACGCAGCCCGCGACGCGGGCCGCCGACCCGCTGGAGCGCCTCGGCTCGTTCGAGGCCCCTGCGGTCGCGGAGGCGGTTCCGCCGGCCGCGCGGCGAGACGAGCCGCTCGTGCTGAGCTTCAACCAGGTCGACGCCTACCTGACCTGCCCGCTGCGCTACAAGTACGCCCACGTGCTGCGGGTGCCCACCGCGCCGCACCACGCGATCGTGTACGGGTCCGCGCTCCATGTCGCCGTGCAGGAGTTCCACAAGCGGCACGCGCGCGGCGTCGTGATGAGCGAGGCCGAGCTGACCGCCGTCTTCGAGCAGGCGTGGAGCACGGAGGGCTTCGTCTCCCGGGAGCACGAGGAGGCGCGCCTCGAGGCGGGCCGCGACGCGCTCCGGCGGTTCCGCCGGAGCCAGCTGGAGCCCGGCGCGATCATCCCGGCCGCGGTCGAGCGCGAGTTCGCGTTCACCCTGGACGGCGATCGCGTGCGGGGCCGGATGGACCGCGTCGACCTGATCCCGCTCGGGCCGGCGCCCGGCGGCGACGGACCCGACGGCTCTCACGGCTTCGAGGCCGGCGCGGTCGCCGACGCCGCCGACGTGGTGGAGCCCGCGCTGCCGCTCCTGCGCGAACGCGTCGTGATCACCGACTATAAGAGCTCGGACGTGCGCGATCCGGCCAAGGCCCGGGAGCGGGCCCGCGACTCGCTCCAGCTCACGATCTATGCGATGGCCTGGCAGGCCGAAACCGGTCGCCTGCCGGACGCGGTCGCGCTCCACTTCCTCGATTCGGGCGTGGTGGGCACGGCCGGGATCGACGCCGCGCGCATCGAGCGCGGCGTGGCCGACATCCGTGCCGCGGCGGCGGGGATCCGGGCCGGCCGCTTCGAGGCGACCCCCTCGTACACGTCGTGCTCGTGGTGCGCGTTCCGCGCCATCTGTCCGTCGAGCGCGGCGCGATAGACTCGACGGGTGGAGGCACGCGACCGACTGGCCAACCTCGGGATCTTCGGGGCGGCCGCCGTCTCGTGGGTCCTGGTGGGGCTCCTGGTCGTGACCCGCGATCCGCGCCAGGATCCGGCTGCCGGGTTCGTTGGGGCGGCGCTGATGGGCCTGGCGATCGGCCTGACGACCGTCCCGCTGTTCTGGCTGGCCATCTTCGGGCGCCACCGCCGTATCGCCTACCGGGGGGACTGGGTGCGCGCGGCGCGCCGCGGCCTGTGGGTCGGGCTCGTCACGGGGCTCTTCGTGGCGCTCCGCCTGCAGTCGATCCTGAGCCTGCCCATCGCCGTCTTCGTCGTCGTGCTCGTCGTGTTCGCCGAGCTCACGCTATCGATCGAGCGCTGACCGGCGCTCGTCCTCCTGGAGGAACGCATGCCCGCCCCATCCGACCTGAAGTCCCGCGCGGCGGCCGCCGTCGAGGCGAACCGGGAAGAGATCCTGGCGCTCTCGCGGGCGATCCATGCCGACCCGGAGCTTGCCTTCGAAGAGCACCGTGCGGCGGCGCGGGTCGCCGCGGCCGTCGCCGCGCACGGCTATGCGGTGGAGCTGCCCGCGGGCCGCCTCGCGACCGCCGTTCGGGGCCGGCTGGCGGGCGGGCTCGGGACGGACGGACCACGGATCGGGGTCCTCGCTGAGTACGACGCGCTGCCGGGCCTGGGCCACGGCTGCGGCCACAACACGATGGCCGCGTCCGGCGTGGGGGCCGCGATCGCCCTCGCCGCGGTGCGCGACTCATTCGCGGGCGAGATCGTCTTCCTGGGCACGCCCGCCGAGGAGCGGGGAAGCGGCAAGCAGTTCATGCTCGACGACGGGCTCTTCGACGGCCTGGACGCGGCGCTCCTGTTCCACCCGGCCGACCGGGACATGGTCCACTGCATCCTGCTCGCGAGCGAGGACGTGGACGTGATGTTCACCGGCACCGCCGCGCACGCCGCGAGCGAGCCCTGGGAGGGCCGCAACGCGCTCGACGCGGCCATCCTCCTCTTCGAGGCGGTCGGGCTCTGGCGCCAGCAGCTGCCGCAGCACGCCCGTGTCCACGGGATCGTGCTGGAGGGCGGCACGGCGGCGAACATCATCCCGGACCGGGCGACCGCGCGATTCATGATCCGGAGCACGGACCAGCCCTACTTCGACTCGATGCGCACCCGGTTCCGGGCCCTCGTCGAAGGCGCCGCGATGATGGCGGACGTGACGGGCGAGGTGGTCTTCTCGGGTGGCTCGACGACGATGAAGGAGAGCGGCACCCTGGCGGGGCTGTGGCTCGCCAACATGGAGGCCCGTGGCCTCGTCGACGAGGGCGCGGACCCGGACCACATCGGCAGCTCCGACATGGGGAACGTGTCGCTCCTGCTCCCGACGATCCACCCGTCGCTTGCGATCTGCGACCACGGCGTGCCCTGGCACTCGGTGGAGTCGCTGCGGGCGGCGGCGACGCCGCGAGCCGAGTCGACGACGCTCGTCGCGGCGACGCTCGTCGCGGAGACGGCGCTGGACCTGCTCGCCGATCCGTCGCTCGTGGCCGCGGCCTGGCGCGAGTTCCACGGCGAGGGCTAGGAGCCGGACTGTTCGCGCGCTATCATCCGCGGGCGCCCCGCCGGACGGCGGACCCGAACCGGCGGCGCCGACACGGCCCGCGTCCCGAGCCCGCCCTCGCCGGCGGTGCCACGACGCTCGCGGCCCGAGAGGAGCCTCGCGTGACCGACGCGAACGATCCGGTCGACGCCGCGCCCGACTACGCCCGTGTCAACGGCTGGGACCGTGATTACGAGGCGTTCAGCGACTTCGACCTGCCCACCTACGTGGGACCATCCACGTTCGCGAAGCTCCCCTGGGTCACGGACCCGGCCGAGCTGCGCCGGCGCCGCGTCGACGTGGCGATCGTGGGCGCGCCGTTTGACGACGCGGTCAGCCACCGCCCCGGGGCGCGCTTCGGGCCGCGCGCGATCCGCGAGGCGCAGTACACGACGGGGTCGATCCACTCACTCCAGCTGGGCGTGGAGTCGTTCGAGATCCTGACCGTCGTCGACGCCGGCGACGCGAACATCATCCCGGCCTGGGTCGAGCGGAGCCACGCCTTCATCTACCGGAAGGTCCGGGAGGTCGCAGAGACGGGCGCGATCCCGATCGTGCTCGGCGGCGACCACTCGATCACCTGGCCGTCGGCGACCGCGATCGCCGAGGTCCGCCGCCCGGGCAGCCTCGGGATCGTCCACTTCGACGCGCACGCGGACACGGCACCGGAGGACTGGGGCGTGCTTGCCGGCCACGGCACGCCGATGCGGCGCCTGATCGAGTCCGGAGCCGTTGCCGGCCGCAACTTCGTGCAGGTAGGGCTGCGCGGGTACTGGCCGCCGATGGACGTCTTCGCGTGGATGCGGGAGCATGGGATGCGCTGGCACCTCATGCGCGAGATCGAGGAGCAGGGAATGGAGGCGGTCGTCGACCACGCGATCGACGAGGCGCTCGACGGCGCGGACGCGATCTACCTCTCGGTCGACATCGACGTCCTGGACCCCGGCATGGCGCCAGGGACCGGGACGCCGGAGCCGGGCGGGCTCCTCAGCCGCGAGCTGCTCCGGGCCATCCGTCGGATCGTCGGCGCGGTGGACCTGGCCGCGATGGACATGGTGGAGGTCTCGCCGCCGTACGACCACGCCGAGGTGACGGCCATGGCGGCCAACCGCTGTGTCATGGAGGCGATCTCGGCGCTCGCCGCCAGGCAGGCCGCAGGGACCCCGGCGCGCTTCGCGGGCCCCGGGACCCGTTCCTCGTGAGCCACCGCGACGGGCCGTCCGAGCCCGAGCCCGAGTCCCTCTCCGACGCGCTGGCGCGCCTCTACGACCTGGACCTGCTCGACGACCCGGGAGATCTCGACCTCTGGCTCGCGCTCGCGGAGCAGGCCGGCAGCCCGATCCTGGAGCTGATGGCCGGGACCGGCCGCGTCGCGGTCCCGCTCGCTGAGGCGGGCTTCGCGGTCACGGCCGTGGACCTGGACCCGGCGATGCTGCGTCGCGCGGCCCGGCGCGCCTCCGCGGCAGGCGAGGAGGTCGAGGGGCGCCTCGAGCTGGTCCTGGGCGACGTCCTGAGCCTGGAGCTGGCCGGCGCCGGCACGTTCCGGCTGGGGATCGTGGCCCTCAACTCAATGTTGCTCCTCCGCACGCGCGAGGCGCAGGCGGCCGCCTGGGCCGCCCTGGCGGCGCACCTCGCCCCGGGCGGCCTTGCCGCCGTCGACGCCTGGCTGCCCGACGCCACCGACCTCGCACGGTACGACGGCCGGCTCCACCTCGAGTACCTGCGCCGGGACACGGAGCTCGGCCGGTGGGTCACGAAGACCGCGGCCGCCCAGCACGACGGCGCGACGGGTACGATTGCCCTGACGACGTTCTTCGACGAGGGCGACCCGGGCGAGGCGCCCGTTCGCTGGTTCCGCCGCGACGTCGTGCGGCTGACATCGGCCGACGAGCAGCGCGCGCTCGCCGAGGCCGCGGGCCTCGTGGTGGAGCTCGTGGCCGGCGGCTACGACCTCGAGCCGCTCGGCCCGCACGACGACCGGCTCGTCATCCTCGCGCGCAGGCCCGGTGAGGCGGGCTGAGTCTGGTATCGTCGGCGTCGATGTCGGGTTCGACGAGCCAGATCCGCCTGCTCCTGGTCGAGGATGTGCCACAGGTCGCCCAGTACGTCCGCGGCCTGCTCAACGCCCAGCAGTCGATCAAGCTCGTGGACGTCGTGACGGACGGCGGCCGGGTGGCGGCCCAGGTCCAGCAGCTGCGCCCCGACGTCATCGTCGTCGACTGGCTGCTCCAGGGGCGCACGAAGGGTCACCGGGTCGTCGAGATCCTCCGCGAGGGCGGTCTCCACATCCCGGTGATCGCGCTCACCGTGCCGCAGAGCCCCGTCCTGCCCGACCCGAAGGCCGGGATCGCTGCGGTCATCTCGATGCCGTTCTCCGGGTTCGAGCTGGTGAACGTCTTGAACGCGGTCCACGCGGCCGCCTCCGCGAGCGACGGCGTCCACGGCTCGCGGGTGATCGCCGTCTTCGCGCCGAAGGGCGGCGTCGGGAAGACGACGATCTCTTTCAACCTCGCCGTCGCGCTCGCCACGCTCGGCCACCGGACCTGCCTGATGGACGGCAGCCTCCAGTTCGGCGACCTTCGCTCGCTCCTCAAGGTGCCCGCCGACTCCCCGTCGATCCTCGACCTGCCGACGGACCGGGTCGGCGAGTCGGACCTGGCCGACGTGCTCTGGCGCGACCCGTCGGGAATCGACATCCTGCTCGCACCTCCGCGCGTCGAGCTCGCCGAGATGGTGAGCGTCCGGGACGTCGACAAAGTCTTGTCGCTCCTGCGGCGCGTCTACCAGGTCGTGGTGATCGACATGGCGTCCACGCTGGGGGACGTCTCTCTCGCCATCCTCGACGCCGCCGACACCATCCTCGAGATCGTCACGTACGACTCCACGACCATCCGCAACACCCTCGCCGTCGCGGACGCGTTCCGCGCGATCGGCTACCCCGCCGGGAAGGTGCGCTACGTGGTGAACCGGGCCGACTCGTCGGGCGGGATCCGTCCCGATGACCTGGCCCGGGCGCTCGGAACGGCGCCCGAGCACTCGGTGGTCTCGGACGGCAGGCTCGTGGTCGAGTCGAACAACCAGGGCGTGCCGTTCGTTCTCGCGAGCCCGGAGGCCCAGGTCAGCCGCGACGTCACGGCGATGGCCGCGTCGCTCCTCAAGGTGCCGGCGCCGGTCGCCGCCCGGCGCTGAGCCGATGTCCGACCCACGCCCGATCGGTGTCTTCGACTCCGGCGTGGGCGGCCTGACCGTCCTCCGCGAGATCCTGCGACGGACGCCCCAGGAGAGCCTGACCTACCTCGGCGACAACGCCCGGGCCCCATACGGGACGCGGCCCGATGCCGAGGTGCGCCGCTATTCGATCGAGTGCCTCGATCGCCTCGTCGACGGGGACGTCAAGGCGCTGGTCGTCGCCTGCAACACGTCCACTGCCGTCGCGCTCGGCGAGTACCGGCGCCGGTACGACATCCCCGTGCTGGGGGTCATCCGGCCCGGGGCCCAGGCCGCGGCGCTCGCCACGAGGACACGCCGGGTGGGCGTGATCGCCACGCCCGCCACGATCCGCTCGCACGCGTACTTCGACGCGATCAAGGAGGAGAACCCGGCCGTCGAGGTCTACGAGCACGCGACGCCGACGCTCGTGCCGCTCGTGGAGGCCGGCGTGCTTTCCGGCGACGCCGCCGTTGCCGCGGTCGCCGAGGCGCTGGGCCCGCTGCTCGGCAGGCGGGACGAGCACGGCGAGTTCATCCACCCGCTGCCGCCGTCGGCGCGTATTGACACGCTCCTGCTGGGGTGCACGCACTACCCGCTCCTCCGGTCGATCATCCAGGCGGCCGTGGGCGAGGGCGTCGCGATCGTCGACAGCGCGACCGCGACGGCCGGGGCGCTCGCCGAGCTGCTCTCCGTCAACGGCCTCGAGGCGCCGGGCACCACCCGCGGGACCGCGGCGGATGCCGGACGCGCGGGCCACGACGCGCCCGGGGAGCGGGCCCTGCCCCCCACCCGCCGCCTGCTGACCACCGGGAACCTCGTGTCGTTCCAGGCCCTGGTCGACCGCCTCTTCGGGACCGACTTCCCCTCCGCCGAGTCCGCCGCGGTCGGCGCGGACGCGGCCTGAGGCCGGCGATGGTGACGGGACGGGACGCGGTCCGGCGTCCGAGCGGGCGATCCTCGGCCGGAACGTGGCAGGCTGGGTTCCTTGTCGGGGCGGCGCTCGGCGCGGTCATCACGGTCCTCGGCCGGCGGGCGGAGGCCGAGGCGCGTACCGGCCTCGTGGACTGGCGCGCGGTCGCCCGCCTCGCCGAGGCACGCCTTCGACAGGCACCGGGGCAGTTGACCGGGCCGGAGATCGCCGCTACCGAGCCCGCCTATGCCGCCGCCATGGCGCGCGTCGTCCCGGCGCTGGAGGCGGCGCTCGGCGTCCCCCTGCCGGGCATCGTCGATCGCGTGGCGGTGGTCGACCGCGCGGGCTGGGTCGAGGCGAACCTCGTGACGTTCGCCGACCTGTTCGGGAAGCTCGAGGGCGGGCTCATCGACCAGCTCGTCCCGCGGGGCGCCGGCCTCGTGAAGGCCTCGATGGCGCTCGCCAACCGGTGGGTCACGACGCGGCAGCTCGCCTTCCTGCTCGGGTTCATGGGCCAGCGCGTGCTCGGCCAGTACGATCTCGCGCTGCTCTCGGCGGAGGCACAGCCGGGGCAGCTCCTGTTCGTCGAGGAGAACATCCGGGCGACGGCGGCCGCGCTTCGGGTCGACGTTGCGCCGTTCCGGACCTGGATCGCGCTGCACGAGACGACGCACGCATTCGAGTTCGAGGCGCACCCGTGGCTGCGTCCGTACCTGGCGGATCGCCTGGACCGGCAGCTCCGGGCGTTCTCGCGGAGCACCGCATCGCTCGGCGGCGACGCGACGCGGGCGCTCGGACGGGCGCTGCGCGGCGGGGACGGACACTGGCTCGAGCGGCTCATGTCCGACAAGCAGCGGACGCTCTTCCGCGAGACCCAGGCGGTGATGAGCCTGCTCGAGGGGTTCGGCGACCACGTCATGGACTCCGTGGGGAAGGACCTGGTCCCCGGCGTCGAGACGATCTCCACGCGGTTCCACGCCCGGCGCGCGTCGCGAACGCCGATGGAGCGGGCGATCCTCCGGATCACGGGGCTCGACCTGAAGATGGACCAGTACGCCCGCGGCGAGCGGTTCGTGGCCGGGATCGAGCGGATCGGCGGCCCCGCCGCGTTGCGCCGCCTCTGGGACGGCCCCGAGACGCTGCCGCGCGACGACGAGCTCGACCACCCCGAGCGCTGGACGCGGCGCGTGCTTCGGAACCTCGCATGAGCGCCGAGCCGACGGCAGCCGGCCCGGGGCCGGGGAGCGGCCCGGGCGGCGTGCCGCGCGCGATCGCGCTCTCGCCCATCCTCTCGGCGCGCTACCGCCCGCAGGACGTCTCCCGGATCGCCGCTGCGGCGCCGGGCGCGCGGCTCGTCACGCTCTCGCGCGAGGGGCTCGCCGACGGCCCCGTCGACGATGTCGAGGTCCTGCTGCACGGCTTCCTCGCCGCCGACGCGTTCGAGCGCCTCCTTGCCCATGCGCCGTCCCTGCGCTGGGTGCATTCGGCCGCGGCGGGCGTCGAGCGCCTCCTCACCCCGGCCGCCCGCGCGCGGGGACTGGCCATCACGAACGCCCGAGGCGTCTTCAGCCGGCCCATCGCGGAGTACGTCCTGCTCATGATGCTGGCCGTCAGCCGGCGCCTCCCGCAGCTCCTGGAGCTCCAGGCCGAGCGGACGTGGCAGCCGCTCGAGGGGCGCGAGCTCCGGGACGTCACTCTCGGGATCGTCGGCTTCGGGAGCATCGGGCGCGCGGTGGCGGAGCTGGCCGCGCCGTTCGGGCCGCGCGTGATCGCCATGCGCCGCGACCCGTCGCCCCGGCCCGGCGAGCCGGAGCTCCCCGCCGGCGTGGACCTGCGCGGCCCCGAGGCGTTCGGCGACCTCCTCGCGGTCTCCGACTTCATCGTCCTGGCCCTGCCCCTCACGGTCGAGACGGAGGACCTCGTGGATGACCGCGCGCTCGCCCTGATGAAGCGGACCGCGTGGCTGATCAACGTCGCGCGCGGCCGGCTGATCGTGGAGCGCGCCCTGCTCCGCGCGCTCGGGGAGGGACGGCTTGGTGGCGCCGTGCTCGACGCGTTCCGCGACGAGCCGCTCCCGGCCACCTCGCCGTTCTACGACCTCCCCAACGTCATCCTGACACCGCACACCTCCTGGTCGAGCGGCCGGGTCCTCGACGGGAGCGTCGAGCTGTTCGCGGAGAACCTCCGCCGGTTCGCCGCGGGCGAGCCGCTGCTCAACCGGGTGGACGCCCGGGCCGGATACTGACGGGATGCAGATCGCGATCGTCGGGCTGGCGGGGTCAGGCAAGACCACCGTCTTCAACACGCTCACCCGTGGGAACGTCCAGACCGGCGGCTTCGGGGGGATGGAGCTCCACGTGGGCGTGGTCAAGGTCCCCGATCCCCGGCTCGACCGCCTCGCGGGCATCTTCCACCCGAAGAAGGTCGTCCACGCCGACGTGACGTACGTGGACCTGCCCGCCCCGCCCGCGTCGACGGAGGGCCACGTGGGCACGGAGGAACTCCCGGCCGAGCACCTCGCCCGCCTTCGCGACGCGGATGCGCTGCTCCACGTGGTGCGCGCGTGGGACGACCCCGCGCTGCCGCACGCGTCCGGGTCGGTGGACCCGTGGCGGGACCTGGAGCAGCTGGACCTGGAGCTCGTCCTTGCGGACCTCGCCGTGGTGGATCGCCGGCTCGAGCGGCTCCGCGGCTCCGGCCGGCACGGGACGCCGGCGGAGCGCGAGGCGAACGAACGCGAGCTGCCCCTCCTCGAGCGGCTCCGGGCGCGGCTCGTGGAGGGCCACCCGATCCGCGACGAGGCGCTCGATCCGGACGAGGAGAAGCACCTGCGGGGCTTCCGCTTCCTGACCCAGAAGCCGGTCCTCATCCTGCTCAACGTCGGCGAGGGCGACCTTGCGGCAGCCCCGGGCCGCGTGGCCGAGATGTCCGCCCGGTATGCCCACCGTCACGCCCTGATCGACCTCCTGTCCGCCCGGATCGAGATGGAGCTCGGCCAGCTGGACCCCGACGAGGCCGCCGTCTTCGGGGCGGAGCTGGGCATCACGGAGTCATCGCTCGATCGCGTGATCGGCCTTTCCTACCGCCTGCTCGGGCTCATCTCGTTCCTCACCGCCGGGCCTGACGAGGTCCGCGCATGGCCGATCCCGGACGGCTCCACGGCCGTCGACGCGGCGGCCGCCATCCACACCGACCTCGCCCGCGGCTTCATCCGCGCCGAGACGGTCCTCTACGAAGATCTCGTGGCGCTCGGGACCATGGGGGAGGCACGCCGCCACGGCAGGCTGCGGTCGGAGGGAAAGACATACCGCGTCCGCGACGGCGACGTCATCGAGATCCTCTTCTCGAAGTGACCCTCGCCACGTGACCGGCCGACCGGATCCGGACGACCGCTCCGGCGGATCGGGTCCGCGCGAGCCCGAGGTCGTCATCGCGGGCTGCGCGTCCCGCGACATCGCTCACGACGACACGCGCGGCTGGCGCCTGGGCGGCGGCGTGACGTACGCGGCGCTGACATGCGCACGCCTCGGGGTTCGGACGGCCGCGGTCATCGGCCTCGACTCGCTGGCATACGAGTCGCACGAGGTCGAGCAGCTCGCGGCGGCCGGCGTCGCTTTGCGCCGTGTCCGGCTGCCCCAGGGCCCGGTCTTCCGGAACATCGATGCGGCGGGCGGCCGGATCCAGATCTGCCTGGCGCCCGGGCTACCGCTGCCCAACGTCGCGTTGCCGCTCGCCTGGCGCGCCGCGCCCGCCTGGATCCTGGCGCCGGTGGCGGCCGAGCTCGACGATGCCTGGGCGGACCCGATCCCGGCCGATGCGTTCGTCGCATTGGGGTGGCAGGGACTGCTGCGCACGCTCCGGGCCGGCGCGCGCGTCGAGCGCAGGGCGCCGGCGGCCGGGCGCCTGGTGCGGCGGGCCGACGTCGTCGCGGTCAGCGAGCACGACGTCGCGCCGGGGACCTCGCCCGCTGACCTCGCCCCGCTGCTGCACCCGGGCGCGTGGCTCGTCTTCACGCACGGGGTCGCCGGCGGACGCATCGCCAGGGTGACCGCGGACGGGCTCGGGGAGGTCGTCCACTACCCCGCAGTCGAGGGGGTTGCCGAGGTGGACGCGACCGGCGCCGGTGACACGTTCCTCGCCGCCCTGGTCGCGAGCGTCGTCTCGGCCGCGCGCGACCGGACGGATGATGGGATCGGGACACCCGCGACGCCCGGCGTGACCGGCGTGCCGGGAACCCTGCCGGACGTCCGCTTCGCGGCCGGCAGGCCGGGGTTTCTGCCGGACCTCCGCTTCGCGGCCGCGGCGGCCTCGTTGACCGTGGAAGGGCCGGGCCTCACGGCCGTGCCGGACCGGGCGGCGGTCCTCCGCCGCCTTGCCCGCAGTGCCGGTCAGTCGTCGCCGGAGCCGCCGTCCTCCCCGACATAGTCGGCGAAGGCGCCCCGGTAGTCGGCGTTCGCCAGGCCGAGGGCGCTGAACTCGTCGTCCGACGCGATCAGGTAGTTCTCGTCCTCGTCGGTCGACACGTTGACCGCCGCCGTGACCCGCTCGTCGGAGATGAAGATGAAGGCATAGCTGCGCTCGAGCTCGACGGCGATCGCTTCGATCAGCGTGTCCTCCTCGTGGTGCCCCTGGACGTTCTTGCGGATGCCCTGGACCAGGTCGAAGAACTCGTCCGCGGGCATCTCCTCCTCGCGGGCGAGAAGGACGTCGGAGTAGAGCTCGTCGTCGCCCTCGTGGAGCTCGTAGAAGTACACCGGATCTCCTTTGGGTGGGTGGTCCCGGATTCTAGCCGGAGACCGGGCGCGAACCGACGGGCACGCGCGCCGCGATCGCCGCGAGGGCCTCGAGCGTCCGGTCGACCTCGCCTGCGGTGGAGTAGTGGACGAGGCCGAGGCGCAGCACGCCCCCTGCCTCGTCGAGGCCCAGCCGCTCGATCAGGCCGCGGGCGTAGAAGTCGCCGTCCCAGGTGAAGATACCCGTTCGACCCAGCGCCGCTGCGGTGTCCGCCGGCGATGTTCCCGCCATGGTGATGGCGAAGGTGGGCGTCCGCTCCGCGAGCCGCGCCGGGTCGGCGATCCCCCAGACGCGCACGCCCGGGATCGCGGCGAGGCCCGCGAGCATCCGCTCCGCAAGCGGCCGCTCGTGGTGCCCGATGGCGCGCATGGCGGCGACCAGCTCGCCGCGCGCGTCGCCCGAATCCGCGCCGTCGGTGACGTCCCCGTAGGTCCGTCCGAGATCGCGCAGGTACTCGACCGCGGCCAGCGTCCCGGCGTAGGCCTCGAACGAGGGTGTCCCGGTCTCGAAGCGATCGTGAGCGGGACGAACCTTGTAGGCGGGCAGGCGGTCGAGGACGGCAGCCTTGCCGTAGAGCGCGCCGAGGTGCGGCCCGAACCACTTGTAGACCGAGCAGACGAGGAAGTCCGCGTCGAGCCCGACCACGTCGATGGAGCCATGCGGCGCGAAATGGACGGCGTCGACGAAGGCGAGCGCCCCGGCGGCGTGGGCCCGCCCGACGATCTCCCGGACCGGATTGACCGTGCCCAGCGCGTTCGACGCGTACCCGAACGCGACGAGCCGGGTCCGGGGGCCGAGGGACGCGTCGAGCGAATCGAGGTCGAGGGTTCCGTCCTCCGCGTGGATGTCGACGGTCCGCACGACCAGCCCGCGATCCGCGGCGATCGCCCGCCAGGGCGACACGTTCGCCTCGTGGTCGAGCGTGGTGACGACGATCTCGTCCCCGGCCGTGAAGGTCGCGGCGATCGAGCGGCTCACGTGGAGCGTGAGCGTCGTCATGTTGGCGCCGAACTTGACCTCATCCGGCGAGGCCGCCCCGAGGAAGGCCGCCACCCCGGCATGGGCGGCCGCGGCGAGCGCGTCGGTCGCCTGGCTCGTGACGAAGGCCCCGCCGCTGTTCGCGTTCATCGTCCGGTAGTAGCCGGAGACCGCGTCGATCACCCGCTCCGGGACCTGCGTTCCGCCCGGACCGTCGAGGAAGACGACGGGCCGCCCATCCTGTTGGCGGCGCAAGGCCGGAAACTGGGCGCGGAGCGCCTCGACGTCGAAGGGGGGCATGCGTGCTCCTGGGTGGGGCGGGATCGTCGCCCGAGCCTATCACCCGGATCCCGCTCTGGCGTGGCCCTGCGGCGTGCCGCCGGGCAGCGTTCAGCCGGGCCGCGTTCAGCCGGGCGGCGCGTCGTCGAGATGGGTACCGCCACGAGCAACGCGAGCCGTGTCGCGGGCCCCGGCGCGACGGAGCAGGTCCCCGAGCCGCCGACGTCGATGGGCGAGGGCGGGCTCGAGCATCGGGTCCGGTGCCCCGAGGAACCGCGAGCGCTCGGCGGCCCGCTGCGCCGCGGCCGTCGCGGCAAGCGCCCCGGCATGGTCCGCGAGGGCGTGCTCGCGGAGCTTCGCGACCTCGACCCAGGCGCGTGCGGCCCCGGGACCACCCGCGACGGCGATCCCCTCCCATGCCGCGGACGCGTCCCCGGGACGAGCGAGGCGGCGGAGTGTCCGGGCGCGCTCGGCGCGGATCCGCTCGCGGGAGACCATGACGATCGGGGAGGCGGCGCCGAACGGCCACGCGTCGGACCCCTGAGCCGGTGACCGCCAGCCGGCGTCCGCCTCGTCCAGGCAGCCGAGCGCCGCGTCATGACGCCGCTCGCGGGTGAAGCCGCGCGCCAGCGCGACCAGGTCGCCCGACGGGGCCAGCGGGCGGCGATCGGGGTCCGCGTAGCGCTGGTCGAGGTGGACAAGGAGCCGTCCGAGCGACCGCACGTCCTCGGCGTTGTGCTCCACGACCGGGGCGAGCGGCACCGCGCTCCCGCCGCGCACGAAGGAGAGGTAGCGCTCGGGGATCTCCCAGCCGCCCACGTCGCCATCCCGCCGCACACCGAGCAGCTCGCGCTCCACCGTGGCGAGCCTCGCATCGCCCAGGCGGTGGCGGAAGAGGCGCCGGACGTGGGGCAGGAGGTCGAGCATCCCGGCGTGGGCGGGTGCGGCCCTGCGCGCGAGCCGGTAGCGCGTGACGAGGAGAGGCCAGTCGAAGCCCCGGCCGTTGTACGTGACGAGCCAGGCGTCGGGCGGGATCGAAGCGTCGAGCGCGGCAAGGAGGGCCGGCTCGTCGGCGTGGTCCGGGCAGAGGAGCTGGACCTGTCGAAAGCGGTCGCCCTCCCACCAACCGAGCCCGACCAGGAACGCGAGCGTCCCCGCCGCCGTGCCCAGCCCCGTCGTCTCCGTGTCGAGGCAGACGAGGCGCGCCTCCGCCGGGGGCTGGCCCGGCAGCGAGGCGAGGCGCGCGCGCACCAGTGGCAGCGCGATGGTCGCGGGCTCCACGCGGACGACGTGGCCGCCTGGCCCCCGCTGACACTCGCCGCCCACCGCGGCCGCGAGGCGTTCCGCGCGGCCGGCGCCATCCGTGCGGCTCCTGGCGGGGAGCGCGGCAGGCGCAGGGGGCGGGCCGGCCGGGTGCGCCGCCCGCGCGACGCGAAGCGCGGCGAGACGGCGCTGGAGGAGCGCCGCCTCGCTCATGCCGCCCCGACGCTCGCGGCCCCGCTTGTCACAGGCGCCCCGAGCTCGCCCAGGAGGCGTAGCGCGAGCCGCCTCGCGTCGAGGTCGGCCTCGCCTCCGGACGCCCGCGGCCCGGTGCACGACGGGCAGCCCGAGTCGCAGCCGCACGCGGCGATCAGCTGGGCGGCACCGGCCACGAGCTCGTCGTGGCGGTTCCAGAGCCGCTCGGCCATGCCGACGCCGCCCGGGACCGCCTCGTAGAGGTAGATCGTGGGCGCCTCCGAGTGCGGCGAGCGCACCTGGGCCACGAGGCCGAGGTCGCGGGGATCGACCATGAGGAGCACGCTCGCGACCGTCTGCATCGCCCGTCCCGCGCTGAGGAGCGCCACGTCGAGCTCCTCGCGCCGCCACGTGCCGGGCAGGGCGTCGGCCGCGACCCAGTAGGCGGTGGTCTGGAGCTCGATCTCGGGCAGGTCGATGGGGCCCCAGCCGACGTTCTCGTCCGTGCCGAACTTGAGCTTCTTGTAGAAGGTGACGAGGCTCGCGACCATCACCTCGCCGTGCACGCGCCGGCCCCCGGCGACCGGACCGGCACCGAAGACGTCGATCGGCTTGAGCGTCACGGCCCGGTTCGCGTACGTGTAGTGGTCGGCATCGATCCGGTGGACGTATGCCTTGCGCTCGCCCCACTCCAACCGGTCGACGTGGTACTGGATCGACTCGTGCATGTAGATGGCGTGCTGGTGGACGAGCACCTGGGCCGAGAACAGGTCCACCTCGCCGAGCACGCGCGGCCGGTCCGGTGTCGTGTCGATGATGACCACGTTCTCGGGCGCCGCCGTGCGCAGCGAGATCTCCGAGGCCGGGAAGTTCTCCGAGCTCCAGTACCAGCGGCCGTCCTCGCCCTGGTGCACGTGCCCGCTCTCGGCGATGAAGGCGAGCAGGTCGTCGGCCGGCCCCTCCCCGAAGATCTCACCCGGCTCGAAGGGCATCTCGAACGTCGCCGCCCGCAGGTGGGCCAGCAGGACGTGCAGGTTGTCGGGGTCGACGCGGGCCTCCTCGGGCGGGTTCTCCAGGAGGAACTCCGGGTGGTGGATCACGTACTGGTCCACGGGCGCGGAAGACGCGACGAGGATCGCGACCGAGACGTCCTGGCGCCGCCCGGCGCGCCCGATCTGCTGCCAGGTGGCGGCGATCGAGCCGGGATAGCCAGCGAGGACCGCCACGTCGAGCCGGCCGATGTCGACGCCGAGCTCGAGCGCATTCGTGCTCACCACCCCGAGGACCTCGCCGCTCCGGAGGCCTTCCTCGATGGCACGCCGCTCGGTTGGCAGGTACCCGCCCCGGTAGCCGCGGACCCGCGTCCGTGGCCCGCCATGCTGCCGGAGCGACTCGCGCAGCCCGGTGAGGATCAGCTCGACGCCCGTGCGCGAACGCCCGAAGACGATCGTCTGCCGGCCCGCGCGCAGGAACGGCAGCGCCCAGCGCTGGGCGAGCGTGAGCGCAGACCCGCGGGCGCCCGACGGCCCGTCGACGATGGGCGGGTCCACGAGGAGGACGTGGCGTGCACCGGCGGGCGCGCCGTTCCGGTCCACGACGAGCGGCGCCCGGCCGGTGAGGCGCGTCGCCAGCTCCCCGGGGTTCGCGATCGTCGCCGAGCAGGTGACGATCACGGGGTTCGAGCCGTAGTGACGGCAGATCCGGAGGAGCCGCCGAAGGACGTTGGCGACGTGGCTGCCGAACAGGCCGCGGTAGAGGTGGAGCTCGTCCACCACGATGACCTGCACCTGCTCGAAGAGCTGGAACCACTTCGTGTGGTGGGGCAGGATCGCCGCGTGGAGCATGTCGGGGTTCGTGACCACGACCTGGCCGGCCTGCCGGATCGAGGAGCGGATCGGCGCGGGCGTGTCGCCGTCGTAGGTCGCCGTTGCGATCGGGAGGCCGGCGGCCCCAGCGAGCGAGCGGAACGCGGCCACCTGGTCCTCGCCCAGGGCCTTCGTCGGGAAGAGCCAGAGCGCCCGCGCGGATGGGTTGTCCGCGAGCGCCTGGAGCACGGGAAGCTCGTAGCACAGGCTCTTCCCGGACGCGGTGGGCGTGACCACGCAGACGTCACGACCTGCGCGGATCGCCTCCAGCGCCTCCGCCTGGTGGGTATAGAGGGAGCCGATCCCCTGCTGTGCCAGGGCCGCCCGGATGCGCGGGTCCACCCAGTCGGGGATCGGCGCGGTCTCCGCGGCCCGGGCGGGCACGAGGACATGGTGGACGACGCCGCGCGCCAGCGACGGCTCGTCGAGCAGCCGCGCGAGCACCGCGTCGGCCGGAGCGGGCGCGTACGTGCGCATCGCGGCGCCTCCTCGCATAGAGAACAGGTGAGCGGTTTCGGGCCAGTCTAGCACCAGGATCCGGGCGCCCGGGCGATCGTCCGCGTGATCCGTGACAGGTTGTCCGGCACGCCCGGTGGTTTGACACGCTAGCTGCGCGCAGCTACCATCCCGCCATGCCGTCGAAGCCGCCGCCGAACGTGGCCGACCCGGAGGCGGACGACGAGGTCGCGATCCAGCCCGCGCCCGACGTGGCTCCGGCGCCCGTTTCGCTCGCCGGGCTGGGGATCGCAGGGCTCTCCCGGCGTCGCGTGGGTTGGGCCGCGTTGGCGCTCGTCACGGTCTGGATCCTCGTCAGCTTCGCGGGGCAGGCGTCCGATGCCGCGCGCGCCGCCGAGCGCGCCTCGCAGGAGCAGTCCGCGAACGGGGCGCTGGTTGCCCGCGTGTCCGCGCTGCGCGACGAGCTGAGCCTCGTCCAGACGCAGCGCTGGATCCTGCAGCAGGCACGGGCCTACGGCCTCGGAACCGGGACCGAGCGGCCGTTCGCGATCGCCGCCGACGCCCCGTCGATCGCGCCGGACGCGCCCGGCTCGCCGGCCCGCCGGCTCGGTTCCATCGTCGAGCAGCGCTCGCCCCTCGACGTCTGGCTGGACGCCCTCTTCGGGTCGGGGAGCGCGGCCGGCAGCTGAGGTCGCCGGCGGGCACGTCAGCGCACGGCATGATGCCGAAGGCCGGCCCATCCCGCTGGAGGAACTGCCATGAGCGCCGCCCCCGGTACCCGACCCACCCCGAGCGCCGTCGCGGTCCTGGGGGCCGGCAGGATCGGATTGCCGCTCCTGCGGCGGGCGTCCCTTCCCGGCCCGGACGGCACGATCGTCGCCGTGGAACCGACGCTGGCGGGCTGGTCGTACGTGGTTTCGCCGCCCATCGGTTGCGAGCTGGCCAGGCGGTTCGCTGTCCCGCCGACGATTGCGAGCGGCTGGCGCACGTGCTCGAGGGCCGGGCACCGGTCCGAGCTGGCCCGCGGCCCGATCGTGCGCTCGCCGAAGCGCCCGCGCCGTCACGCCCTCGCCGACGCGCCGCGGGCCTGCGCTAGAATGGCCAACGCGTGGCTGGGTAGCTCAGTTGGCAGAGCAAGCGGCTCATAATCGCTAGGTCACAGGTTCGAGTCCTGTCCCAGCTACCACCGAGACGAGACATGCGCGGCCGGCCCAGGTGGCCGGCCGTCGCGATTCCCGGCCGGCGCTGCCCACATCCGCCGGCGGCCCGCATGCGTACAACCTCGTGCACGGGTTGCCCAGGGGCGCGCGGACGGGGGTCGGCGGAGAGGGCGGCTATACTCCAAACCTGACGTCGGCGGAGCGCCGCCGGCGCAAACTGACCCGGAGGCCAGGTTGAACGGCAAGTTCTTCCGCAACGGCATCGTGATGCTCGTCCTCGTGGTGGGCACCGTGGCGTTGCTCTACACGTTCCTCGTCTCGCCCACGAACGACACGGCGAAGCCCTACTCGGGCTACCTCGCCGACGTCCGGGCGGGGCTCGTCGCGAATGTCACCCAGCAGGATCTGACCCTCACCGTCACGACGACGGGCAACCCCGGGACGAAGTACACGACCGTCGTGCCCGGGATCGGCGTCCAGAGCGCGTTCCAGGACACGGTCGACGCGGCGAAGGCGGCCGGGCAGGACCCGAACAAGATCACCTTCACGGCGATGAAGGCGTCGGACGCCGGGCAGTGGGTCAACCTGCTGGTCGGCGCGCTGCTGCCGGTGCTCCTGATCGGCGGCTTCCTCTTCTTCATGATGCGGCAGGCCCAGGGCACCAACAACCAGGCGCTCTCGTTCGGCAAGAGCCGGGCCCGCATGTTCCTGGGCAACAAGACCGTCGTGACGTTCGCGGACGTGGCAGGCGTCGATGAGGCCAAGACGGAGCTCCAGGAAGTCGTGGAGTTCCTCAAGTACCCCGAGAAGTTCAACTCGCTCGGCGCGCGGATCCCGCGCGGGGTGCTTTTGGTGGGCCCGCCAGGAACCGGCAAGACCCTGATGGCCCGCGCGGTCGCCGGCGAGGCGGGCGTGCCGTTCTTCTCGATCTCCGGCTCGGAGTTCGTGGAGATGTTCGTGGGCGTCGGCGCCAGCCGCGTGCGCGACCTCTTCGACCAGGCCAAGCGGAACGCCCCGTGCATCGTGTTCGTGGACGAGATCGACGCGGTCGGGCGCCAGCGCGGCGCGGGTCTCGGAGGCTCGCACGACGAGCGCGAGCAGACGTTGAACCAGATCCTCGTCGAGATGGACGGCTTCGACACCGCGACGAACGTCATCGTGGTCGCGGCCACCAACCGCCCCGACGTCCTCGACCCGGCGCTGCTTCGGCCCGGCCGGTTCGACCGCCAGGTGATCCTGGACCGCCCGGACATGAAGGGGCGCGTCGAGATCCTGCGCGTGCACTCCAAGGGCAAGCCGCTCGACAAGGCCTTTTCCGTGGAGGAGGTCGCCAAGCAGTCGCCGGGCTTCTCCGGGGCCGACCTGGCCAACCTCGTCAACGAGGCGGCGATCCTCGCCGCGCGCCGCAACAAGAAGCTGATCGGGATGTCGGAGTTCCAGGAGGCCCTGGAGCGCATCGTGGCCGGCCCGGAGCGCAAGAGCCGGGTGATCTCGGACGCCGAGAAGCTGATCATCGCCTACCACGAGGGCGGGCACGCCGTCGTCCAGCGGATCCTCCCGAAATGCGACCCGGTGGCGAAGGTCACGATCATCAGCCGCGGGATGGCGCTCGGCTACACGATGGCCCTCCCGTCGGAGGACCGCTACCTCCAGAGCAAGACCGAGTTCGAGGACAAGATCGCGGGCATGCTCGGCGGCAACGCGTCGGAGCGGCTCGTCTTCGGCGACACGACGACGGGCGCCTCCAACGACATCGAGAAGGCCAGCGACCTGGCCCGCCGGATGGTCACGGAGTTCGGCATGAGCGAGAAGCTCGGGCCGCTCGCGTTCGGCAAGCACGACGAGATGGTCTTCCTGGGACGCGGCATCGGGGAGCAGCGCAACTACTCCGACGACGTCGCGCGCCAGATCGACGACGAGGTCCGGCTGATCATCGACAGCGCGTACGCCCGGGCCCAGGACGTCCTGACCCGGCACCGCGACAAGCTCGATGCGCTCGCCGCCCAGCTCGTCGAGAAGGAGACGCTCGACGCCGTCGAGTTCGAGGCGCTCTTCAGCGACCTGCCGCCGAAGGAGCCGCTCCACGGCATCGTGCCGAAGCTCGAATCGGCCGGCGTCCCGGCCGGCGCTCCCCAGCCCGCCTGACGATCGATGGCCGACGGGGCGCTCGAGGCGCATCTCCTCGCGACGGCTGATCGGCGCCTCGCCCGCTACCTCGATCTTCTTCGCATTCCCAGCATCAGCGGGATCCCGGCGCATGCCGGGGATTGCCGGCGGGCCGCGGAGCGGCTGGCGGCCGACCTTCGCGCCGCCGGCCTCGAGAACGTCGACGTCAGCGAGACGGGCGGCCATCCGATCGTCTACGCCGACTGGCTCCACGCGGCAGGGGCGCCGACCGTCCTCCTCTACGGCCACTACGACGTGCAGCCGGTCGACCCGCTCGACGAGTGGCAGGCGCCGCCGTTCGAGCCGGTCGTCCGGGATGGGCGCGTCCTCGCGCGCGGCGCGTCGGACGACAAGTCGAACATCTCGATCGCGCTGTCGGCAGCGGAGGCGCTGCTCGCCACGCGGGGCGCGCTGCCGCTCAACCTTCGCCTCGTCTTCGAGGGCGAGGAGGAGTCGAGCTCCGTCCACCTGGAGCCGTGGCTTGCCGCGAACGCGGCCCGGCTCGCGGCGGACGTGGCTCTCGTCGCGGACGCGGGCTTCTTCGCGGGCAACCTGCCCGCCGTCACGGTGGGCCTTCGCGGCCTCGCCGCGGCGGAGATCCACGTCCGCGGCCCGTTCCAGGATGTCCATTCCGGCGCGTACGGGGGCGTGATCGAGAACCCGATCAACGCGCTGGCATCGATCATCGCGGGCCTCAAGGGCCCGGACGGCCGGATCCGCGTCCCGGGCTTCTACGACGACGTGGTGGCCCTCTCGGACGCCGAGCGGGCGGCCATGGCCGCGCTCCCGTTCGACGAGGAGGCGCTGCGCGCCGAGCTGGACGTCCCGGCACTCGTCGGCGAGTCCGGCTGGACCACGTCGGAGCGGCGCTCGGCGCGTCCCACGCTGGACGTGAACGGGATCTGGGGCGGCTTCTCGGGGGAGGGGAGCAAGACGATCATCCCGGGACGTGCTCACGCCAAGATCACCTGCCGGCTCGTCGCCGACCAGGACCCGGACCGCATCTTTGCGCTCCTGCACGACTACGTGATGAAGATCGCGCCACCCGGCGTCCGCGTCGAGGTCGTCTCCACCGGGGGCGGGCGCCCGACCCTGACGCCGCAGGATGAGCCGGCGACGCGGGCCTACGCGCGGGCCCTGGAGGCGGCCTTCGGGCGCGCGCCGCTGTTCGTCCGGGAAGGCGGCTCGGTCCCGGTGGCGGCCAGCTTCGCGTCAATCCTGCGCATGCCCGTCACGGTCATGGGGTTCATGCCGCCCGACGGCAACTTCCACGCGCCCAACGAGTGGATGGACATGGCGAACTTCGAGACCGGGATCCGTGCGCTCGCGGCCTTCTTCGACGATTACGCGGCCCATCCCGGCGGCTGAGCGCGACCCGGAGGTCAGGGGGCGCGGGGCACTTCCGAGGGGTGATCCGCCACGGGCCCGGTGCTACGATGACCGCGCGGGGACGACCCCGTGTCCTCGGCATTCCAGGAAGCGAAGGACTGCGTGAGCACCGAGATCGAGCGCCCTGCCACCATTGAGCCCACGTCCGAGTGGCGTCACGACTCGCCGACCGGGAGCCTGGTTCCGCGCTCGGCCCTCGACGTGCTGGTCGACCTCAACGATCGGATCTCGAGCGGGGACCTGGCGGACTACCAGCCGGTTCCCCTCGGTTTCACCCCGCTCGACAAGACCATCGGCGGCGGCCTCCGGCCCGGCGAGCTCCTGCTGATCGGCGGAGCGCAGGGCACCGGCAAGACGACGATGGCCCTCCAGATGGCGCGCAACGTGGCGTCCGGCGGGCAGGCCAACGTGCTCTACATCTGCTTCGAGCACGAAGAGCACTACCTGCTCAACCGGATGATCGCGATGGAGTCGGCGCTCGCCCACCTGCCACACAAGACGGGCGCGATCAAGATCCAGGACGTGCGGCGCGAGATCCTCGGATCGTGGGTCGCCGAGGGCCAGGGCGGTCCCGTCCTCGCCTCGAACCCGCGCCTGCGGCCGAGCCTGGACCGGATCGGGCGCTACGGTCAGAACCTGTTCCTGATGCGCGGCACGCAGACCGCGAGCACGATCGACAACATCCGGGTGCTCGTCCAGAAGCACCGTGTCCTGTCCGGAGATCGCCAGCTCCTCGTCATCGTCGACTACCTCCAGAAAGTGCCGCAGTACCCGGAGCCGGACTCGGAGACCGAGAAGGTCACCTTCGTGGTGAACGGCCTCAAGGACATCGCCCTCGCCGAGCAGGTCGGCATGATCGCCATCGTGGCGGCCGACAAGGAAGGCCTCAAGGCGTCCCGCCTGCGGAACCACCACCTGCGCGGCTCGTCGGCGATCAACTACGAGGCCGACATCATCCTGATCCTCAACGAGAAGTACCAGATCGTCGCCAAGGTGAACATCGAGTTCAACCCGTACCAGGCGCAGCGCTTCAGGGACTGGATCATCGTCTCGGTGGAGAAGAACCGGGGCGGCCAGGACAACGTCGACGTGGAGTTCGAGAAGCACTTCGAGTTCTCCTGCTTCGACCCGAACGGTCGGACCGTGCAGGAGAAGCTGATCGAGGAGCGCCTCTACAACGACTGATCGCCCGCGAGGGCGGCGAGCCGAACGAGCCTTCGCCGCGCGCGGAGGGCGCCTCCGCAATCGCTTTCGTCCGCGGCCGAGCCCGCTGATGCAGGCTGGCGCTCGACGGCGCATCCGAGCCAGGGGGCCGCCGACCCCGTGATGCCCGTTGCGGACATATCGATCGTCGCGGATATGCCCGTAACGGGCATATCGTTCGAGGGCTGGCTCCGTCGGCAGTCGCGCCTCCGCACCGGTCGGCAGCGCGCCTCCGCACGGGTCGGCATCGCGCCGACGGGCGCCGCATCGCGCGGCGGTCCTCCCGGCTGCGCGCGGAGTCGCTCTGTCGTATCGTCCCGCCATGACCGCCGCCCATCGCGCCGACTTCCCGAACACCGTCGAGATCGTGGTCGAGATCCCCCGCGGGAGCCGCAACAAGTACGAGTTCGACGAGGAGGCCGGGGTCTTCCGCCTCGATCGGATCCTCTCGTCGGCCGTCTTCTACAACTTCGACTACGGCTTCATCGAGGGGACGCGAGCCGCCGACGGGGATCACACGGACGCGCTCCTGATCATCGACGCCCCCACGTTCACCGGGTGTCACGTCTGGGGCAGGCCGATCGGCGGGCTCGAGATGAGCGACGAGAACGGCTTCGACTTCAAGGTCCTGTGCGTCGCGATCGGCGACCCGCACCAGGCCCACATCTTCCGTCTCGATCAGGTGCGACCGCACCGGCTCGTGGAGATCGAGCACTTCTTCCAGACCTACAAGCTCCTCGAGAAGAAGGAGACCGAGGTCGTCGGCTGGCGCGACCGCGAGCACGCTCTCGAGATCCTCCGCGCCGACCGCGCGACGTGGGGTCGCGAGCACCCCCGATGACCCGGGGCGGTCCCGAGCGGTGGGTTCGCCCGCTCGCGCCCGGCGAGCGGCGCCTCTTCATCGCGGCTCCCCTTGGCGACGCGGCGCGCGAGGCCGTCGCCCGCCTGATGCGGGATCTCGGGGCGCCGCCCGACGGAGGCCGCGACCCGGATCCCGCCGCGCCGCCGTCCGCCCGACTGCGCTGGGTCAGATCCGCGAACCTGCACCTGACCCTGCGCTTCCTCGGCGCGACCGCCTCGGCGTCCCTTGCCGCGCTCGAGGCGGCCGTCGATCGAACGGCACGCGCCTCGCGGCCGTTCGAGGCGCGCCTCTCGGGAGCGGGAGCCTTCCCGTCGCCGGCGCGGCCGCGGGCAGTCTTCCTGCGGGTCGGCGACGGCGCCCGCGAGCTCGGGGCGCTCGCGGATCGCCTCTCGGCGGAGCTTGCCGAGGGCGGCTGGTCGCCGGCGGAACGCCCGTTCGCGGCGCACCTGACGCTCGCCCGCTCGGACGGCGTGCCGGGCGCCTCGGCCGCGGTCGGCGCGCTCAGCGCCGCCGCCTCGACGCTGGACGCAGCCTGGAGCGTGGACAGGATCGTCCTCTTCGAGAGCGTCCTCGGCGGGGGTCCTGCCCGCTACGTGGCGCTCCGGACGGCGCTGCTTGACGCCTCCGCCTTGCGAGACCCGGCCGTCACGTTGTAGCCTCGTGCCCCGCCCGGCGATGGGGCGTCCCCGACCGTTCCACCCCGTTCCACCCGTGATCCCAGGAGATGCGCGCATGGCGACCAACCGGACCAAGTTCGTGCTCGACGAGGAGCGCATCCCGCGGGCCTGGTACAACATCGTCGCAGACCTGCCGTCGCCCCCGCCCCCCGCGCTCCATCCGGGCACGATGCAGCCGCTCGGTCCGGACGACCTCGCGCCGCTCTTCCCGATGGCGCTCATCGCGCAGGAAGTGAGCACGGAGCGCGACATCGAGATCCCCGAGCCGGTCCGGGACGCCTACCGCCTGTACCGCCCGAGCCCGCTCTTCCGGGCCCACCGGCTGGAGAAGGCGCTCGATACGCCGGCCCACATCTATTACAAGTACGAGGGCCTGAGCCCGGCCGGCAGCCACAAGCCGAACACCGCGATCCCGCAGGCGTTCTACAACGCAGAGGCAGGCGTCAAGCGCCTGGCAACCGAGACCGGCGCCGGCCAGTGGGGGACCGCGCTGTCGATCGCCGGGGCGCTCTTCGGCCTCGAGGTCAAGGTCTACATGGTCCGCGCCAGCTACGACCAGAAGCCGTACCGGCGGATGCTGATGGAGGTGTACGGCGCCTCGGTCGTCGCGAGCCCGTCGCCGACCACCAGCTACGGGCGGGCCGTGCTCGCGGTGACACCGGACAATCCGGGATCGCTCGGGATGGCGATCAGCGAGGCGGTCGAGGACGCGGCGACGCGCGACGACACGAAGTATGCGCTGGGGTCGGTCCTTAACCACGTCCTGCTCCACCAGACCGTCGTCGGGCAGGAGGCGATCCTCCAGATGGAGATGGCCGGCGAGGAGCCGGACGTCGTGATCGCGTGCGTCGGCGGCGGGTCGAACTTCGGCGGGCTCGCCTTCCCGTTCGTGGGTCGGATGCTCCGCGGCGAGGGGTCGTACCGCGTGATCGCCGCCGAGCCCGCGGCGGCGCCGTCCCTGACTCGCGGCGTCTACGCCTACGACTACGGCGACACGGCGCACATGGCTCCGATCGTCAAGATGCACACGCTCGGCAGCGAGTTCATCCCGGAGCCCATCCATGCCGGAGGCCTGCGCTATCACGGCATGTCACCGCTGGTCAGCCTCCTCAAGGACCTCGGCAAGATCGAGGCCCGGGCCGTGCACCAGAACTCGACCTTCGCCGCGGGCGTCCAGTTCGCCAGGACCGAGGGGATCCTCCCTGCACCCGAGTCGAACCACGCGATCCGCGTCGCGGTCGACGAGGCCCTCAAGGCGAAGGAGGAAGGGGTCGCCCGCGTGATCCTGTTCAACCTGTCCGGGCACGGGCACTTCGACCTGACGGCCTACGAGCGGTACCAGTCCGGTGCGCTCGAGGATTTCGAGTACCCGACCGAGCGGGTGGCCCATGCGCTGGCGGCATTGCCCGTCGTCGGCTGAGCGCAGAGCGGGGCGCCGTCGCGGCGGCGCCCCGCTCTGCAGCGGAGGAGTTCGGGCATGCCCCGCCTCGCCTGCTGGTCGTGTGGCCGGAACATCTATGCGACCGCGCCGCTCGCGTCGCTCTTCGCCGAGGAGCGCCGCTGTCCGCGCTGCGGCGCGCGCATGAACCTCGAGCGTCGCGACGTCGAGCGCCGCGAGCAGGTCCGACGCCAGAACCCCCCTGCCGACCCCGGGCCGCCGGCCGACGGAGAACGCCGCGTCGAGGAGCGGCGGTCCGTCCCGCGGCGCCGCGGCCGGTAGCTGCCGCGATCGCACCGGACCGGGCCTGGACGAATCCCATGCATGTCACCTTCCTCGGGCTCGGCCTGATCGGTGGCTCCGTCGCCCTCGCGCTGCGCGAGGCCGGGGGCTGGACGGCCGCGGCCTGGAGCCCCACCGGGGCCGGACCGGCGCAGGCCCTCGCATCCGGCATCGTCGACTCCGCGCCCGCGACGCTCGAGAAGGCCCTGGCCGGTGCCGACCTGGTCGTGCTGGCCGCGCCCCCGACGGCCTGCCTTGCGCTGCTCGACCGGCTCGCCGGCCCGGCGGGGCGAGCGCTTCCACCGGACGGGGTGGTGACGGACGTTGCGAGCACGAAGGCGGTCATCGTGGAGCGCGCCGGCTCCCTTGGCCTGCGGTTCGTGGGCGGCCACCCGATGGCGGGCCGGGAGACGAGCGGCTTCGGTGCGGCAAGCCCGACCCTTTTCGTCGGTCGTCCGTGGGTCGTCGTCCCGGGCGATCCAGCTGACAGCGCCGCGATCGATCGTGTCGAGGAGCTGGCGCGCGCGGTCGGCGCCATACCGGTCCGGATGAATGCCGCCGCGCACGATGCCGCGGTCGCGATGATCAGCCACCTGCCGCTGCTGGCGGCGGCCGCGCTCGTGGAGGCCGCGGCCGGTGGGCCCGGAGCGCCCCCGCTCGCCGAGTGGCCGGCCGCCGCCGCCCTCGCGGCGTCCGGCTGGCGCGACGCCACGCGGCTCGCTCGCGGAGACCCGACGATGGGCGCGGGTATCGCCGCCACGAACGCGACGGCCCTCGCC
>Ga0209638_1000148_pt1 | contig 46262 bp, 41 predicted proteins | sample BarGraNGADG00211_FD_184490 | JGI IMG/M metagenome (GOLD analysis project Ga0209638, IMG submission 184490) | Arctic peat soil microbial communities from Barrow, Alaska - Barrow Graham LP Ref core NGADG0002-211 (SPAdes) (version 2) | ecosystem: Environmental > Terrestrial > Soil > Wetlands > Peat... | reverse complement strand
GTTCGCCGGGGTGATGCCGACGGCGTTGGCAAAGTCGCCCACGGACATCTTGCGTCGGGCGAGCATGACGTCGAGCTCGACGATGACGGCCATCAGATCGTCTCGTCGAGCTCGGTGCGGTCGGCGATCGCCGACTTGAGCAGGCCGCGCATGACGACCATGAGGAGCACGAACGCCAGCCCGCCGGCGACGCAGGCGCCCAGGTAGTAGATCATTGGTCCGCCGCCGGGGACGAAGCCGAGCATGTGGATCCAGACGCCTGCGCTCAGAACCGTGGCGACCGCTGCGCAGGCCGTGATGACGTCGACCCAGCGCAGGGCGCGGCGGGTGAAGATGACTCCGCGGTCGACAAGGGAGAGCAGCCGCGAGACGACGAGCAGCGCCACCTGACCGCATCCGATGAAGAGGATGCCGACCGCCGAGTACGGAACGACGAGGTACGCGACTTCGGGGAAGATCCTCCCTTCCTCGGACGCGAACACGGGCAGGAGTACCTGTGCGAGCACGGTTCCGAGCAGGAGGACGACAAGAGCGACGCGGAGAAGCCGACTTGCGAGTATGTTCATCTATCGAGTGTCGATGGCTTTCGATCGGCTGTCAATAGCTCATTCGGCATCCGGCGGCTTCATAACCAACAGGTTCCCACACCCGGTGGCGCAGTTGTAGCTCGCCGCAATCCCCGCACCCCCGAAAGGCCCAAACCGTGCGGCTGCAATCGTCGGCGGCACGCGGCACAAGCGCAAGGTGCCGAACGGAGCACCGTCCCATGACGGCCGTCCCTTGGCCGGGAGTGCCGGACCGTCCCCCGCTCAGTCAACGCAGGCTGCGTACCATTTTGCGTACCATCGCTAGCTCCTCCGCCGACGGTTTGGACGCAGGACTCCAGCGAGTCAGCCGGTCACCGACCTCAGCAGTCGAACGCAAACCAGCACAACTCGTTGCGCAGCCGCTGGTCGTCGAGCACAAGTTGTCGGATCTCGTGGGGGAGTTGGGCGCGCTGCCACTGGCACTCCAAGCGGCCAGCCGCCTCGCGCTCATCTTCAGCCGCTGCCGCACGCTCGGCCTTGATCGCGTAGGCCGCAGCACCGAGCTCGTGGGCCGCCACATGCCCCACCGCTGCGGCCTGGCCGGCAGCGTACGCGGCATGCCGTGCTGCCCCACTCAGGTCTCTGGCCGCGGCGTTTGCATGGCCGCCCGCCGTGCGGGCCTCCCACCACGTGATCTCACCCCGCGCCCAGGCACGCCCAAGGTCGATCGCGCGTCGCGGACGATCGTCCCCGGCCCGCGCCTGCTGGAAGTGGTGGAGCACGTGCTCCGCGCAGTCAGCCGCCCACATCGCGAGAAGACGATGATCGTCGTCTTGGAGGGACCCGCCGCGACGCACGGTGATGAACCGAGGATCCCGGATCTTGGGACGGATCACCAGTTTGTCCATCTCGCTGTTGTGTCCGCCAACGGTCGACAGCACGATCGGCCTCCGACGAACTGCCTTCCCATCGTAGGTAGTCACCATTCCTCAGGCAAGCGTGATGACGGACAAGGAGCGAGGCCACTCGCAATCGGCTGCAGGCTCTGAGCCCGCGTCCTAGCGACCGCTCACCTGGCGCAGCGCAGTCGGGAGCAGCCAAGCGGTCCGGGGTCGCTCCAGCAGGCGAGGAGGGTGTTGAGTCCCTCGTACCCGCTATACACCGGCAGGCCGAGGTAATGGTCGCAGGTCGGCTTGCCGAGCACCTCCTCGCAGTGCTCGTGGGCGGTCACGCCCAGGCGCGCCAGGTATGCCGGGACGTCGTGCAGGTGGAAGGCGCGACGCCTGTTCGCCGGGTAGTCGATGAGCTCGTACGCGTACTCGGCGCGCTCGTACCGGCCAACCCCCGCGGGATTCCAGATCTCCTGCGCGGTTATGACCGCGGGCTTGGGATCGCCCGGGCCTGGCAGCTCGGCCGTAATGGCGAACCCGATCTCGCCGGTGTCGTAACGCTCGAGCGAAGGCTCGGGTACCTCGGCACCGAGGTTGCGCAGATAGACGGCCAGCCCGCCGAGGTAGGAGGCAATCTGCGCTAAGGACTCGCTCACGCGCTGCGAACGCGGGCGACTGCCTCGGTGGTTTCGGCGGCCTCGGGTAGCGGCTCGCCCTCTCCGATCCGGGGCCGCTTGCTGATCTCCGAAGAGATGCGCGCGGGCGACGGTGACTCGAGCGCTCCGGCCTTGTACTTCTCGAAAGCGACGATCGGAATCCTGTAGATGCGCTCGGACACACGGATGGCGGGCAATCGTTGCTCGTGGATCAGCCGCAGCACGGTCGAGGGACTGACCGACAGCTCCGACGCTATCTCGTTAGGTGAGAGGAACTGCTTGTCCTGCACGTTATGGCTCCTATGATCTATCCGTAGGATAAGTCATATCCTTCAGGAGTCAAGTCTAGGCGGCTCGTGTCTCCGCTGGTTCTAGCGAACGGCCCGCGCCAGAATCTGTCGCACACCCCTCTTGGTCATAGTGGCGATGCGCTGGTCGCCGATCTTGGCGATCCACTCGTCGATCGCGGCGCGGTCGAAGCCCGCTGGCAGATCGATCTCGGGCACGCGACGAGGCTGCGCGCCTCGCGCCGCGCTGATGTACGCGAGATCAAAGATGGCCTTCTCGGGCGTCGCTACGCTGCCCCGCGGCCCCTTAGTCCATCCGCCGAAGAGTTCGCCGGGGATATGGTGGACCGCGTAGGTGCCGATCGTCGTCGTGATCCGGCGGGCACGATCGAGCGAGGCCACCGTAGTGTCGCGCGGGATCTGATCGATCATCCCGTGGAAGTTCAGCGCGGACTGGAACGACACGTACGAAGGATGCGGCCGGGTGAGATCGCCCACGACCCAGTACGGATCCGGTGGCGTCGGTCCGATGGACCACAGGCCATGGCGAATTCTGTGGGCATGGCCGGCCTCGGCCAGGGCGCCCAGAGTACGGCTCGTCGAAGGAACGCTGCGCAACAAGGCCGCGGCCGCCTCTCGCGTCTCGACGACTGGCCCGATCCGCTCGAGGATGATCTCGGTTTCGAGCAGGCTCACTTCAAGGCCTCCAGGCGCTCGACGACCTCGAGCACCATGTTCGTCCACACGTCCGGCCGGCCGTAGATGGGCACGAATTCCTCTTCGAGGAACTCAACCACGAGGTCGTGGTAGGAGTCGTAGGGAATGCCCATGGCCGCGGCAACAGCCTTGTCGATCAAGGCTGGGTCCACGTGTCCCGGCGTAAGAGCGTTCGGGTATGCGCCCAACAGAAGATCAAGGTCGAACACGTCTCGGGGCTCGGTCTCGGAGCGGCCTGCAAGCGCGCCGATCTTCTGCCGGATCGCGGCCGGTGCTAGATAGTGCTCAGCCTTTACGACCCGGAGGCCGAGGCCGGCACCTATGTCGGCACGAGCCTGCTCGAAGGCATGCTCGGGATCCACCGTTCCAACCCTCGACGAGAATTCGATCTTCGTGTTCAACAGGCCCGCGGGACCGCTCGCGACGAACTTCCATCGGCGGGTCGTCGAGGTCTGCTTCGGCTTCGTCGGGTCAGAGATCGACACTCCTCCGGAGCGGAGGATCTCGCGGAACGCGCGGGCAGCCAAGGTCTTGTCGATCTGATCCTCGACGAGGTAGAAACGTTCTGCCCGCAGGTAGTCGAGGTCGATGTCCTGGGACCGCCGGCGGCTGTCAAACCACAGCCGCAGGTTCGCCCCACCCTTCACAACGTAGTCACCAACCGGCAAGTAGGAGGGCAGAACCTGGAGAAACGCCAGGTGCACCACCTCAACCAGTTTGGCGCCTTCGGACTTCTTGCTCATACGCTGACACTACACGGTTGGTACTACTACAGTCAATGTCTTGTAGTGCTAGTTGGTCTCGTTCTCACCGTGGCGACGGTCCTGGGGCCATCCGAGGCGAACGGGCTCCTAACCCCCGCGAGACCGACCCCGAGTCGGTCCCTGGTCCGTATCCTGTGGCCGTCGGATCGGCAGTCAAACCCGTCGAGCGACCCAGCGCCGCAGCCCCCGAGAGCCCATTTCACGCTCAGAATGTTGGCGGAGAGGGTGAGATTCGAACTCACGGGACTCTCGTCCAGCGGTTTTCAAGACCGCCGCAATAGACCGCTCTGCCACCTCTCCGCGATTGCAGCATGCTCAGTTTACGCAACCACGAGCCGCCCCGGCCGTGCCATCATGTCGCCGCTGCCAGTGGCCGTTCCATGGGAGAGATCGCATGTTGGATATTTCGGGCAAGTGGGTGCTGCTCACCGGTGCCAGCCGCGGCGTCGGCAGGCAGGTGGCCGGGGCGCTGGCGGACAAGGGCTGCCGTCTCATCCTGCAGAGCCGAAAGCTCGAGCACACCGCTGGGCTGGTTGCCGAGTTCCAGGCCCGGGGCCTGACGGTGCATGCGCTGGCGGCGGAACTCTCGGACCAGGAGCAGGTCCTCGCGCTGGGCCGGGAAGCCCTGCGGATCTCGGGCGGTCTCGACATCCTCTACAACGACGCCGCCATCCAGTCCCCTTGGCACGAAGACCTGTTCACCACGGATCTCGGCGAGTACATGCTCAGCTTCCAGGTGAACGCTATCGCGCCAATCACCCTGTCGAACATGATGCTGCCCGGCATGATCGAGCGGAAGTTCGGGCGTGTCGTGAACCTGACCTCGGGCATCAAGGACCAGCCTCAGCTGATGGCCTACGCCGCGTCGAAGGCCGCTCTGGACAAGTACGTCTACGACATGGCGCCCCATCTCGCCGGCACCGGTGTGACCGTGAACCTGCTCGATCCGGGCTGGCTGCGCACCGATCTGGGCGGGCCCAATGCACCCGGCGCGGTCGAATCCGTGCTGCCCGGCGCCCTGGTGCCCGTGCTGCTCGAGGACGGCACCTGCGGGAAGTGGTTCAACGCTCAGGACTACCGCTAGAACCTGCGGGAGCCGCGCGGTTCGCCGCGGGGACTAACTCTTGCGCTCCTCGTGGCCCCCGAAGCCGAAGCGCATGGCGGATAGAACGCGGCCTGCAAAGTCGGCCTCGCCGCGAGACGCGAACCGCGCGTAGAGCGCGCTCGTGAGGACCGGCGCCGGCGTGTCGACGTCGATGGCGGCGATGCTGGTCCAGCGGCCCTCTCCCGAATCCGAGACTCGGCCCGCGAAATCCGACAGGTCGCCGCTACGCACGAACGCCTCGGCGGTGAGGTCCAGGAGCCACGAAGCGACCACGCTCCCCCGCCGCCAGACCTCGGCCACGGCCGCCAGGTCCAGCTCGTACTTGTAGTGGTCGGGATCGCGCAGCGGAGTCACTTCCGCGCTGACGTCGCGCTCGCGCAGGCCGGCGTCGGCGTGGTGGAGGATGTTGAGGCCCTCCGCGTAGGCGGCCATGATCCCGTACTCGATGCCGTTGTGGACCATCTTGACAAAGTGCCCGGCGCCGCTTGGCCCGCAATGGAGATAGCCCTGTTCGGCGGCCGAGGGATCGCCCGTCCGGCCCGGAGTGCGCGGCGCCGCCTCGACGCCGGGTGCGAGTGCCGAGAAGATCGGATCGAGGCGCTTCACGGCGGCGTCGTCGCCACCGATCATCAGGCAGTAGCCCCGCTCGAGCCCGAACACGCCGCCGCTCGTACCGACGTCGAGGTAGTGGATGCCGTCTTTGGCGAGCGCCGCCGAGCGGCGGAGATCGTCGATGTAGTAGGAGTTGCCGCCGTCCACGACCACGTCGTCGCGCGCCAGCAGCGGCACGATCTCCGCGAGAGTGGCGTCCACTGACGCTGCCGGCACCATGAGCCACAGGACTCGGGGCGTGGCGAGCTTGGCCACGAGATCCGCCAGCGAAGTGGCTCCCGCGGAGATGGCCTTGTCGGCGAGAAGGCCGTTCACCGTCTCGGCGTGGCGGGCGTAGCCGACAACCGTGTGCCCGTTTCGAATCCAGCGGCGCGACATGTTGGCGCCCATCCGGCCGAGACCGACAAGTCCGATCTGCATGATGAATCCTTTCACTGGCGGAACGGCGGAGCCGTGCGGACCGCCATTCCCTGAGGCGCGTCGCCGCCAAGACAGCACGAGGCGGGGCTACGCGCCCAGATAAGCCTTCTTGACCTCTTCGTTCGCCGCCAGGTTGGCCGAGGTGTCGGCCAGGACGATCTTGCCGGTCTGGAGGATATAGCCGCGACTCGCGACGTGGAGGGCCATGAGCGCGTTCTGTTCGACCAGCAGGATCGTGGTTCCCTGGGAGTTGATGTCGGTGATGATTTCGAAGATCTGCTCGACCAGGTTGGGGGCGAGCCCCATCGACGGCTCGTCGAGGAGCAGCAGTTTGGGCCTGCCCATGAGTGCCCGAGCGATCGCGAGCATCTGCTGCTCGCCGCCGGATAGCGTTCCGGCCGACTGACCGCGGCGTTCCAGGAGACGGGGGAAGAGACCGAACACCCGGTCGTAGTCGGCCTCTATCTCTCCCCGATCGTGGCGCGAGTAGGCCCCCATCTGGAGATTCTCGAGGGTGGTCATGCGACCGAAGATGCGGCGTCCCTCGGGCGCCTGGCCGATACCGAGCTTCACCAGGCGGTAGGCCGGGACGGCAGACACGTCCTTTCCCTCGAATTCGATCCGGCCGGAGCGAGGGTGCATGAGCCCACTGATGGTCTTGAGGGTCGTCGACTTGCCGGCGCCATTGCCACCGAGCATGGCCACGATCTCGCCGCGGCGAACCTCGATGGAAATGCCCTGCAGGGCCTCGATCCGGCCATACGCGGCGTGGACGTCTTTGAGAGACAGGAGGACGGCGCCTGGGGCGGCCGGACCCGGCCCGGCGGGGCTTGCTACTGCTTGCGCCATGATCAGACCGCACCCTTCCCGAGATAGGCTTCGATGACGCGACTATTGGCCCTGACCTCGGCCGGCGTGCCCTCGGCGATCTTCTCGCCGTGGTCGAGCACGGTGATCGAGTCGCTGACTCCCATGACTACCCGCATGTCGTGTTCGATCAGCAGGATGGGCAGGCTGAGCTCGGTCCTGATTCGGCCGAACAGCGCCATCATCGAAGCCGTCTCCGAAGGGTTCATGCCGGCCGTCGGCTCGTCGAGCAGCAGCAGCTTGGGTTTGGTCGCGAGGGCGCGGGCAATTTCCAGCCGGCGCTGGCCGCCGTACGGGAGGTTCCGGGCAAGCTCGGAGTCCCGGCCGATCAGGCCCACGTACCGGAGGAGTCGGCGCGCCTCGTCCGCGGACGCCGCTTCCTCTCGGACCTGCTTGCGCGTCCGCAGCACCGCGTCGAGCGGGCTGGCCTTGAGCTTGCCGTGCATTCCGACGAGGACGTTTTCAAGCGCCGACATATTGGCGAAGAGCCTGATGTTCTGGAACGTCCGGCCGATGCCCGCGATGACCATGTCGTTGGGGCGGGCGCTCTTGAAGATCCCGAGTTGGACGAGCATCCGAGTGTACCAGGCCGGTCTGATGACGGCGGTGATCAGGCTTGTGATGAGCAGCCCAAGTCCCACCAGGATGAGGATCTGGATCTCGGTCGTACCCACGCCCGCGGCCGCAGCGAGGTATGTCAGGCCCCAGGCCAGGAATGCCGGCAGGATCCAAAGGATGGGCTCGAGCCAGCCTCGTTCCGGCGACGCGATGACTCGCTGGCCCAGGAACTCCACCTGCCCGGAAGTCGGCTCGTAGAGGCCCGCGATGATGTTGAAGAGCGTGGTCTTCCCGGCGCCGTTAGGCCCGATGAGACTAGTGATCGAACCCGACGCGACTTCGAAGTCGACGCTCTTGACCGCGACGAGTCCGCCGAACGCCTTGGTCAGGGCCACGGTGCGCAGGACAGGGGGTGCCGTCTCGTCGCTCATGCCTGAACGATCTCCTGGTTCGCAGCGCCGGCATCGTCAACGTCGTGCAATTCGGCCCTCCGCCGGCGACTCGGGAATAGACCCTCGGGTCTCAGCAGCATCATCCCGACGAGAGCGAGGCCGTAGAGGAGGTACTGGTAGTCGAGGAAGTTGATCGTCGACAGGTCGATGTTGATGAAGCCCAGGTGGAGAGCCGGGAGGTTGACACCCTGGAAGAAGACGTTGAGCTGTTTCAGGCCCTGGCTCTGGATCTCGTAGATCACGAACGCGCCGGCAGCCACGCCCCAGATGTTGCCCATGCCGCCGAGGACCACCATCGCGAGCACGGTGAAGCTCACCGTGAACCCAAACTGCGACGGCGAGACGATGGCGAGTTTGGAGCTCAGGTAGACGCCGGCGAGCCCCGAGGTCGAGGCGCCGATCGCGAACGCCAGCAGTTTCGTCGTGACGGTATTGATGCCCATGCTCGCGGCCGCCAGTTCGTCTTCGCGAACTGCCATCCAGGCACGCCCCAACCTGGAATCCTGGAGCCGGTACAAGAGGCACATGGCGATGGCGATGATCGCCGCCACGGTTATGTAGTACGGCACCGGATTCCCGAAGCCGAAGCTCAACGATCCGAATGGGCTCATGAGATCGAAGCCCTGCGAGGTATAGAAGGGCACGGTTGGCTGGCCAAGCGCGGTGATGCCGTTGGTCCCATTCGTGTACGTGTCCGAGTTGTTGAACACCACCGGGACGATCTCGCCGAAACCGAGGGTCACGATTGCCAGGTAGTCGCCCCTGAGCCTCAGCGTGGGCGCCCCCAGCAGCAGGCCGAAGATCGCCGCCACGGCCGCCCCCACGAGGAGCATCGGCCAGAAGGGGATGGCGTTGTGCGAGAACGGCGAGGACCCGTACGCGTAGGTGTAGGCGCCGATGGCGAAGAAGGCCGCATAGCCGAGGTCCAGCAATCCGGCGAGGCCGACGACCACGTTCAAGCCGACGGCGAGGAGCACCCAAACTCCCGCCTGAGAGAAGCCGTCGACGAAGCTCGTCTGGTTGTTGAAGCCCGAGAACGGCGGCAACAGGACGATGAAGGGCAGCAGCGCGGTCACGATCGACATGCCGACGATCACTGAAAGCGACTGGTGAGCACCGAAGAATCGACCTGTCGGGGCCGTGACCGGCTGGCTCATGAGCCGCAAGGCCGCGACGCCCTGCCGCAGGTACGACCCGGGCCTCCAGAACAGGAGCACACGAAACGGGTTCATGCTCGTTCCGCCAGTTGCTGACCGAGGATGCCGGTGGGTCGGAAGACCAGTACCAGCACGAGGATGCTGAACACGATTGCCTCGCTCCAGCGGGAATAGCCGAGCTGCGAGCTGAAGACCTCGATGAAGGCGATCAGGAATCCCCCGAGAGCGGCGCCGGTCGTGTTGCCGATCCCTCCCAGAACCGCCGCCGTGAACGACTTGAGGCCGGCCTGGAACCCGATGTCGAACTTGGTCAGGCCGTAGTTGAGCGACCAGGCGACTCCGGCGGCGCCGGCCAGAGCCGAGCCGATGAAGAACGTCAGGGCGATCGTGGTGTTGATGTCGACGCCCATCAGCTGAGCCGCTTCACGGTCGATCGCCGTCGAGCGCATCGCCCGGCCGAGCCTCGTCCGTCGAACGAACAGCTGCAGGGAGACGATCAGGGCGAGGGCAAGAACGATGATGAAGACGTGAACGGCTGTGGCGTCCACCCGGGAGGCGGTCACGGCCACACCGGCCGCGTTGAAGCTGGGCGGGGTGAAGGAGACTTTGGCCGCCGGGTCGATCACCTGGGGAATGTTGAAGTTGGCGGTGCTATACGTCGCCTGGATCACGTTCTGGAGGATGAAGCTCACGCCGATCGCGGTGATCAGCGGGGCCAGGCGTGGCGCGTTTCGCAGCGGCCGGTAGGCCACGCGTTCGATCAGGACGCCGACCAATCCCATGACGATCATCACGAACGCGAACATCACGATCAGCAGCATCACGAGCTGAAATGGGTCGTTGACGGCGCCCTGAACACCGAAGGTGGTCAACAGCCACAAGGTCACGAAGGAGCCGACCATGAAGACATCGCCATGGGCAAAGTTGATCAGCTCGATGATCCCGTAGACCATCGTGTAACCAAGGGCGATGAGGGCGTACATAGCCCCGATGGTCAGGGCGTTGAGCGTCTGTTGTAGCAGGATCCCGACGTCCACGGAGTCTCCTGGTCAGGCTCTAGTTGGTCAGCTTGCGCAGATCGTGAGGGGGGCCGGAGATGACTCCGGCCCCCTGGATCGCGTTTCGAGAACCGCGGCCTTACGGAGCGGCGGTGGTAGTCACGCCGGAGGTGTAGTCCTTCTGCTGGAAGTACTTCCAATCCTTCGTGGTCGGGTCGAACTTGTACTCGCTGATGACATGCTGGCTGGTGTCGCCGTTCGCGTCGAACGAGACGTTACCGAGCACGGTGGGGAAGACGTTGGCTGTGGTCATCACGTAGGCGCGGACCGCCTCGCGGTCGCTGCCGGCGGCCTTGAGGGCCTGCAGGAAGATCTGAGCGCAGGCATAGCCGGATGCGCTGTAGGCGCCGGCCTCGGTGCCGTACGCCGTCTTGTAGTCGGCCGCGAACTTGGCCGCATTGGGGATGTCATGGATTGCGGCGACGGTCATGTACGTGTTCACGTCACCATCAGCACCGGCCACGCTCAGGAACGAGCTGGTCGTCGCGGCCGAGCCGTCGCTGATGCCGTCACCGCCGCCGAACGGGATGCTTCCCATGGCGTTCTGGACCATCTGCTTGCGGAGGAGGCCCCCGCCCGTGGCGGTCACGCCGCCGAAGTAGACGAAGCCCGGGTTCTTGGCCTTGGCGGCCGTCAGAAGAGCGGTGTAGTCGGACTGGCCGCTGGCGCCCACACCGTCGCGACCGACGATAGTGCCGCCGAGCTTAGTGAACGATGCGACGAACTGGTCCGCGAGGCCCTTGCCGTAGGTCTCGGTGTCGTCGACGACGTAGGCGCTCTTGGCACCGGCTACCGTATAGGCAATGTCAGCGCCGGCCTGGCCCTGGATGTCGTCAGTGGTCGCGACGCGCACGTAGGCGATCTTGGTGGGGTTGGTCTTGCGGAGTGCCAACGCGTCAGCGCCCTTGGTCAGGGACGGGTTGGTGTTGGCCGGGCTGCACTGGATCAGGCCTGCCGAGTTGGACACGGGGATCTCAGCCTGGGCAACGTTCGAGTTGAACGGGCCGACAACCGCGAAGACGGATGAGTCGGTCACGAGTTGGCCGATGTTGGTGGCGCCGGTCTGCGGATCGTGCTTGCCGTTGAGGGCGTCGTCCTTGGCTAAGACGTTGATCGTGTAGCCCGGGACGGGATTCTCCTTGACGGCGAGCTTCACGCCATCGAGCGTCGGCTGGCCGTTTGGAGTCTCGGCGCCCGATAGGGGCAGGTCAACCCCGAGCGTCACGGTCTTGTTACCTCCCGTCGGGCTGCTCGCGGCATTGCTGCAAGCCGATGCCACGAGCGCAACCACGGCGAAGATTGCTAGCGCTTTGGGCTTCATATGGCCCATCCTCCACTCACTCCGGAAATGACAGGGACCGACCCGGTTTGCCCCTAAGCCAGGCTATTCCTCCGCTGGCAAACGAGGCGCCACCCGCCGGCAGTCTCGGATATGGGAACTCCAGCCCCGAGCCTTGCGACGTAGGTTACTCAACCTCAGGCTCCGCGCAAAGGGGCTTCTGCAAATCAGGCTTGCCGGCTACCTTCCCGAAGGTTGCCGTTTGGTTGTACGAACGTCGATAGACCCACACGAGATCACGCATGGCAACGCCGCCAGGTTCGGTGGCGCGATGGTACATGACTCGGTTCCGACTGGCCGGCGGAGGCCAATTCGATGCCGCCAGGTGCGCCGCGACCGGCGCCAGGAGCGGCGCCAGGAGCGGCGCCAGGAGCGAGTTACGATACCTCGGTGCCGACCGGAACCTCGGATGCGGTGGTGAGATAGGTCGTTCCGCCACCGGGATTAGTCACTCCCAGGACGAGAACCTCCGATATCTCCGGTCCCATCTGCTTGGAACCCAGATTCACGACCGCCACGACGAGCCGCCCCACCAGATCGTCCGCAGCGTAGTTGCGATAGGCGCCGCAGGAAACCTTCGTTCCGAACTCGATCCCGAAGTCGATGGTGAGCCTGTAGGTCGGCTTGCGGGTCCGGGCCTCCGCGACCGCCGTGACGCGGCCGATCCTGATGTCGAGCTCGTCGAACGAGCCGGTGAGCGCGGTTCGCTTCAAGGTGATTTCCTCCCGTCCCGCGATGGCGCGCCCGCCTAGGCGCTCACTCGCTCCACGTGCATGTACGGCTGGAGCGCTTCCGGAATGAGCAGGCTGCCGTCCGGCAGCTGGTACGTCTCGATGATCGCGGCGACCGTACGGGCGAGAGCCAGGCCCGATCCGTTGAGCGTGTGGACCAGCTCGGGCTTGGCCCCGGGTTGCGGACGGTAGCGGATCGCCATTCGGCGGGCCTGGTAGTCGCGGAAGTTCGAGCACGAACTGACCTCCAGCCAGCGCTCGACGCCGGGCGCCCAGACTTCGAGATCGAACTTCTTGGCCTGCACGAACCCCATGTCCTTGGTCGCCATCAGCAGCACCCGATAGGCCAGCCCGAGCCGCTGGAGGATGACCTCCGCCCGACCGACCAGCCATTCGAGCGCCTCGGCCGAATCCTCCGGCTTCTCGAAGAAGACCATCTCGACCTTGTCGAACTGGTGGACGCGGAGGATGCCGCGGGTGTCCTTGCCGGCGGCCCCGGCCTCGCGGCGGAAGCACGGCGAGTAGGCGGCGTAGCGGAGGGGGAGCTGGTCCGCCTCGAAGATCTCGTCGCGGTGGAGGTTCGTGACCGGGACCTCCGCGGTCGGCACGAGGTACAACTCGTCGCGCGTGGCGACGTACATCAGGTCTTCCTTGTCCGGGATCTGACCTGTGCCACGCGCCGACGCCGCGTTGACCAGCGCCGGCGGCCAGACCTCGATCATGCCGTGCTCGGCGGTGTGGATGTCGAGCATGAAGTCGATCAGGGCGCGCTGGAGCCGCGAACCCTGGCCCATGTAGACGGGGAAGCCGGAGCCGGTGATCTTGGCGCCGCGCGCGAGGTCGAACATGTGGAGCGACTCGGCCACTTCCCAGTGGGGCCGGCGGTGCCAGGTTGCGCCGCTGGGGAGAGCTTCTTCTTTGGGGAGAACCTCGCCCCAGGTCCGGACGACCTGGTTGGCCGACTCGTCGCCGATCGGGACGTCCGGGTCGGCGGGGTTGGGGATCCGGAGGAGCAGCTCTTCGAGTTGGGCCTCGGTCGCGGCGAGGTCGGCGTCCATGCCGGTGATCTGCTCGCCGGCACTGGTCGAGGCGGCCCTGAGCTCGGCGACTTCCGGTCCGTTCGGCGCGGCGCCGCCGCGAATCGCATCGCCGATCTTCTTGGAAGCGGCGTTGCGCTCGGCCTTGAGGCGATCGGAGTCCCGGAGCAGCTCGCGGCGCTTGCCTTCCAGGGCCAGGGCCTGGTCCACGATGGACGGGTCCTCGCCCTTGTCGATCGCGCCCTGTCGGATGCGGTCCGGCTCCTCGCGCAGCCTTGCCAGTCCGATGCTCATGCTTCCCTACTCCCGTGGTCTTGCGCCGGTCCGCTCGCGTCGGAACAGCGGCATTGCCACTGAGTTTAGCCGGGCGGGCCTCCACGCAGGGCGGAGGACAGCCGCGAGAGGCTAAGGCAGGTCGGAAACCCGGACGACTTCCAGCTTCGTCGGGATCAAAGTGGTCCAGCGTTGGTAAGCCGGCTGCGGACCGAGGACGAGCCAGCCGCCAGTGAGCGCAACGCCGTCCAGGATCCCGACGGGCTCCGAAGCCGAGGGTCCGAGGATCAGGAAGTTCGCGTTTGGGTACTGCACCGTCCAGCCGAGCCAGCCCTCCGAGACGAACGCCGAGCAGGCGTAGTCGTAATGGGTATCCGCCGGCTGCCAGCCCGGGGCCGACGCGGACCCCGTCTCGCAGCCGCCCGTGTTCCAGATGATCTCGCCCGTATCGGCGTCCAGGAAGGAGGCGCCATCAGCGATCCGGCGGGCAGCCGAGGCACCCTGGGAGAGCAGCATGAGATGAGATCCCGAATACCACGGGTAGTGGGAACCGCCCAAGCTCCCGGCAGGTTGAAGATCCGAGTCTTCCACCCAGGCTAGATCCGACCCCGCCCACTTCATCTCTGCAATTGGGGCCGCAAGCGCGATCGTTCGCATGGCGCCGGACGAGAGCGTCAGCAGGTTGAGTTTGATGCCGTGGGTGAGGTCGCCTGTTGTGTAGGCGAGCTCACCGTCGCCCAGCGCAACCGCGGGCACGACCGGATGCGGCGGGTCCCCTCCCTCCGAGAGGAGGTCATTGACTACGGGTGGATTGCTCCCCTGGGCAACCACTCGGCTCACGCCCGTGTCGAGGTCGGTCAGGAGGACCCGCCAGCTGCCGCAGTTGATTAGCGGCGGAATGTGCGCCTGCTCGGTCGGGAGGGGCGACGGCATCGAGGCCTGGCAGGTCTCGTCCACCCAGCCCACCTGTGAGCCCGCGACCGAGACGTCCTGCGGGATCGAGTCGAGTATCTTGCGCAGCGCACCTGTGTGGAGGTTTGCGGCGTACAAGGCTTCGATGGTCGAAGGGTACGGGTAGTAGATGCCCATGACCAGCCAGTCGCTGTCCGCCACCAGGACGCCCGTGTCGACCTGTGCGCCGGGAGACAGCGGGACGTTCATCCGCAGCGCAGCAGGTATGTCGAGCAGGGTCGTGGCGGATGAGGGGGTCGAGTTCGGAAATCCGGCTGGCCACTTGGTTTCCGTGGGAAGCGGCGAACTCAGCTTTGGCGACGCCGTCGACAAGCCCGTAGGCGACGCCGTGGCCGCGCCTGTCGGCGAAGGCGTGCTGGCAGGACCTACCGGAGTGCCGCCCTGGCGCCAGTTGAGCAGCACCGCGGTCAAGGCCACCGCGATGGCGACGACCGCCGCCAGCTGAGCCCACCGAACAACCGCGCCGCGGCGCCAGACCGGCAACGGCGCCGGGGGGACGTCCACTCGCTGCCACGGGAAGGCGAGCACGCGGACAGCCCGCCGGTGCCCATCGAACAGGCGGCTGCATCGGTTGCATGCCGCCAGATGCCGCTGCTCGGCTTCGGTCAGTCCGGCCAGGGCGCCAACCTCGTCAGCCTCGGCCGCTTCGGCAAGCCGGCGCTCGTTCAAATGAGGGGCCCGAAGGCCGACAATCCTCATCGTTCCAACTCCTTGCCCGCCGCGGGGGCGAGCTCACATGCGAGCTTCCGGCGGGCTTTCCAAGAGACTCGCGGCCACGGTTCCGCGAGCAATCCCGAGCACCTGGGCCGCTTCCTCTTGCGGGTAGCCGAGGCCGTAGACCAGCGCTATCGCGAATCGCTCGCGTTCGGGCAGCCTTGCCGCCGCCGCCGAGCAGTCGAGCTTCGCCTCCAGGTCGACCGGAACGTAACTCGGCTCGGTCCCGTCCAGGCTGGGGAGGCGGCGCCGCCGGGCCTGCGCGGCTCCGCGGGCCGCGATGCGGCGCAACCACGGCCTCAGGTTCCGCTCGTCGCGGAGATCGCGCAGATGCGCCCGGCCGTATAGCAGCGCTTCCTGGGCCACATCCTCCGCCTCGTCCGGCGCGCCCAACGCGCGGCACAGCGCACACAGCTCGTCGAAGAGCCGCGCGTAGGCCGCGTCGAAATCGGCGAGCGCATCAGCCGGCGAGGAAATGGCTTCCACACTTCTCTGGTAGGCGGCGAGGCCCGGATTGTTTACTGACGCCGCAACCCTCGGTTCACAGTCTGCGCCGACCGCGGTCGGTCCGGTCACCTTCGCCCGATTCTTCCTAATGCAAGCCACAACGACATTGAGCGAGGGGTGCGGCCCGATGTGCCCCGGATCGGGCGGATTCTGGCCTCGCGGCGGGCCCGGAAGCGCGATTCACGGCTGACTGGAAGGCCTTGAGCGTCAGTTCTGGCCTCTCAAGGGGTCGGGCTGAAGCGCGCGCTTGCCCAATGTCGTCGTGATTTTCATTCGGCAAGAATCGCGAGTCGGCGTGCGCCAGGCGGCCGCGGGCCGCTCCTCTACCCTGCCGCGGCGCGCAATCGCTCCACGACGAACGCGGGCTCCAGGCTGGCGAGCAGCCAGCCGGCGCGCGGACCGTTGGTACGGCCGAGGAAAGCCGCGTACAGCGCCCCGAAGGCACGGCCCGACGCCAGGCCCACCTCACCGGCGACCCGGAAGATCAGGGCCTGCCACGCGTCGCCCGAACCGGGCCGCTCAGCCTGGGCGGCCACGGCGAGGGCGGCGAGATAGGAGCGCTGGTCCGCGCCCAGGTCGGCGACCGCGGGCGGGACGGCGTCATGTTGCACGGCCAGCTGGGCACGTTCGGGGGCATAGGAGTCCAACCAGGTCCGAGCTGAGGCGACACGTTGGGCCAGCACCGACTGCTCGAGCTCGGTCAGGGCCGAACCTTTCTCGGCCGTCATCCGTTCTTCGACATCGACGCCGGGAATCTGCAGCAGCAGCGCCAGATGGCCGAATGCAGGCCGGAAAGCCGCGGCAGCCGCCGCGACGTCCGGCGTCGGCCCCAGCAGCGAGTAGGCGAACAGGCGCTCGTGGTCGGCCGGCAGCTCGCCCTTGACCTCGCGCCCCGCGGTGGCCGCCGCGATGCGGTCGAACTCGTCGAAGAGGCGCGGGATCGTGTCGCCTTCGGGGTCGAAGTCGATGACCTGGCTGGGCCGCGGACGCAGGAAGAGGAACCGAAGCTGTTCCGGCGGCAGGACCTCGGCGATGGTGTGGGCCGCGACGCCCTGGCCACGCGAAGTCGACATCTTCTTCCCGCCGACATTGAGGAACTCATAGGCCACGTTGCGCGGCGGCTCGACCTCGAAGACTTCGCGGCTTATGGCGTCGGAGCGGTCGCGGGATCCGCCCGCAGTGGCGAGGTCCTTGCCGCAGCCTTCGATCGTGACGCCGAACAGGCCCCATTTGGCGGCCCATTCGAGGTTCCAGGGCAGCTTGGCTCGACCGCCCAGCGGCGAGACCCGTCCCTCGTGGCCGCAACCGCGGGCCCACGTCACCATGTCGGGCTTGCAGACGTATGCGACCGTCTCGCCGTCCCAGTCGGTGGCGTAAGTGGTGCCGATCCTGCCGCACTGTTCGCAGATCGCCTGGATCGGAAGCCAGCTCGCCGAACGCTCGACGTGGCTGACCCGCTGGTAGATCGAGCGCACTCGGTCGGCCCGATCGAGCGCCAGCTTGATGTAGGGGTCCATTCGGCCGGCCGCGTACAGCTCGCTGACCCAGTAGAACTCGGGCTTGATGCCCAGCGGCTCGAAGGTCCGGAAGAAGATCTCGCCGACGAAATGGCGGGCGTAGCTGGACGCAGCGCTTCCCTCCGGGGCTGGCACGCGGGACAGCGGCACGCCCATGTAGCGATCCACCGCGTCCGGCGTCAGGAGCGCCTGCGAATCCATTGCGTCCATGTCGTCCACGCCGTAGAGGAACGTCGCCTCGTGCCCGGCAAGGCAAAGCGCGCGGTAGATGGCGTCATGCAGCACGACGCCGCGCAGGCTGCCGACGTGGACCGTACCGGAGGGCGACTTGGAGTCGTTGACGACCTGCGGGCCCGCGACCTGCGAAGCTATCTCGTCGGCCCAGTACACGGCGCGGGGCGGCTAGCTGATCTCGACGATCTTGTACGTGAAGTCGCCGGCGGGGACGTGCACGACGACCGAATCGCCCTTGTGTTTGCCCAGCAGGGAGCGGCCGACGGGCGATTCGTTGGAGATCTTGCCTTCGCGCGGATTGGCCTCGGTGGAGCCGACGATCGTGAACTGCTCGGCACCCTCGGTGCCCTGGAGCTTCACGGTGGAGCCGATCTGGACATGATCGGTGCCGTGAGTGTTGTCGATGATCGTCGCGTTCTTTATGAGCGACTCGAGCCTTTGGATCTGGCCCTCGACGAAAGCCTGCTCGTTCTTGGCGTCCTCGTATTCGGCGTTCTCGGCCAAGTCGCCGTGCTCCTTGGCGTCATGGATTCGCTGAGCGATCTCCAGGCGCCTGGCATTGACGAGCTCCTCGAGATCTGCCCGAAGTTTCGTAAGGCCGTCTTCAGAGATGTACTGCGTCTTGTTGTTCACCGCGGAGCGGCTCCCGTATGTGTCGGGGTCCAGGGATAAGGAAACGAACTCCAGGCGCCACATTCCGGAGGCGTCCTGAAGTTCGGCCGGCGCGTATCCTATCCGGCCCCCTGCCTCATGTCAAAGCGGCAGTCGTACGGTCCTCAGTCGCGGATCGAGCGTTTCGGTCCTCAAACCGTCGCAGGACGCAGGTCCCACGAGGGCAGGACCTATGAGGGCTGGCCTGCCCCCACGCTCTCGAACATAGTGCCTGAGCAGCAACAGCACCGGCCCTGCCTCCCGGATCCTCCCTCCACCTCCCCCGGGACGCGGGGCCGGTCTGCGTCCGGTTCGAACCGCTCCAATGACACGCAAGGTGGCACGCGGCCGGGCATCATGTCAGCGTGATAGCAGGCACCCGCGCAGGCACTGAAGATCGCGACTGGCTGACTCCCGAACAACGCGCCGGCGTGGAGTGGGGCGACGGGCCGCTGATGGTGCTGGCTGGCGCGGGTACCGGCAAGACGACCGTCGTTGTGGAGCGGGTTCGCCACCTGCTGGAGCGAGATCCCAGCCTCGAGCCGGAGAACGTCCTCGTTCTGACCTACAACGTTCGGGCGGCCGGGGAGTTGACGCACCGGTTGGAGCGGGCACTCGGTCTCGAGCAGTCGAGCCGGCTGTGGGTGCACAACTTCCACAGTTTCGGCAGCAGACTCCTGTCCGCCCACGGCGGCGAGATCGGCCTGGGCGATGGCCGCCACGTCCTCGACCAGGTGGGCCAGCAGCTGCTGCTGCTCGAGCTGCGGCCGGCCATGAGCCATTTCCTCTATCACGACCTTTCGCTCAACCCGGGCCCGGTTCTGCGCCGCTTCTCCGAGATGATCGCGCGGGCCAAAGACGAGCTCGTGACGCCGGACGAATTCGCAGCATTCGTCGAGGGCAGGCGGCGGGCCTATGTGGCCGAGTTCGGCGACTGGGAGCGGGCAGTCGCCGCGATCGAAGATCGGCGCGCCGACAACTCCCTGGCGCCTATCTCCGAAGTGCGAATCGAGTTGCGCCGGTCGCGCGAAACGGGCGAAGCCCGTGCCGATCGCGTGGCGCGTCGCGACGCGTCCGGCGTCAATCGCGCGCTCAGCTGGAACCGCCTCTCGCCCGAGTGCGGCGATCTCGCCGAGGGCCTGCGGGAGACTTACCTGCGCGATGCCGCCGCCTTCGAAGTCCTGCGGTTGATCGAGCAAGCCGAGGTCTACCGGCTGTATCAGACGACGCTCCACGAGCGAGGACTGCTCGATTTCGGCGAACAACAGCTCCGCGCGATCGAGCTGCTCCGCGACCGGCCCAACATCCTGCTCCGATACCAGCGCCAGTTCCGGCACGTGCTGGTGGACGAGTTCCAGGACGCCAACATGGCCCAGATCCTGCTCCTGGAGCTGATAGGCCGGGGCCCGGACAAACCCGACAACGTCGTGGTGGTCGGCGACGACGACCAGTCGATCTATCGATTCCGCGGCGCCAGCTACGCCGCCTTCCGGCAGTTCGAGGAGCGCTTCGGCAGGCTGCCCGAATGGGCCCCCGGCCGCGCGGCGCAGCCCGTCGCGAGCCTGCCGCTGCTGGAGAACCGCCGCTCGACCGCGAACATCCTCGCCGCCGCCGAGCGGCTGATCGAGCACAACCCCGCCCGGCTCAAGGCCGGTCGCCCGTTGCGCCCGATCGGCGGGCCGGGGCTTGCGGTTGAGATCGTCTATGCCCGCGACGAGGCCGACGAGGCGGAGGCGGTGGCGGAACGCATTCGCGCTTCGTTCGAGTCCTTGCCCGACCGCCTGCCGGATCCGCAGGGCGGCGAGCGGCCCAAGCGCTGGAGCGACGTCGCCGTCCTGTACCGCAAGCACCGTCACCGCCACGCCATCGTGGAGCGGCTGCGCGCCGCGGACATCCCGTACGCGCTCGTTGGCGGAACGGGCCTTTTCGGCGAGCCCGAGGTCCGCGATGTCGAGGCGGCGCTTCGGGTCATCGTCGATCCGACCGATTCGGTGAGCTTCACACGGCTCATGACCGCCGGGCCATGGCGCTTCAACGCGACCGAGATCCTGCGTGTCAGTCGAGAAGCGGCCTGGGACGGCAGGCCGCTTCTCGAGGCCGCCGCCGCTATTCGTCGGGACGGCTGGCTGGCCGCCGCATCGGCTGAGCTCTTCGCGGCGGGCGGGCCCGGCGGCGGCGACCACGTCGGTGGGCCCAGCGACGGGCCCGGTGTATCTAGTGACCGGCGACCGCCTGCCGAACCCGCGACACCGACGATTCGGGCTAAGCTCGACCGGCTGTTCGGCTGCCTCGACGAACTGATCCCACGGGGCCCGCGCGACGGACCGTTCACCATCCTCGTCGACTACCTCGCCCGGACGAAGGTGCTCCACGACCTGATCGCGGCCGAGACTTCCGAGGCGCAGCGCAACCTGCTCGCGATTGCTAAGGTGATGCGGTTCGTGTCGGGCTGGCAGCAGGAGAACCCTCGCGGAAGCCTGACGGACTTCGTCGCGTACCTGGATCTCTACCAGCAGGCCGGCGGAGACGTGGACGTCGACACGGTTCGGGGCGTGGACGTCGACGGCGTCCAGCTGATGACCGTCTACCAGGCCAAGGGCCTCGAATACGAGGTCGTGGTAGTGCCGCGGCTGGTCGAGGGGCAGTTCCCCGACACGCGTGAGGACGACCTGGTCATCCCACTCGAGCTGCTCAAGCAGAAGCCGCCGGACGAGTTCGCCACTTCCGAAGAACGCCGGCTTTGTTTCGTGGCGATGACCCGAGCGCGCCGGCAGCTGGTGCTGATCGCGATCGAGAACGCGACGATCCGAGCCACGCCCAGCCGCTTCGTCGCCGAGGTCGTGGGCGAGGCGGGTCCGGCCTCCGGAATCGACGTGGAGCGCCGCGAGGGCCAGGCGGACTCGTTGATCCCAGGGGCGGCGTCGCAATCGGCTACCGAAGCTGCCGCGTCGGCCACGCCATCGCTGGAGCGACTGATGCCGGTTCCGGCCGCATACGAGCGGCGCTATCGGCTGCGGCGGCGCGCCGTGGAGTTGATCGGCGCCCTGGAGGTAGCCGGCGGGACGGACACATCGGTCACCAAAGCGTTGATCGAGGAACTGCTCATCGTCGCCCGCGAGGCCGCGGGGGAGGCCGACGAAGACCGGCGCCGGGGCATCGACCCGCTCACGCTTCGGGTCCTCAGCCGCCACTCCCCCGCTGGGCAGGCTTTGCTTTCCGTTGCCTCGCTGCCGGCATCGTTCAGCCATTCGCAGTTCCGGCTCTACCAGGAATGCCCGCTCGCGTACTCCCTGGCGAATCTCTTTCGCATTCCATCCGACGAGCGCAAGGGCTACTTCGAGTTCGGATCGGCGATCCACGGCGCTTTCGAAGCGTTCACGGTCGCCCGACGGGAAGCCAGGGCCGCTGGCTTGCCCGACCCCGGTTTCGAGGCTCTCGCGGCCGGCCTCGAGCGGGTCTGGGAGCCGACCGCCTTTGTCGATTCACAGGCCGACGCTCACTACCGGGCCCGCTCGGAGCCGGTCCTTCGCCGCTTCTACGAGCGGGAGTTGAGGTCGCCCGCCGAAGCTCTGGCCTTCGAGCAGCCGTTCATGCTCGAGCTCGACCCCGGGAGCGGCGAAGCGCCGATCCACTTCAGGGGGGTCATCGACCGTATCGATCGGCACCCGGACGGTTCGATCGAGGTGATCGACTACAAGACGGGCAGGACCAAGACCCAGCGCGACGTCGACGAGGACGAGCAGCTCTCCGCCTATGCCCTGGCTATGCGCTCCGGCGCGGTCGCCGACCCCGTGAGCGGCGAGCCGCTGCCGGCCCCGTCGCGCCTGACGCTGTATTTCGCGGAATCGGACCTCGCCCTGTCGACGACCCGGACCGATGAGCAGCTGGATGCTTCTCGGGATCACCTGGTTGCGGTGGCGATGCGGATCCGTTCCGGAGACTTCGCCGCGAACCCCGAGTACCGGCGCTGTGCCCGATGCGAGTACCGCGAGATTTGCCCGAGTCGCTGGGGAGAGCCGCCGGGCGCATAGCGGGAGTGGCGCCGGGCGCCCGAGCCGACTCGCGCCGAGCGGCCCGGGCTTGGCCGCGGCACCGCGCCCGGACGGCGCGTCGGTCCCCTACCGGCCGAGCTGGACCAGCCGGCCCTTCACTCGCTGCAACGAAACGCGGTCCGCAAATACAACGAAGACCGTGTCGTCGCCGGCGATGCTGCCAACGACCTCGTTCCAGCGCGTCCGGTCCAGGGCCGCGGCAATTGCGTGGGCCGAGCCCGGGAGCGTCTTGACCACCAGCATCAGGCCGGCCTCGCGGACGTCGACCGGCAAGTCGTGCATCAGAGCCCGCAGCCGCTCCTCGCCCGTGCTCTCGGCCTCGGTGAGTTTGGCGGGAATGCTGTAGGTCTGGACGCCCTCCCGGTTCGACTTGATCAGTCCAAGCTCGGCGACGTCCCGGCTGATCGTTGCCTGTGTGGCGCGGAAACCGCGCTCCCTCAGCGCGCCGGCGAGCTCCTGCTGCGTCCGGACCTGACGTTGCGCGAGCAGGTCACGGATGGCCCGCTGGCGCAGCTGCTTCATTACCTCCATGTGGGCGCGAGCCTCCTATGCCCCGTGAGGCGACAGCAGAACGACGAAAACGGCGGCAGCGAGCAGGACTCGGTAGACGACGAAGCTGTAGACCGACTGGCGTCGCAGGAAGGCGAGCATGAAGCGGATCGCGAGGAGGCCCGAGATGGCCGCGGCGACAAAGCCGATGACGATCAGGTGGGTGTCGGGCTTCACGTCGGTCGACTTGACGAGCTTCAACGCCTCGAACACGCCCGCGCCGGCAACCACAGGGGTCGCCATCAGGAAGCTGAACCGCGCAGCGGCCTCACGATTGAGACCCTGGAAGAGGCCGGCGGCGATGCTCACGCCGGACCGGCTGATGCCCGGCACCAGTGCCAGCACCTGCGCGACGCCGATCCCGAAGGCGCCGACGAAGGTAAGCGAGTTCATTTCCCGGAGCTTGCTGCCCCAGCGCTCGGCGAGCCACAGGATCGCGGCACCGACACAGAGCATGAGGGCGACCGGAGCCGGCTCACGCACGGCGTTTTCGATCGTGTCGTTGAGGACGGGCCCGATCAGCACCGCGGGGATCGTGGCGACCACGAGCAGCCAGGCCATCTTGCGGTCTGGGTCACCTGCGAGAGAGCGGTCCCGGATCGACGCCAACCCGGCGGGGATGAGCGTCAACCAGTCACGCCAGAAGTAGACGAGCAAGGCCAGCAGTGTGCCCATGTGGAGCATGACGCTGAAAGCGAGCGAATCGATGAAGGGGTCCTTCCAGCCGAAGAACCACGGGACCAGGATCAGGTGTCCGGAGCTGGAGACCGGCAGGAACTCGGTCAGACCCTGCACGAGTCCCATGATCAGCGCCTGGATGGACAGGTCCACGCGTGTCTCCTTGTATAGCAGGCCGCTCCGGGCCCGGAATGCGGACGGGCCGGCGGTCGGAGACCGTCGACCCGTGCTGCGCGAGTGCCTGAGGTTAGCGGATGAAGAGCGGGGCCATCACGAGGGTGATTGTAGCCAGCAGCTTCACGAGGACGTGGAGCGAAGGACCGGCGGTGTCCTTGAAAGGATCGCCGACGGTGTCGCCGACGACTGCGGCAGCGTGCGCGAACGACTTCTTGCCGATCACGTTGCCATCGTCATCGAGCAGGTGGCCCGACTCGATGTACTTCTTGGCGTTGTCCCAAGCCCCGCCGCCGTTGTTGAGGACGGTCGCGAGCAGGACTCCGGCGATGGTGCCGACCATCAGCATGCCTGCCACGGCCTGGTAACCGAGCAGCAAGCCGACGGCGATCGGAGTGGCGACGGCGACGACACCGGGCAGCATCATCTCGCGGAGGGCGGCGCGGGTCGTGATGTCGACGACTCGGGCGTAGTCCGGCCGGCCGGTGTAGTCCATGATCCCGGGGATTTCTCGGAACTGGCGGCGGACCTCGACGATGATCGCCTGAGCGGTCGTGCCGACTGCCCGGATCGCCAGAGAGCTGAAGAAGTAGACGAGCATCGCGGCGACCAACGCGGCGACGAAGACGTTCACGTCGGCCAGGTTGACCGAGGTCATGAGGCCCTGCTGAACGGTCCGCGTGCCGGCGTCGATCTGGCGCTGGAGGATGAGGTTGACTTTGTCGATGTACGCGCTGAAGAGAAGGAAGGCGGCGAGGGAGGCGGATGCGATGGCGTAGCCCTTGGTCAGCGCCTTGGTGGTGTTGCCGACTGCGTCGAGGCGGTCGGTGATCTCGCGCGCGCCGGCCTCGGCGCGGCTGAACTCGGCGATGCCTCCGGCGTTATCCGTAATCGGGCCGAAGGTGTCCATGGCCAGCACGTACGCGCAGGTCATGAGCATTCCCATGGTTGCGACGGCAGTACCGAAGATGCCGCCGACGCTGCCCAGACCGGAGTGAGCACCGAGCCAGTTGCTCGCCAGAAGGGCGATGCCGATTGTGATCGCGGTGACGGCCGTCGTCTCGAAGCCGACCGACATGCCCGAGATGATGTTCGTTGCCGGGCCCGTCTTGGAGGCTTCCGCGATCTCACGCACCGGGCGGAAGCTGCCGGCGGTGTAGTACTGGGTGATGTAGACGAAGGCGATGCTGGTGGCCAGACCGACACAGCCGGCACCGAAGAAGTAGATCCACGTCGGGATGCCGTTGTCGCCGGTCGCACCCGTGATCGTCTGCATCATCACGTTGGTGATGAACGCCAGGGACAAGGCACTCAGGAGCGTGGTAACCCAGTAGCCGCGATTCAGGATGTTCATCGGGTTCTCGTCTTCCTTGCCGCGGATGAAGAACATCGCGACGATGGTGGAGACGAGGCCGAAGGCCCTTACGACGAGCGGGAAGAAGATCCAGGCCTCGGGGTGCGGCCACCCGGCCTTCTGGGCAAGGAGGAATACGCCGCCGCCCAGGATCATTGCGCCGATGTTCTCGGCGGCCGTGGACTCGAACAGATCCGCGCCGCGGCCGGCACAGTCGCCGACGTTGTCGCCCACGAGGTCCGCGATGACGCCCGCGTTGCGCGGGTCGTCTTCGGGAATGCCCGCCTCGACTTTGCCGACGAGGTCGGAACCCACGTCCGCGGCCTTGGTATAGATGCCGCCGCCGAGCTGGGCAAAGAGGGCCACGAAACTGGCGCCGAAGCCGTAGCCGACGATGAGGAAAGGTGCATCGTGCGTGTTCTGGCCGCCGTCGAGGCCACCGTTGATGGCGAAGATCGACCAGACCCCGAGAAGCGAGAGGGCGACGACGAGGAAGCCGGAGACCGCACCGCCGCGCATCGCGACCTGGACGGCCTCGACGAGGCTCCGTCGGGCGGCAGAGGCGACGCGCACGTTTGCCCTCACGCTGACGAGCATGCCGATGATGCCGCAGGCCATGGAGCACACCGCGCCGAGGAGGAACGCGCCGCCGGTGCGGAAGCCGAGCGCGACACCGAACGTTCCGGTGTCGGCAACTTTCTCGGTCTCGACGAGCGCGATCACGATGCCGATGACGACCGCACCGGCCAGTGCGAGAAGGCCGATGGTCGTGTACTGGCGCTTGATGAAGGCGACCGCACCCTCTTGGATTGTCGCGGAGACGTCCATCATCTCTTTCGTCCCGGTGTCGCGGGACAGGACGTCACGAGCGAGGTAGATGGCGAACGCTACCGCGAGCAGACCCGCGATCGGGATGAACGCTTGAAGCAGACTTGGGTCCATGGGGGGCGAGCGACTCCTTCTCTGGCGGCACGGCGGAGCGCGGCGGGACGGCGCACGCCCGGGGATCGAGGCCCGGATCCGATGGCGGTTGCATAGTCGGGCCCGGCGGAGTGTATCAACGGCCCAAAGCGGGGGTCAAACTGCGGAAAGTCCCTGGAATATGCAGCGGGGACCGTCGAACCGGGGAGGATGGACCCTGTGCTCCGGGCCGTTTGGCCCGCGCGAGCGCAACGGCGGCCGCGACGACTTCGCGTCAGGGAAGCCAGCGTGTGTACGCGCCGTCGGGAGAGAGCTGCGCCAGGCCCGTGCCGTCGGGCTTCACGACCCAGATCCCCTCGAACTTGGTCAGGTCGTGCGAGTTGACACGACCGAAAACGATGACCTTGCCGTCGGGCGAGAAGGACGGCGAGCGATCGCTGAGGCCGGGGCCGGCGGTCAGTGGGACCTGGGCTCCCGACGAGGCCGGCCGGAATTCCAGGTGATCCGAGCCGTCGAGGCCTTCCACCAGAAGGACCAGGTTTCCGTTCGCATCCGCGGCAACGTCTACAACCGAAGGCCCCGCGCGGACGGCGACGCCGGCGGTGGAGACCCGCCAGTACGCCCAACTGGCTCCGTTGTCACCCGATCCCGCCAGATAGAAGGAATCCTGAGAGCCAACCCACACCGGCCGGCCCGACGCGATGAGGTTCATCTTGACAGGTTTGTTCGCGCCGGTGAGGTCGACGATCTCGGCCACGTTGTCCGACCCACGCACGATCATCATCCAGTTGTCATCGGTGGAAAAGGCTGCGCGAGACGCCCACGACGGCAGGCCGACCGACCCCGTCAACCCGTTGCCGCCGAGCTCGACGCTTCCGAGCAACGGCGCACCGTCAGGCAGGACCTGGCTCTGATCCGCACCGCTGACCACCGGCACCCGCCAGTAGCCGAGGTCCGTGCCCGCCGCGTCTCGGCGGCCGACGATGAGTCCGGTACCGTCGTTGGTGAATGCGGGCGCGTACTCGTAACGTCCCGCCGCGGTGGTGTACCTGATGTCGCCGCCGATGCCCATCACCTTGACCACGCCGGCAGCCGCGTAGGCTACCGTCGTGCCGTCGCCGCTTACGTCAAACCCGGTTACCGGCACGAGTTCCGAGGTGACCTGCCGCTGGTCGGTACCGTCGGAGTTCATGAGCCAGACGTTGTTGACGCCGCTGCGGTCGGACAGGAACGCGATCTGGCCGAGGGCGCTGGTCGACGGCTCACCCGTTGTGAATGTCCAGGTCTGCGATGCGGCTGCCTGCCCGTCGGTCCGCCGTATGCCCGAGCTCAGAGTGACGGTGTAGCTCGTGTGCGCGGCCAGAGGACCGTTCGGCGTAAAGACCAGGACGTTGTTGCCGGATCCGCTCGGCGTCGGAGTGGCTTGCCCCTGGGCATGACTGTCGTCGGGCAGCGACACCAGGGAGACGGACCCGTTGACGGGTGGCGCCAGCTGGATCGAATTGGCGATCGAGTTGACGTCGACGGGGCCGTCGAAGACGATGGCGACCTTGCTCTGGACGCTTACGCCACCGGAGACGTTGGGGGTCGGGTAGAGGGCGAGAGCCCGCAAACCGATCCCCACGGTCTTGAAGGTCGTCACGTAGGCCGTAAGTTCGGAGCCGTCGGTGTCCACCGCCGGGGCCCCCAGCTTGATCGTGTAGACGGTGTCGTACTCGAGCGGTTTGGTCGGGGTCAGGGTCAAGACGGCGCCCTGCCAGGTGGCCGAATAGGGCGCGGCCGGCTCGAGCGCAAGGCCCTGGAGCGTCTTCAGCGGATCCATGTACCGATCGAAGGTGATGACGATCGTCGTGTTGATCGGCACGCCCTGGGCATTGACGTCGGGAGCAACGCCCTTCACTACCGGCGGGCCTACAGTCGTGAACGTAACGTCGTCGCTTCCGTTCTGGGCGTTGCCCGAGAGATCCTGGACGCCGGGCGCCATGTGGATGTGGAATGTGAAGGAGAGGGGCAGCTTGCTCGACGGCGTGAATATCAGAGAAGTGCTGCCCTGCCAGTGAAACGAGCCCGCAACGGCCGGCTTAATCGAGAACGCGTTCTGGGCTGTGTCCGGCTTCACGTCTTCGCTGAAGGCGACCTTGATGGAGGTTCGGACGAGCGCGAGGCCACTGCCGGCAACGCTGTTACTCAGCGAGATCGTATAGGTCGGCGGCACGCGGTCGACGACAGTCGCATTGTAGAGAACCACTCCGAGGACCGCGATCCCGATGAGCGCCGACAGCAACCGAAGGGCCCGGGCACTCTTCATCCAGCCCAATCTTCGCGGGAGTTCCACAGGGCAGGACGATAGCACAGCCCCTATACTCGCGAACTTGTGATGAGTCGTTCCCTGGGCTGTTTGTTCGAGGTGCTCGAGACCCTGCTCGTAACCCTCGTGTTCTTCCTGGCCGTCCAGCTCTTCGTCGCACAGCCCTTCCATGTCGAGCAGCCGTCCATGGAGAACACGCTGATGCCCGATCAGTACGTTCTCGTGGACAAGATCAGTCCCCGCTTCACGGACTACCAGCGCGGGGACATCGTGGTCTTCAATCCGCCGAGCAGCTGGGCCAGCGGCGCGGCCGGCACGCCCTACATCAAGCGGGTCATCGCGGTCGCGAGTGACACCGTCGATATCCACGGCGGCCATGTGTTCGTCGACGGCAAGGAGCTCTCCGAGCCCTATGTCTACGAGGGTCAGGCCACCGAGCCGTTGGACGCGGCCAAGCACGTCTGGAAGCTGACTGCGGGTCAGCTGTTCGTCATGGGCGACCACCGCGCCGACTCCCAGGATTCCCGAGTGTTCGGTCCCATCGACAAGGCGAGCGTGATCGGACGGGCTCTGATTCGATACTGGCCGCTCGCGAACTTCGGGCCGCTCTCACAGCCGAACGCACCGATATCGTCCGCCACTCCATGACAGGTCCGAGGGGCACGGCCCCGGGCTCGATCGCAGCATGATCGAACCCGCGGTCCTTGCCGCCATCGGGGTCGTGGCCGGGGCGATCTTGTCGGTGAGCGCCCGCGATGGCCGGGTCGTCGCGATCGGCCTGCTCGTCGCCATGGTCGCGGCGCCGCTGGTCGCTTCGCCGCTGCCCGATTCGCTGTCAGTGGCCGCGAGGATCATCGGCGCGGTGCTGGCCGCATACCTTATCTGGGCCTCGGCCCGCGGACCGCATTCCGGCAGCGTGGGATCGGCCGTCGGCCTGGCTGCCGAAACCTCCCTTGCCGCGGCGGCATTCGCGATCGGCTTGTCCGTTTCGATGGTCGACCCTCTGCCGGGCCCGGCGGTCGCCCAGGCGGCGGGCCTTGCCTTGATAGTGCTGAGCGTCGTCCCCCTGGTCGGCCGCGACACGCTACGCCTTGGAGTCGGCGTCACGCTCCTCGTGCTCGGATGCTCGCTGTTCACGGCGGCCTGGCTGGGTGCGACGCCTCCGCTGGCGCACCTCTCCGTTGCAGCCCTGTTGGTGGGGATTGCCGGGGCCTCGAGCCTGACGATCGCTCGACAGCCTACGCTCGCGGTCGAAAGCTCCGCAAGGGCTTCGGCAGCGGTCCCGGTGGGGAAGTGGGAGGCGGCCGGCACCGTGCGATCGAGGCCTTCGCGCCCCCGCGAGCGGACGAAGAGCCCGGCCGAAGAGACCTCCGTCTGGGTCCAAACGGAACAGGGCAAGTTGGACATTGTTCCCGAGGAGGCTCCGCCCGACGGAACCTCAACGGCGCCGGCCGCCGCCGCCGAGCGACCCGCTCGCCTCAGCCGGCTGTCTCGTTCTCCCAAGCCATGAGCCTCGTTCCTTATCTCGCCATCTGTGCCGCCGGAGCGATCCTCGGGCTGCTGGCCCTTCCATTCCCCCGAGTCGCTCGCTTCGTTGGAGTTGCTGCACTCGCCGCGGCATTCGTGGCAGCCCTCGCGATCAAGCCGGTCGACGAGCTCACCGTCGGGCAGGTGCAACTGGCCACGTCCTGGTACGCGGGGCTGTTCCTCAGCACCGCCACAGCGTGCTGCCTGCTTCTCTGCGTTCTCGGGCTCGCCGTGGGCTGGCCAGAGCGCCTGGCGCCGGCGGCGTTGGCGACGTTCGGAGGGCTGGCCGTAGCTTTCACCGCCACGGATCCTGGAGTTGTGTTCGCGGCTCTGGCCGCCTCGGCCGTGCCCGCAACCCTGGTCGCGATCGGGCCCGCCGTGCAGGCCCACGCTCTCGACATTTCGCTCTCTGAGCTCCGAACGTTGGGCCTGATCGCGGCGGGCGCTCTCGTCGCGTCGGCGGTAGTTGTGCAGCCCGGCTGGACCACGAGCGACCCGACCTTCGTGTTCGCGCTCGCCTATATCGCCCTTGGACTGGCGGTCGCGGTCCGTTTCGGCGCGGTGCCTTTCCATGTACCGGCGGCGCGCCTGAGCACGAGCCGCGCGAAGCTGGGGCTGGCGCTGCCGCTCGTCTGGATCCCGGCCGGCCTGGGCATCGTGGCCCTCAGCTGGGACGCGAGCGTCTTCCAGAGGCATGGTGAATGGCTCGATGCGGCCGTGGCCGGCCTCCAGGTCGTCGCGGTTGCGACGCTGGTCCTCGGAGCGCTGGGTGCGTTGCTCCACAACGAGCTGGAAGAGATCGCCACCTATTCGATCATCCAGGACGCGGCCTTCGTGCTCCTGGCGCTGGTCGCTCGCGACGCCGACGCCGCGGAACCCACCCGCTTGTGGTTGCTCGCCTTCATTGTGGCCAAGTCGGCGCTCGTCGCCTGGGTGACGGCGCTCTCGTACACGTTCGGGTCTTCGAGGCTGCAGGATCTCCGCGGCTGGTTCCGTCGCTCGCCGATTCTGGGCCTGGCCTTGCTCGCCATCGTCGTGGCCACCCTCGGCTGGCCCGGGAATGCGGTCTATGAAGCCCGCGCCACGATCGTCCGGTTGGCCCTCCCGAGCCAGCTCCAGTTCCTGGGCTTCGTCGGCGTGCTCGGGGCGGTCGCCTATTACGGCCGCTTGATCGCTGTCGGCCTGCTTGGCCCGGGCGATAGCGTGATGTCGTCGGACGGCGAGCGACCGCACCGGCCCCGATCGCAGGTCGCGACTGCTGCAGCCGTGGCCACTGCCGGGTCCGCGCCGGCCCTGACCGCCAGATCGTTGCGGAGCCGAGCCTCCAGGGCCGCCGCTCGGGACCGGTCGGTGGCGGAGGCGTCGCTGACGGAGCCCGCGGTGACGGAGACCGCGCCAGCGGTTCAGGGGCCGGGACGTGTGGGAGGTCCCGAGCGAGCCGCAAGAGCAGCGGTCGGCCTGGCGTCGAAGGCGGCCGCCCGCGTCCGCGCCGGCACGAGTCGGTCGATCCGAGCCGGCATTGCGATAACACGCCGGCTGCCGGCCGCCCGGCGGCTGAACCGCGATATCGAGACGAGCCTGCTGGTCCTCGGCATATCCGCGCTGTCCATCGCGATCGCGTTCGGAGGCTTCGGCGCCACGAAAGCCTCTTCGACGGGGATCTCCCTCGACGCCGCCGTCGCCCCGACGCCGCAGTTGCCAAGCTTCGGGAACGACGCGCCACTCGGTCCGGCGCCAACCGGGTCGGCCGGCCCGGCGGGAGCGCCCTCGCCGTCGACCGTGTCCGCGACACCGTCGGGCGGAGTTGCCGCCCCGGTCGGCTCGGCCTCCTCCGGGCCGAACGCGTCATCCGGGACGCGAGCCTCCCCCAGCTCGAGCGCCCTACCCAGCCAGCTCACCGCCGACTGATAGAGGGTCGCCGACTGCCCGGGCCGCGACGCCGCGGAGCCGGCGGATGGCCTGCTTCAGTTCTTCGGGCCGATTACCCAGCGGTCGATCTCGCGCTCGTAGGAAACCAGCTCTTCGTCCCGGAACCAGATGGCAAGCTCCGTCGCGGCCGTCTCAGGAGCGTCTGAGGCATGGATGAGGTTCTGCCCCATCTCGACCGCCAGGTCGCCGCGTATGGTGCCGGGCGCGGCTTCTGTCGGCTTGGTCGCGCCGACCATCGTTCGGACCATGGCGATCGCGTTCGGACCCTCGAGCACCACTGCGACAAGAGGGCTCGAGGTGATGAAGGCCACGAGACCCTCGAAGAACGGCTTGCCCTTGTGGACGGCGTAGTGTCGCTCCGCCAGGTCGCGATCGACCTTGACGAGCTTGAGTCCCACGATCTTCAGGCCGCGCTGCTCGAAGCGGGCGATGATCTGGCCGGTCAGCTGGCGCTGGACGCCGTCGGGTTTCACGAGTACGAGAGTGCGTTCGGTCACAGTACGGACACCGCTACGGTCGGTTGACGAGCGGCAGTTTACGGGATCGCCGGCACGAGCCGCCGTCGCCGCGGATCAACTCTTGGCGAGCGCCTTGGCCAGCGCGGTTTCGAGGGCAGCGACCTTGTCCAGCATCGTGTTCAGCGCGATGTCCTGCTCCTTCAGGTGGGCCTGGATCTGCTCGGCCTCGTGGAACGTCGCGTCGGCGTCCTGGTAGGTCATGTCGGCCCGCTTGTCCGACGTCTTTCCCAGGATGTTCTGGCCGACCATGATGACCGAGAGCATGACCAACTGGATGAACGTCTGGCTCAGCCACTGAATGAGAGTGAGCAAGCCCCCATTCATTGCCTGCGGTAGCACGAGCAGAGCGAGGGCGGCGAAGAGATACGCGCACCACATCGTCCCCACGACAGTGGTAAGGACGAGGGCGATCTTGCCGTTAGGGCCAACGTGCTCGTCGGTTGTCTTCGGCGGTCCCGACTGCTTGCGCTTGGCGATGTGCGGGTGAGGAACGTGCTCGAAGGCGATGCTCATGATTGATCTCCCACAGGGGCAGCTATGCCAGTTGGCTTGGGCCCACGCAGATGATGGCGCCTCGTGACCGACACGGGAAGCGTCAGGGGACGACAATTGAACCGGATCGGCGACCCACCGCATCTGTAGGGCATGGAAGTCACGCGCCGACTGGAGGGATCGATGCAAGTGGGTCCTCGCACGTCCGAGGGGGCCGAACGCCGCGCGGCGTTCGAGCGGTTCACACAGAGTCGCCTGGATCGCGCGTACCGGCTGGCCGGCCTGATTCTCCGCGACCGATACCGGCACCGTCTGGCAGCGCCAGACTCTTCCAGAGGCTACGTTCAAGGATGCCCATTTCTCGTCCGTCCGAGCGACCGCATCGGGCTTCGTGCTCGGCGGCGCGGTCGGCGGTCAAGCGCCGACCTCAGGCGGAGTTCAACGTCCCTCGACCGGCGTCGCTGCCGCCTGGTGGTCGCTCGATGGGAAGACGTGGACCAAGGCGACGGTCAACCGCTCGGGTGGACTCGGCACGAGCCTAGGGGCCATCGAAGTTGGCTCTCGCGGCCTGGTAGCCGTGGGCTCGGCTTCGGGCGGCAAGGGGGGTGTTGCCTGGACCTCGACGGACGGGCATACCTGGGACCCGACCGGTGTCGCCTACTACGGAGCCACGCCGGCTCCGACGGGGGTCCCCGAGCTGCCTTCGTTCACCATTCGCGACGACGGAACCCATCTCATCGCCTTCGGTGACTACGTTGGTGGCCGGGGCCTGCCCATATGGGTCTCCTCGGATGGCTCTGCCTGGCAGCAGCTCTCCTTCTCCGGTGCGACCGACACTCTCCCCGCGAACTTCGGCAACGTCTGGCTGGTCCCGGGCAGGTTGACGGCAACCGGCGGTCTGGGCTCGGCGCAGGTGTGGGGGGGCAACCGCGCTGCCGTAACGTCGCCCGGGTTCTCGCTTGACAGCCTGGCCGCCGGCGCTATAGTACGCCTCGCGATATATCGCGGGGCGTACTATTTTGGCGTCAACCGGAGGAAGCCGATGGCCGCAGCTCCAGACGAAGGCAAGTTGGGCGATCCCGCGCTGCTGATACTGACAAGCCTGGCGGACGGGGCCAAGCACGGTTACGCGATGGTCGACGACATCGAACGTTTCAGCGGCTCGCGGCTCGGGCCCGGCACACTCTACGGAGCGCTGGTCCGGCTCGAAGAGCGGGGCTTGATCGAGGCGGTCGAGTCCGCGGACCGGCGCAGGCCATACCGGCTCACCATGCGCGGCAGCCAGGCGCTGGCTCGAGAGGTCGAAGCGCTCGATCGCGTCGTGCGGCTCGTGAGGGTGCGCCTGGCAGAGTCTTCCGAATGAGCCGGGCCGGCGACGCCACGGAACCCGCCAAGGAAATCGTCCCCAGTCGCGGCTCGCTCTTCCTGCGACGGCTGATAGTCCTCTACCCCGCCGCCTGGCGACGACGCTACAGCGACGAATTCGAAGCTCTGCTCGAGCAAACGCCGTTGACCGTTCGGACCCTGTTCGACGTCGGCGTTTCCGCCGTCGATGCGCACCTCAATCCCACGGCTCCAATGAGAAAGTGGCCTTTCATGTTCGAACGCTTGCGCGCTTCCGAGCTGGCGGTTTTCGCCGGCTGGATTCTCTTCGTGGTCTCCGGGCTCGGCTTCTCCAAGATGACCGAGGACTGGGACATCCTCCAGGCCGGCTCCGGCATGAATCCGACGGTGATGGTGACGTATCTCGCGGTTATGGCCGGCGCCGTCGTCGCGCTACTCGCGGTGATGGCCGCCGGCATCCCGATTGCGTGGGCGATTGCCGTCTCCGCGGTACGTGTGCGCCGCTGGCGCCTGCTCGTCCTGCTGGCGGTCCCGCCCGTGGGGCTCGCGGTCTGAGCTGGCCTTACGCTGCTGCTGCTAGACGTGGTTGTCCCCGGGCCGACACCATCGGGAGTCACACGAGCTGTCCTCCTGCTGACCTGGGTCGGAGTGTTCTGCGTCGCGGCCATCGCCAGCACGGTCGCGGTCACTGTTGCCGCCATCAATAGCGAAGTGGCGCCCGAGCTGTACCGACGGGCGGTCACTCCCGCTCTTGTCGCCGCCGGGACAATGGCGGCCGTGGCGATCGCCGTCCTGGCCTGGGGCGTCGCAACCCTCGCCACGGAGCCAAACCTCTTCTGGAGCAACCGTGGATTGGTCGCGACGAGCACAGCCGTTTCGTGGCTCGCGGTCCTGGTGGGGATGGCGATTGGCACCGCGATCGCTCTCCGGGGCGCGGCGGCGGCGCGCGCCACGCTCAAGTCGAGCTAGAGGTCGTCGGGCATTTCCCAGCGAAGCGGGGGCAACTCGGGCGCTTCGGGAGCCGGAGGGCTGCGCTCGAGCTCTGGCTCGGTAGCCGGTGGCTCGGCGATCGCCGCGGCCACCTCGTCGGCACGGGCCTGCGCGGCAGGGCGCTCGGCAGCCGGCGGCTCGGCAGGTGGCTCGCCGAGCGGCTCGGGTGTTGCCACGGCCACTTCGTCGGCGCCGGCCTCGTCGGCGGGCTGCTCGGCGGCAGTCTGCTCGACAGGCGATTCGGCCTGAGCTTCAGCCACCGACTCTTCGGCGCCCAGCGGCTCGGCGGCGCCGGCTTCGTCGGCAGGCCGCTCGGCGCCCAGCGGCTCGGCGGCGGATGACTCGGCCTGGGGTTCGTCGACTGACTCTTCGACCTCTGGGGACGACACCGGCACTGGCGCTCGCAGCTCCGCTGCAACCGCCTGATATGCCTCGTCCGCGGCCATCTGATGACCCAGCAAGCGCAGGGCATCACCGCGAACCAGATCGAGCGGGAGCCCGTGTTGGTCGCCGATCGCGTCCAGCACGTCCGTGGCCGCCGAAGGCGTCAGTCGAAGTGCGACGCCGAAATGAAGCGCCGCCATGAGCAGGTCCTGGGACTGGAGGGCCGCGATCCCAAGGTGCACTTCCACGCTGGCCTCGGCGCGGTTGTCGGCGCTCGGTGACACATCGGCCGTTACAGCCTGCGGCGCCGCCGGAGCGTCGGGCACGATCGATTCCGGGGAAGCGGCAGGTGCTGACGGCACAGCGGGTGTCGCCGGCACATCCGACGCCTCGAGCGTAATCGAGGCCGAGGTGTCGCCCGGAGCCAAGGCGTAAGCCGGCGAAGCCGACGTGTCGACCGCGCCTGGCGGACGCGCGGCCGAGGGTTCGTGAGGCACAGGGGCGGGCTCTCGCTCCGATCGTCTGCGCAGACCGCTCTTGGCGTCGGCTCCCTTGCGTGCGACCGAAGACGCAGGCAGGACGGGCGAGACTCCGGCCTCCTGTGGCCACGTCAAGCGCCGCGGAATTCCGGCAAAGTAGGTTTCCAGGCTGACGTGGCTGCGCTCGAGAGCGCGTCCGGCGTATCGCCGCGCTTCGGCTGGCCGGTCGGCCACCGATGCAGCCTCGGCGGCGATCACGAAACCGAGCGCTTCACCGCCTCCACCAGCCAGGTAGGCGCTCGCGGCGATACCGGCGCTGGCAAGGTCTCCGGTACGCCACCGGACTTCGGCCAGGTCGAGCATCGAGGCCACATCCAGGAGCCCACTGCCGGCCAGCTTCTCGAGCTCCACACGTGCGAGCGACAGCGAACCGGTCCGCAGGTGAACTCGAGCAAGGCGAACCTGCAGCTCCGGAGCATCTTCCTTCCGCGCGGGCGCGGGCGCGGGCGCGGACGCGGGCGCGGGCGCGGGCGCGGGCGCGGAAGGGGGCTCCAGAGGCAACTCGAGGGCGTGCTCGATCCGGGCCGACTCGGGCTCCAGGAGCGGGCCGGCCTCCATCTCCGACTCGGGCTCTTCGCCCTCGGCGGACGCCCACGACGCCTCAATGGCGCGTCCGAACTCCACAGCCAGGGCGCTGCTGAGTCCCAGTGGCGGCGCCCCCACTGGAAGGTACGAAGCCGCTGCCAACTCGGAGGCGCCAGTGGCTTCGGCGTCTGCTTCGGATTCGGCTGCGACGGGCTCGGGCTCGGCGGCGAGGGAGTCGGGCTCGACAGTGGCGGCAGCGCCGGCAGGCTCGGCTTCGGCGGCGAGGGGTTCGGGTTCGGCAGTGGCGGCAGCGCCGGCAGGCTCGGCTTCGGCTGGGATGTCGGGCGCGACCTCGAGGGGCTGAGCCGCATCTGCCGTGTCGGCAGGCTTCCGCTCCTGCGGCACGTCCTGAGGCCGCCGGCGAGGGCGCCCACCGTGCCTCACGCCGCACCCTCGGGCAGTCGAAGCAGCGACTCGAGCTTGCGGCCACGCCGCGGCGGCGCCACGACCGCCAGCCTCAGCGCATCATCGCGGAAGAGGCTTCCGGCAAGCTGGTGCACTCGCTCCGACGTGACCGATTCCAGCTCCGCGAGCGCCTCGTCCAGGGTCAGGACCTTATCGTGCAGCGCCTCCTGCCCGCCCAGCCAGGACGCGACGTTGCGCGTCTCCTCGAGCCTCAGCTCCATCCTGCCGCCAAGGTACGACTTCGATCTCGCCAGCTCTTCGGCGGGCACGGGCTCGTCGCGGAGTCGAGCCAGCTCCGCAAGTGTGGCTGCGACCGTCGGCACGATCTTGCCGGGGTCGACGCCGGCCGACACGATCAACGCGCCGGCGTCGGCGTAATCGACGATGAAGGAACTGACGTCGTACGCGAGGCCCTTCTCTTCGCGCACGGACTGGAAGAGGCGACTGCTCATGCCGTCCCCGAGGATGGCGTTCAGGACCTCGAGTGTCCAGGCCTCCGGGTGATCCCGGGGCAACCCCGGCACGCCCAGGCACAGCTGGGCCTGAGTCGTGTCGCGCCTGATGGTCATGATCCGTTCGCCCGCGGGAAGGGCCGGCGCGGCGTCGAAGCTCGAATGGTTGGCTTCGCCGGTCCCGAACGCCCGGGCCACCAGGCCGACCACCTCTTCGTGCGAGATGTCGCCGGCGGCCGAAACGACGACGTTGCCGGGCCGGTAGGCCGACGACCAGAAGGCTCGAAGGTTCGCCTCGGGCAGGGCTCGAACGCTCTCCTCGCTGCCGGCGATCTCGCGCCCAAGCGGCGTGTCGCCGAACATCGCGAGATCGAAGAGCGTGTGGACCTGCTCGGAGGGATCGTCCTGGTAGGAGCGGATCTCCTCGACGATGACGGTCCGTTCGGAGTCGATGTCGCGGCTTTCCAGGTTCGGCCGGACGATCAGCTCGCCCAACACGTCCATCCCACGCGCTGCCTCGCGGAGTGGAACGCGAACCCAGTAGACCGTGGATTCGCGATCCGTCGCGGCGTTGAAGCTGCCGCCGAAACCCTCGATCGCCTCCGAGACGGCACGCGTCGTCGGGTAGGCTGCCGTCCCCTTGAACGTGATGTGCTCCATGAAGTGGGCGGCCCCAGCCTCTCCCAGGGATTCGAGGCGCGAGCCTGCAAGGACGTACGCGGCGATGGAGACGGAACGTGCGCCGGGCATTCGTGCCGAGATGACGCGCGGCCCGGCGGGCAGCACTGTGCGTTCGAACATCGCCCCAATCCTACCGGATGCCGCGGCGTCACCTTGGCGAGTGGGCGCGGCGCCCGTCCACTCGCAGACACGAAGCGGCCGGCGCCCTAACGGACGCCGGCCGCGATCGAGCTCCAGGATCAGTGCCAGATGACGAGAATCCAGTTCTGGGCGAAGTAGAGAACGAAGGCGAGCGTAACCACGGCCATGAGCCAGTGGATCTCGCGCCACTTGCCCTTTACGAGCTTGAGGAGTGCCCAGGTGATGAAGCCTGCCCCGATCCCGTCCGTAATGCTGTAGGTCAGCGGCATGACGATGATCGTCAGAAGGGCAGGGAGACCGTCTTCCAGGTCAGCGACGTTGATGTCCTTGACGAGTGTGAACATCAGGTAACCGACGAGCACCAGAGCGGGTGCTGTCGCAACTCCGGGCACCAGGTTGGCCAGTGGCGACAGCAAGATTGCGACTAGGAACAGGACACCCGTCACGACGGCCGTAAAGCCGGTGCGTCCGCCTTCCGCGACGCCTGCTGCCGACTCGATGTAGGTGGTGTTGGAGCTGACGCCGACGAAGCCGCCGACCGCCGCGGCGATGGAGTCGACCAACAGGATTCTCCCGATACCCGGGACCGAACCGTCCTCGTCCGCCAGCCCGGCCTCCGCGGCGATTCCGGTAACCGTCCCCATGGTGTCGAAGAAGTCGCTCAGCATGATGGCGAAGATCGTGAGAATGGCCGTGATCAGCGCCACCTGCGTGAAGGTTCCGTTCAAGTCAGAGGCGCCGTAGAACAACCCATGCCAACTGGGCGTAACGGTCCATTCCGCCGGGGCGGCGGTCACTCCGGTGACGTAGGCCAGGACCGAGGTCACGACGATGCTGATGATCAGCGCCGCTCTGATCTTGAGAGCGAAGAGCACGAAGGTGATCAGCAGGCCGAACAGGAAGATCCACTGCGAGAGCTCGACGATCGGGCGCAGGCCGACCGGAGGAACCGAGCCATAGGCGGATGTCGATCCGGAGATCAGTCCGCCGTTGGACAGCCCGATGAACAGGATGAAGAGCCCGATGCCGACGCCGATGGACCGCTTGAGCGCCAGCGGCACGGCGCGCATGATGGCCTCTCGGAGGCCAAGGATGACGAGGATCGTGATGATCACGCCCTCGACCACGATGACTCCCATCGCCGCCGCGGCCGTCATCCCAAGGCCACCATTGGCTTTTGGTGCCGCCAGGGTGTAGGCGACAATGGCGTTGATGCCCAGGCCTGCTGCGAGTGCGAACGGATAGTTCGAGACGAGGCCCATCGCGATCGTCAAGAGGCCGGCGCAGAGGCAGGTCCCCGCAGCCACGGCGATCGGGTCGAGGCCCAGCGGTTTGGCGATGATGCTGCCGTTCAGGAAGATGATGTATGCCATGACCATGAACGTGGTCACGCCGGCTCGGGTCTCGGTGAGGAAGTTCGTCCCTCGCTCTGTGAAGTTGAAATAGCGCGCTACGGCTTCCAACCCTGATCTCCTCCTGGTTCGTTGCCTGGTCTATCCACCGGTAGATGACCGCCCCGAGCTAGAGACCGGGGCGGCGCCTCTCTCCTCCGGCCGTGCCGAAATTCGGCCACCCGCCCAGGCTCGGACCGATGCCTTCCCTACTCGCCGGTCACTAACTCGCGGTTCCGGTGTTCCCCTGCTCGCCTTCTACTGGCTCGGGGCCGAGCAACTCCATCTGGACGTAGCCGGACGTGTCGAACTCGAGCTGACGAGGCTCGGGCGTACCTGCAATAGCCACTCCCGCAGGCGCGAAATCGATCACGACGGCTTCGTCGCCCTGAACCAGACGATAGGTAAGCAGCTGGTCGGGACGGGTCTCGAACTCGAGATGCTCGAACGAATCAACGTTCAGGCAGATCGAGAGCGGGGTGAAGAACGTCGATGTCTCCGGTTCGTCAGCCACGATCCGCTCGACCCAACCGAGCCCATGCTGAACCAGCTCGTGGCCGCGGTAGTAGCGGTAGGCCACGGTCTGCTTCTCGAGGGGTCGGAGAACGTTGAGCAGGTCGTTCCGGCTTGAGACGATGCCGCGATTCACGAAGAATTTCGCAGGCGGCACGGACGACACCACTCCTCCTGGGCAGATTCGCGGGGGTGACTGAACGCCGGTGACGGACCCGTGGATCGTACCTCAACGGCACCGCCCGGAACAAGGCTAAATGGCAAGCTGACGGCGGCGGAGCGGTTCGAGTTCGGCTCGAGTCAGCGAGACGGCGACCGGGCGGGAGTTTGGGCCATCGGCTGTCGCGCCGCGCACGCACAGGGGCCCAATTCGGCGGCACGGTATGATCGCAGCATGCTTCTCGTGCTCGACGTCGGCAACACGAACTTGACCCTTGGCCTCGTCCATGGGGAGTCGATCATGGCCAGCCGCCGGGCCGCGACGCGTCGCTCGGAAACGGCTGACGAGCTGGAGCTCCTGGTCGACGGGCTGCTCCGCCTGGACGGCGCTTCCCTGGCGGACGTCACCGGCATCGCCCTCGCCTCGGTCGTGCCCGCCTTGACGGGCGTGGCCGTAAGCGTCGCCGAACGTCGTGGCGTTCCGCTCATGATTGCCGGCGCGGACAACGTCCCGATGCCTATCCGGACCGAGCGGCCCGCGGAGGTCGGTGCCGACCGCCTCGTCAACGCGCTTGCGGTGGCACGGCTGTATGGCACGCCGGCCATCGTGGTCGACTTCGGGACCGCCACGACGTTCGACTGCGTAGCCGGCGATGGCGCGTACGTCGGCGGGGCTATCACGCCCGGGCTGGAGTTGGGGTTGGAAGCGCTCGCGTCGCGTACCGCGCGGCTGCCCCGCATCGAGTTGCGCGAGCCGGAGCACGCCATCGGCACCGATACCGTGTCGGCCATGCAGTCCGGGGTCGTCCTCGGATACCGCGCCCTCATTCTTGGTTTGCTCGAGCAACTACGCCTTGAACTCGCCCAGGCCGAGGGCGTTCGAGACGTCGGCATCCAGGTTGTGCTGACCGGAGGTCTCTCAGCCGCGCCCTGGGCGAGAGATTTACCCGGCGTCGATGCCATCGACCCGGATCTGACGCTCAAAGGCCTGGCCATCCTCTGGACACTGGCCAGCGGCGTGGACGACGTTCCGGGGCTGGACGCGTCGGGCTGGGCCGGAAGCGCGGCGGCCTCGATCCACATCGTTTCGGACAAAGCACGATGACGGGACCTGCCGGGCGCCTCCAGGGCCGAAGGCTCGCGCTGGGCATCACGGGCTCGATCGCTGCGTACAAGGCAGTCGACCTGCTCCGGCTGCTGCAGGCCGAGGGCGCCGATGTGCGCGTCCTGATGACCCCCTCCGCGACCGCCTTCATCGGCCCTCTCACCCTCGAGACCCTCAGCCGTCATCCGGTCGACGCCGACGTTCTGGCGCTCCAGGCAGACAGCCGGATCGGCCATATCAGCGCCGCCCATGACGTGGAGGCGATCGTCGTCGCTCCTGCCACGGCACACTGGATCGGTGCCATGGCCCACGGTCTCGCGGCCGACTCGATCTCAGCCGCGTGCCTGGCAACGTCCGTCCCGGTCGTCGTCGCCCCGGCGATGGACGGAGGTATGTACAGCCATCCGGCCACGCAAGCAAACGTGGACAGGCTGCGCGAGTTCGGCTACAGCATCGTCGACCCTGAATCCGGGCCGCTGGCATCCGGTATGGTCGGGCAGGGCAGGCTCGCGACGCTTTCGAAGATAGTCGACGCAACCGTTGAGGCGGTGCTCGGCGGGGCGACCCGTGCGGTGGCCGAAGCCCCCTCGGCGGCGACCTCGCGGCCGGTGGCGTCCAGGTCCGATCTCGCTGGTCGTCACGTCGTCGTCACCGCAGGCGGCACGGCCGAGCCGATCGACCCGGTACGTTTCGTCGGCAATCGATCGAGCGGCAAGATGGGGATGGCGATCGCCGAAGCCGCTCTCGCTCGGGGCGCCGCCGTGACGCTCATCCTCGGCAACGTATCGGTCGAGCCGCCGACTGGCGCCCACGTCGCTGTGGCCGTGACCGCGGCCGAGATGGAGTCGGCGCTGCGCGCTCTGACCCCTGCCGAGGGCCCCGTGTTCGACGTGCTCGTCATGGCTGCGGCAATAGCCGACTTCCGGCCCCGCTCACCCTCCACCCGCAAGATGAGCCGGACCGACGGCCTGAGCCTCGACCTCGAGGCCACGCCCGACATCCTGGCCGAAGTTGCGTCCAGGGTCCGCGCCGCCTCGATCCCGGGGGCGCTTCGCCCGATCCTCGTCGGCTTCGCCGCGGAGATCGGCTCGTTGTATCGTGCGACCGCGAAGCTCCAGGCCAAGGGCGTTGATCTGCTGGTTGCGAACGACGTGGCCGAGCCCGGATCCGGGTTCGGAACCGATACGAACCGGGTCACGATCTACGCGGCCGATGGCCCGCCCGAGGAGTTGCCGCTGATGTCCAAGCGCCAGGTGGCCGAGCTGCTACTCGACCGCGTAGTCGTTCGGCTGGACGCGCGCGTCCCCGAGGCCGTGTCTTCGGCGGAGGAGCGCCGGTGAGCCAGGCGCCGTCTCCCAAGCAGGCCTCGCGGATGACCATCGCCTCGATCGCCCGGCTCTACGAGCAAGGGCAGCGGATCGCGATGCTGACCGCCTACGACTACCCGACCGCTCGGATCCTCGACGAGGCCGGCATCCCGATGCTGCTCGTGGGCGACTCGCTGGGCCAGGTCATGCTCGGCTACGACAGTACGGTCCGAGTGACGATGACCGAGATGATCCACCACACCAAGGCGGTGGTCCGTGGCACCAGCCACGCCCTCGTGGTCGCCGACATGCCGTTCCTCTCGTATGGGGTGACGCAGGAGGCGAGCCTGGAAAACGCCGGTTCGCTGCTGAGCGAGGGCGGCGCGGGCGCCGTCAAGCTCGAAGGCGGCGAGCGCAGCGCGAAGACGATCGAAGCGATCGTTCGGGCCGGCATCCCCGTCATGGGCCACATCGGCCTCACGCCCCAGTCGATCCACCAGCTGGGCGGTCACCGGGTTCAGGGCAAGACCCGCGAAGCCGGCCGCCGGCTCCTCGCCGACGCTCTCGCGGTCCAACAGGCGGGGGCCTTCGCGGTCGTCCTGGAACTCGTGCCCGAGCAACTCGCAGCGGCCATTACCGGAAGGCTCCGCATCCCCACGATCGGGATCGGCGCAGGCGCAGGCTGCTCCGGCCAGGTCCAGGTGGTCACCGACGTCCTTGGCATGAGCGCCGAATTCACGCCCAAGCACGCCCGCCACTACACCGAGCTGTATTCGATCATCAAGACGGCAGCCGAGACTTATCGCGACGACGTCGCCGCCGGCGCGTTTCCCGGTCCCGCCGAGAGCACGAAGATGGACGAGGCCACGCTCGACGAGATTCTCGGCAGAACCACACTCGACCGGCCCGCGGGCGTCGAAGGCGGTAACGGGATCCCGCTCGACCGGGATCTCTGAGCTATGGGACCGGCGCCGGACTCCGTCGTCGCCCGGGCTCCGCACATCCTGCGCACCCGAGCCGAGCTGAAAGACGCTCTGGCCTCGGCGGCGCGGCCGGTCGGCCTCGTTCCCACCATGGGTGCGCTCCACGCGGGCCACGCTTCGCTCATCCGACGTGCCCGGGCGGAGAGCTCTACCGTGCTCGTCACGATCTTCGTGAACCCGCGCCAGTTCAACGACACGGCCGACTTCGAGAAGTACCCGCGCGATGAGGCGGCCGACCTCGCGGCCTGCGGCGCGGAAGGCGCGGACCTGGTCTTCATCCCTGCAGTCGACGAGATCTACCCGGCGGGGTTCCAGACGAGCGTGCGGGTTGGCCCGCTGGCCGTCCCGCTCGAGGGCGCTGCACGGCCGGGTCATTTCGAGGGAGTCACGACGATCGTCGCCATCCTGCTCGGCCTGGCGGACGCGGAGCGGGCCTACTTCGGGCAGAAGGACGCCCAACAGCTGCTCGTGGTGCGGCGCATGGCCCTCGACCTGGGGATCGGGACGCAGATCGTTGCCTGCCCGATCGTACGCGAGCCGGACGGACTGGCCTTGAGCTCACGAAACGTGCGGCTCACGAGTGCGGAGCGGGCGGCCGCCCCGGTTCTACGAAAGGCGCTGCTGGCCGCCCGCGGCCACTTCGATGCCGGGGAGCGGGACGGCGAGAAACTCCGCGCGGCGATGCGGGCGATGCTCGCGACCGAGCCGCTGGCCACGCCCGAATACGTGAGCTGCTCCGACCCGGCCACTCTCCGGGAGCTGGCGCGCATCGAGGGTGCGGCGCTCCTGTCGCTCGCGGTTCGCTTCGGCAGCGTCCGGCTCATCGACAACGAGCCGCTGCCCTGACCTGAGCATGGCCTGGCGGGAGCTGCCGGGCCGCTCCCCGGGCGCCACTCGCCGACGCCACTCGCCGACGCCACTCCCCGGAGCCACGGGCCCGAGCCAGGGAACCGTCGGCGCCTCCGGAGCGTCCTCAGCTGGTCGAACCCACGCGCGGTTCCCAGGAATGCTCCCGGAGGGCGGATTAGTGACTACCGATCAAGACCGGCCACTCGACGGCGACAACCGGCGCAACTCTTCCTTCAACAAACTCGGCGCAAGAGTCCGCTCGCGAAGCCTGGCGTCCCTCCGGCCCATCGCGATGGTCGCGGCCGTGCTCGCCGTCCTGGGCGCGGGCTACGTGATCGGCGCGCCCGCAACGGGAGCGCAGCCGGCTTCAGTGAACTCCCTTGCGGATCAGTCGGCGAGGGGTCCGGCCGCGCTCCAGCCGGCCAATGTCGCCACCCCGTACAGCGGCGCATTGCCGGAGTCGAAGACCACTCAGGCGGGCACGGGCATTGCCGCGCCGGACGGCTCCGCGGCAGGCGGCCAAACCGATCTCGCGGCCACGCTCGACGCCAGTCTCATCGTCAAGACCGGACAACTGACGCTCGAGGTCGCAAGCCTCGACTCAGCCGTCTCGCAAGCCCAGTCGAAGATCGCTGGCATCGGCGGCTACGTGGCTTCCTCGACCCGATCGGGTTCCGAAGGCAACGCCTCCGCAACCGTGACATACAGGTTTCCGGTCGCCCACTGGGACGACGCCCTTTCGGACCTTCGGAAACTGGCGAGCAAGGTCGTCTCCGAACAAACCGATTCCAGCGACGTCACCTCCCAGGCGATCGATCTCGACGCACGTTTGGCTAACCTCAAGACCACCGAAAGCGCCCTTCAGGCGATCATGGCCAAAGCCAGCGCAATTCCCGACGTGCTCGCGGTGGAACAGCAGCTGAGCAGCACGCAGGGCGAGATCGAGCAGCTCACCGCCCAGCGCAACCACCTGGGAGATCAGGCCGCCATGAGTACGGTCAGCGTGACCTTCATGCTGCCGAGTGAGACCGTGACCACGCAGACCGCGCAGGGCTGGCAGTTGGGCGGGCAGGTGGATCAGGCGGTAGCGCAGCTCGTTCGCATCGGTCAGGGTCTGGTCACGATCGCCGTGTGGGTCGTGATCGTTGGCTTGCCGGTCGTATTCGCCCTGCTCGTCCTGTTCCTGGCGTGGCGACTGACGCGCCGCCTTTTGGGCCGCGGGCGACCTCGTGGCGCCACTCCGACCGCTCCGGATCAGGCCGCCGCGTAGGTACCCAACGCTAGCCGCGCGGTGCCGTCTTGCGGTCGACGAGCTGGACTGCGTCGCGCAGGCGGCCCAGCATCTCCGCGTCGATCGAGTCGGGCTCCAGGTAGGGGCCTAGGCGCTCGAGGATGTCGACGACCAGCCCGAAGAAGACGCCCGCGTCGGCGAGGAAGAACTGCGGCTCGTTGTTGTACCGGACCAGGGTCAGCCGTCCCTGCAGCACCCGCCGCTCGTCGACGTGGGCAATCTGGGTCGAGAAGTTGTGGCCCTGGATGCCATCCGGGTTGTTCAGGTAGTTGAGGGCGTTGTCGATCGCCAGCCCGAACCGGGCGCGCCAGGCCACCAGGCGCTCCTGTACCTCGGGCGGAATCCGGACCTCGGCGATCTCGTCGAACACCTCGGGCGTGACCGTCACGAGGCCCACCAGCGTCGCGCCTGCTCGCGCCCCGAGCATGACCTGGAGCGATCGCTCCAGCGTGAAGACCTCGGAGTCGAATCGGGGACTGGTGATGACGTCGGTCAGGAGATCCTCGACGTTGTCGAGCACGCCGGGCTCGGACAGCGAGTTGGCGAGATGGAGGATCTCCTCCTTGAACAGGAACTTCTCTTCATGGTCGAGCATG
>Ga0209638_1000147_pt1 | contig 46497 bp, 54 predicted proteins | sample BarGraNGADG00211_FD_184490 | JGI IMG/M metagenome (GOLD analysis project Ga0209638, IMG submission 184490) | Arctic peat soil microbial communities from Barrow, Alaska - Barrow Graham LP Ref core NGADG0002-211 (SPAdes) (version 2) | ecosystem: Environmental > Terrestrial > Soil > Wetlands > Peat... | reverse complement strand
ACTGATGAAGAGACTGTTCGTCGTCGCCGGCGCACTGCTGCCGCTGCTTCTTCTCCCGCTGGTCTCCTCGGGCTCCGCCGCGAACGCGCTGCGCGTGCCCTCGGCGCCGCGCTGCACCATCTTCCCGGCCTCGAACGCGTGGAACCAGCGCGTGGACACGCTGCCCGTCGCTGCGGACTCGGCGCAGCTGATCGCCTCGATGGGAGTCACGACGGGACTCCATCCGGACTTCGGCTCCGGCGTGTACGACGGGCAACCGATCGGCATTCCGTTCGACGTCGTCTCGAAGGCAACGCCGCGCTCACGGGTCACGTTCGACTATGCGGACGAGTCCGACAAGGTGTCCTATCCCATTCCGAAGACCGTGCACATCGAAGGTGGACGGGCGTCAGACGGCGATCGCCACGCGCTGCTCCTCGACCGCGACGCGTGCCGGCTCTACGAGCTCTACGCGCTCTACCCGAAGCCGGGCGGCGGCTGGAAGGCGGGGTCCGGTGCGACGTGGAACCTGCGCTCGAACGCCGTGCGGCCCGCAGGCTGGACGTCGGCCGACGCCGCCGGGCTGCCGATCTTCCCCGGCCTCGCCCGCTACGACGAGGTGGCGCGAGGGACGATCGACCACGCGCTCCGGTTCACCGTCTCGCGGACGCGAAGCGCATACGTCTATCCCGCGCGTCACGACGCGTCGAGCTCCAACGACCCGGCGCTGCCGCCGATGGGCGCACGCGTGCGTCTCAAGGCGAGCGTGGACATCTCGGGCTACCCCCGGCAGGCACGCATCGTGCTCCAGGCGCTGAAGACCTACGGAATGATCCTCGCCGACAACGGATCGAACTGGTACATCAGCGGCGCGCCCGACCCGCACTGGTCGAACGACGCGCTGCACTCGCTCGGCGGCATCAAGGGATCGGACTTCGAGGTCGTGGACACGTCGTCGCTACCGCATCCCGGCGCCTAGACGGTTACGGCTGCCGCGACCATCTGACGAAGCTCGGGCAGAACCGCCGGGTCGATCGTGTGGTCGACGGGCAACTCGCGGTAGAGGAACTCCGCGCCGGCGTCCTCGAGCGTGGTGCGCGCACGCCGCGCGAACTCGACGGGGATCACCGGGTCGTACTCGCCGTGCACGATCGCAATCGGCGGGAACGGCGGCTCGAGGTCGGGCTCCCAGCCGTCGACCGTCGGGATGAAGCCGCTCAGTGCGAGCAGCGCCGCCGGTCGCGCGCGACCCTTGCCGAGCCCGAGCGCGTACGCCATGACGGCGCCCTGCGAGAACCCGCCGAGCACGATGCGCTCCGGTGGGAACGGCAGTGCGTCGAGCCACTCCACCGCCGCCGAGTAGCCGACCTGGAACGACTCGGGATCGGGATAGCCCACCCTCGGCACTGCGTACCAGTGCGCGCCACCCGGCGAGAGCGCGAGCGGCGCGCGCGGCGTGAACCCCTGCAGTCGCCGCTCGGGATCGAGCGCGTCGAGCAACGGGAAGAGATCGTGCTCGTCGGCGCCGCGACCGTGGAAGAGGACGAGCGCACCCTCCGGCTCGCCTGCCGCCGGCCGCTCGAGCGCACGCAGGCTCATGCGCGCGTCCAGCTATCGCGCGGATTCGGCAGCTTCGTCAGCAGCGGCTCGACCTCGCTGCGCAGATGCTCGAAGTCGGGCGGCAGGATCAGCGCCTCGCCCAGGTGCGCGGGATCCTCGTCGGTCGCGAAGCCCGGGCCGAGCGTGGCGATCTCGAACAGCACGCCGCTCGGCTCGCGGAAGTAGATCGAGCGGAACCAGAAGCGGTCGATCACGGGCGTCGGCCGGCCGCCTGCCTCGGCGACGCGGCGCTGCCACGCTTCGTGCTCTTCCATCGTCGAGGCCCAGGCGACGTGGTGCACCGTCCCGGCGCCGGGCATGCCAGGCTCGGCGGGTGACGGCTCGTATTCGATCCAGCCTCCACGCGCTGCACCGCGCGTCTCCCACGCCGTGCCGTCCTTGCGTTCGAAGCCGAGCGCGTCGAGGAACGGCCCGCTGTGGCGCTCCGGGTCGCGCGCGTACGCGCGCACGCCCTCGAAGCCCTGCAGGGCGAGCGCCGCGGGAATCTCGGGATGGTCAGCGATCAGCGGCTCGTCCGGCACGGCCGCGACGACGAGCTCGTGGCGGAGCCCTTCGGGGTCGGCGAAGCGGACGATGTCGCCGTCGCGCTCGACGCCGAGCCGCGCGGCCCAGAAGTCGAGCGCGTCGGTCGAGCCGACCCGCCAGACGACGGTGTGCACCATCCCGGAGCCTGCGCGCCCGAGGGCAGCGCCCGGATACTCGAAGAAGGTGATGTCCGACCCCGCGCTCCCCTTCTCGTCCGCGTAGAAGAGGTGGTAGACGGTCGGATCGTCCTGGTTGACGGTCTTCTTCACGAGCCGCAGCCCGAGCATGCCCGTGTAGAAGTCCACGTTGCCCGGCGCGTCGCCCGTGATCGCGGTGACGTGGTGAATGCCTTCGAGCTTCATCGTTCCTCCTGGGAGAGATACTTGCGTGCGCAAATATTAGCAGGCCGAGCCCGGATCGCGCAGGAGCGGCCGAGAATGCCCAGCCGGTGCCGCCAGGAGCCTGACGCGCCGGCGCCCCGCTCGTCGCGGAAGGGTTAGTCGCGGACCGACGGCGGGGCCGCGCAGCCGGCCTTCCGTCGACCCGGGATGCGCCCGCGGTTTGCCGCGACGAGCCGGTACGCGGCGGCGGCCACGGCGTTCAGGCCGGGCGCGGTGATGAGCGCGGCGCACACGCGCCAGAGGCCGCCGGCCTCGCGCAACCAGGCCGCGACGGCCCGGTGGCCCTGCAGCCGCACGCCGTCGGCGCCGAGCCACTGAAGTGCGAGCCGGGCGTCGCTCTCCGGGACCCCGAGTGCGACGAGGTCGGCACGCTGCCACGGCACGGTCGAGACGCGCGTGCGCAGGCGACGCGAGGCAGCGTCGATGCACACCGCACAGAAGCTGCACTCGCCGTCGTAGATCACGGTTGCGGCAGCCACAGCCGAAGCGCTCAGGCGATGCCTTCGCGCAGCGGCGCCCGTTGCTCCTTCAGCATCTCGCGCGCGATCACGAGCCGCTGCACTTCTTGCGTGCCTTCGTAGATCTGCGTGATCTTCGCGTCGCGCATGAAGCGCTCGGCCGGGTACTCCTTGATGTACCCGTAGCCGCCGAGGATCTGCACTGCTTCGGTCGTGACGTACATCGCGACGTCGCCGCACTTCAGCTTCGCCATCGCGGAAGCCTTTGTCAGCTCCGCGTCATCGGCGCCTTCGTCGACCATGCGCCCGAAGCGGTAGAGCAGCCCGCGCGCGGCCTCCGTCTCGGTCTCCATGTCGGCGAGCTTCGCCTGGATCAACTGATGCTGCGCAATCGGCTTGCCCATCGTCTCGCGCGTCTTCGCGTACTCGAGCGCATAGTCAGTCGCGCCCTGCGCGATGCCGAGCGCCTGCGCCGCGACGCCGGGCCGCGAGCGGTCCAGGATGCGCATCGCGATCTTGAAGCCCTCCCCTTCCGCGCCGAGCAGGTTCGCGGCGGGGATGCGCAGGTCGTCGAACGCGAGCTCGCCCGTGGTCGAGCCGCTGATGCCCATCTTCGGCTCGAGACGCGTCACCTCGAAGCCGGGCGCGTCGCCCTCGACGACGAACGCAGAGATACCCGCGTGTCCGCCCTCGGGGTCGGTCTTCGCGAACACCGTGTAGAGGTTCGCGACGCCGGCGTTCGTGATGAAGCGCTTCGACCCGTTCAGAACGTACTCGTCGCCGTCGCGCTTGGCCGTCGTGCGCATCGCCGCCGAGTCGGAACCGGAGCCGGCTTCCGTCAGCGCGTATGCGCAGAGCCATTCGCCACCTGCGAGCTTCGGCAGGTACCGCTGCCGTTGCTCCTCGGTACCCGCGAGCTTCAGCCCGAGCGAGCCGAGCTCCTGCACCGCGAGGATCAGGCCGCTCGTCGCGCAGACCTTCGACACCTCCTCGATCGCGATCAGCGCAAGCAGCGTGCCGGTGCCGAGCCCGCCGAACTCCTCGTCGAAGAACAGGCCGAAGATGTCGTTCTCGCGATAGAGCTCGACGACGTCCCACGGAAATGCGTGTGACTCGTCGATCTCCGCCGCGCGCGGCGCGATCTTCTCCCGCGCGATCGTCCGCACGAGCTCGCGAATCTCGCGCTGCTCGTCGGTGAGCTGGTCCCAGGCCACGACCTCGATTGTAGATGCGGTCAGGGGAAGCTACTGACGCGAGACCAGGGTTTGACCCGATTCGAGGCCCAACGCGTCCGAACAGGATCGAGAAAACCACTGGAGGCTTACATGCGTTTTCCGATCGTCCTGCTCGCACTGGTCGCCGCCGCCATCGCTCTAGCCGCGCCGGCCGGGGCCAAGGCTCCGATCCAGGTCCAGATCCAGCACGCGACCCACGGCTGCCATACCTGGTCGGTCGGAAACAACGCGTCACGCGCTTCCCAGACGGTTCGCGTTCACGCCGGGGCGACGTTCACGGTCACGAACAACGACGTAATGCCGCACACGCTGGTCCAGCTCGCAGGCCCGAAGATCGCTCTGAGCACCGCGACGCTGGGGCACATGAGCACGATGCGGATGGGCCACATGGGCGCGACCACCCAGTTTGCGCTCCGCACCCCGGGCACCTACCGGTTCACGACGAAGGCCGGCGAGGACTACCCCGGAGTCACCGTGAAGACGACCGGCGAGGACAACGTCCTGCGCCTGACAGTCGTCGTCGCCTAGCTCGCACAGGTTGGAGCCTCCGCCGTCCCTGACGGCCGGCGGAGGTTCCTTCATCTCTCAGACGGGCGTGTGGCAGACCGCCTCGACGTTGTTGCCGTCGGGATCGAACACGAACGCGCCGTAGTAGGTCGGGTGGTAGTGCTCGCGGATACCCGGCGCTCCGTTGTCGCGGCCGCCGGCGGCCAGTGCGGCTGCGTGGAACGCGTCGACGGTCGCGTGGTCCTTCGCCGTGAACGCGACGTGCGTACCGGTGCCGTACGGCTCTCGCTGCGAGAACCAGAACTCCGGCTTGTCTGCGGTGCCGAAGCCGGCCGCCTTCCACTCGTCGAACTCCATCACGACGTGCCAGCCGAGTGGCTCGAGCGCCTGCTCGTAGAACGCGCGGCTCGCCGGATAGTCCTTCACGTTCAGACCGACATGGTCGAACATCTCCAGCTCCTCTCGTTAATCTCGACACCATGATCCTCCAGAACGGCATCGTCCGCACGCTCGACCCGTCGCTGCCTCTGTCGCGCGCGCTGGCCGTCGCGGGAGACCGCATCGCCGGCGGCGTCGGCGTGCACGAGACGGCGCTCGTGAGCCCGGAGACGATCGACCTCGGCGGACGCTGCGTCTTGCCCGGGTTCACCGATTCGCACGTGCACTTTCCGACGTGGGCGGTGGCCCAGCACGAGGTTCGCCTCGACGGCTGCACCTCGCTCGACGAGGCGCTCGGCCGGATTCGCGACGCGCAGCCGAGAGGGGATTGGCTGCGCGGCAACGGCTGGCGCGACGCCGACTGGACCGACGGCCGCAGTCCGACGAAGGAAGACCTCGACGCCTTCACCGGCGGGCGACCCGCCGCGCTGATCTCCAAGGACTACCACTCGCTCTGGCTCAACTCCGCGGCGCTCGCCGTTACCCACGGCGACCTCGAGGTCGACGGCGGCGTGGTCGAGCGCGACGCGCACGGCGAGCCCACGGGCGTGCTCCGCGAGGAAGCGGCGTGGCGGTTCAAGGACCGCCACCTCCGGATTCCCGACGACGAGTACCTCGACGCGATGCGCGCGGGCATGAAGCTCGCGCATACGCGCGGCGTGACCTGCGTCCACGACAAGGACGGCTGGCTCGGCGCGCCCGGCCTCTGGCAGCGCCTCGACGAGCACGGCGGCCTGACGTTGCGCGTCTGGCAGTCGGTCCCACACGAGACGCTGCCGTCGCTGCGTGCGCTGTCACTGCGCAGCGGCATCGGCTCGAACATGCTGCGCGTCGGCTACCTCAAGGTGTTCATGGACGGCACGCTCGGCTCGCAGACCGCCTGGATGCTCGACGGCAGCGGCATCCAGATCACGAGCGGCGAGGAACTCACGGAGATCGTCCGCGCCGCCGCAGAGGCCGGCTGGCCCGTCGGCGTCCACGCAATCGGCGACCGTGCAAATCGCGAGGCGCTCGACGCGTTCGAGCAGACGCGCGACGTGTGGCAGCCGCGGGGACTGCGCCAGCGGATCGAGCACGCGCAGTGTCTCGCGCCCGAAGACGTGCCGCGGTTTGCGCAGCTCGGCGTGGCCGCCTCCGTGCAGTTCAGCCACGCGCCGTCCGACCGCGACCTCGCCGAGCGCTTCTGGGGCGACAAGCTCGACGGCACGTATGCATTCCGCTCGTTGCTCGCCTCGGGCGCCGTGGTCGCCAACGGCTCCGACGCGCCGGTCGAGGAGCTGGATCCCTGGAGAGGCGTCGTCGCAGGCGTGCTCCGCACGCTCGACGACCGGTCCGCCTGGCGGCCCGAGCAGGCGCTGTCGCTCGAACAAGCGCTGCATGCGACGTGCGTCGCGCCGTCGTGGCTCTCGCACGACGAACGCGTGCGCGGCACGCTCCTCCCCGGCCGCCTCGCCGACCTCGTCGTGCTCGACCGCGACCCGTTCGGCTGTGAGACCACCGAGCTGCCTGAGGTGGAGGTCGTCGCCACGATGGTCGCGGGGCGCTGGGTGCACAACCCTCCTCCCTGGGATTAGAAACCGGCGGTAGCGTGAACGGCAGAGGGAAAGCAACCACGGGGGAGGAAGCGCATGTCTGAGCAAACCGACGTGATGGCCGCGCAGAGCGGCGTGATCGAGCTCGGCGGTGAGACGACCGTCAACCGCCTCGGCTTCGGCGCGATGCGCATCACCGGATCCGGCATCTGGGGCGAGCCCGCCGATCCGGACGAGGCGCTCAGGGTTCTACGCCGTGCGGTCGACCTGGGCGTCAACTTCATCGACACCGCGGCCGCTTATGGCCCCGAGGTGAGCGAGCGGCTGATCGCCGAGGCGCTCCATCCCTACCCGGACGACCTGATCGTCGCGACGAAGACAGGGCTGCAACGCAGCGGCCCGAACGCCTGGCATCCCGACGGAAGGCCGGAGACGATCAGGCGCGAGTGCGAGCTGAGCCTGAAGCTGCTCCGCGTGGACACGATCGATCTCTACCAGCTGCACCGGCCCGATCCGGGTGTGCCACTCGAGGACTCGCTCGGGACGATCGTCGAGCTCCGCGACGAGGGCAAGGTGCGCCTGATCGGCGTCTCGAACGTCAACGCCGCCGAGCTGCGGCGGGCACAGGCCGTCACCGAGATCGTCTCGGTGCAGAACCGCGCGAGCTTCGGAGACCGCTCGAGCGACGACGTGCTCGCGATCTGCGAGGCAGACGGCATTGCGTTTCTGCCGTGGGCCCCGCTCGACGGCGGCGACCTCACGCGAGCCCGGCATCTGGAGGCCATCGCGGCAGCACACGATGCAACAACGGGACAAGTGGCGATCGCCTGGCTCCTCGCGCGCTCCCCGATGATGCTGCCGATCCCGGGCACCTCGTCGGTTGCTCATCTCGAGGAGAACGTCGCCGCGGCTGCGCTGCAGCTGTCGGCCGAGGAGATCGCACAGCTCGCCTGATGCGCGCCGTCGTCCAGGACACGTTTGGCGGGCCGGAGGTCCTGCACATCGCCGAGGTCCCGCGGCCAGAGCCGGTCCCGACCGAGGTGCTCGTTCGCGTGCACGCGGCCGGCGTGAACCCGGTCGACTGGAAGACGCGCACCGGGAAAGGCGCGGCGGCAGCGCTCGGGCCGCTGCCGTTCACGATCGGCTGGGACGTCTCGGGCGTCGTCGAGCAGATCGGCTACGGCGTCACGCGCTTCGCCCCCGGAGACGAGGTGTTCGGCATGCCTCGCTTCCCGCGGCAGGCCGCCGCGTACGCCGACTACATCACTGCGCCGTCCCGTCAGCTCGCCCGCAAGCCGCCGAACCTCAGCCACATCGAGGCGGCGGCCATCCCACTGGCCTCGCTCACCGCGTGGCAGGCGATCGTCGAGACGGCGCGCCTCGAGCCGGGGCAGCGGATCCTGATCCACGGTGCGGCCGGCGGCGTCGGCCATCTCGCCGTCCAGATCGCAAAGTCGCGAGGCGCCACCGTGTTCGGCACGGCGAAGGCCGCGCAGCACGACTTCCTGCGCGGGCTCGGAGCCGACGAGCTGATCGATTACACCGCGGCCAACTTCGAGGACGAGGTCGCCGACCTCGACGTCGTGCTCGACCTGATCGGCGGCGAGACGAGCCTGCGCTCGGTCTCGACGCTCCGCCGCGGCGGATTGCTGATCGTCGTCCCGTCCGGCGCGGATCAATCGGTCCTCGCGGCGGCGGAGAAGCACGGCGTCCGGGCGACGAACATCATGGTCGAGCCCGACTGCGCGGCGCTCGAGCAGATCGCCGCGCTCGCCGAGTCCGGTCGTCTCCGCGTCGAGATCGACGCGGTGTTCCCCCTCGAGGACGCCGCGAAGGCGCACGAGCACGGCGAGACCCGCTCCAGCAGGGGCAAGATCGTGCTCTCCGTCGCGTTCTGACGCAGCGCACAGCAGGTAGTTGCAACCGCCACCTGGTATTTGATCAAATCGCCCCTCCGGTTCCGACCCACACGAAGGAGGCGAGATGGCAGCAGGCTCGACAACACCTGAGCAGGGTGGCTTCGACCACCTGAGAGAGCACTCGATCGGGCTCCCGCAAGTTCTGTTCCAGTCGATCACCCATATGGCGCCTGCAGCGGCCATCGCGTACTCGATCTACATCTCGGTGCCGGACGCAAGGCAGGCGCTGCCGCTGTCGGTCGGCCTCGCGCTGATCGCCTGCCTCTGCGCCGCGACCGCGATCGGGCAACTCGCGAAGCACCTCCCGAGTGCCGGCGGGCTGTACACGTACGCCGCGCGCTCACTCGGGCCGTGGGCCGGCTTCATCACCGCCTGGCTGTTCGTCGGCTTCCAGCCGCTCGTCGCGCCGTTCCTCTATCTCGAGTTCGGCTGGGCGATGCACGACGTCTTCGACACGAGCGTCGGCTGGCACTGGAGCGGCCAGTGGGTCGTGTGGGTCTTGCTGATGGCGGTGATCGTCTTCCTGCTCACCTACCGTGACGTCCGCCTCTCGACGACGGCCGGGGTGATCCTCGGCGCGTTCGAGATCGGGATCTTCACCGCACTCGCTATCTGGATTCTCTTCTCGAAGAGCGGCGACCTGAACCTGCAGCCGTTCAACCCGTCGCACGCGGTCGGTCACTGGAGCGGGGTGTTCAAGGGGATGGTGTTCGCGATCCTCGCCTTCATCGGCTTCGAAGCGTCCGCGCCGCTCGGCGAGGAAGCCAAGCATCCGAGGCGCACCGTGCCTCGCGCGGTCGTCGGCTCGGCGCTCGCGATCGGCATCTTCTATGTGCTCTGCTCGTACGCCTGGGTGTTCGGCGCCGGCTTCAACAACTTCGTCGCTCAGGCGACGGGTGCGGATCCGTGGCGGAACCTCGGCAAGGTCTTCTGGGGCACGGGCTGGATCGTCGTCTTCCTCGCGATCTGCAACTCGATCGCGGCGAACTCCAACGCGGCGATGAACGCTGCCACGCGTGTCTTCTACGCGCTCGCGCGCAACGGCCTCGCACCCAAGCCGCTCGCGCACACGCACTCGCGGTTCAAGACGCCGAACATCGCGATCATCTGGCTCTCGGGGTTCGCGATCGTGCTCTCGCTGCTCGTCGGCTGGAAATGGAACCCCGGTGTGGGTTTCGGCATCATCGCAACACTTGCGGTGCCGCTCGTCGTGCTCGTCTACATGCTCGTCTCGGTCGGCAGCATCGTGTACTACCTCCGTGAGAAGCGCAGCGACTTCAACCCGCTCCTGCACCTGGTCCTGCCGATCGGCGGGATCGTGCTGTTCTTCTTCCCGCTCTACTACCAGTTCTACAAGGTGCCGCCGACGTACCCGTACAAGTACGCGAACTGGGTCGCAATCGCGTATACGGTGATCGGCATCGTGCTCACCGTCCTCGTCGTGCGCTTCGCACCGCAGCGCCTCACCGACGTCGATCACGTGTACGTCGACGACGAGACGTTCGGAGAGCCGACCGCCTGATGACAACGCACCGCATCACCCGGGACGAGGTCATCTGGGCGTTCGGCCCCGACCTCGTCCCGGTGCTCGAGGTCGAGCCCGGCGACGTCGTCACGTTCGAGACGAACGACTGCTTCTCGGGACAGATCCGGAGCGAGACAGACCTCGTCACGTCGATCGACTTCGCGCGCGTCAACAGCGCAACCGGCCCCGTCGCCGTGAAGGGCGCGGAGCCGGGCGACTCGCTCGTCGCGGAGATACTCGACGTCCGTCCGATCGAGTGGGGTGTCGCAACGCTCATCCCCGGCTTCGGCCAGCTGATCGACCAGGTGAAGGCGCCTGTGACACGGCTGTTCGAAGTGAAGGACGGGATGATCCGGCAGAACGAGCGCATCTCGTTCCCCGCGCGGCCGATGGTCGGCGTCGTCGGGGTCGCGACCGGCGGCGAGACCCTGTCGAATGGGTTGGCAGGCAAGCACGGAGGCAACCTCGACGACCACCTGCACGGCAAGGGCGCGACAATCTTCTTCCCGGTGCGTCAGCCGGGCGGCATGTTCGCAGTCGGCGACATGCACGCGTCGATGGGCGACGGCGAGATCTGCTTCACCGGCGTCGAGATCGCGGGCGAGGTCGACATCCGCTTCGACGTGCTGAAAGGCAAGCAGGCCACGTGGCCGGTGACGGAGCTCGCCGACCGCTGGCTCCCCCACGCCACCGCCTACGAGTTCGACGACGCGCTGCGACTCGTCGCGGAGGAGGCGGCACGCATGCTCGTCGACGAGCACGGCTTCTCGATGGAGGACGCGTTCATCTTCCTCTCGGTCGCCTGCGACGCGGGCGTCGCTCAGGCGTGCAAGCCTGCGGAGGGGTTCGGGACGATCGCCCGCTTCTCGATTCCGAAGATCGACGCCTGCCCGGCGCCGTTCGCGGCGGGTTAGAAGGGGCCGCGCGGCTCGTAGCTGCCGCGACGCGCGCCGACGGAGACGAACGTCATCCCGTTGGGCCCGGCGACCGCCTGCCTCGTCGTCTCCGGGTCGAAGCGGATCACGCCTTCCGTGCCGCACGGCGACGTCCTCGCCCTCGACGCGCCAGTGACCGTCGCCGGCGACGACGATCGAGATCTCCTCAAGGCTCGAGCTCCTCGACATTGACGATGCTGTAGCTCATGCCGCCACCTTCGCCTCGGTGTTCGTCGCCTCCTGAAGCGTTATACATCGAGCTTCCACGCCTGAGAAAGCCTCCGTGGGGCCCGTCCGGGGGATCCGCGAATCGCCACGTCTGGTGGCGGCACGTACAATCGGAACATGAACCGCACGATGCATGCCGTCCACGAGTCGACCGCCTGCGGTGTGGCGGCCTCGGCGGAGATCATCGGAGCCAAGTGGACGGCCCTCCTCGTCCACGATCTCTCGGAGGGGCCGCGCCGGTTCTCGCAGCTCGAGCGCTCCTGCTGCGGCATCAGCCCGCGCACCCTCGCCGAGCGGCTGCGGGCCCTCGAGGGCGAGGGCATCGTCGAGCGGCACAGCTATCCGGAGTCGCCGCCGCGCGTCGAGTACGAGCTGACGGAGAAGGGCGAAGCGCTCCTGCCGATCATCGACGCCATGCGCGAGTTCGGCCACACGCACCTGAACTGCGAGCACGACCACTCGCACCACTAGGGCGCCGCTAGCTCTTCGGCAACTCGGCGAGCTTCGTGAAGAGCGCGGCGGCCGTGTCGATGCCCTGCTCGAAGTAGCGCACGAGGAAGCGCTCGTTCGGCGAGTGCACGTTCGACTCGGGCAAGCCGAAGCCCGTCAGGATCGTCGCGGTCCCTTTGTCGGCGAGCGCGCGCATGATCGGCAGCGTCCCGCCGGACCGCACGAGGAGCGGCCGCACGCCGAGCACCTGCTCGAACGCATCGAGGCCGAGCTGGATCACCGGTGCGTCGGGCCGGAAGAGCGACGGCGGCGAGCCGGCCCAATGCACGTCGATCTCCGCGCCTTCGGGCGCGGCGGCGCGCATCAGCTTCTCCGCCGCGGCGCCGATCGTGTCGACGTCCTGGCCGGGTGCGAGCCGGATCGTGCACTCGCCTGACGCGTGCACCGAGAGCGTTGTGTTCCGCAGACCCGGCTTGCCGCCGATGATCCCGTTCACGTCCGCGGACGGCTCGGCCCAGGTGCGCGTGTAGAACTCGGCCTCCGCGTTCGCGTCGAGCGGGCGGGCGCCCTGGCCGCGGATCTCGTCGGTCCCGGGAGGCAGCGACGCCCACGCGGCGAGCTCCTCGGCCGCCGGCGCGACGATGCCCTGCCGCAGCGGCTCGGGCAGGCGGCCGTCCGGCCCCGCGAGCACCGCCTGGAAGAGACGCATCAGCACGTGAATCGCGTTGAGCGCAGCGCCGCCGTACATCCCCGAGTGCAGGTCGCGCTCGCCGGTCCGCACGGTGACGTCGAATGCGATGAGCCCGCGCGTCGCAAGATCGAACGCGGGCACGTCGACGCGAAGCATGCCGCCGTCGAAGATGATCGCCGCGTCTGCGCCGAGCTCGTCGGCCGCGATCCAGTCGACGATCGTCATGCCGCCGATCTCCTCCTCGCCGTCGAGCACGAAGCGCAGGTTGACCGGAAGGGCGTTCTGCTCGACGAGACGCTGCGCCGCCTTGAGCAGGATGAACACCTGACCCTTGTCGTCGGTGACCCCCCGCGCGTACGCCCACTCGTCCTTGATCGTCAGCTCGTACGGCTCCGACTCCCAGAGCTCGAGCGGCGCCGGCGGCTGCACGTCGAAGTGGCCGTAGACGAGCACCGTCGGCGCGCTGTCCGGATCCTTCGACGCGCGGAAGTCACCGAGGGCGAGCTCCTTCTCGCCGAACGGCGTCAGCTCGGCCGTGCCACCCGCGCGCCGGATGAAGGCGCAGACCCATTCGCCGGCCCGCTTGACGTCCTCGCGGTGCGCCGGATCCGCGCTCACGCTCGGGATCGCGAGGAACTCCTGCAGCTCGGTGCGCCAGGTCTCGTCCATGGCGGCGAACCTTAGTCAGGCGTGCCTGCTCGCCGCCGGAAGTGCCGCCCGCAGCGGCGGATGCGCATGTCCAGGTGTCTCAGAGCCGAGATTCGGGACCTGGTTCGAACCAGGTCCCGATTTCGGGCTCCGCTAGCGCCGTAGGAGGCCCGCGGCGTCTCGCAGCCGTCAGAAACGGCTTGCCGACGGGGATCGCAAGATCCTGGCGCCGCGCCGCTCCAACATCGGGACCTGGTTCGAACCAGGTCCCGATTTCAGAGCCGTTGCGGTGCAACGGCCGCAACGGCCCCTAGATGTGTCCGTCGCCGCCGACGCTACGCGCCGCCCGCCTTGGCCCGCCGGCGAAATACGCCTACGCGACGTCGCGCAGGCTGTGCGAATCGGCCAGCGCCCGCAGCTTCTTCAGGCTCTGGTTCTCGATCTGGCGGATGCGCTCGCGCGTGACGTTGAATGTGCGCCCCACCTCGTCGAGTGTCCGGGGATGCTCGCCGTCGAGGCCGTAGCGCAGCTCGAGGACACGACGCTCGCGGTGCGAGAGCGTGCCGAGGATCTTGACGAGCGTCTCCTTGCGCATCGAGACATCGGCCGCTTCGTCGGGCAGCGGCACGTTCTCGTCGGTGAGGAAATGTCCGAACTCCGACTCCTCCTCATCGCCGACCGGCTTCTCGAGCGACACCGGCGTCTGCGCGCTGCGCATGATCTGCTCGACCTCGTCTACCGGCAGGTCGAGGTCCTGCGCGACCTCCCAGGCGAGCGGCTCACGGCAGAGCTCGGCGCGGAGCTTGCGCTCGCTGCGCACGATCTTGTTCAGCTTCTCGACAACGTGCACCGGCATCCGGATGGTGCGCGCCTTGTCGGCGAGCGCACGCGCAACCGCCTGGCGGATCCACCACGTCGCGTACGTCGAGAACTTGAACCCCTTGCGATGGTCGAACTTCTCGGCGGCGCGCACGAGGCCGATCGTCCCCTCCTGAATCAGGTCGAGGAACGGCAGCCCCTGGTTGCGGTACCGCTTGGCGATCGAGACGACGAGGCGCAGGTTCGCCTCGACCATCTCCTGCTTGGCGGCGTGGTCGCCGCGCTCGATGCGCTTCGCGAGCTCGACCTCCTGGGCAGCCGTGAGTAGATCGACCTTGCCGATGTCTTTGAGAAAAAGCTGGAGTGAGTCGGTCGAGATCTCGCGCGGCTCCGCGACGATCTCCTTCTCCGGCTCGTCGACGCTGATCCCGACAACCTCGATCTGCAGCTCCTCGAGCGCGCGGTAGAACTCGTCGATCTGCGCTGCGTCGAGATCGAGCTCGTCGAGACCGAGTGCGATCTCGTCGGTGCTCAATGAGCCGCCGGCCGCCTGCGCTGCGTCGATCAGGTTCCGCGCCTCGTCCGTCTCGAGGATGTCGGTCACCTCGCGTGGGACCCGACCCTCAACCCCTGCTGCACTCAACTGGTTCCCCCTACCCTGAGTCCTGCGTGGTCCAACGTTAGTGCTTTTTTTGGATGCCGCACTGTGCCATGCGAATCGGACGTGACGCCATGGGCCGTTCGGCTCATCATTTTCCCTTCTTGGTCCCAGTGGGGGCAAGGGCGCCGAGCAGCCGTTTCGCCTGAATCGCGTACGGCGAGCCCGGGTCGAGCGAGACCGCCAGCCCGAGTTGCGTGCGCGCCTTCGGCAGCTGATGCGTCCAGAGCAGGAGCACGCCGAGGTGGAACCGCACGACGCCGGCCCGCGGAAATCTCCCCGTGAGCGGGCCGAGCTGCGAGAACGCGAGCACTGGACGCGCCTTCGAGAAGGTGCCGACAGCCGCCACGGTGAGCACCATCGGATCGTTCGGGGCGAGCGCCGCTGCGGCGCGGAACTCCCGCTCGGCCGACAGAGGGCGGCGCAGGTTCCAGAGCGCGATGCCGTAGAGCACCTTCGCGTTCGCGTCGGGGCGTGCAGCAGCACGTTCGAGGGCGCGTAACTCCTGCTCGGCCGGGAGCGAGGCAACGCCGGACGGCACCTGGAGCGTCGTGACGATGTACGGCAACCCGGGGGCGTCGCTCGGATGGAGGACGTCGGCCGCGGCGACGGCGGACGAGGAGTCGGGCTCCACCGTCACCGCCTGCTCCCAGGCCTTCACCGCGTCGCCCACCCTGCCCGACCAGTAGAACGCCCAGCCGAGGTGCAACTCGGCGAGCGCGCTGTGGGAGTGCGAGGCGACGAGCAGCTTCATCGTGTCGAGCCCGCCTTTGGGCCAGGCGGCGAACGCCGCGCCGATCTGCGCGGGCAGCGAGTCGTAGCGCGCGAAGATCCGGCCGGCCTCCTGCCGCCGGCCGTTCCGGTAGAGCGTGACGGCGCGGCCGATCGCTCGTGTCTCCGCGTCGTCGCGGAGGCCGAGATCGAGGTAGAGCGGCGGTGCGCCCCGCATGGGCTTCGTGACCGCCGGGAGCGTGACCTTGCTCGGGCCGGAGCTCCGAGACTGGAGGAGCGTCACACCCACGATCGCCATGACGGCGAGCGCCGCGGCGACCCCGGCGATCGTGTTGACCCTCATCCGCTGGCTCATCTGGCGGCGAGGGTACCGGTGCGGGATCCGCTCGAGCGCAGGCCTATCCGGTACCGCTATATTCTGGAAAGTCATGCCGAGCTACCGCGACCTGCTCGCCCAGGTCAAGACCGAGATCGACGAGGTGGACGCCGCGCGCGCCCGCGAGCTTCTCGACGCGCCCGAGCCGCCGCTCTTCGTCGACGTCCGCGAGCCGGACGAGTGGGACGAGGGCCACGTTCCCGGCGCGGTCCATCTCGCCCGCGGCTTTCTCGAGTCCCGGATCGAGACCGCTGCGCCCGACCACGCAGAGCCGATCGTCGTCTACTGCGCCGGCGGAGCGCGCTCCGCGTTCGCCGCGAAGTCGCTGCAGGAGCTCGGCTACGAGAACGTCGTCTCCCTCGCCGGCGGCTACACCGACTGGAAGCGCAACGGCTATCCGACGCAGCTGCCCCGCACGCTCGATGCGGAGAAGCGCTCGCGGTACAGCCGCCACATCCTCATCCCGGAGGTGGGCGTCGAAGGGCAGTTGAAGCTGCTCGAGTCGCGAATCCTGCTGATCGGCGCCGGGGGCCTCGGCTCCCCCGCCTCGCTGTATCTCGCCGCGGCCGGGGTGGGCACGCTCGGCATCGTCGACGACGACCGCGTCGACGCCTCGAACCTCCAGCGCCAGATCGCGCACTCGACTCAGACGCTCGGCGACTGGAAGGCCGACTCCGCCAAGGCGACGATCGAGGCGCTGAACCCGGACGTGAACGTGCTCACGTACAAGGAGCGCCTCACCTCCGAGAACGTCGACCGGATCCTCGCCGACGGCTGGGACGTGATCGTGGACGGCGCCGACAACTTCCCGACGCGCTACCTCGTGAACGACGCCGCGGTGTTCCACGACATCCCGCTCGTCCACGGCTCGATCTACCGCTTCGAAGGACAGGCCACCGTGTTCAAGCCGCATGAGGGCCCCTGCTACCGCTGCCTCTTCCCGCAGCCGCCGCCGCCGGAGCTCGCTCCGAGCTGCGCCGAGGGCGGCGTGCTCGGCGTGCTGCCCGGCATCATCGGCTCGCTGCAGGCGAACGAGGCGCTGAAGCTCGCGCTCGGCATCGGCGAGTCGCTCTCAGGCCGGCTGCTGCTCTTCGACGCGCTCTCGACCGAGTTCAGCGAGGTCACGCTCCGGCGCGACCCGAACTGCCCGGTGTGTGGTGAGCACCCGACGATCACCGAGTACATCGACTACGTCGAGTTCTGCTCCGGACGACCCACACACGCATGACGACAGTCAGGATTCCACCCACCCTCCGCGCGGAGACGGGCGGCGAACGTCAGGTGACGGCGAGCGGCGCGACGGTGCGTGAGCTGCTCGACGACCTGATGACGCGCTTCCCCGGCCTGCGCACGCAGCTCGTGGAGAACGGCGACATCGCACCGTTCGTCAACGTCTACGTCGAGGGCGAGGACGTTCGCACGCTCGAGGGCATGGAGACGCCGGTGCAGGACAGCGCCACCGTGATCCTGCTGCCCGCCATGGCCGGCGGCTCCTCCCGGCCGATGACGCGCACCCCGGTCAAAGCCGAGTCGATGCTCGATCTCGTCGGCTACACGCCGCTCGTCGAGCTGCAGCGGCTCTCGCCGAAGCCGTCCGTCCGGATCTACGCGAAACTCGAGGGCGAGAACCCGACGGGATCGATCAAGGACCGCGTCGCCAAGGCGATGATCGAGGCGGCCGAGGCGGCCGGCGAGCTCGAGCCGGGCCGCGAACTGCTCGAGCCGACGAGCGGCAACACGGGAATCTCATTGGCGCTGATCGCGAAGCTCAAGGGCTACAAACTCACGTGCGTCATGCCCGACAACGCGACGGAGGAGCGGCGGCGACTGCTGCGGCTCTACGGCGCGACGATCATCGACTCCCCCGGCGACCAGGGCTCGAACGGCGCCGTGCGCCTGGCGCTCGAGCTGGCCGAACGGGATCCGCGCTACTTCATGCCGTTCCAGTACGCCAACCCGGCGAATCCGCGCGCCCACTACGAGGGCACCGGCGCCGAGATCGCCGAGGCGCTCGATCGCGTCGACGTGCTCGTTGCGGGCCTCGGCACCGGCGGCACGCTGATGGGCACGGGTGAGCGGCTGCGCGAAAGCTTCCCCGACATCGTGGTCGCAGCGGCGGAGCCGCTCCCCGGCGACCCTGTGATGGGCCTGCGCTCGCTCGACGACGGCTACGTGCCGCCGATCCTCGATGTGTCGAAGCTCGACCGGAAGGTGCTCGTCTCGAACAACGAGGCGATCGCGGCCGTGCGCGCGCTGCTCGACCTCGAGGGCATCTTCGCCGGCGTCTCCGCCGGAGCGGTCCTGCACGTGGCGCGCAAGCTCGCCGAAGAGCTCGATGAAGGCGTCGTCGTCTGCGTGCTCGCCGACGGCGGCTGGAAGTACCTTTCCGCCGACTTCTGGGACGCGCACGACGTCACGGAGTCGATGGAACGCACGTTGTGGTGGTAGTGCCGCAGGAGGTGCGCGCTGCGCTCGTCGCGCATGCGCGGGACGAGGACCCGAACGAAGCCTGCGGTCTCATCGTGCTCAAGGACGGCGTCGCCGAACGCTACGAGCGAGGCCGTAACGGCGCCGCGTCGCCGTACCGCTTCGAGCTGGAGGTCGCGCCCGAGCTGTGGTTCCTCGAGGACGACGGCTTCGAGCTCGCGGTGTTCCACTCCCACCTCTCCTCCCCGCCGCGCCCGTCGCGCACCGACGTCGAGAACATCGGCCTCTGGGAGGGCAAGCCCTACCTGATCTACTCGTTACGCGAGGACGATCTCGCCGCCTGGACGATCCAGAGCGGCGAGATCGCCGAGCTCGCTATTTCGTGACCTTGAACGTTCCCTTCATGCCGCGCGAGGCATGGGGGTCGCACTGGTACGTGTACGTGCCGGGCTTCAAGGTGATCTTCCACGTCTGCGTTCCGACGAAGGGCACCGTCGTGGACTTGTTCAGACCGGGGCCCTTCAGATGGAAGTCGTGGATGCTGGCTTTGTCCTGCACCTTGATGGTGTAGGCACCGGCCTTGAGCGTCTTCACAGCCTTGCCCGCCTGCTTCAACTCGATGGTGAAGCCGGGACCGACCTCACCGGTGAGGCCGGCGCTCTTCTGTGTGCCCGCGTTACCCACCGCAACCGTGGTCAACGAGACGGCGAGGATGGCGAGCGGGAGCAGAAGGCGTCGTGACATGAGATTCCTTTCGGGCGAATTGTGCGGTCGCCCCGTACTACGCGACGCCTTCTGCTCCGGATTTCGTTACGTGACCTTGAACGAACCCTTCATGAAGCTCGCATGCGGGTCGCAGACGTACTTGTAGGTGCCCTTCTTGAGCGTCACCTTCCACGTCGTCGTGCCCTTGCCGGAGACCGACGTCACCTTGTTGACACCCGGACCCGTGAGGTGGAAGTCGTGATCCGACGCCTTGTCCTGCACCGTGATCGTGTACGTGCCGGCCTTCAGCGTCGTGACCTTCTTCCCGCCCTGCGTCAACGAGATGTTGAGCGGATCGGAAACCGAGGCGACGAGCGTCCCCCCGGAGGCGCCGGCGCCGGCGCTCGACGCGAGAACTCCGGTAGTGAGCGCGGCCACCCCTGCGGCCGCAAGCATGCGTGTGTGATTCATCGAGCTCCTTTTAACCTTCGAGAAGTGTTCAGACCCCTATCAGGTTCAGTTTAGCCTCGGCCCTACGGGGCTGGGAGCACGTTACGAACGTTTTACAGCGCCTTCGGAGGGCTCGGCGAAACAGTGACCGTGCCGTTCCACCGAACCCTCCTAGTCGAGCTCGTCGTCTCCGAACGGATCGTCCTCCGGCCGCCGCGCGACGGGATGCTCGTTGAACGTGACGCCGATCTTCTCGATGCGGTTGCCCTCGACCTCGAGCACGTCGAAGCGCACGCCGTTCCACGAGACGTCGTCCCCCGCCGCGGCGGCCCGCCCGAGTTGCCCGAAGACGTAGCCGCCCACGGTGTGGAAGTCGTCGTCGGGCAGCACCGTGCCGAAGCGCTCGTTGAACTCGTCGATCGGGAACATGCCGCTGATGTGGTAGGTGTCCTCGTCGATCTGCTCGATCTGCACCTCCGCGACGTCGAACTCGTCCTCGATCTCGCCGACGATCTCCTCGATCAGGTCCTCGAGCGTGAGGATGCCCGCCATCGCGCCGTACTCGTCGATGACAACCGCGAAGTGCGTACTCGTGCGGCGGAACTCGTGCAGGAGCGAGGCGAGATCCTTCGTCTCGGGCACGATGTGCGCCGGCCGGAGCAGCCCTTCCAGCTGCACCTCCTCGAGACCCTTCTCGTACAGCGAGGAGAAGAGGTCGCGCACGTGCAGGATGCCCACGACGTCGTCCAGCGTCTCGCGGTACACGGGGTAGCGCGTATACGGCGAGTCGATCACCGCGGCGAGCGCCTCTCTCGGCGGCATCGAGACGGCGATTGCGACGACCTCGGGGCGCGGCACCATCACGTCGGCAGCGTCCTTGTCGGCGAAGTCGAAGACCTTCTCGATCATCCCTCGCTCGTCCTGCTCGATCTCACCCTGCTCGGTTGAGCGCGTGAGCAACATGCGCAGCTCGGCCTCCGACATCGCGTCGACCTCGGCGCCCGGCGGCTCGAGCCCGAACGTCTGCAGCACGAACTCGGTCGAACGCCGGAGCACCCAGACGAGCGGCGAGAACGTCGTGAAGAACGCGCGCACCGGCGCGGCGAGCGTGAGCGCCGTGCCCTCGGAGTGCCCGAGCGCGATGCCCTTCGGCACGAGCTCGCCGAGCACGACGTGGACGAACGTGAGCAGGAGGTAGGCGAGCGCGATCGCGAGAAAGGTCGCCATCCAAGCGCCAAACGTCCGCGACAGAGCATGCTCGCCGAGGGCGCCGATGCCGAGTGAGGTGAGCGTGACGCCGAGCTGCATCGCCGCGATGAAGCGCGGCGGGTCACTCGTGATCCGCAGCACGTCGCGCGCGCGCCGGTCGCCCTGATGGTGAAGCTCGATGATCCGCGTGCGCCGGGCCGTGACGAGGCCGTATTCGGCCGCGACAAAGAACGCGTTGAGCAGGATCAGGACCGCAACGCCGACGAGCTCGTAGAGGAGTCTCACGCCCCCACTCCGGGGGCGCTGGTACTTGAGGCTTGGTGTGGGCTAGGCGCACGCACGGATGGTGTGCCATACGCGGCGCGCTTCGGCCCGATCCGGCTTGGACGTAGAACCACTATGCCCTGCGCCAGATCCGGCCAAATCGCTTGGTCTGGCCCATCCCCGCACGCACGCCCAACCCACACCAAGCCTCTAGGTATCTCGTCCACCAGGCTGCGGCGAAGTATAGGTAACCGTGCGGTCGTCCTCGGTGCGCGCAGCCCGCCCGAGAACGACCAGCCGCTCGAGATGGGAGAGCGTCTCCGCGACGGCGAAGCGCCGCTGGATCGGCGGCAGCTCCCGGCCGAAGAGCGCATGCGAGATCTCGTAGCCGCTTCGTGGACCGGTGTCGAGCGCCGCCTCGGTGCGGTCGAGCCGCTCGTCGTGATGGCCGACGATCACGAGCGCCCGCTCGGCCGGCTCGTCGACGGTCGCACCGTGCCCGCCGTACGAGACGCGCGGGCCGAGGTCGGCGATGCGGCGGAGCGAGTCGAGATAGTCGCCGAGGGGATCGGGCCTGCTCTCCGGGTAGAGCCCGACAGCGGGCGTGATCGGCGTGAGGATCGAGTCGCCCGCGATCAGCACGCCGTCGCGGTAGAGGCAGAGGTGCCCGTCCGCGTGCCCCGGCGTCACGAGCACGCGCCACCCGTCGATCTCGTCCCCCGGGTCGACGAGCGTCGGATTCCAGACGAACTGCACGAAGTCGGCGAAGACGTGACCGGAGTCGATCATCTCCTGCACGAGCTCGGCGGGAACGCCGTGACGCTCGAACCAGACGGCGATGCGCTCCGGCCAATCGCCGGAGCCCCAGACCCGCTCACACTGGGCGTAGTCGAGGCGCCCCTGGAATACGGGCGCGCCCGTCGCCTGCGACGCGGCCTCGGCGCCGCCGACGTGGTCGGGGTGCATGTGGGTGATGAAGATCCGGACGACCGGCCCGTCGACCTGGGCGAGGATGTCCTCCCAGGGCGTCTCCATCAACCCGAGACCCGTGTCGACGAGCGTCCAGCCGTCGTCGCTGCGGAGGAAGTAGCAGTGGACGTGCTTCGGCCCCGTCGGCAGCGGCAGGGTCAGCCGCAGGATCCCCGGCTCGACCTCAGTGGGCGTTGCGAACGTATGTTCGATATACTGCTTCACTATTGCCGCCCACCGGGGGATGAACGTCGAGTATCGCGAAGAGCCGTGCCGCTCCGCGCTGAACCGGGTGCAGGGCATGGGCTTCGGCTGGTCGCTGAACCCGTACATGGGCTGCGTCCACCGCTGCACGTTCTGTTACGTGCGTGCGTTCGAGCGGCGCGCCGACCGCCCCTCGGACGACCGCTACGGGTCGAGCATCCGGGTCAAGACGAACATCGCCGAGGTGCTGCGCCGGGAGCTCGCCCGGCCGTCGTGGCAGCGCGAGGGAGTCGTGATCGGCGCCGCGACCGATCCGTACCAGCCGGCGGAGGGCCGCTACCGGCTGACGCGGGCCTGCATCGAGGTGCTCGGAGCAGCGGCCACGCCGATCCAGTTGATCACGCGCGGGCCGATGATCGTGCGCGACATCGACGTGCTCGCAGCCGCAGCGAAGCGGGCGAAGGTGGGAATCATGTTCTCGATCCCGACGATCGACCCCGAGATCTGGCGGCGCACCGAGCCGGGGACCGCCCCGCCCCAGCAGCGCCTGCGCGCGCTCACGCAGCTCGTCGAGGCGGGGATCAAGGTCGGTGTCGGCATGGCCCCGATCCTGCCGGGGATCAGCGACAAGCCGGAGCTGCTCGCCGCCGTCGTCCGTGCGGCGCGCGAGGCCGGCGCGACCGGCATCTGGGCGAACCTCCTCCACCTGCGCCCGGGCACGAAGGAGCATTTCCTCGCGGCGCTCGAGCGCGACTGGCCCGACCTCCTGCCCGAGTACGAGCAGCGCTACGCGCGCGGCGCGTACCTCCCGGCGGCGCAAACGAGCCCGGTGCGCGACCGCGTCCGCGAGCTTGCACGCACCCACGGAATCCGCGACAGGCGGCGGATCAAGCTCGAGCCGCCGGAGGATCCGGAGCAACTCCAGCTCGGCGTATGAGCACCGCCGCTAGTTGTTCTCGGCGCTGGGCCATAGAATCGGCTGACCGTGAGCACAAATGAGATCACCTGCCTGATCGTCGACGACCACGAGGTCGTGCGGGAGGGCCTGCGCCTCTCGCTTTCGCGGGCGCCGCACATCCGCGTCATCGGCGAGGCGGCCGACGGCGAGAGTGCAATTGCACTCGCCGAGCGGCGCCGCCCGAACGTCGTGATCATGGATGTCCGGATGCCGGGGATGGACGGCCTGGAGGCGACGAAGATCCTCACCGAGCGGGTGCCGGAGACCGCGGTGCTGATCTTCACGGCCTACAGCGAGCGCAGCCTCCTGAGCCGCGGGCTCGAGTCGGGCGCAAAGGGCTACATCCTCAAGGAGGCGCCGCACCAGACGCTTCTCCGCGCGATCGAGAAGGTCGCGGGCGGCGAGGGATATGTCGACCCGGCGCTCATGCCGGCGTTCCTCACGGGCAAGGACAAGGACGACATGCTCACCGGCCGCGAGCGGGAGATCCTGCAGTTGCTCGCGGACGGGATGTCGAACGCCGACGTCGCGGCGAAGCTCTTCATCAGCCAGGAGACGGTGAAGAGCCACGTCCGCCACATCCTCGCGAAGCTCGAAGCCGACACGCGGACGCACGCGGTCGCCATCGCGCTCCGCGAGGCGATCATCGATTGAGGACCCAGAGGTCTAAATGAGCGACGAGCCTTCGCCGCGCGCCCTGACCGAGCAAGTCCTCGCTGCCGAGCAAGACGAGCGGCGGCGCATCGCGCTGTTCCTCCACGACGGGCCGGTGCAGTCTCTCGCGGGCGTCGCGTTGATGCTCGACGCGGCGCTCGACTTCATGCGGCGCGGCGAGACCGACCAGGCGGGCGAGGTGCTCGAGAAGGCGATGTTCCGGACGCGGCTGACGATCGGCGAGTTGCGTGATCTCTCCTTCAACCTCGAGCCCGTCGTGCTGCGCGACCACGGCCTCGCGACGGCGGTGAACGCGCTGGCGCAGGACCGCGGCATCGAGCACGGCATCGTGTTCGAGATCGACGTCGCCGCCGCAGAGTCGCTCGGCGAGCGCTCGCAAGCCGCGATCTACCAGATCGTGCGTGAGGCGTTCGAGGGGGCGATCCGCCGCGGGCCGCCGAAGACGTTCTCCGTCCTGATCGTCTCGACGGGCGACGGCGGGCTCGAGGTGACCATCTCCGACGACGCGCCGGGCGAGCGGCGCAAGCGGTCGATCGAGGTACTCGAGGAGCGGGCGCGCACCCTGCACGCGGCGCTGTCGGTCGACCAGGCCGACGACGGGACGACGATGCGCCTCGTCATTCCCACCTACGCCGGCTCCGAGTAAGCTGCCCGCCGACATGACCGACGGCCACCTGCTCTTCGTCTGGAAGACGTCCGGCTACGAGCTCCGCGAGCGGGACGGCGACGTGCCCGCGCTTGGGGCCGACGTCGAGACGGAAGGCAAGACGCTGCGCGTGACCAAGGTCGGGCCGTCGCCGCTGCCGCACGACAAGCGGCTCTGCGCGTACCTCGGCCGCTAGCCCGCGAGGTCTTCCGCAGCGACGAGCCCGAGCACGAGCGCCTGTGCGAGGCCGCTCGCATACCCGCCCGTGGCGACGCCACCGGCGTCCACCCCGGCCGCATACAGGCCGTCGAGCGGCGCACCGGCCTGGTCGAGGACGCGTGCGCGTGTGTCGACACGGAGCCCGCCGATCGTGTGCGTCACGGCAGCGGCCACGTGCACGGCGACGCGCGAGCCGGGCGGCGTGTCGAAGGACAGCTTCGCAGGGTCGACGACCGTGCCGCCGGCGACGCGCGCGGCGTCCACGCGTTCCTGCGCCTGTGCCAGGCCGCCGTCGTCGAGCACGTACCAGGCACGGCCGTGCGGCTGCCTGCCGATCGTCTGCGCGAGGTCGTTCTCCGACCACGAGACCGAAGCCGGCGTGATCTCGGTGCCGTCCTCGGCGAAGACCCGCGCCCAGCGGCCGTAGAGCTGCGAGAGCGGCACGAAGTCCGCTTCGGAGATGCGGGCCGGCGGCGCGAGCATCGCCCGGCCGTAGAACTCGGCCAGGCCGTCCGTGACCGCGGCGCCTCGGGCGAGCCCGAGCTCGAGACCGGCACCGTCGCTCCACGGGTTCGCGCGGAGCAACAAGCCTCGGTCCTGCGCGACTCGCTTCGCAAAGCCGCCTGTGGCGAGCACGAGCGGCCGGCCCGCATCGGGGTCAAGCGATGTCTCGAGCTCGACATCACGGGCGAGGAGCTCCGTCAGTGCGCGCGGGTCGAACCGCTTGCCCGTGGTGCGCGGGTTCTCCGTGTCCTCCCACACGGGCTCGGCGCCGAGCGAGACGAGCCACGCGAGCCCGTCGTCGAGCCGTTCCCAGACGAGCCGCTGGAGCTGCTCGTCGCCCGCGGGACACTCCGCGCGGAAGTCGTCCCACTCGACGTGGCGCCAGACGACGCAGCTGGAGAGGAGCATCGACCCTCCCGGCCGCGTTCCCTTCTCGACGACGCGGGGTCGCAGGCCGAGCTCGCGCGCGCGTGCGGCGCACACGAGCCCGGCCATGCCGGCGCCCGCAATGACCACTTAGGTGAGCGAGAACGTCGGCTTGTGCTCGACGTACTCGACGCGCACCCGCTCGGGCCCCCAGAGGAAGACCGCGAGGGTGTTGGGTGCGTCGACGACGTCGTCGATCTCGACGCCGAGGTCATTCGCGGCTGCGATGTGCTCGTCCGCCGAGTCGACGAGGACGGCCAGATGGTTCAGCAGCGGCTTCTCCGGCGCGCCCGGCTGCCCCGGGTGGAACTCGACCCACGCTCCGCCGACCTCGACGCGCGGAGCGCCGGACGGCCCGGGCGGAGCAGACGCGAAGCCGAGCGATCCGTACGCTGCCGCCGTCTCCTCCGGATTCGCGGAGAGGAGGGCGACGTGGTCGAGGTCGTACTCGACGTCGGTCGCGGCCTCGACGAGCCCGAGCCGCACGCCTTCGGTCAGCTCGAAGTACGCCTCGCCGTCGCGCGGGCGATCGAGCTCGAGGCTTGCCGGCAGCTGCGCCAGTGCGGCGGCGAGGTCGGAGACGCGGAACGCAACGTGACCGAGCGCCCCCCGCTCGCGTGGGCCGTCGGCGTCGAACAGCGTGATTTTGCCCCTGCGTGCGTTCGAGCCGAGGAGCGTGAATCGCTCGGTCCGGTCGATGACGTGCATGCCGAGATGCGCCGTGACGAAGTCGGCGATCGGATCGCGGTCCGCGACCCAGTAGGCGACGTGGTCGAGCTTCGTCGGGTTCATGGCCTCGACGTTACCCGGACGGTGCCGGGCTATGCCTCACCACGAGGATCCGCTGGAGTTACGCCGCGTCGAGCGGTTCGTTCTGGACGTTGTGCTCGGTCGCGTAGGCGTCCGTGAGCTGGTTCACGACGTCCATACCGTCGCTGTAGGCGTAGTTGATCTTGACGAAGGGCTCCCATTTGTCCGGCAGCGCGTCCTCGGGGAAGATCGCCTCGACGGGGCACTCCGGCTCGCAGGCGCCGCAGTCGATGCACTCCTCGGGGTCGATCACGAGGATGCGGCCGGCCTCGTGGATGCAGTCCACGGGGCAGACGTCGACGCAGGAGCGGTCTTTGATGTCGATGCAGGGCTCGGCGATGATGTAGGTCACGAGCCGTACTCTACCGTCGGCCTTGGGGCCAGAACCGGAGAACCAGCCCTCCTACGCCGACGGCGCGAGCTCGGCGACGAGCTCCCGGCAGCGCTCGACCAGCGCGGACTTCACGACGACCTGGTCGAAGCCCGCGGCGTGTGCCGCCCGCAGGCCGGCGGTGTCGGTGTGATTCGTATACCCGAGGATCGGAACGTCCGCGTACGTGTCGGCCACCTCTTCCGCGTCGACGCGCGAGATGTCCACGATCACGAGATCGGGCGTCTCGGTGTGGTCGACCGTGATCAAGCGGTGACCGGACAGGAGCGCGTCGAGCTTGCCTCGAAAGAAGAGGTCGACCCCGCACAACAGGATCGTCGCCACGGCCGCAAGGGTAGCCGTGGATGCGGTATCTCTCAAGGCGTGGACGAATTCGCGCGGGGCCTCGAGCTGATCCGGCAGGGCCGTTACTTCGAGGCGCACGAGGAGCTCGAGCTCGTCTGGCGCTCTGCGGAGGCCGACGAACGCGACTTCTACCAGGGCCTCGTGCACGTCGCCGTCGCGTGGTACCAGGCGGGTCGCGGCAGACCGGTTGCGACGGCGAGCCAGCTCGACAAGGCGACCCGGCGGCTCGCGGCGTTCGCGCCGGCGCACCGCGGAGTCGACGTCACGAGCGTGCTCGCCCAGGTCGAGACGGCGCGCGGGGTCGTACGCGGCGGGTCGCTCGAGCTCGACGAGCCGCAGCTGTAAGAAAGCGGCGGCGAAGCCGCCATTCCGCTAGCCACCTGGTTCTTGCCGCGGGCGGAGAGCTTGGTCGCGAGCGAAGGCCGTGCCCGCGGCAATCGGGAACCAGGTTGCGGACGTTGCTCTTGGTCTGACGCCTTATGGCGACGTGAGGCCAATCGCGTCGAGCGCGCGGTTCAGTGCGACGTGCAGCCACCAGTCGCGGTGGAAGAAGAGCAGCAGCCCGAGGGCGACGAGGGTGAGGCCGCTCACGATCTGGATGATCATGTAGCGGTCGCGCAGCCAGCGGAACGTGCCCATCGCACGCGCGAACGCGATCCCGGCGAGGACGAAGGCGGCGCCGAGCCCGAGCGCGTAGGCCGCGAGCAGCGCGGCGCCGCGGAGCACGGTCCCGGTGTCGCTTGCCAGCACGAGCACCGACGCGAGCACGACGCCGATGCAAGGCGCTGCGCACACGGCGAATGCGCCACCGAGCAGCAAGCCCGAGCCGCGGCGCCGCGCACCGGTGAGCAGCCCCGGCGCGACGATGCGCTCCGGCACCGGAATCAACCCGAGGAACGCGAGGCCGAGAACGACGAGGACGAAGCCGGCGACGTCCGTCTGCGTCTGAACCGAGACGGAGCCGCCAATGGCCGCAGCGCCCGCACCGAGCACGACGAAGATGACCGTGAAGCCGAGGATGAACGGCACGCTCGCCACAAGCACGCGCCGCGTCGTCCCGCGCTCGCCGAGACGTCCGGCCTCCACGCTCGAGAGCGCAGCGAGGTAGCCCGGCACGAGCGGCAGCACACAGGGAGTGATCACCGACGCCAGGCCGGCGAGGAACGCAATCGGCAGCCGCGCGCCCATCAGTCGAGGCGGGCGAGCAGCTCGTCGAGGCGCTGCTCGTCAGCCGCGTCGAGCTTCGTCGGCGGGTCGTCGGAGTCCGACTCGCGTGTGCGGCTCCAACGCCAGACTCCGAATGCGAGCACGGCTGCGCCGGCGATCACACCACCGAGCGGAAGCCACCACGCAAGCAGGTCGAAGCCCTTGTGCGAAGGCGCCGCGAGAATGCCCGCACCGAAGTTCGTTACGAGCTCCGCGCGGATCTGATCGGCCGTCGCGCATTCGTCGATCCGCTTCTGGATGTAGACCTTGATGCGCGTCGCAGCGGCGGAGTCCGACTGGTCGAGTGTCGTGTGGCAGGTCGGGCACATGATCTGCCCTTCGAGATAGTTGAGCGACGTGCGCGGGTGCACGCACGCAGCAGCGGCGGGACCGGCGAGCGCGAGTGCGGCAACGACGACCGCCGCGAGCCGGAGGATCACGAGTGAAGCGCCGCCTCGACTCCGCGCCGGAACGCCTCCGTCTGGTTCACGACGGTGCCGACGATGTGGACGCCGACGAGCCTTCCCTGACGGTCGATGAAGTACGTCTCCGGCACCGCTGCCACGCCGTAGCGGTCGGCGATGCTGCCCGTTCGATCCAGGACGGTGGTGTACGTCACGCCGTGCTTCGAGAGAAACCGGTGCGCATCACTTGTCACGTCGTGCCAATCGACGCCGAGGAAGACGACGCCCTGCTTCGAGTACTCGTGCGACGCCTGCTCGAGCATCGCCGCCTCGCCCTTGCACGGGACGCACCAGGACGCCCAGAAGTTCAGCACCACGGGCTTCCCGCGGAGAGAGGCGAGGTCGACCGTTCCCGGCTTGTCGACCCGCTCGAGCTTGAACGTCGGAGCCGGCCCGCCGATCTTCGGGGGCGCGGTCCGGTGGGTCACACGCCAGACGAGCAACCCCAGCAGACCCGCAACCGCCGCGAGCGCGACGACCTGGCCGGAGAGCTTGAGGACACGCATCAATTGGCGACGATATACACCGGCGTGCCGACATCGACGTGGTTGAAGAGCCATTCCGCCTGTGGGATGTGCATCCGGATGCAGCCGTGGGAGAGCGAGTACCCGATCGAGCCGTCCTCCGGCGTGCCGTGGATGCCCACACCGGGCGAGCTGATCCCCATCCAGCGGGTGCCGAGCGGGTTGCCCGGGCCCGGCGGCGTCGGCTTGTCGCCCTTCGCCCAGGGCTCCGCCGGCGGATACCACCACGGGTTCTTCCACTTGACGACGATCTGGAAGCGGCCGAGCGGCGTCGGGTAGACGGTCTGCCCGGTGGCGACTGCGAACTGGCGGACCGGCCGCTGGCCGTTGTAGAGCGTGAGCCGATTCGAGCCTCGGCGGATGACGATCACCGGGCCGATCGACGTCTCCGTCACCTTCGGCGTCAAGGCCTTCGTCGGCACCGCGATCAGCGCACGCGTCCCGTGCACCACCTCGTCCGACACGGCGGCAACGGTGACGCTGCGATTGACGCGCAGTCCGACGACCGACGGCGTGACGACGGGCTTGTAGCTGCGAAAGAGGAGCCTCGAATCGGCCGGCTTGCGATCGAACCGTGCGGCAATCCGCCCGACGAACGTCTCGACGGCGGTCTTGCTGACGGAGGCGCGCAGGCCGAGCTCCGTGTTCGGCGCGACGGTCAGCGCCTTCGCAACGGCTGTGTCGGCCGGAACCGTCGACCCGAGCAGGTCGGGCGTGACGGTGATCTTCGTGCGCGCGATCCGGAGGACGACCGGCCGCTGGAAGGCCGTCAGCACCGCCTGGATCGCAACGTCCGGCGCCAGCCCGCCGACCGCGACGCCGCCCACGGTGACGCCGTCGGGAACGACCCCGGCCGGGGCGGTCGTCGTCCCGGTGGTCGTGGTCGTGGTCGTGGTCGTGTCGGTCGGGGTCGTGGTCGTCGGCGGCGGCGTGTCCGCGAGCACGGACGCAGCCAGGACGCCCGACGCAAGAGCGGCGAGCAGAACCGAAAGCGTAAGGGTGGCGCGTCGTTTCACGAGGCTAGGAGCGGGCGGCGAGGATCCGGGGATCGTCGGTGATGATACCGTCGATACCGCTTTCGACCAGGGTATTTGCGAGCGCAGCATCGTTCACGGTCCAGACGTACACCGCCGCTCCGCTCGCGTGGCAGGCGGCCACGGCGGCCGGCGAGGCGACTGCCCAGTTGAGCGTCGCGGCCTGCGCGCCTACTGCCCGGAGCCAACGAGGAAGCCGCTTCGGCGCAAGCGCGCGCAGGACGGCCAGCCCGGGCCGCACGGCCGGACGGAGCAGCCTGCGCTCGGTCGCCCCCAGGCGGTCCTCCGGGTAGGTGAACGACCGCGGCAGCTCCGCCTCGGCAAGGGCGAACGCGCGCAGGATCGGCAGCGAGAACGAGCTCACGAACGCACGCGAGTCGAGGTCGTGCCGGCGAAGCGCGTCGACGATCGCCGTCTCGTTCCCCCCGACCTTCACGTCGACTTGTACGGCGAGACCAAGCCGATGGATCTGCTCGAAGGCATCGTCGAGCAGCGGCGCGTCACGCGGGACGTCTGGCCCATGGGCGAGCACGAGCTCGCCGTTTTCGCGTCGCAGCACGTCGACCTCGACCGCGTCCACGCCTGCTGCGGCTGCTGCGTCGATCGCGGCCAGGCTGTTCTCGGGTGCGAGCGCAGCGGCGCCTCGATGGCCGACGCGGACAACGCCGCACTCTCCCCGACGAAGCTCGAGCGGCATCACGTGCGGCGGATGACGACCACGGCGACGTCGTCACCGAGCTCGCCGCCCGCGAAGCTGCGGCAGCTTTCCGTGACGGCGACCGCCAGCTCGCGCGGCGCGAGCTCGTGACGTGCCGTGAGCAGGGCGTCGAGGCGCTCGACACCGTAGAGCTCACCCTCGCGACGCGCCTCGATCACGCCGTCGGTGTAGACGACGAGCACCGAGCCGTGCGGCAAGTCGGCGTGGACCGCCGCGTACTCCTGCGCGGCGTCGATACCGAGCACGAGCCCCGACGCTTCCAGCCCCCGCACGCTTCCGTCGGGCAGCACGAGGCGCGGAGCGGGATGCCCCGCGCTCGCACACGATACGGTGCCGTTGACGCCGTCGACCGCGAGATAAGCCATCGTGATGAACTTGCCGGACGCGATCTCGTCGACGACCACGTCGTTTGCCGACGCGAGGAAGTCGCCCGGCTCCGGATGCTCGCGCGCCAGGGACCTGAAGACGAACTTCGCCATCGCCATGTCGGCGGTCGCTTCGACTCCGTGGCCGGTCACGTCGCCGAGCACGACCGCGAGACGACCGTCGTCGAGCGTCAGGAAGTCGTAGACGTCGCCGCCGACGTCGAGGTGCGCGGACGACTCGTACACCTCGCCGACCTCGAGACCGGCGACGTCGGGCTGTGCGCGCGGCAGCAGAGAACGCTGCATCGTGTCCGCGAACTCCTTCTGCTGCTGGTACAACCGCGCGTTGTCGATCGCGAGCGCGGCCTGACCTGCAATTGCAAGCGCTGCGTCCATCGTCTCCGCGGTGATCGGGCTGCCGGGACGGAAGGAGAAGATGCTGAGCGAGGCGATCACCTCGGCCGGCGTCCCCACCGGCACGACCGCACCCGTCCACCCCTTCTCGAGGAACGGTCCGAGCAACTCGTAGTCCCGCCCGATGCGATACGGCACGGCGTCGCGATACAACCGCTGCGTCGACGCAGCACCGAACGGTTGCGGGCGGAAGAGAATCGTGCGCGCCGCGTCGGCGAGCTGTCCGTCCTTCACGTGCATCGCGCGCGGCAGCAGCTGCTCGCGGCGAGCATCGGGCATCTGGAGCACCGCGGCATCGACGTCGAGCACGTCAACCGCAGTCGCGGCGAGCGCCTCGAGCGTCGTCTCGAGCGAGAGACTCTGCGCAAACGAGCGCGAGATCTCGTAGAGCGCACGCAGACGCTTCGATGCCTCGCGTTCCGAGGCCAGCGCAGATTCGCGCTGGGTGCTCAGCTCTTCGGTCTGCTCGTGCAACTGCGCGTTCTGAACAGCCACCGCGAGCTGGCCGGCGAGCGCCGCGAGCAGAGACGCTTCGTTCTCGGTCGGCCTGCGCCCGCGCTGCGGATAGACCGCGAGCAGGCCGATCACCTCGTCGCGGACGAGTAGCGGCACCGCAAGTGCCGCGTCGATCCCCGACTCACGCGCGGCGTCGCGCGCTTCCCGCAGCCGGTCGTCGGTCCAGGCGTCGGCCACCTCGACGACCGGACGGCCGCGGCCCGTTCCGAGCGCCACCTCGAGCAGGCGCTCCGCAACGCGCGCGTGCGGCCCCGCGAGACCGCGACCGGCCGCCGGGGTCAACCGGTTGTCAGACGCACGGAGATAGACGGCGACATGCTCGACCGCGAGGAGCTCGCCGAGACGGTCGACCGCGGTCTCGAGCGTGTGCGCAAGCGAGAGCTGGGCCGTGGCCTGTCCGACCACGGCAAGGAGCGCTCGCGTCCGGTCGAGGTCCACTGCGAGCGTCCGGGTGCGGGCACTCGCACGCAGCGCGTGCGCGACCCGCACGCCGAAGGTCGTCAGCCGCGCGATCTCCTCGGCGTCCGGCGCGTCGTCAGGCGCGAACAGCAGCTGCAGCACGCCGACGGCCGGCTGACCGAGCGGAAGCGTCGTCGAGACGCCGCACGGCGCCGGCAGGCGGTCCGCGGCGACAGCCCGGACCGGGCCGCGCTCCTCGAGAGCCGCGGCCGCGAGCTCTCGCGCCGGGACGACGTCGATGCCGTCGCCGAGGCCGTATGACGCCGTCAGCTCGAGCTCATCGTCCTCGCCGTACTCCCAGAGGAGGCCGACCGGGGCGCCGACGATCGTGGCCGCGACCCGCACGAGCTCGACCGCGGTGTTCGACTCGTCGAGTGCGGCCGCAAGCGCCTCACCCACGAGCTCGAGCGCAGGCCGCACGAACGCCTCGGCACCGTGCGGACCTGCGGCAAAGGCCCGCAACGTCAGGGCGGTGAACGAGGCCACCAGCTCGACACCGAGGCGCTCCGACGGCGTGAACGCACCACCGGCCCGGTACAGCTCGAGCGTCGCCGACGTTTCTTCCGCTTCGACCGGGACGACGAGGACCGACCGCGAGCCGGCACGCGCTGCAGCAAGACGCACCGCCGCGGGCGCGCGCTCGAGCAAGTCGAGCAGCTCCCTCGGCATTTCGTCCGCGCGTACGAACGTCCCCTCGAGCTCCGCCGCGAGCGAGGCCGGGCCCGACACGGCGACCGCCTCGAACCGCTCGGTTCCGGCCGCCCGAACGCGGACGACTGCCACGTCAGCCCCCGAAGTGAGCCGGGCCGCCCCGACGAGGCCCTCGAGCGCGCCGGCGAGCGAGGTCTCCCGGGCGGCCGACGCGACGGCCTGCGCGAGCGCCGACAGGCCGCGCTCGGGCACGCCGGAGCCCGCAGTCAGAGCATCGAGATCGGCCTGGACGATCATGGTCAGCGACCTTCCGGAGTATCGCGAGGGCGAAAGCCCCCTACAATTTCGCCGTGGCCCGCCCGCTGCCCACCGAACCGCTACCCGACGACCACCACACGGTAGACGGAACGCGCCCCGATCAGGCGCCTCTCGACGACGTGCCTCTCGATCCGGGTGCGATCGAGCTGCGCTACCGGTACCACCGTGCCCGGCGGAATGCGCGGCTGCGCCAGAAGCAGGAGAGCAGTCTCGCGCGCTACCGCTTCTACATCGTGATGCTCGTGCTGATCGCGCTCGCGGTCGCGTTCGTGCTCGGCAGCTGGCACGAGATCCAGCGCCTCTTCGGCCTGTAGGCCGCCCGCTACCGGAGCCGCTCGGCCATGCGGCGCCTCGTCACGCCCCAGCTCGGCGGCTCCCACGCGGTCCCGCTGCACATGGGGCAGCGCGGCAGCTCGGCCTGCACGATCACGCCGTACCCACACCGGCTGCAGTGGAACTCCCCCGCCGCCGGCTGGCCGGTCCGCAGGAACTCGGCAATCGAACCCTGCGACTCCTGCGACTCCGGGATGCGCTCTGACCCCTCAGGCATCGTCCCCCCGATCTTGTCGACCTCATTCCACGGCGTGACCGGAATTTCCCCATACTGCGACCAGTGCAAACGCCCGAGCCCACGTATCCCCCGGATCGCCCGATCGACCCGCTGGAGCCGCGGCACGGCTCGCGGGCCGTCGTCCCCGGCTACTGGGGCGAGCGACTGGCCTGGATCGCGGGGCTCGTCCTCGCCGTCTCCGCCTTCACGGACTGGTATGCGGGCAGCCAGTCCGACGGACTGACCCTCTCGGTGACCGGCTGGCACACGGGCGCCCTCGGCAAGCTCGTCTTCTTCATCGGGCTCGCGACGCTCATCCTCGAGGCGCTGCGCGAGGCCGGGATCGAGCTCCCGGCGACGGTGCCCGAGAGCCTCGTCCTGATCGCATTCGGCTCGCTCGCCACGATCTTCACGCTCATCCGCGTGATCTCGATCCCCGACACGTTCTTCGACACGGCGAACCGCGGGATCGGAATCTTCATCAGCCTCGTCGCGGCCGTCGCGCTGATAGTCGCCGGCCTGCTCCGCGCCGCAGAAGAGCTGTAACCGCCAGCCCGACGGCCACGCCGAGGACGATGCCCCCGAGCACGTCCAGCGGCCAGTGCACGCCGACGTAGATCCGCGAGAACCCGATCGCGAGCGCGAGCAGATAGAACGCCGGCGCCGCGCGCGGCACGAAGAAGCTCAGCACCGTCGCGCACGCGAAGCTCGTCGCCGTGTGGCCCGACGGGAACGACGACCCACTCGGCAGCGAGACGAGCGCCTTCGGATGCACGTACCGGAGCGGCGGCCGCTCGACCTGGGTCGCAGCCTTCAGCGCGCCGGCGAGGCTGTCCGCCGCCACGTCTGCGAGCGCCACGGCAATGAGCAGCGACGCTCTCCGCCACACGACCGCGAGCCCGACGGCCAGCAGGAGCCACACCGCTCCCCAGGTCCCGATGCGCGTCAGCCAGACGAAGACGTCGTCGAGCGGATGCCACCGATGGTGGACCACCCAACGCTCCACGTGCCGGTCGAAAGCGATCAGACGGGTACGGTCTGCTTCGTCTGGGCGATCAGGTGCTGGAGGTCGAACGGCTTGCCGACGAAGGCGTGCGCGCCACTCGAGGCGGCGAGCGCCTGGGCCTGCTCGTCCACCTTGCCGCTGAACATCACGACCGGGATCACACCCGCGCCGTAGCGCTCCTGGACGCGGCGCAGCATCTCCCAGCCGTCGACGTGCGGCATCATCACGTCGAGCAGGATGAGATCCGGCTTGGCCTCCTCGATCGCGGCGAGCCCTTCGTCGGCGCTCCCCGCTTCCCGCACGACGTAGCCCTCGAACTCGAGGTTGACGCGCACGAGCTCACGCACCTTCTCGTCATCGTCGACGAGCAGGATGAGCGGGCCCTCCTTCGACTTGCCGACCGGACCGGAGCGTTCGACGAACGTCTCGAGGTCGGAGCGGCGGTACCTGCGGTGGCCGCCCGGGGTGTAGAAGGCCGGCACCCGGCCCTGGTCGGACCATTTGCGAATCGTGCTCTGGGCAACGCCCAGGAAGCGCGCTGCTTGCCCAAGAGTCAACCATTCGCTGTCGTCTCTGTGTGCCATATGCGGAAATCCTCACCAAAGCTACCGGTTCTTACACCAGGGGAGGCTCAGGGATGGAGCGTTCGCACCGACGTCTGGGTGATTCCGGGCGTCGGATTGTCGTGCAGAGCCTCTCCCACGGCGACGCCGGCCCCGAAGAGGGCGGCCGCCACGATGAGCCCGGCGAGCCAGAAGAGCGGCCGCGAGCGGGCCCGGCGGCCGCGGCGGGGCCTGCGTTCGACGCCCGAGCTCGTCACTGGAGGTAGTCCACCGCCCCGCGCTGGTACGCGTAGAAGGCCGCGGCGAGCACGAGCGAGAGATCACGCGGCCAGCCACGTGTGGGCGCCCGCTCCTCGACCGTGGCGCGGGCCCAGCGGTCGGCGTCCCGATAGGCGTTGACCAGCTCGGCGAGCGTGAAGGTCTGGCCCACCTGCTTGCGCAGCTCGTCGATCACGAGCTCGACCTGGTGGACGAGCGTCCGGTAGCGGCGTGCGTCACTCCGCTCGGCCTCGAGGCGACGATGGCCTTCCTCCCACTCCTGGCGGATCAGGGTCGTTGCGTCGACGGACACCGGCCGCGGACTCTAACCACTCGGGTCGAGACAGCAGTGGTCCGGCCACAACGGTTCCAGCTCGGCGACGATTCGACGCCCGAGCTCGTAGCCGGGATGAGCGAGCGCGAACCCGGCGTGGGCGTGCAGGCACTTGAGCGAGCCCGAGCCGCGGCCGGCGCCGCCGACGCCCAGGTCGAGCGATGCGCCGCCGTCACTACCGGTCTCGCCGTCCGCGAGCCTGCGGCGGATGACACGCGACTCCTCGTGAGCCGCGGCGAGGCTCGCGGCGAGCTCGGCGCCGTCGTGCGCGGTTGCCGTCCAGCGCTCGACACCGCCCGCCGCTTCGAGCCGTGAGATCGCCGCGACGAGGTGGCGGCAGGTCACGTAGTACGTCGTCGGGAACGGCTCGCCATGCAGGTCGTACGGGCTCTGCTCGGTGACCGCAGGGCGTCCGAACGGACAGCGCACGACCACGCGGCGGAACGCGCGCGGCTCGCGGCCGATCTGGCGGGCGACGTCTGCGCGGTCGGCGTCTGCGTCAGCGTCGGCGTCCACGTGGAGCCATCATGCTGGCCCGCTCGCGCTTCCGCCACTGGTCGATGCCCTTGACGATGAAGAGATGCTCGCCCGGCCTCACGTACCCGAGCTTGCGCGCTTCGCGCGAGAGCGTGGCGATCGACGTCGACGACCCGAGCTGCTGCTCGAGCCGTGACTTGTCGGCCTGGAGCTGGTGCACGACCTGGCTGCGGTGCCCGAGCTCGGAGCGCGCGTCGACGTACGCCTTCAGCGGGCGGTAGTAGAGCAGCGCGAACAGGACGAGCGCTCCGACCGCGAGCCAGCGGCGAAGCACGCTCGAGCGCGCGGGACGGCGACCCTTTCTAGGCATCCGGCCGGTCTTCGCGCCGTGAAGCCGTGACCCTTCCTTGGGGGCTCTCTGCTTCCCGTCGCGGAGCCGAACTTGTGGAAGCGAAGCGGTTTACGCGATGTCGACCTTGATCACGTTCGTCGAGCCCGGGATGTTCACCGCGGTGCCCGCTGTGATCACGACGCGGTCGCCGCTCTCGATGAAGCCCGCCTCCCTGGCGGCCTTGATCGACTCCGACCAGAGCTGTTCGATGTTGGGAGACTCATCGATGAGGAGCGGCGTCACGCCCCACTCGAGCGCGAGCTGGCGCATCGCCCAATCCTTGTGGGTCAGCGCGACGATCGGCCTGCGCGGGCGCAGCCGCGCGACGGCAGAAGCCGTGCGGCCCGAGAACGTCGGGACGAGGATCGCGGCGGCGCGCAACGCTTCGGCAATGTCGCAGGCGGCGTTCGACATCGCGCCGCCGATCGTCGGGTTCTGCCCCGCCTCGGGGATCTCGTGGCGGTACCCCATGCTCGGCTCGATCGCGAGCGCGATGCGATCCATGTACGCGACCGCCTCCACGGGGTATTCGCCCACCGCGGTCTCCCCGGAGAGCATCACGGCCGACGTCCCGTCGAGAATCGCGTTTGCGACGTCGCTCGCCTCGGCCCGCGTGGGCTCGGCAGAGTGGATCATCGTCTCGAGCATCTGCGTCGCGGTGACCACCGGCTTGCCGCGCTCGAGCGCCTTGAGGATGATCCGCTTCTGCAGGAGCGGCACGAGCGCCGGTCCGATCTCGACGCCGAGATCGCCGCGCGCCACCATCACGGCGTCGGTCTCGACGAGGATGTCGTCGAGCGCCTCGATCGCTTCGGACTTTTCGATCTTGGCGATCACGCGAGCCTGCCCGCCCGCCTGCTCGATCAGCGCCTTGAGGTCACGGACGTCGGCCGCCGACCGGACGAAGGAGAGCGCGACATAGTCGACGCCGAGCCCGAGCGCGAACTCGAGGTCGATGATGTCCTTGCGCGTGAGCGACGGGATCGGCAAAGGCACGCCGGGCAGGTTCACGCCCTTGTGCGACGAGATCCGCCCGCCGACGACGACGGCGCAGTGCGCGCGCCCCGCGTCGACGTCCTCGACGTGCAGACGGACGAGACCGTCGTCGATCAGGACGTCGTGTCCCGCCTTGAGCACGTCGCCGATCACTGCAGGTGCGATCGGCAGCTCGCCGTCGACGGCGGACTCCTCGGCGCAGATGGTGATCGTCTCTCCACGCACGAGGATCATCGGCTCGTCGAGCGCACCGATCCGGAGCTTTGGCCCCTGCAGGTCGGCGATCAGCGCGATCGGGCGGCCGGCTTCGGCTTCGACCTCGCGCACGCGCGCCGCCCGTGCAGCGTGGTCGGCGTGCGAGCCGTGCGAGAGATTCAGCCGCGCGGCATCCATGCCGGCGGCGATGAGCGCGCTCAGCTGTTCGGTCGAGTCGGACGCCGGGCCGAGCGTCGCGACAATCTTCGTTCGGCGTTCGGCGTTCACGTGCCGCTCAGGTTAGCCGTGTCTTCGGGGGAAGGCGCCCCAGCCCGGATACGTTGCACGGCTTCCGAGCTCCTCCTCGATCCTGAGCAGCTGGTTGTACTTCGCAACACGGTCGGATCGCGCGGGAGCGCCGGTCTTGATCTGGCCGGTGCCGAGCGCGACGACGAGATCGGAGATCGTCGAGTCCTCGGTCTCACCCGAGCGGTGCGAGATGACGGCGGTGTAGCCGTTCTCCTGGGCGAGGCGCACGGCCGCGATCGTCTCGGTGAGCGTGCCGATCTGGTTCAGCTTCACGAGGATCGAGTTGGCGACCCCGAGGTCGATGCCCTTCTGGAGCCGCTCGGGATTCGTGACGAAGTTGTCGTCGCCGATCAGCTGGATACGGTCGCCGAGCGTGTCGGTGGTGACCTTCCAGCCGTCCCAGTCGTCCTCGGCGTTGCCGTCCTCGATCGAGACGATCGGGAAGCGGTCGACGAGATCGGCGTAGAAGGCGGCCATGTCGGCGGGCGCGACCTCGCGCCCCTCGAACCGGTACGCGCCGTCGCTGAAGAACTCGCTCGAGGCGGGGTCGAGCGCGATGGCGACGCGGTCGCCATGCCCGGCGCTCTCGGCCGCGTCGACGATCGCCTGGATCACGGCTTCGCTCGACTCGAGGTTGGGAGCGAAGCCTCCCTCGTCGCCGACCGCCGTCGCGAACCCGCGGCCCGCGAGCACCTTCTTCAGCTCGTGATAGGTCTCCGCGCCGATTTGCAGCGCGTGCGCGAACGAGTCTGCCCCGGCGGGCACGATCATGAACTCCTGCAGGTCGATCGAGTTGGCGGCATGCACGCCCCCGTTGATCACGTTCATCAGCGGTACCGGCAGCATCGTCCCTTCGTCTTTGCCGAGATAGCGGAAGAGCGACACCCCGGCTTCGGCCGCGGCGGCCTTCGCCGTGGCGAGGGAGACGCCGAGGATCGCGTTCGCGCCCAGACGGCCCTTGTTCGGCGTGCCGTCGAGGTCGATCAGCGTCCGGTCGAGCGTCTCCTGGTCGGCAGGATCGAGACCGTGTACCGCCGCCGCGATCTCGCCGTTCACGTTGGCGACGGCCTTCGTGACGGCCTTCCCACCGTAGGCGTCTCCACCGTCGCGCAGCTCGACGGCCTCGTGCACTCCCGTCGATGCCCCTGACGGGACGGCAGCGCGGCCGAAGGCGCCCGAATCGAGGAGTACGTCGACTTCCACGGTGGGGTTACCGCGGGAGTCGAGGATCTGACGGGCATGGACGCGCGCTATCTGGCTCATTCGTTCGTCTCCTTGGCAAGGTCGAAGTACCGGTCCTGCTGCGCCAACGGCAGCTCACTCCAGTTCTCCCCGCTCGAGGCGGCAAGCTTCTCCGCAGTTTCTACGCGCGTGCGAAACCGATCGGCCGCGCGGCGGAGCTCGAGCTCCGGATCGACATCGAGCTTGCGTGCGACATTGACCGCGGCGAACAGTACGTCACCCAGCTCCTCCGCCCTGCGTTCAGGCGAGTCGAGGTCGTCCTTCAGCTCGCGCAGCTCGTCGTCGAGATCGGCGACTGCGCCGGCAACATCGGGATATTCGAACCCGACCGATTTCGCGCGCTGCTGCACCTTGCGCGCATACAGGAGCCCGGGCAGCGCGGCAGGCACGTCGTGGAAGACGCCCTCGCGGCCTTCCTGCTCCCGCTTGATGCGGTCCCAGTTCGCTTTCACTACCCCGGCGGTGTCGGCCTCCACCTCTCCGAAGACATGTGGGTGCCGACGCACCAGCTTGGCGTGGATGCCACGCGCGACCGCCGCCAGGTCACCGTTTCCCTTCTCTGACAAGAGAAGGGACAAGAAGTACACCTGGAAGAGCAGGTCGCCGAGCTCGTCGAGCAGCTTCTCGTCGTCGTCGGCAAGCGCCGCGTCGGCGACCTCGTAGGCCTCCTCGACGGTGTGCGGAACGATCGTGCGCGCCGTCTGGTCCCTGTCCCAGGGACACTCGCGACGTAGCCGCTCGGTCAGACGCTGCAGATCGAGGAGGGCCTGCTCCAGGCCCTCCATGTCACTTACTCGTCGTGGTCGCCGCGGTCGTCGTCGCCGCCGTCGTTGTGGTGGCGAGCGGCGTGTACCCGGTCTGGTACGCGATCTTCTTCAGGTACTCCTTGTTCACGCTGTCGACCCACTTGTTGATGACGTCGGTCTTCTTCGTCTGCAGCAGCTGCGTCGAGATCGAGGCCTTGACATCCTTCAGCGGCTTCTGCGTCGCGGGCCTGACGGCGGAGAGCGCCTGGATGATGTGCCAGCCGTACGTCGTGTGTACCGGCGCCGAGAGCTCGTTCAGCTTGAGCGAGAACGCGACCTTGTCGAACGGTGCGACGGTCTGCCCCTTCGAGATCGTCAGTTTTCCGCCCTGCGCGGCCGAGCCCGGATCCTTCGAATACTTCTTCGCGAGCTTCGCAAAATCGCCGCCGGCCTTGAGCTGCGCCTCGATGGTATCGGCGAGCTTCTTGTTGTTCACCAGGATGTGGCGGACGTCGCGGCTCGCGGTCTGAGCGTACGTCGACTTGTGCGCGTCGTAGTACGTCTTGATGTCCGCATCCGTGACCTTCACGTTGCCGGTCACCTTCGCGTAGATCTTCTCCGAGAGGATCTGCCCTCTGAGATTGATCGCGAGCAGCGGCTCCGTGAGACCCTGCGCCTTGAGCTGCGCCTTGTACTTCGTCTCGTTGTTGGCGAAGTACTGCTTCTTGATCTGCTTGATGCGCGCCTGGACGTCCGCGTCGGTGACGACGATGCCGAGGCCCTTCGCCTTCTGCGCGAGCTCCGACTGCTGGACGAGGTACTTCATCGTCTGATCCTGCAGCCCCTTGTACTGCGACGTGCCCGGCTTCGGGAACGCGGTCTTCTGCGCGATGTACGCGCTCTTCGTGCCGCTCAAGAGCAGCGTGAACTCGCTCTTCGTGATGTTGTCGTTTCCGACGACGGCGACCGAGTTCGACGGCACGCTCTTCGCGCCGCTTCCACCGCAGCCTGCGGCGACGCCGACGACGGCCAGAAGCGCAAAGAGTGGAACGAAGCGGAGCAGTCTCATTGGAATCCCAGGTCTCGGATGGCGAGGAGGAGGCCGGTGCAGCGGCAAAGGTTTACGCCTCACGCTGCCTGGCGAGCCTCCAAGATAGCATCGACCAGCCGAATCGCCTGGGTGAATCCATCCTCACTCCTTAGGGTGACTTCGCTGCTCCCGGTCGTGTAGACGGCCGTATGGATGCGGCCTCGGAGCTCTCTCAGCTCCTGGGAGCCGAGGACGAGCCGGCCGACAGTCGCCTTCCCGCCGCGGAAGACGAGGTAATCGGCGCCGAGGATGGCCACCTTGATCTTCGCCTCCTGGATCGCGAAGAGGTTCGCGACCGGCTCCGGCAACGGCCCGAAGCGGTCTTCGAGCGAGGCCTGGAGCTCGCGCAGTTCGTCCTCGGTCTCCGAGAGGGCGAGCCGGCGGTGGATGTCGATCCGCAGCGCCTCCGAGCCGACGTACGGCTGCGGGACGTAGGCGTCGATGCGGGCGTCGACGCGAACCGGGCGCGCGGCGACGCGGCGCTGGCCCTGCAGCTCGGCGACGGCCTCGTTCAGGAGCTCGACGTAGAGCTCGAAGCCGACCGCCGCGACGTGCCCCGACTGCTCGCCGCCGAGCAGCTCGCCGGCGCCGCGGATCTCGAGGTCGCGCATCGCGATCGCGAAGCCGGCGCCGAGCTCGGTGTGGTCGGCGAGCGTCGAGAGCCGCGCCCGCGCCTCCGGCGTCAGCTCGCGCGCCTCGGGATAGAAGAGGAACGCGTAGGCGGTCGCGTCGGAGCGGCCGACCCGTCCGCGGATCTGGTAGAGCTGCGACAAGCCGAGCATGTCGGCGCGCTCGACGATCAGCGTGTTCGCCTGCGGGATGTCGAGCCCCGACTCGATGATCGTCGTCGAGACGAGCACGTCGGCGTCGCCGCGCAGGAACGCGTGCATCTTCTCCTCGAGCTCCTTCTCCTTCATCTGGCCGTGCGCGACGAGGAAGCGGAGGTCAGGGCAAAGCTGCTGGAGTTTCTCCGCCGCGGCGTCGATCGACTCGACGCGGTTGTGGAGATAGAACGCCTGGCCGCCGCGCTCCTTCTCACGCTTCAGCGCCTCGACGATCATCTCCTCGTCGTACTCGCCAACCGTCGTGCGGATCGGCCGCCGGCCCTCGGGCGGCGTCTCGATGATCGAGATGTCGCGCATCCCCGACAGCGACATGTGCAACGTGCGCGGAATCGGCGTCGCGCTCAGCGTCAGCACGTCGACCTCGAGCCGCAGCGACTTCAGGAGCTCCTTCTGCGCGACGCCGAAGCGCTGCTCTTCGTCGAGCACGACCAGACCGAGCTCTTTGGGGATGACGTCGCGGCTCAAAACGCGATGCGTGCCGATCAGCACGTCGACCTTGCCCTCGCTGAAGTCCTTGAGCACCGCTTTGACCTCTTTCGGCGAGCGGAAGCGCGAGACCATCTCGACGCGCACCGGGAAATCGCGGAAGCGGTCACGGAAGGTGTTCCAGTGCTGCTCGGCGAGAATCGTCGTCGGTGCGAGCATCAGCACCTGCTTGCCGTTCACTGCGACGGCGAACGCGGCACGCACCGCGACCTCGGTCTTGCCGAAGCCGACGTCTCCGCAGACGAGCCTGTCCATCGGTTGCGTCGACTCGAGGTCTTCCTTGACCGCTTCGATCGCGTTCGCCTGGTCGGGCGTCTCGCGGTACGGGAACGACGTCTCGAGCTGCTGCAGCCATTCGTTGTCGAGGTCATAGGCGATGCCTTCGCGCGTCTGACGCTGCGCGTAGAGCGCGATCAGCTCCGACGCAAGCTCGTGCACCGACTCGCGTGCGCGCGACTTGAGCAGCTGCCAGGCCTTGCCGCCGAGCTTCGAGAGGGCGGGCGCGGTCGCGTCGGCGCCGACGTAGCGCGACACCTTGCCGAGCTGCTCGTGTGGAACGTAGAGGCGATCTTCGCCGCGAAACGCGAGCAGGAGATAGTCGCGCGTGACACCCGCGACCTCCTTCGTCTCGAAGCCGAGCAGCTTTCCGACGCCGTGGTCCTCGTGCACGACGAAGTCGCCGGTGCGCAGGTCGGCGAACGACTGCAGCGCGCGGCCGCCGATGCGTGCCTGCCGCGAGACGCGGCGACGGAACACCTGATGGTCGGGCAGGAGCGCGAGGTGCAAGTCGCGCCACACGAAGCCGCGGCGCGCCGGCGAGATCGCGAAGAAGAGGCCGGCGTCGGCGGGGAGCTTGTCGTCCGGCTCGAGGATCCGCGCCTCGACCTTCCGCAGCATGTTCTGCGTGCGCAGCGCCTCACCGCGATGCGGGAACGCAACGACGACGCGCTGCCCTGAGCGAACGAGCGCGGCGAGCTCCGTCTCGGCCTCCGCGAGCCCACGTGCCGCGATCGCGGGGCGCTGCGCCTCGAACGAGAACGGCTGGTTCTGCGGGAACGAGTCGAGCTCCGTCGTTCCCTTCAAGGAGATGGGCTGGAGCTTCTCTTCCTCCCAGATGCGGCGCACCTCGTCGGGCTGGAAGACGAAGTCCGGCGTGCGGTCCAGCGGCGCGACGAGGTCGTTCGGCACGGGACGAACCTCGCCCTCGTCTCCGTGCCAGTCCTGCATCAGGTCGAGTCGCCGCTCGACGGCCGGATAGATCGTGCACACGTCGACGGGATGCAGCGCACGCTGGGTAAAGGAGGAGAACGCGCGAATCGACTCGACCTCGTCGCCGAAGAACTCGACGCGCAGCGGCTCGCGGCCGGTGGTCGGGAAGACGTCGACGATGCCGCCGCGCACGGCGAACTGGCCGCGGTCGTCGACGCGCTCGACGCGCTCGTAGCCGGCGAGCGCGAGCGCCTCCGAGAGTCCTTCGACGCCGATCTCGTGACCCGGTGCGAGCTCGAGCGCGTCCGGCCGCGTGCGCGGCGGCGGCAGCGGCTCGGCGAGCGAGCGCGCAGAGGCGCAGACGAGTCCGCCGCGTGCGAGGACGTCGAGCGCGCGGGCGCGTTCACCGACGAGGTGCGGCGGCGGCTCGAGGCCCGATTCCCAGCGAACGCCGCGGCTCGGCATGAACCCGACTTGCTCGTCGCCGAGGAACCAGGCGACTGCCTCGGCGGCGTCGCGCGCGTCGGCATCCTCCGGGAGAAGGCAGACGAGCGGGCGCTCGAGCTTCTCGAACAGTGACGCGAGCAGCACCGGCAGCGCCGCTTCCGAGACGCGGGCACGGGTCGGCAGCGCCTCGGTGAGCTCTTCGAGGCGCTCCAGGTCCGCGACTTCGCGGACGAACGCGTGCAGTACGGGACGGTCCATGCAAACGGCGGAACCTGGCGGTTCCGCGCCGGGTCATGGTACTTGCGTCCCTCGGTCGAGGGACGTCGTGCCGGGCGGGCGCGATCGCTACCGATGGGCATTGGGTGGGGTGGCAGAACAGGGACTGGGCGAAGCACGACGACGACGAGCTCGCGAAGCTCTACGGCGTCGTCCCACACAGCACGCGCACCGTGCGCATCCGGATCTGGTCGACGGTCACGGTGCTGACGCTCGCCGTCGGCGGCTTCGCATACATGCAGCTGCCGACCACCGAGCCCTTCGTCGCAGCGGGGCAAACCGACCTGCTGTTCGGCCTGCGCGGCACGAATCAACGTGTCCCGTCCGACTACCCGGGCGGCACCGGTACGGCCTGCAACGAGGAGGAGTACACCGCGGAGACCGGGCAGTGGTCGTGCATGTCGTGGGCGGTCAACGTCAGGAACCTGCCGATCGTGCAGCCGCCGGCGTACGTCGGCCCGTGCACGCACCTCCTCGCCGATCAGGAGCACGCGCGCTGGATCTGTCTCGGCGGCGCCCCGCTCCCGCAGCAACCGCCGCCGCCGCCGGTCGCCGGGCTCTACGCCTGAGGCCGCTCGCTACGCTCGGCGCGTGAGCCGGAAGAAACCGCTGACCGAGCGCGGAGTGAAGCGAATGATCGAGCGTGAGCGCGCGGTCGGGCTCAGCCCCGAGGACGAAGCGGCGCGCTGGCTCGCCGAGAACGACAAGCGGCCCGCGCCGCCGCCGCCGAAGGCCGCGTCGAAGTCGAAGGCGCTGCACCGGTGGCGGAACAGCCGCCCGTCTTAAGGCAGCTTTAAGTGGGTGTTTAGGGCCGCTTCGTACGGTCTGCCGCGAGTCGTCGACATCCCGCCGGCGACAGGAAGGAGGCAGAGATGAAGCGGCTGATCGTCGCACTCGCCGCATCGGCGGTGCTCGCCGTCCCGGGTGCCGCGTCCGCGATGGTGATCGACCCGGGCAGCGGCGGAGGCGGAGGTGGAGGCTGCACCTCCGGGATCCTGAGCGAGGGGAACAACGCGGGGAACATCCCGTACTTCGGCTCCAACTCGCTCGTCCGGATCTCCGTGAAGATCTCGAACGTGAGCCCTCTCGGGGTTTTCGGCTCGGTGGACATCTACACGTATCCGACCAGCAAGGTGTCACGGAGCTTCACGTTCCTGCCCCTGCTGTATCAGTCGATCACGATCGCCGGCCCGACGTACACGACGCCGTTCTCGAACACGCGCGGTGTGCCGTTCAACGTCGCCTTCTGGCCGGGGAGCGACGCGTATGCGCTCGCCTACCAGGCCTGCGTCTGATCGAACGCCGTCGGCGCGGGAGCGGCTCATGCCGCTCCCGCCCGTCTAGCGGCGGTTGACGTCGACCTGTGCGCGCTCGATGCCCTCGGCCTCGAGCTTCTCGACGGCCTGCGCGGCGTTCCAGACGAGCGAGTCGACGTCGTCGTGCGGCTCGAAATCGGCGAGGACGTAGTCGGCGAGCGGACGCGGGTCGCCCCGCCCGGGTCGGCCGACGCCGACCCGGAGCCGGAGAAAG
>Ga0209638_1000146_pt1 | contig 46545 bp, 55 predicted proteins | sample BarGraNGADG00211_FD_184490 | JGI IMG/M metagenome (GOLD analysis project Ga0209638, IMG submission 184490) | Arctic peat soil microbial communities from Barrow, Alaska - Barrow Graham LP Ref core NGADG0002-211 (SPAdes) (version 2) | ecosystem: Environmental > Terrestrial > Soil > Wetlands > Peat... | reverse complement strand
ACGGTGCGCTCGCCGCCGAGATAGGTCATCGTCACGATCGAGCCGTTCGTCTCGGCCAGGTGAGGCTCGGCGGCGCGGGCGATCGCCACCAGCGAGTAGGCGCTGACGTCGAGAGCCATCCAGAAACGGTCGCTCGGTGTGTCGATGAAGCGGCCCTCCATGTCCTCGGCGGCGGCGAAGGCGACCGAGTGCACGACGAAATCGAGCCCACCCAGCGCCGAGACGGCCTCGGTAACCGCGCGTGTGCAGTCCGCCTCCTCGCGCACGTCGCAGGACGTGACGAGCGGGCTGGAGACCGAGTCGGCCAGCTCGCGCACGCTCGCCTCGATGCGCTCGCCCTGGAAGGTGAAGGCCATCCGAGCGCCCTCGTCAGCGAGCCGCTTGGCGATCGCCCAGGCGATCGAGCGCTTGTTGGCCACGCCCAGGACGAGCCCGCGCTTGCCTTCGAATCTCCCAGCCATCGGCCCGAGTCTAGCGGGATGATTCTGGGAGCGCGCAGCGATGTGAAGCGAGGGGAGATCGGCCGCGCGACTCAGATCCGAAGCGAAATCGTCACATCGCGGTGTGCTTTTCGTCGCTTCGGGGCGGTACCTTGCATCGACCCCGCGGGCGGGTGGCTCGGGGGAGGGCGACAAAGGTGGTGCCCTGGCGCGAGCGGGTTTGGATGAGCGTCCGGCGAATCGGAACTTCCGCCGGCGGCGCTCCGGAGGCGTTTCGCTACGCTCCAACCAAGGAGCGTGAAACAGGCGATGAGCAGCGAGCAGCGTGTGGCCGTGATCACCGGCGCCTCGAGCGGCATCGGAGCCGCGCTCGCAAGCTCGCTCTCTCGGCGCGGTTGGCACTGCGTACTACTGGCGCGGCGAGCCGATCGGCTGAAGCAGATCGCCGCCGAGACCGGCGCCGAGATCGAGATCTGCGACGTCTCTAGCGCGGCGGCGGTCAGCGAGACGGCAGCGCGAGTGCTCGAGCGCCATCCGGCCATCGGCCTGCTCGTCAACAACGCCGGCATCCCGTCGCACGGATCCTTCCTGAGCGCCAGTCCAGAGCGAATCGAGCAGGTGATCCGCACCAACTACCTCGGCTCGGTCTGGAGCCTGCGGGCGTTTCTGCCCGGATTGGAGCGAGGGCGCCCTTCCGGCGTCGTCAACATCGTCTCCGTCGCCGGGACGACCGTCGTCCCCGACGCCGGCCCCTACTCGGCCTCCAAGCACGCCCAGCTCGCCTTTTCGCGCGCGCTTCGCGCCGAGCTCAAACCGCTTGGCATCTCGGTTCTCACGGTCAATCCCGGTCCGGTGACGACCGAGGGCTTTCCTCAGACGCGCCTGATCAACAAGCGCTCGATGCGTTGGACGGTGCTCACTCCGGAGCGGATCGCAGAGAAGATCGCCAGGGCGATCGCACGCGGCAAGAGCGAGGTCGTGTTCCCTCGCTGGATGCGGATCGCCGGGATATCGACCGCGCTCTTCCCGACGACCGTCACCCGAGTGGTGGCCAGGGGCGACCCTGACCGAGATACCGAGCTTCCGAAGGACGGCACGAGTACGTGATCGAGCTCCTCTACTGGGAGGGCTGCCCTTCTCATCCCGAGGCCAAGGCGCTGCTCGAGCAGGTGTTGGCCGAGCTCGGGCGCGACGATCGGATCGTTATGACCGAGGTGAGAAGCGACGAGGAGGCCGAGCGCCTGCACTTTCCCGGCTCACCGACCATCCGTGTCGACGGCCGCGATATCGACGCCATGGGCGCGGGCGGGCGCCCTTCGCTCACCTGTCGCATCTACCACCTTCCCAACGGGCGGGTCTCGCCCGTTCCCTCTCGAGAGCAAATGGAGGCAGCACTCAGATGAGCATCGCGCTCGGCACTGTAACCCCGTCCTTCAAGCTTCCCGGCGTTGACGGTAGCGATCACGCCCTGGGCGACTTCAGCGACGCGAAGCTGCTTGCTCTCGTCCAGTACTGCAACCACTGCCCCTACGTCCTGGCCTGGGAGGACAGGTTGATAAAGCTGGCGCGCGACTATGCCGACCGGGGTCTGCGCGTAGTCGCGGTCAACTCGAACGATGCCGCCCGCTACCTCGAGGACTCGTTCGAGCGGATGAAGGAGCGAGCCGAACAGCTCGACTTCCCCTTCGACTACCTCTTCGACGCGAGTCAGTCGCTGGCGCGTGCGCTCGGCGCGGAGCGCACGCCCGAGGTCTTCCTCTTTGACGAGCAGCGCCGGCTTCGCTATCACGGAGCGATCGACGACTCCCGTGATGAGAACGCCGTGAGCAGGAGCTATCTGCGCGAGGCGATCGATGCGCTGCTGGCCGGCGAAGAGCCGCCCGTCACAGAAACCGAGTCGGTCGGCTGCACCGTCAAGTGGAAGTAGCTCCGGACGAGCTTACGATTCACCGGGCATCGCCTGCCGATGCCGAGACTCTGTATTCCGTTCTGGTGGAGTGCGGCCTCGAGATGCGCGATCGGCTCGGATTGACGCACTGGATCCCCGCCTACCCTCGCGATCTATTCGAAAAGCAGGTGGCGAAGGGCTGGGTCTTCGCGGTCGAGAAGCGCGAGGATGCCGAGATCATGGCGACCTTCGCGGTAAGTCGGGAGGCGCCACCGTACATCGATCTCTCGCTCTGGGACGGCGCCGGGGAGCCATCCCTGTATCTCGCCCACCTAGCCGTCCTGCCTTCCCTGCAGCGTATTGGTATCGGGCGAGCGTGCGTCGCGGCCGTCGAGCGGCTTGCACTCGAGCGAAGCTGCCGTTCGGTCCGCCTGGATGTGGTGGAGAGACACACCGAGCTCCACGCCTGGTACCTCCGCCTCGACTATCGGGAAGTCTGCCGCTACGAAGCCCTCGGCAACCGGATGTTGGGCTTCGAAAAGACGTTTGACACGACTTCGCGCAGCCTCGATACGGTTCCGTAGCGCGAAGCGCGCGAGCTAGGTACTCCGGCGGGCTAGCCGGTCGCGCACCAACTCGAGCGCGTCCTCACGCGTCTCGATAGTCCCCGCGGCGCGCTCTTCGGCGATCAGATCGAGCAGCTCGCCGACGAGCGGGCCCGGCTCGATTCCGAGCTCGTCGCCGCGCAGCAGCGGCTCGTCGGGCTCCGTCTCTCGCGCGATGCGAACATCTTCCGCGAATTCGCCGCCGCCGAGAAAGGCGAGCGCGTCGATCGCCCAGGGCTCGGTTGCGCGGCGGAAGCGATGGATCTGACGCGGCGAGCCGTCGGCAGGAAGCCTGGCGCCGAGCAGCTTGCCGAGATATCGAGCGAGCTCACCCGAGATCGGGAGGCGGCGCAAGCTCTGGCCGAAAACGGTCACCAGCCGCAGCCAGGGCGAATCGGCGAGAGAGCGTTCAATGCGTCCGGTCAGCGCAAGCGAACCGCCGAGCGGAGCGAGCAGGCCCAGCTCCTCGAGGCGCTCGTAACCCGACCAGCCGAGCTTCTCCAGCTCGGCCAGGACGCGCTCTCCCGCTGGCTCGCCGACCCGATGGGCGCGTGAGCGGAGGAGCTCTTCGGACTCCGGCTCGAGCCGAAGACCGAGCTCCTCCTCGAACCTGACCGCGCGCAGCAGCCGCAGAGGATCGTCGTCGAAGACGCTTGCGGAGACGGCCTTCAGCCGCCGTTCGGCGAGATCGCGCCGCCCATCGAACGAATCGACGACCTCGCCTCCTGCGAGCGGCTCGGCGATCGCATTGACGGTGAAGTCGCGTAGCGCCAGATCCTCGGCCAGCGTCCCGCGCAGCGGCGTGAAATCGACACACTCGCCGCCGGGGAAGGTAACCCGCCAAGCGCCGTGACGCTCGGAGAGTGGAAAGGGTGCGCCGCCGCTCTTCTCCGCGAAAGCGCGCGCCGCTTTCCTCGAATCGAGGCAGACGACATCGAGATCGACGAGCTCGCGACCGAGCAGCTCATCCCGCACGGCGCCCCCGACGAGATAGGCCTCCTCGCCGGCGAGCAGCTCGCGAACGAGATCGAGCAGATCAGGCGTCGACGATGACACGGCGTGCGCGGCGGCGATCGGAGCAGATGCCGCAGGTGATCTCGTAGTTGATCGTGTCGGCTACGCGGGCGTGATCCTCGACGAGCAGACCGTCGCCGACGATCACGACCGGGGTGTCAACCAGCAGCTCGCGCCCGAGCGAAACGGCGAAGGAGTCCATCGAGACGGTCCCGATCACCGGCCGGCGCTCGCCCTCTACCAGCACCTCGGTGCCGGTCATATCGCGGCGGAAGCCGTCCGCGTAGCCGGCGGGCACAAGCCCGATCCAGGTCGACTCGCTGGCGACGAAGCGGCGTCCGTAACCGGTGCTCTCGCCCGGCTGAAGCTGCTTGACCTGAGCCAGGCGGCTCTCCCAGCGCAGCACCGGTTCCAGATCGTCGTCGGCCGGATCGGTGCCGAAAGGCGACAGCCCGTAGAGCGCGATTCCACAGCGAGCGGCGTCGAAGCTCGCCTCCGGAATGCGCAGGACGGCCGCGCTGTTGGCGATGTGGCGCGTCAGCCCGGCGTAAGGCTCGGTGAGTTGGCGGAAGCGCTCGACCTGCTCGCGCGCGAACTCGAGGTCGCAATCGGCGGTTGCGAGATGACTCATCAGCCCGACGACGTTTCGACCCGGCGCGGAGAGGAGCTCCGAGAGGCCGAAGCGCCCCATGCCCGTGTCGAGCTTGAGGTGGACGCGCACGCCTTCGGGGATGTCCGCATCGACGACGGTGATCTCCAATCCCGCCTCGCGAGCCCGCGCGATCTCGGCGGGAAGAAGCGGGCTCATCACGAGAATCCGCGCCGTCGGATACTCGGCACGCAGCTCCAGCGCCTCGGCGAGCGTGACCACGCACAGTGTGCGCGCGCCCTCGCTCAGCGCCGCGCCGGCCACGTCCACCGCCCCGTGCCCGTAGGCGTCCGCCTTGACGACCGCCCAGAGGTCGGCCCCGTCGAGCGTGGCGATCAAACGCCTGATGTTGCGTCGAACGGCGCCGAGATCGATCGTTAACTGCGAGCGGTGCATCGCTTCATCGTAGAAGGACGGGCGAGTTTACGCTCGTCTTCCGGCCGTTTGTAATCATGCTTCGACGAAAGGAAGCGCATGTCAGGCGAAGTTCTGATCGCTTACGCGACGAAGTACGGATCGACGGTCGAGGTGGCCGAAGCGATCGCCAAGACGCTCGAGGGAGCGGGGATAGCGACCGATCTCCGCGATGCTCGCTCGGTTAGCGATCTGCGCGGATATCGCGCCGTCGTCTTCGGCGCTCCGCTCTACAACGCACGCATGCTCCGGGCGGGAAGGCGATTTCTCGCGCGACACCACCGCGAGCTGGCCGGAATGCCCGTGGCGGTATTCGCCCTGGGGCCGCTGGGCACGAGCGAGAAGGAGCGAGCGACCACGCAGAAGCAGTTCGACCGCTCGCTTGCGCACCGATCCGAGATCCGGCCGCTGTCGACGGCGCTCTTCGGAGGCGTCATCGACCAGAGCAAGCTCCGCTTTCCCGACAAGCTCGCGCCGCCGCTGAGGCCGCTCTTCCCGTTCACGGACGTTCGCGATTGGGACGCAATCGAAGCGTGGGCAACGAGCCTCGTCGATGCACTCTCGCTGAGGAAGCAGAGCTAAGCGAATCGACCGCTGGATGTTGGGATAGCGCCGAGCCCGCGATCGGCGCTCAGCGATTGCGCGAGATCGCCTGCGGCAGCATCCGCGCCACATCGCCGGCGACGACGCCGACCTGCGGCTCGATCAGCTGAGCGGCCCGGCCGTGAGCGACGGCTGCGGCTGCGGCTGCGAGCGCGGGCTCGAGCCCCTTGGCGAGGAAGGCGGCAACGACGCCGGTGAGGACGTCGCCCGAGCCGGCGGTTGCGAGAGCCGGAGTCCCCTCCTCGCAAACGAGCGCCTCGCCGGAGGGCGAAACGACGATAGTGTCGGCGCCTTTGAGCAGCGTCACCGCCGCGAAACGATCGGCGCACTCGCGCGCGGCGGCCAGCCGGTGCTCGTTCACCCAGGCCGAGTCCTTGCCGAGCAGGCGCGCGAGCTCGCCGGAATGCGGTGTCAGTACGACCGGCGAAGCCCATTTCCCGGGCTCGAGCCCGAAGAGAGCGTCGGCGTCCACGACCGCCGGCAGCGTCGTTCGCTCGAGCAGTTTCCGCACGAATGCCCGCGTTTCGTCCGAGCGCCCGATCCCCGGGCCCAGCGCAAGCGCCTGAGCGCGCGATTCGAGCTCGGCGACGAGCGGCAGCGCCTCGCTGGTCAGCTGCCCGTTTTCATCCTCCGGCGCCGCGCGCTTGACGGCTTCGATCAGGTTCAGCTCGACCGGGGGAAGCAGCGAGCGAGGAATCACGACGGTGACGTAGCCGGCGTCGGCGCGGAAGGCCGCCTCGCCAACCATGCAGACGGCGCCGGAGAGCCCGGGCGAGCCACCGACGACGAGCACCGAGCCCGACATGAACTTGTTGCCGGACTCCTTCCGGCGCGGAAGCAGCGCGAGCAGCCCGGGCCTGGCCAGCCGGCAGACGGTCTCGCCGCCCGTGAGGCCTATGTCCACGACCTCCAGCTCGCCGCAGCGAAAACGGCCGGGCGCCACGACATGCCCGATCTTGCGCGCATAGAAGGTGACAGTGAGGGCAGCGTTGACCGCCGGTCCGGCGATCTCGCCCGTCGAGGCGTCCACGCCGGAGGCGATGTCGACTGACACGACCGGCACACCGGCGGCGTTGATCTGCTCGATCAGAGCTGCCGCATCGTCGCGCGGAGCTCCCGAGAAGCCGGTGCCGAAAAGGGCATCCACGATCACGTCCGGGTTGCCCAACTCCTTCTCTCCGCTCTTCGCCTCGACGACCCTTACCTCTTGCCCGCCGAAGCGCAGCGCCTCGGCCGCCACCAGGCCGTCGCCGCCGTTGGAGCCGCCGCCGCAAACAACGGTGAAGCGCTTGGCGTCGGGGAAGCGGCGCATCGCCAGCTCGCCCACCGCCGTTCCGGCCCGCAGCATCAGCTCGCGCATCGAGTCTGGATAGCCGGGGTAGGCCTCCTCGACCGCACGCATCTCGACGGAAGAGAAAAGCGGCTCGAAGGCTGGGCGCTCACCGTTCACTACGCGCCCTCTTCCTCGATCGACAGAATCGCAACCGCCGCGGCGATTCCCTTGGAATGAGTAAGCGAGAGATCGACCTGGCGGGCGCCCATCTTCTCGGCCCAGGCTTTGGTCTTGCCCGAGAGCGTGACCGTGGGACGCGGGCGCCCGGCGATCTCGATCTCCATCCAGGTGAAGTGCACGCCGCAACCAAGCGCCTTGCCGACCGCCTCCTTGCCCGCGAACCGCGCCGCGTAGCTCTGCGCTGGGTTGGCACGCGAGTCGCAGTAGTCGCGCTCGGCCTTGGTGAAGCAGCGCTCGCGGAAACGGGGGCGTTCGAGCGCCGAGCGAATCCGCTCGATCTCGATCAGGTCGAGGCCGACCCTCAGCGCGCCGTCGCCAGCCATTCGGGCAGATCCGCGATCGAGGAGAGAAGCACGGTCGGACGAATCCCCGAGCGCTCGTAGATGTCGGGGCGAAACTTGCCTGTGCGTACGAGCACGGTGCGCATCCCGTGCAGCTGGGCGCCGCGGATGTCCGATGCGAGGTCGTCGCCGACCATCAAGGCCTGGCCCGGATCGCTGTCGAGCGCCTCGAGCGCGGCGGCAAAGAAGGAAGAGCTCGGCTTGCCGAGGACGGTCGCGTGCACTCCCGCGGCGTACTCCAGTCCGGCGACGTAGGCGCCCGAGTCGAGAAGGGGCCCGTGCTTGGTCTGCCACCAGGGATTCCTGTGTAGACAGAAGAGCTCGGCTCCGGCCTCGAGCTCGGCGAAGGCGCGGGCCAGGTTCATGTGTGAGAAGACGCGCCCGGTTTCCTCGGTTTCGTCCGCTCCGCCGAGGAGCACGGCATCCGCGCTCTCGCCAACCAGCTCGATTCCCTTCAGGTCTTCGACAATCGCAGACATCGTGAGGGCCAGGACGCGCCGACCGGCAAGCGTCCGGGCGGCCGCTCGCGGCGCCGTCTGCAGCGCCTCCTCGTCGACGTCGAAGCCCTTCGAGCGCAGCAACTCGGTCAGGCGGGCGCGGGGGCAGGTGGTGTTGTTGGTCAGGAAACGCAGCCGGTGACCGGCCTCGCGCAGGCGGCGAACGGCGCCGGTGGCTCCCGGAATCGGCTCGTTCGAGACGCTCAGCACGCCGTCGATGTCGATCAGGATCGCGGCCACGTACGCGAGTCTATTGATCCCGGCACGAAAACGGGAGTGGGCGCGCGAGCATCGATGGCGGAGCCGCCCGATCCGCCGCTTGCATCTCGCACGACGTCTCTCCGGCGCAGGCAAGCTCCCGAGCGCGCAGCATCAGCCGTCCGCCTTCGCTTTCTCGACGCCCTCCTTCGTCTGCTTGAAGTGTCCGCCCTGTTCGCTGATGAAGCCGGCCTCGAGCAGCTGCCGCAGCGAGCTACGAACTCGATAGAGAGGTATCCCGGTGGTTACGGCGACGTCTTCGGCAGTCGAATCCGGGCCCACCGAGGAGAGCAGCAGCCTGCCCGAGCTGCTAAGCGTCCCATCCGGCCATACGCACGGCATATCCGCCTCCTAAAGCGACTTCTTGCAGAGGTACCAGTCGATGCATTCCAGGCCCTCGCCGGCTCGCTCCTCCGCGAGCTCGGTCGTGTTGGGCGCCGGCATGACGACCTTGTCGCCGGGCCGCCAGTTGGCAGGCGTCGCGACGTGGTGCTCGTCCCCGGTCTTCAGCGCGTCGACCAGGCGCACGAACTCGTCCATGTTGCGGCCGACCGAGAGCGGGTAGTAGATCATCGCCCGCAGGATCCCCTTGGGATCGATGACGAAGACGCAGCGGCTGGCCTCGGTCTTGCTCTCGCCGAGCATGACCATTCCGTAAGCGGTCGCAACCTTGCGATCGAGGTCGGCGATGACGGGGAAGGGGATCTTCACTCCGGCCTTCTCCTCGATGTTGCGGACCCAGGCGATGTGCGAGTAGAGGCTGTCGATCGAGAGACCGATCAGCTCGCAGCCGCGCTTCTGCAGCTCGGGATAGATCTCCGCGAAGGCGATGAACTCGGTCGTGCAAACCGGCGTGAAGTCGGCCGGGTGAGAGAAGAGGATCAGCCAGCTGCCCTCGAAGTCGGCCAGCCTGAGCTTTCCGTGAGTCGTGACCGCTTCGAAGGCGGGCGCCGGCTCGTTGAGCCGCGGCAGTGCCGCGCGAACCTCTGGTTCCTCGATCGTTGTCATAAACCGCCTCCTTGCTGGTTGCCTCGCGGTCGCTCGGACCGCGCGCGTCTCGCGTTGTCGCGTTCGCGCGTCGCTATCACCGTTTCCGCTGCGCAGCCCGCCAAAACATCAGCGAGCGTGCAGGCGTCGCCTAGCTCGCCGCCGGCGGCAACCAGGAGGAGGGATTCAACTCGAGCGCCCGTCCGAGCCCCGCGATCAGCGGCTCGTAGCCCGAGCGCAGCTCGCTCAGCCGAGCCTCGACCTCTTTCTTCGCTCTCAGCTCGAGCCCACTTTGGGCAGCGAGATCCCAAAGCTTGGCGAAGTCAGCGCTGCTGAGACGCTGCCGATCGAAGCGGCCGGGCTTCGCACGCAGCACGAGCGAAACGTCCGCAAGAGCATGGCGGCCGATCGAGAGCGTGATCTCGGCCGATTCGACGTCGGTCTCGTCCGGTGTCGCGGCGATCGCGAAGGCGCAGGTGTCGATAACCGTCGTCAGAGCGGCGAGCCAGTTCTGGCCGACGTGTTGCGAGCGGAAGTAGGCCAGCGCCGGATAGGAGAGATGCGTCTCCATCAGCTCGGCCGCCCAACCCTCCCACTCGGCTAGATAAGAATCGAGTTCGGGCCAGCCTCCGCGCTGGCCCGAACGCGCAAGGAGTGCCCCGGCCGAAGGCGGTGTTCCGGCGCGTGGCGCCAACTGCGCGACCGCCACCTCGCGCCGCGAAAACGCCTGGTAGATCGCCGGCAGGTAGCCGATCGCAACGAAGAGCACGCCAAAGCCGCAGGCCGCCTCGCCGAGAAAGAGCGCGCGAGCAAACGCAGTCGACGGCGTAAGTTGCATCGAGGCGCTCAGGAACCCTCCCGCACTGAAGAAGAGGTCGTCGTCAAAACCGCCGCCACCTCCGCGCACGATGTGCGATCCGCCGGCCCACTGCAGCAGAGCGAAGCCGAAGATCAAGGCCAGCGCCCAGATAGCAATGGCAAAGAGCAGGAGCAGCGGCCCGTAGAATCCGAGCATGGTGTCGCCGAAGCGCGCCGGCAGGCGGCGGCCGACGAAGCGCCAGACTCGCCAGCCGACGACGAGGATCATTCGCGCTATGCGCGGCTCGCGCCTGACGCGGCGCGGCAGCAGAAAGGCAACGAAGAACTCGGCCAGAGTGAGAACGATCACTACCGCCCCGGCGAGGCCAGCTAGGACGCGCACGCGCTCAGGCTCCCAGCGGCCATGAGGGGCAGATCGTCATCTCGATCCAATGCTCCTACTCGACGGTGACGGTCTTTGCCAGATTCCGCGGCTGATCGACGTTTAGCCCGCGTAGGCGAGCGATGCGATAGGCGAGGAGTTGGAGCGGCAGAACCGCCAGCACCGCCTGCAAATACTCGTTCGTCTTGGGGACGTAGATGACGTCGTCGGCATGGTGCTGGATGTCCTCGTTGCCGTCGGTGGCGATGGCGATCACCTGGGCGCCGCGGGCACGCGTCTCCTGGATGTTCGAGACGACCTTGTCGTAGACGTGCGAGTCGGTGGCGACGACGACAACCGGAGTCTCGGAGTCGAGCAGCGCGATCGGCCCGTGCTTCATCTCGCCGGCCGAGTAGGCCTCGGTGGGGATATAGGAGATCTCCTTCAGCTTGAGCGCGCCCTCGAGACAGATCGGCAGGCCTATGTTGCGACCGAGATAGAGGAAGAACGGCTTGTCGTAGTGGCGGCGGGCGATTTCGTCGATCGGGTGCACGCCGTCGTCGGCGTCCTGGAGGAACCGCGCCACCTTCTCGGGCAGCTGCTGCACTTCGGCGATCAGCGACTGAATCTCCTCCTTGGGCAGCGTCTCGCGCACCTGCGCCAGCTTGAGCGCGATCAGGTAGAGGAGCGAGATCTGCGCCGTGAAGGTCTTCGAGGCGGCGACCCCCATCTCCAGGCCTGCGCGCGTGTAGAGAACCGAATCGACCTCGCGGGTGATCTGGGCGCCCATCATGTTGGTGATCGCCATCGTGCGGGCGCCGTGCTCCCTTGCGAGCACCATCGCGTCGATCGTGTCGCGCGTCTCGCCCGACTGCGAAATGCCGATCACCAGCGTGTTCTTGTCCAAAACCGGGTTCCGGTAGCGCCACTCGCTGGCGATATCGTGCTCTACCGGCACGCGCGCCCACTCCTCGATCACGTAGCGACCGGCGACGCCCGCGTGGTAGGCCGTGCCGCAAGCGAGGATGACAATGCGGCGCAGACCGCGCAGATCGTCGTCCGAGAGAAGCAGCCCCTCGAGGGTGAGCTCGCCAAAGCGGATTCGCTCGGCAAGCGTCTCGCGCACCGCGGTCGCCTGCTCGTAAATCTCCTTGAGCATGAAGGTCTCATAGCCGCTCTTCTCGGCCTGCTCCTCGTCCCAGTCAACCACGATCGTCTCGTGCACGACCTCGTCCACTCCGTCGAGTGCGCTCGTATAGGAGGCGCCGTCAGGAGTCACCGCGACGATGTCGCCGTCGTCGGGGAACTGAACGTTTCGCGTCTCCGAAAGGAAGGCAACGGTGTTGGAGGCGATGAAGCCCTCGCCGTCGCCAACGCCGACCACGAGCGGGCACTGGCGTCGCGTCCCGACGAGCAGCCCGGGATTGTCGCGATGAATGACGACGAAGGCGAAGTGACCCTCGATCTCACGATAAGTCCGGCGCACCGCCTCGACCAGGTCGCCGTCGTAGTGGCGCTCGATCAGATGGGCGACGGTCTCGGCGTCGGTCTCGGTGGTGAAGTGATGGCCCTCTTCGATCAGTGAAGCGCTGAGCTCGCGGTAGTTCTCGATGATGCCGTTCAGGACGACGGCGATCTCGCGCTCGTCACAACCGGTGAGAGGATGGGCGTTCTCGACCACGACCTTGCCGTGAGTGGCCCAGCGCGTGTGCCCGAGCCCGTGCGTAGATTCGGAGTCGTTGGAGCCGGCTGCCTTGAGCAGATGCTGGAGATTGCCGACCGCGCGGATGTAGTCGAGGCCTTCGTCCTCGCGGAGGACGATTCCGGCCGAGTCGTAGCCGCGGTACTCGAGCCGCTGCAGAGCATTCAAGAGGAGTGGCTTACAGGCTCTCTTCCCGACGTATCCGATGATCCCGCACACCTGGAGCTCCTTCCCCGCCCGCGACGCTTTCTAAATCCCCAGAGTGGAGTCTCGTACTGATCGACTGCGGTCCTGCGATTTACGACTCGGAAAAGCACAAAGCCCGGCACTTTGGCCGCCCCGGTCAGGACGACTGGCCGAGCTCTGTTCGAACTAGCTCCTCGATCCTACCACAGAGATCTTCGGCCTCTTTCGGCGTTTCAGCCTCGGCCAGCAGGCGCACGACCGGCTCTGTACCGGAGGGGCGGAGGAGCACCCGCGCCCGCCCGCCGAGCTCGCTGTTCAGCCGCTCCACTTCCGCCACAGCGCTCTTGGGGAGCTTGCCCTCGATTGTGAGGTTGCGCTTGACCTGTGCGAAGCGGGGCATGACGCCGGCCGCCTCGGCAAGGGTGCGTCCTTCGAGCGCCGAACAGAGCAGCAGCGCCGCGGCCAGCCCGTCACCGGTGACGTGATCCTTGAGGTAGATGACGTGGCCGGACTGCTCGCCGCCCAGCACTCCCTCCTCGCGCCACAGCGCCTCGAGTACGTAGCGGTCGCCGACGTCGGTGGTAACAACGCGAATGCCGCGCTCTCGCATGAGGTTGTGAAAACCGAGGTTGGTCATCTTGGTGACCACTACCAGATCGACCCCCAGATGCAGGGCGAGGATGGCGAGTATCTGGTCGCCGTCGACCGGCTCGCCCGCAGCGGTAACCGCCAGCATGCGGTCGCCGTCGCCGTCGAAGGCGACGCCGAGATCGCAACCGTTCTCGACGACCGTGCGTGCGAGCAGCGACAGATCGGTCGCGCCGCAGCAATCGTTGATGTTGACGCCGTCCGGCGTATTGGCGATGGCGATCACCTCGGCGCCAAGGCGAGTGAAGGCCTCGGGCGCAATCTCGGAGTAGGCGCCGTTGGCGCAGTCGACCGCCAGCTTGAGCCCGCTCAGATCGGAGCCGAAGCGCTCGAGGATGTGCTCGAGATAGCTGTCGGTCGCCACCTCGACGTGATCGATCACGCCGCCGCCGGAGGTCTTGGCGTCCATCAGCGCCTCGATCTCGAGCTCGACGACGTCGGACAGCTTGTGCCCGTGGTGGTCGAAGAACTTGACCCCGTTGTACTGCGGCGGATTGTGCGAGGCGGTGATGACAACGCCCAGATCGAGCGCGAGCAGGGCTACCGCGGGCGTCGGTAGAACGCCGCCGAGCACGGCCACACCGCCCGCCTCGACGACGCCGCGCGCAAAAGCCTCCTCGAGCTCGACGCCCGACGCTCGCGTATCGCGACCGACGAAGACGCGGCCGCTCGATGACCAGATCGTCGCGGCCCGGGCCAGCTGCTCGACCAGCTCGACGGTGAGATCCTCGCCGACGACGCCACGCACGCCGTCGGTGCCGAAGTACCGTCTCGTAGTGGCTATCTCGACCTGCGGCTCAGTTGCCATCGAAACCGGTATCTCCTTTCACGCCTCGCCGCGAGAACATCGTCTCGAGCGCTGAGCAGCCTTGGAGTAGGCGCACCATTCTAGGAGCTTCGACGAGCGAGGATTAGCGCTTCGAGAACTGCGGCGCTTTGCGGGCCTTGTGCAAGCCGGCCTTTTTTCGCTCGACGATGCGAGCATCGCGGGTCAGAAAACCGGCGCGCTTGAGCGGAATGCGCAGCTCGGGATCGGCCTCGATCAGCGCTCGGGCGATGCCGTGGCGCAGCGCACCCGCCTGGCCGCTCGAGCCGCCGCCGCGCACGCGAACACGCAGGTCGTAGCGTCCCTCCACGCCCGCCAGGACAATCGGCGACAGGGCCGTCTGACGATGGGTGGGGCGGGGGAAGTAGTCCTCGATCGTGCGTCCGTTGATCCACGTCTTGCCGTCGCCGGGACGGAGGATCACCCGGGCTACGGACGTCTTGCGCTTACCGGTGCCTCGATACTGAAGCTGCTCATCTGCCACGGGTGGGATCCTAGTCCTCGAGTTTGAGTTGTTTCGGCTGTTGCGCGCCGTGCGGATGCTCGGCGCCCGCGTAGATCTTGAGCTTGCGAATCTGGGCGCGGCCCAGACGGTTGCGCGGGAGCATTCCCTTGACCGCCTTGCGCAATACCTCGGTCGGCCTTCGCTCGAGCTGCTCGCGCAGCGTGCGCTCGCGCAGGCCGCCCGGGTAGCCGGAGTGGCGGTAGTAGATCTTCTTCTCGAGCTTGTTGCCGGTGACCGCGACCTTGCCGGCGTTGACGACTATGACGAAGTCGCCGGTATCGACATGAGGCGTGAACTGGGGCTTGTTCTTGCCGCGCAGCGTGTCGGCGATGCGCACGGCGAGACGGCCCAGGTTCTTGCCCTCGGCGTCCACGACGTACCAGTCGTGCTCGATCTCATTGGGTTTTGCGCTGTAGGTCTTCATGACACGAAAAACGAGCGGACACGTAGCGTCCGCCGGGCGCGGATTGTAGCAGTCCGGCGCAAGCGTGAACGGGCGCTAGCCGCAGACGATCGGCTCAGACGATCAGGATGCCGCTTCCTCCGCGAGCTCGGGCATCGACGAGGGGGCGAGTCCCGTCTCGAGCTTGCGGGCAAGCGCGGCGGCGGCAATCTTGCTCTTTCTCCAGCCTCTGATTTCGTATCGGAGGGTTTCAGTGCTCTTGTTCTTGCTCAGCTCGACCGTCCACGCTCCCCTGAAGAAATAGACCGCGGCCGTACGGATCAGAAGCGCCACCAGGTAGAGGGGAAGCGCGAGGATCGCCCACAAAAGCAGGCGCACGACGGTCAGCAGCGTGATCACCAGAAGTATCGGGGAGAGGTTCTCACCGGGATCGTCGTCGTCGTCGGTGAGCCTCGTCCAGTAGAGGAGGTCTTTCAGATCCTTCCGACTGAGCCTCGGGCCCAGCCAGCGCGGTCGCCGCGTCCAGCGCCGCGTGATCATCCAGGTTGAACCGTCGATAGCCGATATTTGACGAGCCATGCCGATGTCACTGTAATCGCTCACAGAGCGGCTTTTGTATGAGCTATTTGGCCCGATGGTCGCTCGAGAGACGTCCGAAATGATCAGGCGGAGGACTCGTCGGCCAGCTGGCCGACGACGGATGGATCCAGTCCGAGCTTCAGCGGCTTGGCCAAGGCTCCGGCCAGGACCGCGCTCGCTCTCCAGCCTTTGGCACGGAAGCGAAGCTTTTCGCCGCTGGCTTAGTTTGTCGCCTCGACGACGCAGGGGCCGCTCAGCGCGAACACCGCGATCGGAAACAGTAGGAGCTCGAGCAGAAAGGCCAGCAGCGACAGGAAGACGAGCAGGAGAACGACCGCGACGAAGATCGTGACGAAAACGATGATCTGATCGAGGATTGCGAGATCGACGCTGAGCGATCCTCCCGAGCTGGATTGATTGGAGCCGTGCAGGAGAAACCTCGGGCCTCGCCAGCGCGGTCGGCGAAACAAGCGCCTCCTGATCGTCCAGGCGGATCCGTCCGGCGCGTTGACTTTCTGCGCCAAAGCTACTCCCACTCGATCGTCGCCGGCGGCTTGGAGCTCAGGTCGTAGACGACCCGGTTCACGCCACGGATCTCGGCGATGATGCGATTCGAGATGCGCTCCAGCAGCTCGTGGGGCAGGCGGGCCCAGTCGGCGGTCATGGCGTCGTCGGAGGTGACGGCGCGCAGCACGATCGGGTAGGCGTAGGTGCGCTCGTCGCCCTGAACGCCGACCGAGCGGATGGCGGGCAGGACGGCGAAGGATTGCCAGAGCTTGCGGTACCAGCCGCCGCGGCGGATCTCGTCCTGGAGGATGGCGTCGGCCTCGCGCAGGATATCGAGCCGCTCCTTGGTCACCTCGCCGATGATGCGGATGGCGAGGCCGGGGCCGGGGAAGGGTTGGCGCCAGACCAGGCGCTCGGGCATTCCCAGCTCCTCGCCCACGCGGCGCACCTCGTCCTTGAAGAGCAGCCGCAGCGGCTCCACCAGCTCCATCTCCATCTCCTCGGGCAGGCCGCCGACGTTGTGGTGGCTCTTGATCTTTGCCGCCACACCCGCGGTACCCCCGCCCGACTCGATCACGTCGGGATAGATCGTGCCCTGGACGAGTAAGCGGATCTCACCGAGCTTGGCCGCCTCCTCCTCGAAGACCCGAATGAACTCCTCGCCGATCGCGTGGCGCTTCGCTTCGGGCTCCTCGACTCCGGCTAAGCGCTCGAGGAAGCGCTCCTGTGCCTGCACGTGCACAAGTGGCACGTGGAAGTGCTTGCCGAAGGTCTCGGCCACCTGCTCGGCCTCGCCACTCCGCATGAAGCCGTGGTCGACGAAGACGCAGGTGAGCTGCTCGCCGATCGCCCTGTAGACGAGCAGCGCCGCGACGGCCGAGTCGACGCCGCCGGAGAGACCGCAGATCACCTTCTCGCTTCCGACCTGGGCGCGGATGCGGGCCACCTGCTCGTCGATCACCGCCGCGGGCGTCCAGCTGGGCTCGATCCCGACGACGTCGTGCAGGAAGCGCTCGAGCATCTTCTGTCCATTTGTGGTGTGCACGACCTCGGGGTGGAACTGAACGGCATACAGGCCGCGACCCGGGTCTTCGAAGGCGGCGAGCGGCGTCGTGGCGGAGCTGGCGACCACGCGGGCGCCGGGCGGGGCCGCCGTGACCGAGTCGCGGTGGCTCATCCAGACGGTCTGCTCGCCGGCCAGCTCCTTGCTGAAGAGAGTGCTTTCGTCGATCCGCATCTCGGTCTTGCCGAACTCCCCCACGCCGGTTCGCTCGACCTTGCCGCCGAGATCCTGGGCCATCAAGTGCATTCCGTAACAGATGCCGAGCACAGGCACTCCCAGCTCGAACAGCTTCGGGTCGACGCGGGGCGCATTTTCGACGTAGACCGAGGCCGGCCCGCCCGAGAGGATCAGTGCGCGCGGGTTTCGCGCCGCCACCTCCTCCGGCGAGAGCCGGTAGGAGACGAGCTCGGAGTAGACGTGCGCCTCGCGCACGCGCCGGGCAATCAGCTGCGAGTACTGTCCGCCCAGATCGAGGACGAGGACGGGGCGCTCTTCGGGCGGCGTCTCGGGCGCCGGGAGCGGTCGCGCCTCGCTCACTTCTCTTTGTTCAGTGGTCGTGTGCCGATTCGAACGCCGAGCGCTATCACTCCAACGAGGACGGCTAGCCCAAGGAGCCCGAGGACGAGCATGAGCGCCATGCCGTTCATCAGGACCCCGAGGTTGGGTAGTTGGGCGCTTCCTTGGTGATGGCGATTCCGTGCGGATGGCTCTCGCGCAGGCCGGCGACGGTGATGCGGATGAACTTGGTGTTCTTCTTCATCTCCTCGATCGTGGTCGCGCCGCAGTAGCCCATGGCCGTGCGCACACCGCCGACGAGCTGATAGACGAGGTTGGCGAGCGGCCCCTTGTAGGCGACTCTGCCCTCGATCCCCTCCGGAACCAGCTTCGAGACCTCGGTGACGTCGGCTTGGAAGTAACGATCCTTGGAGTAGGAGCGCGCCTTCATCGCTCCCAGCGAGCCCATGCCGCGATACTCCTTGAAGCGCTCGCCCTGGTAGATGACGACCTCTCCCGGGCTCTCGTCCACTCCTGCCAGGAGCGAGCCGAGCATGGCGCAGTCGGCGCCGGCGGCGATCGACTTGGCCAGGTCGCCCGAGTACTGGATTCCTCCGTCGGCGATCACCGGCACGCCGTGCTTCGCGGCCGCCTTGGCGCAGTCGTAGATGGCCGTGACCTGCGGAACGCCCGTGCCGGCGACGATGCGAGTCGTGCAGATCGAGCCGGGGCCGATACCTGCCTTGATGGCGTCCGCGCCGGCATTGATCAGCGCCTCGGTAGCCGCGGCGGTGGCGACGTTGCCGGCGATGATCTGCACGTCGGCCCATTTGTCGCGAATCATGCGCACCGTCTCGATCACGGCCTTGGAGTGCCCGTGAGAGGTGTCGACGACGAGCACGTCGACCTCTTCCTCGATCAGAGCCGCGGCTCGCGAGAGCGCATCGGGCCCAACCCCGACCGCCGCGCCGACCATCAGGCGCCCGTGCTCGTCCTTGGTCGCGAGCGGGTACTGGATCTTCTTCTGAATGTCCTTGACGGTGATCAGGCCCTGGAGCTTCCCCTCCGAGTCGACGACCGGAAGCTTCTCGATCTTGTGCTTGGAGAGAATCTCCTTGGCTTCCTCGAGGCCTGTGCCGACCGGGACGGTGACGAGCGGGGCGGGCGTCATCAGCGCCGAGACGAGTTGGTCGGTGTTCTGCACGAAGCGCAGGTCGCGGTTGGTGAGGATGCCGACCAGCGTTCCGTCCTCGATCGTGATCGGCACGCCGGAGATGTGGTAGCGCTTCATCAGGTCGAGCGCGTCGGCGACGAGGTCGTTCGGCCCCAGCGTCACGGGCTCGACGATCATCCCTGACTCCGAGCGCTTGACCTTGTCGACCTCGGCCACCTGGTCGGCGATCGAGAGGTTGCGGTGGATGATGCCGATGCCGCCCTCGCGCGCCAGTGCGATCGCCAGCCTGGCTTCGGTGACGGTGTCCATCGCCGCCGAGACGACGGGGATGTTGATCGTCATCGTGCGCGTCAGCCGCGTGACGGTCGAGACTTCGCTCGGCTGAACGGCCGACTCGGCCGGAACGAGCAGAACGTCGTCGAAGGTCAATCCCTGCTTGGCGAACTTCTCTTCCATCGAGAGGGCGTCGATCTCTTCGGCCCCCTCGATCAGCCGCTCAAGATCCATCTGACTCACCTTGCCCCTTCGATGCAAAAAACCCAGGCGCTTATGGGTCGCCTGGGCCAAGAAATCCGGATGCCAGCAAGTTCTTTCAAGTGGCGATCAATCGTAGCAAGGCGGGCCGCTATCTCGCTTCCTCGGTCGGCGGCCCATGCGGCCGGGCACGGCCGGCCTTCCGGACCGCCTGGCGAGAAAGCGAGAGCGATTCTCGTTGTAACGCAGTTCCGCGGCGGGATAGGGCGATTGGTATCGCTGATGCTGTGTTGACCGGCTTAGCGGGTCACTACGGGCTCTAGCTCGCTGATCTCGACCTGGCGCGTGAACTCCGCGGCCTGCTCCAGATCGAAACAGCCCGCGCCGGTCTCGAGCGTGGAGGCAGTTGCGGCGCCGACGGCCTGGCATAGCGCCTCTTCGAGCGAGCGGTCGGCTCTGCGCGCGGCCAGGAAACCGGCCAGCAGCACGTCGCCGGAACCGACCGGCGACACGGGCTCGACGCGGGCGATCGAGGCTCGGTAGCGACGTAGCTTGCGCTCTTCCTTGAGCAGCGCGTAGCAGCCGCCTTCGTGGCTGATCAGCACGTTGCGCGGTCCCATCTCGCCGATCGTCTCGAGCGCCATCAGGAAATCGTCCTCGTCGGAGAACTCCTGCCCGACGAGGCTCTCCGCCTCGTGCTGGTTGGGGCTGACGAGGTAGGGCTTGGCCTCGGCGCCCAGGCGCAGAGCGGTTCCCTCCGAATCGAGCACGCAGCGCACCTTTCGCCGCGCCAAATCCTTGATCGCGTCGGCGTAGAAGCCGTCGTCGACTCCGCGCGGCAGCGTGCCGGCGAAGACGACCCACTCCGCGTCGGCTGCGAGGCTCAGCAGCTTCTCGCGCAGATTCTTGAGCTCGTCGGGATCGACGTGCGGTCCCCATTCGTTGATCTCGGTGTGCGAGCCGGTCACCGGGTCGACGACGGCGGTCGACGTGCGCGATTCGCCCTCGATGCGAACGAAGTCGTTGAGGATAGACTCGTGGCTCAGCTCCTCTATGACACGCGCGCCCGTACGGCCGCCGGCCAGCCCGGTCGCCACCACCGGTATGCCGAACACCTTCAGCGAGCGCGCAACGTTGATGCCCTTGCCGCCGGCCAGCGTCAGTGCCTGGCTGGCACGGTGGCGCAGGCCCCGCTGGAAATTGGGGACCGTGAGCGTGCGATCGATGGCGGCGTTGAGAGTTACGGTGACGAGCATCGAGTGCCCTCCTCATCGGTGGGCGGTTGTCCGTCTGGGGAAGTGCGCCGGGAAGAGTAGACGGTCCAGGCCGCGAACGTGTAAAGAGCGCGTCTAGATCCAGCCGAACAGATTGTGCAGGGTCTGGCCCGAGTACCAGCCGGCCTTGCCGAGCAGGCTCGGCTTTCCGACCGAGCGCATCGCAACCAGCTCGCTCTTTCCGAGCAGCTTTCCGTTCGAGTAGATGCGCACCTCGCCCAGATGCTGGCCTTGCTTGACCGGAAGAGGGACGGTCCGCGGCAGGACGAGCTTCTCGACGGGAGGACGATCGAGGCGCAGCGGCACGGTGAGCGAGCTCGTGGCGGCGACCGGAACGGACGGGCCGCCGTAGGCGCTGGCCACCGTCTCCAGCGGGCTCCCCGCCGCGACGACCTTGACCAGCTGGTAGCGAGTGAGGGCGAAGCGAAGCAGAGCGGCCAGATCTTGGTTGCGCTGCGCGCGGCTGGGCGAGCCGAGAATGGTGGCGTAGATCCGGAGCCCGCCGCGGACGAGAAGAGCGACCTGGCACCAGCCGGCGTCGTCGGTGTGCCCCGTCTTGACACCGACGACTCCCGGGAAGGTTCCGAGCAGATCGTTCCAGGTCGTGAGCACGCGGCCACCCGCGATGGTGGCCGTGCGCAGGCGGACGGCCTGACTCACCTCCGGCACGCCCATGACCCATTGAGCCAGACGGGTGAGATCGCGGGCGCTCGAGTAGTGCCCCGGAGCGTCGAGACCATCCGGGCGCGCGAAGTGGGTGTTGCTGAGACCGAGCTGCCGCGCCTCCTCGTTCATCCAGCTCACGAAGAGAGGGCGATTACCGTTCGAGGCGGCGTCGGCGAGAGCATCGGCGGCGTCGTTTGCGCTTTGAATCAGCGCGGCGCGGACGAGGTCGCCAACCAGAATCCGCTCGCCGGGTTCCAGCCCGGCGCTTTCCTCGCCGACGTCGGCCGCCTGAGCCGAGACCGTGACATATCGATCGACGCTCAGATGCTGCAGGGCGACGTCGACGGTCATCAATTTGGTCAGGCTCGCAATCGGTAGGCGCTCGCTCGCGTTCTTGCTCAACAGCACGTCCCCGCTGGCTCCGTTCATCACCAGGTAGGCGCGGGCATCCACGCTGGGCGCGGGCAAGCGGGAGCCGGCGAGCGCCGCAGGCTGGAGCAGCAAGAAGGCCAGCGCGAGCAGCGCCGGCGCAAGGAGCAGCCGCCTCACGGCTTTGCCGGCGCCTTCCCGGCCCTGACCTTGATCTTCTGCCCGACGTGAAGCGCGGTCGGCTCGACGCCTGGGTTCAGAGCCATGATGTCGTCCACGGTGACGCCGAAATGGATGGCGATTGCTCCGAGCGTGTCACCGGAGCGAACGGTGTAGATACTCACCTTCCCCGGCGGCTGCGAGGTCGTCGCCTGGCTGGTCGTGGTCTGTTTCGTTTGCGTCGAGGGGTCGGCGGCCTGAGTCCCGCCCGTGAGGCCGCCGCGCAGGATGAGGACGAAGACAGTCACGGCAAGCAGAAAGAGGATCGGTATGCCGTAGTGCGCGAGCTGGCGGTTGTCTCGGCGCATGACTCCTTCCTTTTTACCAGCCTGAGACCGCCCATATCTCATCGCGTAAGCGTGCGGCCTCGCTGCCGGCGGCGTCGCGCCAGTCGAGACCCTCCTCGGCGCGGTAGGCGAAGATGACCGAACGCGAGACGTTCACGAGTGCGCTGGCCGGGCCGCTGGTGAAAGCGCGGGCCACGTCGGCGGGAGTCGCTCCCTGCGCCCCGACGCCCGGCAGGAGGATGATCGAGCGCGGAAGCAGGCGCCTGGCCTCGCCTATCGCGCGCGGATAGGTAGCTCCGACAACCACCCCGAGGCTCGAGAGGCCGCTTGTGCCGGCAAGCGCCTCGGCCGGCTCCTGGAGGAGCAGCGCGAGTTGGTGCCAGAGCGGGCGGCCGTCCGAAAGGGTCACGTCCTGCAGATCGGCGCTGCCCGGATTGGATGTCTTGAGCAGTACGAAGACGCCGCTGCCGTGGCGCTGGCAGGCGAGCAGGAACGGCTCGAGGGCGTCGCGGCCCAGGTAGGGATTCACGGTCAGCGCGTCGGCCAGCGATGGTTGCACACCGCGCGGCTCCAGATAGGCGCCGGCGTAGGCCCTGGCCGTCGAGCCGATGTCGCCGCGCTTTCCATCGGCCAGCACGAGCAAGCCGGCGTCGCGGGCATGAGCGCAGACGTCCTCGAGCGCGCGCATCCCGGCCGAGCCGTAGAGCTCGAAGAAGGCGAGCTGAGGCTTGACGCAGACGACGTACGGCGCAACGGCGTCGATGATCCCGCGGCAGAAGCGCGAGAAGGCGTCGGCCACGCCCTCGGGACTGTGCTGCGCTTCGCCACGCAACTCGAGCGGCAGTAGATCGATCTGTGGATCGAGCCCCACGACGAGCTGGCTTCGCTTCAGCTCGACGGCCTCGACCAGACGATCGGCAAAGGCCTTGGTAAGCGGCTGATCGGACGCGGCGTCAGCGGTGATGTCTTCCATTCCGGCCAAGGCTAGCGCCGGGAGCAGACTGTTGGGCGCCCGAGCGGTACCCCGCGCGGAAAAGAGTGAGGGCCGCTTGGCGCGGCCCTCACCTAAACCTTCGATTCTTACGGCTTGCGGTCCCTAGCGGACAGCCTGCTTCAGCGAGCTTCCAGGCGTGAACTTGGGCACCTTGGACGCGGCGATCTGCAGCCGCTCGCCGGTTCGGGGATTGACTCCCGTCCGTGCGGCGCGGTGCGCGACCGAGAACTTCCCGAACCCGGTGAAGGTCACGTCCTTGCCGGCCTTGAGAGAGTCGGCGATCACGCTGAGGACGGCGTCTACGGCATCGCCGGCATCCCGCTTCGTCAGACCGCTCTTCTGGGCGACCAGATCAACGAACTCCTGCTTCGTCACGTGCTCTCCTCCTCATCGACAGCTTTTCTACGTCAGACCCTAACAGGCTCAGCCATTTCGCTCAACCGTGCGGGTTTGCGGCGCTTTTTGCCACATTTTGAAGATCACTCGCGCGAAAGAGCGGCCACAAACGCACTCCGTGACGCGCGAGCTCATCGGATCCGCCCTCTTCACGGTCGACAACGCAGACGGCTGTACGGCAGACGAGACCGGCTTCCCGGACCGCCTCGACCGCCTGAAGGGCGGCGCCACCGGATGTCACAACGTCTTCGACCAAACAGACCAGCTCTCCCGATTCGCTTATGCCTTCGAGCTTGTTCGCGGTGCCATACCCCTTTGCCTCCTTGCGCACAATCAAAAACGGAAGCTGCGAGGCGAGCGAGGCGGCGGCGGCGAGCGCAACAGCACCGAGCTCCGGCGCAGCGATGCGAGCGGTCTCGGGCTCGTGCTCGGCGATGGCGATGGCGATCCTCTCGCCGATGGCGCCTAAGAGCTCGGGCACCGTCTCGAAGCGGTACTTGTCGAGGTAGTACTTGGAATGCCGGCCCGAGCGCAAAACGAAATCGCCCTCGAGGTAGGCACGCTCGACCAACATCTTGATCAGATCCTGCTCGTTCACGATCCCTCCGGATGGGCGCGAGCGAGAAGCTCGCGACCTTGCTTGAGTAGCTCCTCGGCCGCAGCATCCTCGGGGCCGAGCTCCAGCAGCGTACCGTCAGAGAAGTAGAAGCCTGCTCGTTCACGCGGCTCCGATTGCAGTTGCTGACGCATGTAGAAGGCGCCAGCGACCGAGCCGGCGGCGACGACCAGACCGGCGATGACCTTATTGCGTCGCGTCATCGGCGTCCTTTCCGGCATTCGAACTCGTATCGTCGCCGCTCGCAGGGTCCTTCGCGACCGCCGCCTGAATGGCCTTGCCGATCCCGCGCCAGCGCCGCTTCGGCTTGCTCTCGTCGAGCTTTCTGAGACAAGCTCTGAGCTCGAAGAAGGCGAGCCCGGCAATGGGATCGGGAGTGGTGAAAGCCAGGATGCGCAGATCGCCCTCGCGGACGAGAAGGACACTTCCCTCGGGATAGGCCAGCTCGACTTGAATCGGCTCGCCCCGCTCGGGGCCGCCGACCTGCACCGTGCAGGCGAGCAGCGCGGCGGCGCCGAAGGCCAGCGACTCGGCCGTCGGCCGATCCGCGAGCGTGGCTTCGACCAGCTCTCCGCGAGCGTCGAAGATCAGCGCGAACTCGATCTGCGATGAGATCTCGGTTAGCTCGGCGAGTGCCTGCCCGGCGTCCATACGCGCGCCGAACGTAGCAGCTTGTGGATGCCGCCGCGAGGACCGACTTGCCGGGCCGAGCCCGGTTGCCGATGCTTAGTCGGCGACATCGTCAACGCGAGTCACGCCCCTGAAATGTCCCCGAGCAGGGATACTGGATATCAATGCGGGTAAGAAAGCGCAGTCTGTTCCAGAAGTTCTTCGCCGATCGCGGAACGCACCTGGCGGCGATGATCGCCTACTTTGCGCTGCTGTCGCTGGTGCCCATGCTCTTCCTGGCGCTCTCGCTACTCGGATTCATCGGCCAGCAAGGCCAAGAGAACAGCCTCGTCAGCGCCCTCAGGCATATCTTCCCGGGCAACTCGGTCGGATCGATCAAGACCGCGGTCGAGCGCATCCAGGGCAGCGCCACCGCGCTCGGCATCATCGGTGGTGCCGTGCTGCTCTGGAGCTCGCTCTCGCTCTTCAGCGTGCTCGAATCCGCTTTCAACATCGTCTACGGGCGGCCGAACCGTTCGTTCCTGCACGGCAAGTTGCTCGCCCTGCTGCTGCTCGTTTCATCGCTCGTGACCCTCATCGCCTCGCTCCTCGCCGGCTCGCTCGGCGTCTACCTGCTGCGGCGCTTCGCCGGCGGCTTCCTCGGTAATCCCTACGTTGCCTACCCGCTGACGGCACTCGTGGAGTTCGCGGGGCTGCTCCTCTTCCTCGTCACCGCCTACTACGTGCTCACGAACGTGCAACTCACGCTTCGGGACGTCATTCCGGGCGCTGTCACGGCTGCCGCTATCCTGGCCGCCACCTTCCAGATCCTGCCGTTCTTCCTCGATAACCTCGTTTCGCACGATCTGGTCGTGTTGCGCTATCTCGGGGGGCCGGTAATCCTGCTCTTCTGGCTCTATTTGATGGCCAATGTGTTCGTTTTCGGCGCCGAGGTGAACTGGTGGGTGGCTCAGCGTCGCCAGGTGCAGGTGATCGCCGCGCCGCCGCCGAGTTCGTCCGTGACCGATACCGCGACGACCACCGCCCTGGAGCCTGTGTCGAAGCCCAAGCCCGTGTCGTCGGATACGGAGCCGACCGCGTCCGATCTGCGCTAGGAGCCGAGCGCCTCGAGCAGTGCTCTCGCCGCCCTGGCCCGGTGCGAGTTCCCGCGCTTCCAGGCATTGCCGAGCTCGGCCACGGTGCGTTCCTCGCCCTCGGGGAGAAAGATGGGGTCGTAGCCGAATCCTTCGCTCCCGCGAGGCTGGTGGCCGATCCGGCCCAGGAGGGTGCCGCTACCGCGTAGCTCTTCGCCGTGGGGCGAGATCGCAACCAGCTCGGAGATGTAGCGGGCGCGCCGACCCTCGCCCTCGATGCCCTCGAGCGCCGCGAGCATGCGGCCGACCGGGTCGTCGCCGCCGAAGCGCGCCGAGAACACTCCCGGCCCCCAATCGAGCGCGGCGACCTCGATGCCCGAGTCCTCGCCGATGACCCAGAGCGGCCGTTTCTCCAGGGAGCGCCCGTAGAGGGCCTTTCCGTGGGCGTTCTCGTAATAGCTCGTGCCCGTCTCGGGCGGGAAGGTGCCGGCTATCAGCGGCTCGACGCGCCAGCCCGGCAGCAGCTGCTCGAGCTCGCGGGCCTTGTCGGAGTTGCGCGAGGCGAAGACGGCACCCGTTTCTGGAGCACGATTCAATTGACGACCCGTCGACTGGGTGCGATCGGCGGATGCGATGCTAGGACGCAGCGCCTCGTTCGTAGCCGGAGGTTACGGGCGAGGCCGAGGACGACGCAGCGCGCCGTCGAGCGCGGCCAGGCGGTGGAGTGCTTCATTTGAATCATGCTCCTAATGCACCCACTGGGCTCCGGTAACGCCGTCGATCGCCAGCAAGCCGTTGATGAGCTCGACCATGCGTGCGTCCCGCTCGAGCTCCACGTCCGTGACCACTTTCCTGCGCCCCTCCTCGTCGCTGACCTGCACACCGATCAGCACGGCCCGACTGCTCTCCAGATAGCGCAGCACCGTGGCCGCGTCCGAGCCGAGCTTCAGATCGACGACCATGTGGGCGGAGCTCGTCCTGAGCCGGTCGATGTAGCGGCGCTCGAAGATGCGCAGCGGCCAGAGCACCACCAGCGTCACTCCCGTGGCCAGGGCGGCTACGGAATAAAACCCGGTCGCGGCGGTCATCCCGACTGCGGCCGACATCCAGAGCGTCGCGGCGGTCGTCAGGCCATGCACGCTGATGCCCTGGCGCATGATGGCGCCGGCGCCGAGAAAGCCGATCCCGGTCACGATTTGAGCGGCAATGCGAGTCGGGTCGTAGCTGACACCGCCTCCGAACTTGAAGCCCGTCCAGGCGTAGGCCGAGACGATCGTGAACAGGGCGGAGCCGAGCGAGACCAGGAGATGAGTGCGCAGCCCCGCGTAGCGATCGCGCAGCTCTCGCTCGATACCGATCGCGCCGCCCAGCCCAGCAGCAAGCGCCAAGCGAGCCAGAGCCTCTGCCCATCCGAGGTGCGGGAGCACCCCGGTATCTTGACCCCGACAGCGGACACGACCGCCGAAAATCCACCCTCCCGCGGAGGGCGGTGCGCAGCGTCTTTCCTACGGAATTCTCGGGTTTCGGGCGCCTCGACCACCCACCCTCCCACGGGGTGTGACACGGTATCGGGAAGAATCACTCGCGCAAGTAACGACTTCGTGCCAACTCAGCGCTCGGTGCGAACGCACGCGGCGGCGAAGCATTTCCCTTCGGCCGGCTCTACGACGCGGCAGCGCGCAGTGTTTCTTCCTGCGCCGACTTGATCAGCTCGACGCCGCGCGTGGCCAGGGCGAGAAGCTCGTCAAGCTCCTCGCGGTGGAAGGGCGCGGTCTCGGCGGTCGCCTGCACTTCGATCAGGCGCCCGTCGCCGGTCATGACGTAGTTCATGTCCACCTCGGCGCCGGAGTCTTCGGCGTAGTCGAGATCGAGCAGCTTCTCGCCGCCGACTATCCCAACCGAGACCGCGGCCACCGAGTCGGTAAGCACGCGGCCGAGGCCGAAATGCTGGAGCGCGCGGCTCGCGGCGAGATAGGCACCGGAGATGGAGGCGCAGCGCGTGCCGCCGTCGGCCTGGAGCACGTCGCAGTCGAGCCAGATCGTGCGCTCGCCGAGCGCCTCGAGGTCGGCGACCGCGCGCAGCGAGCGCCCGATCAGGCGCTGGATCTCGACCGTGCGTCCTTTCTGCTTGCCCTCGCTTGCCTCGCGCGAGGTGCGCGAACCGGTCGAGGCCGGCAGGAGCGAATACTCGGCGGTGAGCCAGCCGCGGCGCTGGCCCTTCAGCCAGCGGGGCACGCCCTCCTGAATCGAGGCGGTGCAAAGAACGATCGTGCGACCCTGCGCGAACAGCACCGAGCCGTGCGGCTGCTCGAGGAAGTCGCACTCGATCTTGAGCGGCCGAAGCGCGTCCGAGCGCCGGTTGTCGGCTCTGCTCACGCCGGCGCTCCCAGCCCGGTCAGCGAGACGGCCTCGACTTGGGCGATCGGGAATTGCAGGAAGCGCTCGCCCATCAGCCTGAACTGCTCGGGCTCACCGGTGGTGATGAAGCGGCAGACGCCCTCGCGCTCGCTCGTGCGGGCGAATCCCTTCCGGGCCAGTGTCTCGGCGACCTTGCGCGCCGTCTCCTCGGCCGAGAAGACCAGCGTCACCTCGCGCCCGAAGGCGCGCTCGAGCACGTGGCGGATGAGCGGATAGTGCGTGCAGCCAAGGATCACGGTGTCGACATCATCCTGCTTGAGCGGCTTGGCGTACGCGCGCACCGCATCGACGGTGCCGGCGCCGTAGGGCGTGTCGCTCTCGATCAGCTCGGCCAGGCCCGGGCAGGCGAGTGGAAAGAAGCTCACACCGGCATCGAGCGAACGAATAAGTGACGCATAGCGGCCAGCCTCGACCGTGGCCTCGGTGGCGAGCAAGCCGATACGGCGATTGCGCGTTGCCTGCACGGCCGCCTCGGCCTCGGGCGCGATTACACCGACGACCGGGACCTCGAGCTCGGCCTGTAGATCGGCAAGCGCCGCCGAGGTGGCGGAGTTGCAGGCCACTACCACCATCTTCACGCCCTGGCGCTCGAGAAAGCGGCCGATCTCGAGCGCGAAGCCGCGGATCTCATCCAGCGGCCGCGGCCCGTAGGGGAAGCGACCCGTGTCGCCCAGGTAGACGAAGTCCTCGTTCGGCATCGTCACCAGGCACTCGTGCAGAACGGTCAGCCCGCCCATGCCGGAGTCGAAGATCGCAATCGGTCGCCCGTCCACTGGGTTCGATTCTAGTGAGGGGTGCTCGGGGTATGGGCGCCTCATTGCCCACCCACCACCCGAGCGCGGAGCGGAATGAAGACCGTTGACGGGGTGCGATCGGTGGATGCGAGGCTAGGACGCAGCGTCGTATTCGCAGCCGGCGGCTACGGATGCGACCGAGGACGATGCATCGCGCCGCCGAGCGCGGCCAGGCGATGGAGTGCTTCGTTTCGCTCCGCGCTCAGACAAACCTCCCACGGGGCGGGGAACAGTATCAAGCGAAAATGCCCGTAAATGCAGTTATTTCGTGCAAATCGAGCGACTCTCGGCGACCGCGTACCGACGACCCCGACAGCGGGGTCAGGTCTTGCATGCAACAGACGGCTCGATGCAAGATCTATCCCAGAGCGTTGCATGCAAGACCTGACCCCAATCCGCATCGGTACCTGCTCGTTCGCCGACGAGGCGCTGCTGAAGAACTGGTACCCGCGCGGTCTAGCCTCGAAAGACAGGCTCCGCTACTACGCCGCGCATTTCGACACGGTCGAGGTCGACTCGACCTTCTACCGGCTGCCCGACCCGGGTATGAGCGCCGGCTGGGTCGAGCGCACGCCGCCCGGCTTCACCTTCCACGTCAAGGCCTTCGGGCTGCTGACCAGGCACCCGCTGCGCTGCGAGCAGCTGCCCGCGGATCTGCGCTCGGCAACCGACGCCGACGAGCGTGGGCGCGTCTTTCATCCCTCCGAGGAGCTCCGCGCCGAGGTCTTCCACCGCTTTCTCAACGGAATCGCGCCGCTGGCCGATGCGGGCAAGCTGGGCGGCATCCTCTTCCAGCTCCCGCCCTACGTCGTCTGCAAGGAGTCGTCCTTCGACTACCTGACCTGGGCGGGAAAGCGGCTTGCGGGCTACACGGTGCTGGTCGAGTTCCGTCACCGAAGTTGGCTGGAGGAGGAGAATCTCGCCCGGACGCTCTCCTTCCTCGAGGAGCACGGGATGACGCTGGTGATCGTCGATGCGCCGCGGCTCGAGAGCAAGTCGGCGATCCCGACCATCGCCGCCCTCACCAGCAACGTCTCGTACGTTCGCTTTCACGGCCGCAACGCGGCCACCTGGCACAACCGCGGCGGCAGCGCGGCCGATCGCTTCGACTATCTCTACACGCGCGAGGAGCTGGCCGAATGGGTCGAGCCGCTGCGCGAGCTGAGTGGAAGCGCCGAGCAGCTCTTCGCCGTCTTCAACAACAACAACTCCAGCCCGCCGCCGGGACCGCTGCACCGGCCGCTCGCCCAGGCTCCGGCAAACGCGCTCATGCTTCGCCAGCTCCTGCTCGAGGCGGAAGTACCTGCTACGGGCGGGCTAGGCGATGCAGCGCTGGAGAAATCCGAGCAGTATCGGATTGACGACATCGGGTCGCTGGGCGCTGACCAGGTGGTTCGCCCCGGGGACGATCACTAGCTCGCCCTCCGGCGCCAGCTCGATCAGCTTTTTCGACTCGGCGATCACGCCCTCGTCGCGCTCGCCGGCGATCGCCAGCAGCGGGCAGGAAAGCGACCTGACGACATCGTTCGTGTCCTCACGCCCGATCATGGCCACCAGTTCCTGGATCACGCCCTCCGCGTCCAAGCCCGCGACGGAATCGGTCAGCCACTTCGACAGCGCCGGGTCGGCGTCCGCTCCGATCGCGTAGTCGCGCATCGCTTGCCACTGCGCGAGCGGGCCTCCTTCGCGCACACGAGCGATCGACTCGTCGCGCCAGACCTTTCCTTCGGGAGGATCGGCCGAGGCGTGCGAGCCGACGAGCGCCAGCCCGCGCAGGCGCTCCGGCGCGAGCTTGGCGATGGCGAGCGCGCAGTAGCCGCCCATCGAGGCACCGATCAGGGCGAGGTCGCCGTCGATCTCGGCAAGCAGCTGCTCGGCCCAGCCGTCGATCGACTCACCGCGCCCCACCAGGCTGGGCGTTCGCACGTCGTAAGCGCTTAGCGCCTCGAGTTGAGGCTCCCACATCTCGGGGCCGACGGGAAAGGCGTGAAGAAGAAGAACGGTCGTACCCATGCGTATCGCCTCCGTGCGTCTCAACTCGGTTACGGCTCGCTCGACCAGCGAAGGTTACTCAGCCCGGGCGAGCGACGGGGAGGCCGGAGTGCCTCCCGACAGCGTCCCGATTCAGGCGATCGCTCGGGTTTCAGGCCGGGCGTTCGAGCGCCGCGGCGATCTGGTGAAAATCTCCGAAGGGCTCGTAGGGCGAGCCGATGGTGTCGAGATAACGAGCCAGCCCGCAGCGAGCGAAGACGCGCGAGGAGGCGAGCGCCGGGCAGCGATCGGAGTACCCGTTACCGACGTAGACCACCTCGCCCGGCGGGAGCTTCGGACGCTTGCAGCGCTCGCCGCAGACCGGGCAGATCTCTCCGTCGAAGTGGACGCGCCAGCCGGACTCTCCGTCCGAGACGAGCTCGTTGGCCAGCAGATCCGCCTCGATGCCGAAGTGATCGAGCAGCGGCTCGATCAGCTGGCGAAGGTTGGAGGAGAGAAGGAGCGGCCGCTCGCGCCTGGCCAGCTCGACGAAGCCGTGGCGCAGTTCGACGTTCTCTAGCAACCAGTCGACGACCTCGCCGAGAGGCGTCCTGATCGTCGCCATCTCGCTTTCGATCACATGCTGGAGCGTCACGGGCAGCGGCTTGGAGTCGTCGATGAAGGCATCCGAGAAGCGATCCACGAGCGCGGCGTCGCCGAACTCGCGCACGATCAGATCCATCGTGTCGGAGACGGTCACCGTTCCGTCCCAATCGATTACGAGCCGCATGTCCACAGGCTATCCGCCGCGGTCTTTCTCGCGCCGGACCTACTGGCGAGCGGGGCTGCCGGGCTCGGTGTGGATGACCATCCGCTTGATTCCGGGGTACTTGCGGTGCACGCGCTGCTCGATCTCCGAGGCCAGCTTGTGCGCCTCCGAGAGAGAGATCTCCGGATCGAGCGGCACGACCACGTAGACGACGAAGCCCTCCTCGGTGCTCACGAAGCGAACCGTCTTCGGAGGCGCGCCGGTCGTCTCGCGCACCACCCGTCGTATCGCGTCGCCGTAGTCGCGCGTCTGCACGCGCGGCGCGGCGCTTGCGTTCACCTCTTCGTCCAGCGGCTCGAGATGGGTGATCACCGCGGCGATCTCGGGGCGGGCGGCCATCACCGCCTGCTCGACCTGCGAGGCCAACTCGTGCGCTCCCGCCAGAGTGAGATCTCCCGGAAGCTTGAGATGCAGCGAGACCTCGTGCCGGCCCTTCAGGTCGGCGACCGACAGGTTGTGAATCTCGCGCACGCCGCGCACGCTCATCGCCGCCGCGCGCACCGCCTCCACCAATCCGGTCTCGCTCTCCGGCTCGACGTGGACGACGACCTCGCCGCCGTGCAGCGTCCCCTTGAGCGCCTGCTCGACCTGATCGGCGGCCGCATGCCCTTCTGCGACGACGGCCTCGGGCGAGACGCCGATGACGACCTCGGAGTAGTAGTGTCCGCCAGCCTCGCGCACGCGCAGCTGCTTCAGGTCGACCGGAGGATCGAGCTTGTTGATCGCCTGCCGCACCGTTTCGGTGGCCGAGCGCGGGCTCCGGTCGATCAGGATGTCGGCGTTCTTGAACGCGAGCCTCGCCGCGGCGGCCAGAACGATCGCGGCGATGAAGAGCGCGGCGATCGCGTCAGCCTTGGGATAGCCGGCGCGAACGAGGATCAGCCCGACGAGCACCCCGCCCGAGCCGAGGAGATCGCCGACGAAGTTGAGGGCGTTCGACTGCAGGGCCGCACTTCGGTGCTTGACTGAGGCGCGATACGAGACGACCGTCCGGCCGGCATCGACCACCATCACGATCAGGATCACGAGGATGGCCCACCAGGTCGCGTCGACCGCAGGCGGGCTGGAACTGGCGAGTCGCTGAGTCGCTGTGTAGGCGATCCAGATGCTGGCGAGGAAGAGGAGCGACGACTCCGCGAGCGCCGCCAGGTGCTCGACCTTGGCGTGACCCCAGGGATGCTCGACGTCGGCCGGGCGGGCGGCGAGCCCGACCGCAAAGAGCGTCATCAGAGCCGTGACCAGATCGAGGCCGGAGTCCAGCGCACCCGAGATGAATGCGAGGCTGCCGGTGATCAGGCCGGTCGTAACCTTGAGCACGATCAGGCCGAGCGCGGCAACAACCGAGGTCAGAGCGGTCTTCTGCTGCGAGTTCATGCGCTAAGGCTAGTACCGCGAACGCCGCGACGAGTCCGAATCGGTCTGGCGACGGTCACTGACCGGCCGGCACCGGAAGCTGAAAGCCGCCCATCTTCTCGAGCGACTCGATGCGCGAGTCGAGCGAGGGATGAGTGGCAAACAGGCCGCTCAGCGCCGACCGGACGCCGCTTGTGTTGTTGAGCGGTGTCTCGATGTAGAGATGGGCGGTGGCGCGGTTGGCGTGGCGAAGCTCGGTCGTGTCCAGCTTCAGCTTCCAGAGCGCCATCGCCAGGCCCTCGGGATCGCCGGTGATCTCGGCCGAGGACTCGTCGGCCAGGTACTCGCGCCGGCGCGAGAGCGACATCTGGATGCCAAAGGCGGCGATCGGCGCGAGAATCAACATCACGATCCCGATGATCATCAGGATCGGGTTGCCGCCGCGGCGCCTTCCACCGCCGAAGAACGCGAGCCTGAGCGAGATGTCGGCCACCAGCGCAACCACGCCGACGAGCACCGCGGTGAGACTCATCAGGCGCACGTCGCGGTTGCGAACGTGCCCGACTTCGTGCGCCACCACCGCCTCGAGCTCGCGCTTGTCCATCATCCCGAGCAGTCCGCTGGTCGCGGCGATGTAGGCGCTCTTGGGTGAGCCGCCGGCGGCGAAAGCGTTGGGACTGGGATCGTCCACCACTCGCACCTGTGGCGTCTGGGCGAGGCCCGCGCCGATCGAAGCGTTCTCGACCGCGCGAACCAGCTCGGGATACTCGCCCTTGGTCACCGGCCGCGCGCCCGTCCAGGAGGCGATCATCTTGCCGTTGGCGAACCAGGAGATAAGCGCATAGACGAAGGCGATCGTGGCGATGATGATCAGCCAGGCGCCGCCGTAGACCGCCTGCACCGCGGCGCCGATGCCGACGAAGACCAGCCCGAACGAAAGCAGCAGCATCGCCGAGCGGATGCGATTCGAGCGGACTTGTTCCTCGAGCGTCATTTCGCGGGCGCGCCGCCGCCGGAGAAGTCGACGTTCGGCAGTGCGGCCTCGGCGGGCGAGTCGAGCGCGAAGAACTCCCGCTCGTGGAAGCCGCCGAGCTTGGCCACGATCAGGTCCGGGAAGCTCTGAATGCGAGTGTTGTACTGGTAGACGGTCTGGTTGTAGTAGCGCCGGGCGGCCGCGATCTTGTCCTCGGTGTCGGTCAGCTCATCCTGCAGCTTCTGGAAGTTCTCGCTGGCGCGCAGCGCGGGGTAGGCCTCGCTGACGGCGAACAGGCGCCCGATTGCCGCCGTCGCCTGCTTGTTGGCCTCGCCGGCCTGGGCCGGGCCGCTCGCCTGCTGCATCGCCGTCCTCGCCGCGGTCACTTCCTCGAAGACCTGGCGCTCGTGCGCCGCGTAGCCCTTGACGGCCTCGACCAGATTAGGAATCAGATCGGTGCGGCGCTTCAGCTGCACGTCGATGTTCGACCAGCCCCGCTTCGCCTCGTTGCCGAGACGAATCAGGTGGTTGAAGATCAGGACGATCCAGATCGCGATCAGAACGACAACGCCGGCGATGACGTATATGAAGATCACGATGCCGGCGATTATACGAGGCGGGGGCCGGGCGGGGTTGGTTTTCGCGCCGCCGGTAGAGGCGGGTTCCCCGCCTCTCATCCCCAACTCGAGCCTAACCCCGAAAAGCGCACCGAGCTGTATCTAGATCGCAACGAAGCTCGGCGCCGGAAAGAGCGAACCCGGAGTCGGAATCCGCTCGCTTCTTCGCTAGGGTTTCAGGCATGGCTGAGCCGACTCGCGATGACGTGGATGCGCTGATCGGTCCCGCCACGCCGCACTTCACCTTCCAGCTGCGCGCGCGCCTCCGCGAGCTCGTGGCCGATTTGCCCGCGGAGCATCCGGCGCGCGTCTACGCGGAGGAGCAGATCGAGCTGCTCGACCGGCTCGGCTACGCCTCCTCCAAGGCCGAGCAGGGCGGGCAAGAGTCGCGATCAAAACCCGGCTGGGCCGAGATCCCGAGCTCGGCCACCGCTTCCGAGCCGCTGCCGAGAAAGCAATGAGCGGCACCGGTCGCGGCGGCAGCCCGGCTCCGCCGAAGGCGGGCACGGTGCTCGTAACAGGTGGCTCGCGCGGCATCGGCAAGGCGATCGCGCTCAGGCTGGCGCGCGAGGGCGCCGCGCGGGTGGCGATCGGCTACCTGCGCAGCGACCGCGCCGCCGAGGAGACCGCCGCGGAGCTGCGGAAGCTCGGCGCCGAGCCGGTGCTCGTACGCGGCAACATCAGCTCCAAGCGCGTGCTCGAGCAGGTCACGGCGCTTGGCCCGCTCGCGGCGCTGGTGCACAGCGCGGCCAGCGGCGTGGCCCGCCCGGCGCTCGAGACCGACACGCGCCACTGGGACTGGACGCTCAACGCCAATGCCCGAGCCTTTCTTCAGCTCGCTGTCGCGGCGGCGCCGCAGATGGCAAGCGGCGCCTCGATCGTCGCCATCTCCAGCCTCGGCTCGACGCGCGTGCTCGAGAACTACACCCTGGTCGGCGCCTCCAAGGCCGCGCTGGAAGCGCTCGTTCGCTACCTCGCCGTCGAGCTGGCGCCGCGCGGAATCCGTGTCAACGCGGTTTCGGGCGGCCTGGTCGAGACCGGCGCGCTCGAGCATTTCCCCAACCGCGACGAGATGCTCAGAGCGGGCCGCGAGCGCACACCGGCCGGGCGAATGGTCACGCCCGAGGACATCGCCGGCGTGGTGGCCTTCCTTCTTTCGCCCGCAGCGGAGATGATTCGAGGACAGACGATCATCGTCGACGGCGGATTCTCGCTTCCGGCGTAATAGGAGCCCGGTGGAGCCAACCGAAGAAAACATCAGGGTCTGGGACGAGATCCACCAACGCCGCGAGCGTGAGTACGAAAGCCTGCCGACCCGGGTCGTCGAGCGCTTGCCGAACCTGAGGGAGCGCTCCGTCTGCCACCTGGGCTGCGGCACCGGCGGGCAGACGCTGCAGTTCGTCGAGCTCGGCGCGTTCCTGACCGGGGTGGATCCATCGGCCAACGCGCTCGTGCGTGCTCGTGAGAGCGGGCCGAGCGTGGCCTGGGTTCACTCGCCGCTCGATGAGCTGCCGCTGGAGCTCAAGCGCGGTCGCTTCGACCTCGTCTACGCCGGCGCGGGCTCGCTTGCACGCGTCACCAATATCAACGAGTTCGCGCACGGCATCGCCGGTGGCCTCAGGCCCGGCGGCGGCTTCATCCTCTTCGACATCCATCCCGCCAGGCGCTGCCTCGACGCCATCTTGCACTGGCGCGAGGACTACTTCGCGCCGGTCACCTCCGAGGGGCTCGGGCTCTGGCGTATCGGGCAACTGATCATGGCGCTCAGCGCCGCGAACCTGCATCTGCGCGCCTTCGATGAGTTCCCCGGCGAGCGCGCTTTCACCCGCTTCGAGCAACGCGTGCCCGCCGAGCTTCTCGTCCTCGCGGAGAGGAGGCTTCCCTGAGCGCCCTGCGCATCCTCGCGATCCCCGGCAGCCTGAGGAGAGCCTCGTTCAATCGCGGCCTGCTCATGGCGGCGCAGGAGCTGCTGAGCGGGCGGGCCGAGGTGGAGGTCGTCTCGCTCGCCGATATCCCGCTCTACAACGACGACGTGCGCCTGGAGGGCTTTCCCGAGCCGGTCGTGCTTTTGCGAGATGCGATCGAGCAGGCCGGCGCGCTCCTGATCGGCGCGACCGAGTACAACTTCGGCCCTTCCGGCGTGCTCAAGAACGCGATCGACTGGGCCTCGCGCCCGCCGGGTCCGCCACTCGCCGGAAAACCGTTCGGACTGCTCGGCGCCAGCACGGGCGGCTTCGGAACCGTGCGCTCGCAGCTCGCGCTGCGTCAGATTCTTCTCTTCGTGCAGGCGCTCGGCTACCCCGCTTCGCTGCACGTCTCGGGCGCGGCGAAGCTGTTCGACGAAGAGGGACGGCTGACCGACGAGGAGACGCGGCAGAGCCTGAGCGACTTCCTCGACGGCTTTCTCGTATTTTTGGCGCGGGTCGGAACCTGATAGGAAATCGCCTCATGAGCGTGTTCACGCGACCCATACTGTTCGTTCTCGTGCTTGCCGGTGCACCATTGGTGGCCGGATGCGGCCACAGAGCATCCTCATCGGAAACCAATCCCGCAGCCGCGGGGGAGCAGCGTCCCAGCTCCGCGATGGTGCGTGAGCTACCGCGATTACCGCGACAAGGCATCGCGGTTTCCAACGCCACGGACTCCTGGCTGGTGGATCTCAGCGGAAAGAAGATCGCGCGCCTGGCTGGACTAACGCTCGAGCCAGTGCCGTTCACGCCACCGATCTTCGTGAACATCGAGCAAACCGTTTTCTGGACGCTGCAAGCTGCTCGGCACCAACTCATAGGTAGCCGGTTCGAAGACACAAGCGGTGGTATCGAAAATATTTTTACTAGTACGACTGGAACTGCCCCCGTGATCGAACATGTCCTTCGCCTTCCCTTTGGCTGCTTGCCGATCGTACGACTGGACAAGATCATGTACGCCGAATGTGGGTTCGGCGAGCTGGCGGGGGCGATCATCCGCTCCGACAGCGCCGGACATTCCGAAGTACTCGCACGTACATCGAGCGAGGGTAAAGACTGGTCGTCGATCGAACTGTCGCCGGATGGAAAGGAGTTACTCGCCACCGAAAGCGGCTCAGGTCGATGTGTGCGCGAAAGGGCCGTCGTTATTCCCGTCAACCGCAAGAATGTCGTCTCCTTCGACGGTCGCGGCCTCGGATTTTCTACCGCGGGACAGCCGATCGTATTCGCGGCGACCGGAAACGTCTGTAACGCCACCGGTAGCGTCGTAGTCCTTGGCGAAAGGAGGCCGCGGGTACTGGCACGGCGTGTTCACAACGCCGCTATTTGGGGAGACGCCGGAAGGACGAAATAGCCGCCTTCTCGGAACCGAGGCGGCCCTGGAAGCGTTTATCAAGCGAGTTGGCATCTCGAATAGCTACCAACGGCAAGAGGAGGGAATGGGAACGATCAACAAAGACTGGCATCTGGTCAACAAGATGCCGAAGAACGCCAGCTTCGAGCAGCGCGTGGAATGGCACCGGGCTCACCTGGCGCATTGCGGCTGTCGCAGCGATCTACCGCCGGACGTCGCCAAGGCAATCGAAGCCGGCGACAAGAGCGTCGCGCCCTAGCACCCCTCCAGCAGCTCGAGCGCCTGCTCGATCTCCTCGTCGGAGATGACGAGCGGCGGCGTGGCCGAGATCAGCTCGTTTTCCAGCCCGGCCGGGACGACGATGACGCCGCGCTCGAGTGCCTTGGCTGCATCGCCCGGGCGGGCGCGCATCAGGCCCGCGCCCTGCCAGCCCGCGGCGGCGAAGATCTCGCCCTTGCGCAATACCTGAGTGAGCAGCTTGGGCACCTCGTCGAGCACGACCAGCGCGGCGGCGCAGGCAAGCGGCGTGCCCGAGTGCGTGTGCGTATAGACGTCCTCGGGGCCGAGGTTCCAGACGTTCTCCAGCCCGGGCCGAAAGAGCGCCGCCGAGAGCGGCAGCCCGCCGCCGAGCGCCTTGCCCAGGCAAACGACGTCGGCCAGCTGGCCCGAGACGAGCATCTCCCCCGCTCGCCCGAGCCCGCAGTAGATCTCGTCCGCGATCAGGAGCGCGCCGGCTTCGTCGCAGCGTTCGCGCAGCTGCTCGAGGAAACCGGCGGGCGGCACGCGCGCGCCAGCGCGGCCCTGAATCGGCTCGACGATCACGCAGCCTGCGTCCTCTGGCAACGGCCCGGGGTCATCTCCGAAGGGATAGCGGTACACGGGCCCGGGCAGCCAAGCGGCAAAGGGCGTCCGAAATCGCTCCAGCCCGCTCGCCGCCAGCGCCAGCAGGCCGGTTCCGTGATAGGCGCCGTCGAAGCTCACGATGCCGGGCTTGCCCGTTGCGAGCAGCGCCGTACGAAGAGCGATCTCCACCGCATCCTCGCCGCTCAAGCCGAGCTTGGCCGGACGTGGCAACACCTGCCGCAAGCGCAGCGTCGCCTCGGCCTCGGCCAGGTCTCCGAGCGCATGCACTACCTGCTGCTCGCCGATCGCGGCCATCACGCGCGGGTTGCGATGCCCGAGCGCCGCGACGCCAAAACCACCCGAGAGATCTAGGTACTCGCGCCCCTCCCCGTCGATGACGCGGCAACCCCTGGCGCTCGCCCAGATCATCGCTCGCCGATCCTCGCCGTGCGGCGCGAGACGTACGGATACCAATCCTCGCCGTAAGGAACGTAGACGCGCAGCGGCTCGCCGGCTTCGAGCAGTTCGATCTCGAGCTCGGGATCGACGCCGAGCAACGTCTGGAACTCGTAGCCTTCGCGCTCGTGCCCGGCCAGCGAAAGCAGCCGCCGGCTCTCCACGATCAAATCCCGATCGTGGGTCGAGATACCGACCAGCGAGGCCGAGTCCGCCGATCTGGAGACCGCGCGCAGGAATCGCTCGTGGACTTTCGCCGCCGGCGCAACCTCCTGCGCGCCCTCCTCATAGCTGCCCTTGCAGATCGAGACGCGCGGACTCAGCTCGGCCAGGTCGCGAATGTCGTCGAGAGTCCGGCAAAGACGCGCCTGCAGCGCCAGTCCGACGTTGTCCAGCCCGCGCTCGCGCAGGCGCCGGTAGAGGCGAAGGGTCGCGTCGGTCGCGTTCGAGCGCTCCATGTCGATCAGGACGGCGCTTCCCTTCTCGTCCGCGGCGGCGACGAGCGCCAGCAGAAGCTCGAAGCAAAGCTCCTCGTCCACCGCCAGGCCCAGCGCAGAGAGCTTCACGCTCAAAGCCGCGTCGAGCCCGCGCGCCTCGATCTCCTCGAGCGCGCGCCGCTCCTCGCCGGCAATCGCCCGCGCCGCCTTCTCGCTCGCCACATCTTCTCCGAGCAAGCCAAGGGTCACCCGCTTGCCCTCGCTGTTCAGTTCGGCGCTGAGCTCACAGGCGCTTTCGAGCCCCTCGCCTCCGATCAGGCGCCGGGCCGACCGGCGCGAGAGCATGCGCCTGGAGCGGGGGCTGAGATGAACGATCGCGCGATCAAGCACCGCGCTATCGATTCTACGAGTGTTGAGACGTCGCGCGCTCAGTCGTAGAGCACCACGGCCGCCAGGATGACGTACAGCGCGATCAGTGCCACGCCCTCGAAGATCGTTCCCTCGCCGTCGCCGGTGATCTGCCAGACGGCGATCGCGGTCAAGAGCAGCGCCACGATCAGCACCGGCGCGATCGAGAAGGTGAGCGGCTGGGCGAAGAACAGCGAGCAGAGAACGAGCAGCGGGAAGAGGAAGGCGGCGACCTGCGAGACGGAGTTCTTGATCACCGAGATGGCGAGGTCGTGCTGGCGCTTCCAGGCCAGTGTTACGCCGACGGCGTTCTCGACCGCGTTACCGGCGATGGCCACGATCACGATTCCGGCGAATGTCGGAGAGATGCCGAAGCGGTCGATCGTCGGTCGCAGCCCGGCCACGAACCAGTCCGAGACGAAGGCGGCACCGACGCCCGCGGCGAGAAGCAGCATCGCCGCGGGCGCGAGCCCAAGCCGTGCCCGTCCTCGTGCGCGCTCTTTGTCGGAGCGCAGGTAGGGGAAGAGCCAGGTCAGGTAGACACCGAGCAAGCAGACAGCGCCGATGATGGAAATCGCCTTGACGTGACGGGCGGCGCCGCCACCGACCGCAACCGAGACCCCGACCAGAGCGATGATGAAGACGGCGACCAGAAGCAGCGTCGCGGTGTCGTTGGGAAGCCGGCGCCCGAAGCTCATCACCTTTCCCTCGCTGCGGAAGGAGCCCGCCACCATCGCCAGCCCCAACACGAGCAGAGCGTTCGCCAGCACCGAGCCGATCAGCGAAGTCTGCGCCACCACCACCTCCCCGGCCGAGAGAGCGAAGATAACGACGAAGAACTCCGGCAGGTTGCCCAGCGTCGATTGCAGCACACCCGTAACGGCCGGCCCGAAACGCTCCCCAACCTGCTCGGTGGCAAACGACACCGTCCAGGCGAGGCCGGCCAGCGCCAGCGCGGCGATCGAGAAGGAGAGCAGGGATGAGGCGCCCAGGTAATGTGCGACGCCCGCGGCTACCGAGACGAATGCGACGAGAACGAGCGCGACGATCTCCAGCGCTCGGAGCCCGCTCCTGTCTTGCCCTTCCGTCACGCGGCGATGCTACGCGATCGACTCGGCGGGCGCAGCCGATCGATGCCTTTCGCTTGCGGAGAGTGCGCTAGCCGAGCTCGGGCAAGGCGCGCCTGATGCCGCGCACACCCTGGGCGATCCGCTGCTCGTTCTCGATCAGGGCGAAGCGAACGTGATCCTCGCCGCCGGGGCCGAAGCCGATGCCGGGGCTGACCGCCACGTCCGCCTCCTTCATCAGCTTGATCGCGAACTCGAGCGAGCCGAGGCTGCGGTAGGGCTCCGGGATCTTCGCCCAGACGAACATCGATCCGCGCGGCTTCTCGATCTCCCAGCCGATCCGGTTCAGCCCGTCGCAGAGCGTGTCGCGCCGCGACTGATAGATCTCGCAGAGCTCCTTGGGGAAGTCCGGCGCCTCGTTCATGACCACCGTCGCGGCGATCTGAACCGGCTGGAAGGTGCCGTAGTCGAGGTACGACTTGAGCCTGGCCAGCGCCTGGACGATCTCCGCGTTACCGAGCAGGAAGCCGACCCGCCAGCCGGCCATCGAGAACGACTTGGTCAGCGTGTAGAGCTCGACGCCCACCTCGTCTCCGCCCTCCACCTGAAGCAGCGAAGGGGGTTGGTAGCCGTCGAAGGCGAGATCCGCATAGGCGAAATCGTGAACGAGAAAGACTTCCTTCTCACGCGCGAAATCGACCGCCTTCTGCATGAAATCGAGCTCGACCGTGAGCGTCGTCGGGTTGTGCGGGAAGGAAAAGACGATCACGCGCGGCCTCGGGCGGGCCTTCTCGAAGGCCTCGACCATGTTGCCGAAGAGGTCATCGCCTTCCCGCATCGCCATGTCGATGACGGTCGCGCCGGCGAAGATGGGCGCGAAGCGGTGGATCGGATAGGTGGGCGTCGGAACGACAGCCGAATCGCCCGGCCCGACCAGCACCCACATCAGGTGAGAAAAGCCTTCTTTGGCGCCGATCGTGTTGATCGCCTGCGTCTCGGGATCGAGCAGCACGCCGAACTTGCGCTCGTACAGATCGCAGACCGCTTTGCGCAGGCGCGGAATGCCGCGGCTCTGCGAGTAGCGGTGGTTGCGCGCTTTCTCGACCGCTTCCTTGAGCTTCTCGACAGCGAGCGGGTGCGAGGGAAGATCGGGGTTCCCGAAGCCCATGTCGATCACGTCCTCGCCTGCCCGGCGCAGCTCCAGCTTGAGCGCGTCGGTACGGGCGAAGACATAGGGAGGCAGGTCGACGACCCGCCTGAACTCGAGTGCAGACTTCGTGTTCACGCGCCTTAGCCTAGCGGCCGCGCATGAAACCCTGACGGGCGGCACTGACGAGCGCCACCGCCTCCGGGAAAAGCAAACGCATGGCGTCGCGCATCGAAACCGCCTGCTCGTCGATCGAGCCCGGCGCCTTGATTTGCGACAGCGCCGCGGCGGTCAGCTCCACGGCCGTGTTGAGCGTCAACGTCGCGAACTGCTCGCGCTGCTGCTCGGCAATTGCCTCTGTCTGCTTCTCTGTGAACTCCTGCAGTTGGCGCATGAGCTCCTCGGGGTCGCCCCCGAACGGGAAGTTGAAGCCACCTTCCAAAACGCCTCCTTTCGACGTGATCGAGATCACATTGTGACAAGAGAAGTCAAACCGGCGCTTGCCCGGTTGCGCCTTGTCTTCCGACGCGGCGCCCGGCTGCCGTACGATGGAGGTCATGAGCCTGGTCACCGGCCTACAAATTGTCGGCGCTGGTGCGATCGCTCTGGCGGCGATCGCACTACTGCTTGCGGCGTTCAGCCGCGCGACGCGAAACATCTCGGTCTCCGTAGCCGTTCTGACCGGCGTCCTCGCCGCGGCCGGCTGGGTCGCGGTCGTGCTCCAGCCAAGTCGCGATCTCGCGATCAGCGCCGCTGTGACGACCGCCGCGTTCACCGCCTCGCTGGGAGCGATCGCAATGGCGGTCGGGCTCGAGCGGACGCGCCAGATCGAGCGTGAGCTTGAACGAGGCCGAACGATGCTCAGGTCAGAGATCGACGGCGAGGTCCGGTCGAGGATCGGAGAGCTCGAACGGCTTCTGGCGCGCGCTCGCGCCGATTCCTCGTCTCAACTGGCCGAGCAAGAGCGAGCTCTGGCCGAGACGAGACGGAATTCGATCGCCGAAGCCGAGCAGTCCCTGAAAGAGAAGCTCGCACAAATGCTTGCCAAGACTCAGCGCGACGTCGAGGAACGAATCGAGAGCTGGCAGCGCGACCTCGGGCGCAGCGAGACCGCGATCTCGCGCGAGGTCAGCGAGCTCGTTCGCGGTGTACAGGGAATGGTCCAGGAAACGAGGGCCCGCATCGAGGCCGACGGCGAGCGTATCGCCGCCGAGAGCGAGGAGCAAAGAGCCTTGATCGCCCGATTGCGTGAAGAGATGTCGAGTTCGATCGAGCAGGCTATGGCCGGCAATCAGGACGAGCTCGAGAAGTTCGCCAACGAGCGCCGGCGCGCCATCCAGGACATCGTCGAGCGACTGACTCGGCGCGAGCGCGAGGTGATGGAGAGAGTCGAGCGCGAAGAGACCGAGATACAACGGCGCATCCAGGCGGGAGCCGCGGAGATCGAGCGCAAGCATCTCGAGCAGCTCCAGCGCTTCACCGAGCGCACCGTGAGTAGCGTGTCCGACGATCACGCGAGCCAGTTCGACGATGCGATGAGAGAGGCGCGTGAGGAAGCCGCACGGCGCCTCCACCGCGAGCTCGAGCGCGGCGTCGAAGCCTACGGCCGCCGGGCGCAGGCGATGCTCGACGACCGCCTGCGCGTACTCAGCGACGAGAGCGCGGGCAAGATCGATGCGCGCATGAAGGGGGCGCTGCAGGAGATGCGCGAGCGCGCCGACCGTAGCTGGGCCACGCTCGAGAAACGAGTCGCCGATTTCGAGCTCGAGCTACGCGCCCGCCTGGAGAATCTCTCCTCCGAGACCGAGGGCAGACGCCCGCCGCTCGAGGCTCGCGCTCGAGATCATCGCGTCGATGACCTACGCGGGGGCTCGGGCGTCAACGAGACGGAGCGCTAGAGGAGAATCTCGGCGGCCGTCTCGTGACGGCAGCCGCGCAGGATCAGCTCGACTGCGCGATGGAGGTCGATCTCGCTGTGCGCCAGACGCTCGGCCAGCTGTATCGGGTAACCGGCCTCGATCAGCACATGCAGTCGCCAGCTGGCGACCCGGGCCTGCTCGTTATCGATCTCGACTGTTCTGGCCGGTTCCACCATCGGACACGAATCCTGTGCTGCGCAGTCTGACGCGGGCGGCGGCTGGCACCGGCAGCCGGCCTTTACGTCTCGTCCGTATCCCCGGCGCTCGATCTCCTCTTCACGTGTATCCGGTGTCGCGCCGGTTCGCTTCTCAAATCGACCTGGCCGGCCTCCGGCATCTCCTTCAGGATCGCGTAGCTCAGACCCTCCCGAGCCAGGAAGATCATCCCGATCCCGATCCCGACCGAGGCCTCGATCGCCTGCAGCCCAACGCCGAAAGCCACGCCGCGCGCCGTGGCGACACCGTACGAGAGAAGCGGCGCCGCTACGGCGGCCTGGTACAGGCCCACGTTCCCGGGCCAAAGCGGGAAGAGAATCGCGACGTTCAACAAAAGCAAGACGAGCGCAGCCGCCGGGAGCGGCACATGGATGTGGAATGCTCGCATGGCGGTGTAGACCGCCAGCAGCTGCAACGCCCAGCCGGCGAACTGGAAGGCGACCGCGATCGCAGCGGCCAGTGGCGCGTGCATCACACCAAGACCCTGTCGCGCCATAGCGATCAGCCGGCGCACGGGACCGAGCCCGTCCAACGGCGAGCCGCCGCGCTGGCGGGCCACCAGGAGAGCCAGCACGAATAGCGCCAGGCCGACGATTACGACCAGTTCCACGGTCGTCACAGCCCACTGCGGCATGCGAGCGGTCGCAAACACGAACGCGATCAACGCGAGCACCGGGAAGACATCGAAGACCCGGTGCGCGAAGACCGTTCCCAGCAGCGTCGCCCAAATGCCCTTCCTCTTCCCGGCGCGCCGCGTCAGCACGGCCACTCTGGCCACCTCGCCGATCCGGCCCGGCAGCACGGCGTTTGCGAACAGCCCGACCGAGAAGGCCGAGACGACCGCCCGGTAGCCCGGGCGCGGCGGTTCGATCGCCTGGTCGATCACGGTCTTCCAGGCCATCGCGCGGGCAATGATCGAGAGCAAATTCAGGGCGAGAGCCACGCCGACCCAGCCCCAGCGCACCGAACTGAAGGTGGAACCGAGCTGCGACCAGTTGGGACCGTGCAGCCAAAGCACGACTCCGGCCGCGACCAGGAAGAGGACGACGAACAGGGCGGCCGCAAGCACACGCGTCCTGTAGCTGGGCGCCCTCACTAGTCGGCCGCCGCGTCGGCGTCGAAACGGCCGTCGATTGCCCGCTCGTAAATCGAGAGCAGGCGCTTGGCGATGTCGCGCCAGTCGTAGCGCTCGCGAACGATGTCGCGCGCGGCCTCGCCCATCCGCTGCCGGCGCGGCTCGTCCTCGAGCAACCCGATGACCGCGCTTCTCAACGCCTCGTGATCGCCGGGAGGCACCGCCACGCCCGCACGCTCGTCGAAGACGTCGCGATAGCCGGGGATGTCCGAGGCGACCACGGGTGTCGCGGAGGCGAAGGCGCGCGTCAGCACCATGCCGAAGCTCTCGCCGCCGAGCGACGGGGCTACCAGCAGCTTCGCGCTCGCCAGCTCGGCCGACAGCTCCTCCTCGCTGAGAAAGCCCGGCACGTCGAGCCCCGCCTCATGTAGCCGGTGACGAGACAGCAGGAGTCGCACCGAGAGCGGATCGGCGCCGATCACACGCAGCGTGGCGCCCGTGCGCCGGTGGATCTCGGGCCAGGCCGTGAGCAGCGTCAGCAGGCCCTTACGCGGATCGTGCCGACCGATGAAGATGATCTTGTTCTCCCGCCCTCCCGCCTCCGCGCGCTCGGGAACGAGGATCCCGTTGGGGACGATCTCGTAGTGCGCCGGCGCCCAGCGCGAGATCGAGGCGCGCGCCTGCTCGGAAACGGCGATGCGGGCGTCGAGGCGGTCGAGCAGCCCGCCCCAGACCGGCATGCCGATCTTCATCCAGCCGAGATTGCCCGACGCGTGAAAGGTCGCGACGGTCGTGCAGCGGGCGAGCGCCAGAGCGATCACCGCGATCGCCGGCGTCATCGGCTCGTGCACATGAATCAGATCGAAGCGCTCGCGCTCGAGCAGGCGCTTCATGCGCGGGTAGACGCCGGGGCTGAGGACGATGTTGGGAAGCGAGTCGTTCGCCGGCACGATCACCGAGCGGCCGACCGAGATCACCCCGTCGGGCGGTGGGTCGTGGCGACCGCTGCGCGGATGGAGGATGCGCGTGAGCCAGCCGGGCGGGTCGCTACCGACGATCGTCCTGGTCTCGACTCCGAGCTCGCGCAGGGCGACGGCCTGGTTCTGGGCGTGCTCCAGCACGCCTCCCCAGTACGACCACGAATAGGGCACCACGATCCCGACCTTCATCCCGTCGAACCCTAACCGAGTGCGAGAACCGAAGCGGGAATCGGATCGGCGAGCGAA
>Ga0209638_1000145_pt1 | contig 46572 bp, 41 predicted proteins | sample BarGraNGADG00211_FD_184490 | JGI IMG/M metagenome (GOLD analysis project Ga0209638, IMG submission 184490) | Arctic peat soil microbial communities from Barrow, Alaska - Barrow Graham LP Ref core NGADG0002-211 (SPAdes) (version 2) | ecosystem: Environmental > Terrestrial > Soil > Wetlands > Peat... | reverse complement strand
GGATGCGCTGACCCGGGTTCGTGAGCGCCTCGACGCCGGCCTGACGCCAGCGGAGATGGCCGAGATCGTCCGCCTCCTCGTGCGGGCCGTGGTCTACACCGACGTCGGCGAAGACGGCAAGAAACACGCCCGGATCGCGATCGAGTACCGCTTCCCTAACCCCGCGCCGCTTGTAGTTCCCACTCGCACGGGCACGGGTTCATGGCCGCGAGCAGCTGGAACCTTGAGGGGAAGACCGCGGCCCGCCCGACGCGGGCTATCGCCACGTGCCCGTCTTCGATCGGCTGGCGCAGCGCCTCCAGCGTGGCTCTGTCGAATTCGGGCAGCTCGTCGAGAAAGAGCACGCCGTCATTGGCCAGTGTGCGCCAATGTCACCACAGACCTGGCGGATTTGCGAACGCCGCGGCCGGTGCCGGCGAAGAAGGCGGGCCGCGGCGTTCGCCGGTGAGGTGCGGGCCGAAGCAACCTGCTCGGGTGGTCGGTCGGGTTGTGCTGGACGGGCGGCTATGTCAGACGACGTCGGATGTATGTGAGAGCCTCGAGCAACGGAACCACGGCGTCAGCGACATGCGCCGGGGCCACGGTGATGTATTCGAGGTCGCCGAGGAGACCAGCGTCGAACTTGGCGCCATCCGTGACGATCGGAATGATGACTGTGTCGAGGGCACGCGCCGTGCTGATCTCATCTCGTGTCCATGCCGACTCGCCATCTGCTCCAACGAGGAGGACGAGAAAGTCAAGGCCGGCGAGGCGATCAGCGACCTTCTCATGAAGCGGTCGAGGCTCGTAACTCTTACCCGTTAGTACTTCTACGTTCTCCAGCTCCAAGAAACGCTGGATGAGTGCGGCTGCAGCCTCGTTCTCGCCGCTGCCGAAGCGGTAGCTTAGGAATGCTCGGAGTCGGCGTTCAGAGGGAGCCGACGGCGAAGATGTGAGCAAGCTGGGCATGACGATTGAGGCTGGTGTTGCGTCCGCGCTGGCCTCGATAGACGCCTCGACCTCAGGTGGCTCGATGTATCGGTCCAGTCCGGCCGTTGCCAGGAGCACTTGGACCATTTGGTCGCCAACGCCCGCCGTGGGGGTCTGAACATGGATCCACGGGGGTTGGCCTCCGTGGACGCCGAGGTAGTGCCAACCCGGTCCTGTATCGCCAACGGACGCCGCGACGGCCAGGCCTTCCTCGGACAGGTCACAAATCGAGTCGATATCGGCTATCAAGACTCCTTGCTTGCGCTCCTCTGAGCCGTCGACCAGTGTCCTGAGAACCGTGACCTGCTTGAGCATGCCGGGTGCCACGAGACCGGTCGATTCCATCGCGGCTTGGATTGCAGCGCTGAGGCGCCCAGGTGGGATAGTTGTAGAAACGAACTGGGTGGACTTGGAAATGCTCATAGAACCCCCGGGAGTATGCGGTCCGTCCCGTCCATTGTAGGGGCGTCGAGTCCTTGAAATGCAGGCGCCACATAGCCGGTCAAGGGCCGCCGATGATGATCGGCGGGAGGTATCGCCGCTGTTGGCGAGTGTGCACCAATGTACCTACAAGGCGGCGGTCTTAGCTGGTCGGGGCTATCGCGAGCTCGCGGCCGCGGACAAGCCATGACGGGCTCGATCCGCTGTCTTGACCTCTTGAGCGGGCCGCTCTAGCTGCCGATCGTCAGCGTCCCGCGTGCCAGCTCGTTGCCGCCGACGTCCCTGAGGATTGCCGTGTGGTCACCAGTCGTCAGGAAGGCGCTATCTATCACCATCCCGTAGGTGTCGAAGCCGCCGGCCGCGGCCGACTTGGTGTGGAAGTCGTAGGCGTCGAACGAGAGCGTGGCTGTCTGCCCTTCGGGGATCGTTTGAGTGGAGTGCGCCACCATCACGACCTGGACGCCGGCAGGGAACGTGTCGGCGTGATCGCGCACGTCGAACGTGGTCGCATCGAAGCTTGACCCGAACCAGATCACACCGGCCGGCGGAAAGTTGGCGTCCGGGGCGCGTGGGTTGGAGACGTAGGCGGGGGGCGACGTGGGATCGAGCGCCGCCCCGATGTCGTGCTTGATTTGGCCGACCTGGATATAGGCGAGGGCTGCCACCACGCCCACGATCAGGCAGAGGCCAAGCCCCAGCAGGATGAGCGGGAAGCGGGATCGGCGGCCCGGTGGCTCGGGCGATGCACCCAGGGTGGGACCTAGCAGGGTCGGCCCCGTCAGTCGATTGGAGCAGTGCGGACAGAAGTAAGCATCGTCGCTGGCGACCGACCCGCACCGGCTACACATCTGAGCCATCGTTCCCCACCTTTCCCCGCGGAAACTGTCGCGTGCCGCTTGCCACTCTATACCCCTTGGACGGCCACAGGGCGACCGCAAGCGGGCGGCCGGTAGGCCGCGAACCCTTAACGGGCGGTGATTGGCACCCAGCCTCGATATTGGCGGTGTCGACGAGGCGCCGCCTAATTGGAGAACGGCCGTTCGACGCTGCTAGAGGAACGTGCTAGATTCGGAACAGTCGAGGCATAAATGGCCACGACCGCGCTAGCCCCGTTACGAGCAGGTCCGCCGCTGCAAGATGCGGAACCGGGTGGGGCACCCGACCGCTGGGTCCAGGTCGGTCCCAGAGGCGACAAGAAGTGGAGAGACCGCGGGATAGGGTCGCCCGATACCGTAGCGCCGACCCAGCAGGGTTCCCCCCCCTGACAACAGAGACCGCCAGCTGCGCGCTGGCCTGTTGTCAGGAGTCGAGAAGTGGACCCGCGTTCCCGTTCTTCACTTGAATCTCCAACGAAACTCGACCGTGCCCGGGTGGCGTCCCTGGCTGAGGGTCGGTGGCTGCTGAACCTGTACCCGGAGGCGGCCGAGGCCGGGGGATGCTTCCAGAGCGCGGTAGCGTCGTCGCCTGGCGGGTCGTGGTGTGACTCCGATCCGGAGCGCTCGGCCATCGAGGCAGCGCGGCGGGCTCGGGGCCAGGTCCGGCGGTACTGCGCGGCGAACCGGCTCAACCGTCTGGGTACGCTGACATACGGGCCGCCGTTCTGTCGCGATCCCCTGGTGGTGCGAGAGCATGTCGGGTCGTTCTTCCGCAAGCTCCGGCGTCGGGCGGGGCGTCGGCTGCCGTATCTGTGGGTGCCTGAGCTACACGCGGACGGCGAGCGGTACCACGTCCACTTCGCTGCTGGTCGCTACGTCCCCCGAGGCTGGATTGTGGAGGCCTGGCCGCACGGCTACCCGTTCATCAAGCTGATCGGGGACGTGCCGACCGGCTCGGGGGCATTGGGTGAGGCGCGGCTGGCGGCTCGATACCTTGCGAAGTACGTAGGGAAGGCGCTCGATGGTGGGCCGGCCGGGCTCCACCGGTATGAGGTCGCGCAAGGCTTCCAGCCTCGTGCTGTACGGCTGGTCGGGCGGAGCGCTCAGGACGTTCTCGGGCAGGCGTCGGCCATCATGGGCGGCGAGCCTGAGCGACTGTGGGACTCGGCGACGGAGCAGGATTGGGCAGGGCCGCATGCAGTCTGGGCGTCATGGGCACGCTGAGCGAGGAGGCGCTTGCGACCAGGGCGCGCGCCTGGGCTGTGCGAACGTGCGCGGCGCAGGGCGTGGCGGTGAAGGTCGGGGACCCTGTGACCCTGGCGACGGTTGCCATGCTCGTGAGCAGCGGGGTTCAGACGCGCCAGAGCGGCTCGACGCGGGACTCGTCGAAGGTGGTACGACCGGGGACGGCACGGTCGATGACGGCTCGATCGAGGATGGCCGCGACCACGGCTCGCTGTCGAGCGAGCGATAGCCCGGGCCAGAGTTCCCGGAGCACGGATGAGGCGCCCACGTAGGGCTCCAAGGCGCTAACTCGGCTGCGGCGGGCTAGGGTCCTCTTGGCCGCTTCGGTGCGGGCTTCGATGGGCTTTCGCGCCGCCAGGAATTCAAGCCAGGTGATCTGGCGCTCACCGTAGGCGGTGGCTAGCTGTTCGAGTTCGTGGCTGGTCGTCTCGACCTCCAGGCGCATGGCGTCCGGCAACTCAGACGGCGCGGGAGCGCCGTCGAGTGCCGCCGCAAGCGTGGGTGAGTCGAGGCGGTGTAAGACTGCCTCTACGATGAAGCGTTCGAGGGTGTCGGCCAGGATGGCGATCCGTCCGCAACCGGGCAGGCCTGGCCCCTTGGCGCAGACGTAGCGGCGCTCTCCGTCGGCACGGGGTCGGGCGACGAGTCGCGAGCTGCACAGGGCGCAGCGGAGGAGTCCTGTGAGGAGGTAGCGACGGGCCGCGCGGTTGGTGCGGCGCTGGGGGTCGGTCAGCATCGCACGGAGGCGTGCTGTCTGCTCGGCCGTGATGATGGCCTGCCAGTCGCCAGCGGCCACGATCTCGGCGTGGTGTTCGCGCTGTCCGCTGATCCGCGCGGACAGGAGCATCCGGCGGAGCACGTGGACGCCCCACAGCTTGTGGGTGACAGTCCGCACGCCCCGGTGGTTCAGGTCGTTGGCGAGAGAGCGCAGAGAGTCGCCGGCCAGGATGCGTCTCGCCGCCTCTTGGACGATTGCCGCTTCCTCGGGCTCGATGGTCCGGCGGTCGGCCTGGTAGCCGAAGGGACGGGTGCCGCCCCCGGCCATCTTGCCGGCCTGGGCCAGTTCCTCATGCTTGCGCCGGATACGCCGGCTCTTGTCGTCGCTCTCCTTGCGGGCCATGGCGCCAAGGATACGGGCGAAGCACTGGCCATCGGAGGTGCTCAGGTCGATGTCTCCGGAGGTGACGGTGTAGGTCATCACCGAACGAGGTGCGCAGACCTCGATGTACTCCTCAAGCTCGCGCGGGTGGCGAGTGAGACGGTCGGTGTGCCACAGGAGAACGGCGTCTATCTGGCCGTCGGCTATGTCGCCGAGCATCCGTCGGTACTCCGGACGGGGCTTCCCCTTCCAGGCGCTCTTGTCGTCGTCCACGTACTCGTCCAGGACGCGCCATCCGTGACGCTCCGCGAGGGCGCGACAGTCTGCAAGCTGGCGGCCGACCCCGAGCTGGTTGCGGTCGGGATCGGAGCTGATGCGGGCGTAGATGGCGGCGCCTGTCGGGGTCGATTGCATGCTAGGTACATTAGCACACTCTATGGTTGGCCAGCGTGACCTCGCCCGGCGACAGATGCGGACCGCCGCCGACCATGGCGGCATAGGAGATCGTGTGATGGGGCGACCTGAATGGACGCTGGCGGACCAGCTCACGAAGCGGCACGGGTCCAGCCACCGACGCCACGATCGTCGCGACGCGTGCCTCTTCGTCGCCCAAGGGTGGGAGCAAGCCGGGGACCGTCCGGGCAAGGAGCGTCTTGCCCGAGCCCGGAGGCCCGATCATCGCCATGCAGTGGCCGCCGGCAAGAGCCAGTTCGAGGGCGCGCCGCGCCTCCAGCTGGCCACGGACTTCGGCCAGATCCGGAACGTTCTCGAGTCCTACGGGCTCGCTCGGGGCGAGTTCGGAAGTGAGGCCGGCCCCGCTTCCGATGCTGTCCGCCAGCTCCACGCGGGGAGGCCCGCTTTTCGTGCGCCCTCGCCGGGTTGCGGCCAGCAGCTGAGCCGCCTGGGCAAGGGTTTCGGCCGCCACGACTTCGATTCCGCCGGACAGCCTGGCTTCCTCCACGCCTTCGGCCGGAACCACGACGCGACGCAGCCGTCTTCGAGCCAGTGCCGCGACCATTGGCAGCATGCCCGGCACGGGCCGCAGCTCGCCGCCCAGGACCGCCCACCGACCGGTTGCCCGAATCTGTTCCGAGCCGACGAGGATTCCGAGCGCAATCGCCAGGTCAAGCGAAGCCCCGCCTTTGCGCAACTCGGCCGGGGCGAGGTTTACGGTGATCCGCCTGGGCGGGTAGTCATAGCCGCTGTTGCGGATGGCGCCGCGGACTCGCTCGCGGGCTTCCTGCAACGCCGTGTCCGCCAGGCCGACGATGGTGAAGCCCGGCAGCCCCGGAGCGACGTCCACCTCGACACGAACGAGGCGGCCGTCGAGGCCGTGCAGAGTGGCCGAAAGCAGTGAGGCGAGCACGCGCCGACCTTACGATCGGCCGCTCAACTTCCGCTTATGCGCCAATTCATCGCCGGGCGGCGCAGGCTGGGCCTAGCGTGCCTTCGCCGGCGTCAGTCGGTCTGTCATGTCTTTGTCCATGGCCTTGACGAACTCGAGCACGTTCTTGCCCAGCACCGAATCGGCCTTGGTGTACATGAACGGGGCGCCGCTGTTGAGCGCCCCGATCGCCGAGCGGTATTCGTTGATCAACTGGTAGTCGATGCGCCGCTTCAGAGCGCTCTCCGCATTCTTCACGTTGATGCCGGTGAACGAGTTCGAGCGGTTCAGGATCAGTCGGACCTTGTCCTCCGAGTAGCCCAGGTGGCCGATCGTCTCGAGAACGAGGCGGACGTTCTTCAAGCACGGCAGATCCGCCGTCATCACCACGAAAATCGTATTGGCGACATCCATCACGCGAAGGTTGATCTCGTCCAGGCGCTTGTCGACGTCCAGGACTATGTAGTCGTATTCGTTGGCGAGTTGGGAGATGACCTCGGGCAGGTGGTCGTGAGTCACGAGCTCGGCCGTCTCGGGCGACGGCGGAGCGAGCAGCAGATCGATCCCGGACTCGTGCTTGACCAGGACCTGCCGGATGAACTCGATGTCGAATACACCGGCCGTCGCGAGCTCGACGATGCTCTTGCGGTCCAGGCCCAGGTCCAGGAAGACACGATGGTCGCCGAACTGCAGGTTCGCATCGATCAGGCAGACCCTCTGGCCCAGCTCCTTGTGAAGGGCGATCGCCGTGTTGATGGCAATGGTCGTGGTCCCGACGCCACCCTTCGCCCCGTAGAAGAGGATCACCCGAGCCGGTTCGCGGCGTCGCGAGGCGGCCGGGACGAGTGCTCGACCGGTGGGGATCGGCGTGTCCGCCGGCGCGAACCTGGACAGCAGGCTGCGCATCCGGGCCATGAGCTCAGCCGGGTGGAACGGTTTGATCAGGTAGTCGTCGGCGCCGGACCGCAACGCCTTTCCACGCTGCTCGGCCTCGCCTTCGGCCAGGAGCAGGATCACCGGGGTGTGGGTGGAGGGTCCGTCCTCGAGCCGCAGGCGGCTGACCACGGTGAAGCCGTCGACTCCGGGAAGGTTCGCGGCGATCAACACGAGAGCGGGCCTCTCGGTCCGCGCTATACGCAGCGCCCCGGGCCCCTCGCTTGCGGAGATGATCTCGTAGCCGGCCTGCCCCAGCGCGTAACCCAAGGCGCGTTGAACGGTGGGGTCCGCATCGACGACAAGAATCCTGACGGCCACTGGCTCACCTGACTGAGGCGGGGCCAAGCCCCTTTCTTTGGGAGTCGGCAACCCCCATCCGCTCCAAAGGAGAGGGGGTACTAGGACTTTTGGACTATGCCGGAATTATAGGCAGCCTGACGGCTGGGAAGCATCGTTGGCGTCAACCTACACGCTTGGTGGCGTCGAACACAAGTCCAGCCGCCGCGACCGTGGCCGTTGCGGCTTGAATGATCCTGCCTTCGCCCGCCACAGTGGGCGCGGTTTCAGGAGCTCGACTCGTCGGAACCGCCCTTCATACTCCCCTGAATCATCGCGCCCACGGGGCCCATGAATTGCGTGAATTCGAGTGGGATCACGAACTTCGTTGCGGGCCCGGTGCCGAGAGACTTGAGAGCATCCAGGTATTGGAGCGTCATGGTCTTCTGGTCGATGCCGTGGGCCGCCTTGAAAATCGTCTGGAGAGCCTCACTGAAGCCCTGAGCCCGGAGAATGGCAGCCGCGCGATCGCCCTCGGCGCGCAGGATGGCCGACTGCTTGTCGCCTTCGGCCACGTTGATCGTCGCCTGGCGCGTGCCCTCGGACTCGGTGATGACCGCGCGGCGGGTGCGCTCTGCGGAGAGCTGCCGGTTCATCGCCTCCTGGACGGCGGGCGGCGGCATGATCTCGCGGATCTCGACCGTCGTGACCTTGCCGCCCCAGCGCTCGGTGACCTCGTCGAGCTTGATCCGAAGCGTTTCGTTGATGCGTTCGCGCTGAGAGAGGACGTCGTCCAGGCTGATGTCGCCGATGACGGAGCGCAGCGTCGTCGCCGCGACGCCCTGGAGAGCGCCGGCGAAGTTGGCCACATTGACGATGCTCATCAGCGGATCGGCGATCTTCCAGTAGATCAGGAAGTCGACGCTGATCGGCGCGTTGTCGCGGGTGATCGTGGTCTGGCGCGGCACCTCGATGAATTGCTCGCGCAAGTCCACACGTATGCCCTCGTCGGCGATCGGGATCAGGAAGCGCAGCCCTGGGTTCCGGACGAGCCCGGGATTGGTCTGACCCCAGCGCTTGACGACGAGGCGTTCCCATTGGGCGACCACGCGAACCGACACGATGGCGACCAGGATCGCGAACACGGCAACGACGATCAGGACCACCAGTAGAATCGAAGGAAGAACGTCCATCCCCTGAACCTCCACATACCCGCCTTTTGGGCGGATTGGCTATATGTGACCTAGCTGTCGCCGGGCAGTCTTTCAACGATGAGAGTAAGTCCTTCCTGTCGGACGACCTTGACCTTCGAGCCGCGCGGCGCACTGCCGCTGCCCTCGAGTTTCGCCGTCCAAGACTCACGGGCCACGTAGATGCTGCCGACCGGGTCGAGGTCCTGGCGGACTTCTCCGATGGCACCGACCAGAACGACGGTTCCGACCATGCCGGAGCCGGCAGGAACCGCGATGTGCCGCATCTGCAGAACCGTCCGAACGAAGACCAGGCCGTAAAGCGAGGCCAGACCGGCCGAGGTCAAGATGATCGGCCAGGCAACCGAAACGCTTGGCAGATATGGCCCCGGCGAACCGTAGAAGGCTACCGCGCCGACGATGAAGCAGGCCACCCCTCCCACGGTGAGCAGGCCGTGGCTGGGAACGGCCGGCTCGACGGCCAGCATGCCTATGCCGAGCACGACGAGGATCACGCCGAGCACATTGAGCGGCAAGCTGCCAGCTCCGTAGAAGGAGAGGGCCAGAGACAGGGCTCCGAGCAGGCCGACCAGTAGCGTCGGGTGGAAGAACTCCACGAGAACGCACAGCACTCCCAGCACGAGCAGGATGAAGGCGATGTTCGGATCGTCGAGGGTGTGCAGGACGAGCTGGATGGGATCCTCGTTGACCGTGACGAGCGTCGCACCCTTGGTGTGGACCGTGACCTGGGCGCCCTTGACGGTTACGACCTGGCCGTCGGCCTGGGCCAGAACCTCGTCTAGGCTGGAGGCGACGCCGTTGATGCCGTGGGCCGCCAGTGCTTCCTGGGGGGTATACGACGTGGCGGCCTGGACGGTGGAAGCCGCCCAATCGACCGCCTGCGGATGGTGCTCCTGGGCGATACCTCGGATGGTGGTCACGGCGATGCTCAGGACTTTGGCGGCCTCCGTCTGGCCGTACTGAGCGGCGATGTCGCCGCCGCCTGCGGTCACCGGCGAGGCGGCCCCGATACTGGTGCTCGGAGCCATGTAGTCCAAGTTTGCGGCGAGCGTGATGAACGTCCCGGCACTCGCGGCCATAGCGCCGGACGGGCCAACCCACACGATCGTTGGGATCGAGGCATTCAGAGACGAGACGATCGAGTTCATAGATGCCAGAGATCCGCCCGGCGTATCGAGTTGGACGATCACGGCCACCGCGCCGTCGGACTCGGCACGCTGGATGCCGCCGTTGATATAGGAAGCCATGACGTCGTCTACCACGCCGCTGGTGGGCAGTATCACGACCTCGGGGCCGCCGCCGGGGGCCGCGGCGGCGGAAGCTCGGGGCGTAGGCTGCGGCAGGATGATGACTTTCCCCGTGTTTGGGTCGCCGCCGCGGACCTGCCCCAGGACGATCAGGAGCGATCCGGCGATCGCGAGCGTCGCTCCAAGCCGCGCCAGGGTGAAGACGCCTCGTCCGGCTCCGCCGGCTGCATGCCGGAGAGCCGGAAGAAAGCGGAAGGCCTCAGTCTTGGGTTCGTCGCGCTGCACGGACCACGGCAGGTCGGCCATCTCCGGCGGAAGCGGCGGCGTGGCACTGCGTCCCGCCAGGTCGCGCAGCCTCGCCTCCATCTCGAAATCTGGATCGTTCATCGAATGCCCCCTTCCACAGGACCGATGCGGCGGCGCAGAGCCTGCAGGGCTGCATGATGCCGGGACTTGACGGTGCCGATCGGAATGCGGAGGCGGTCGGCGATCTGGGCGAGCGAGAACTCGCCCCAATAGCGGAGGACGACGACGATGCGCAGCTCCGGACTGAGCACCGACAGCGCCCGCCCGACCGTGTCGGCAGCCAGAGCCGCCTTGAAAGGATCGCCGCTCTCGACGTCGACCTCATCGATGTTCAGGGTGCGGTGCCGGGCTCGTTGCCGAAGCCGAGTCCGGCATACGTTCACCAGGATCTGGCTGAACCAGGAGTGGAACTTGTCGTGCTCGCGTAGGTTCGGCCAGCCGCGCCACGAGCGCACGCTGGCTTCCTGTACGGCGTCCTGTGCCTCGACCGCATCGGCGAGGATGTAGCCGGCCAGCCGATACGCAACGACCAGCTCGCCGGCGATGGCGTCGGCGAATTCGCGGTCGTAAGTCCGGTCGCGCAGCGCCGCGGGCCTCGCGGCGGACCGAATCGGCTCGGCGTGCAAATAGGCTTCTTTGGCGAACATCCCGCGTTCTCTGTCCGGACTGGAGCGGTCGCTCATGCGTGAGACTCGCCGTCGTGCCCGCAGGTTCGGTTCATGATCTCGATCCCGGCCGCGCGTCAGGCTCGGGCCGAGGGCTGATCGTCCGCGAGCAGTGCTTCCAGGGCGAACTGGCTCCAGGTCTCCATCCGGTCGTAGACTTCGCGCACCGTTGCGACCGACTCGAACGAGCCGCTGAGCTTGTGCGTCTCCCGCACCGCGACCCTGCGGCCGGCGGCCTCGGCGACGTAGACGACGCCTAGGTGATGCATCCCGACTTCGACGGTGTCGTCGTTGAGCAGGCCCAGGAACCTGAACTCGGGGACGAAGTCGGCCTCCAGCTCCTCGTGCCACTCCCTCCGGAGTCCGCCGAGTACCGAGTCGTCGCCGGGGTTCATGTGGCCGCCGACGCCGATGGTGTAGTGATCGTGTAGCCGGGCATCGCCGCCGGCCCGCGTCCGCTTCATGAGGAATAGCCGTTGTGCGTCGCGCAGCAGCAGGTAAGGGATTATCTGCTTGAGCGTCGGATCCACCTCCGTGGCCGGGCGTGGACAGTACGTTCCCCCGTCGGCGATCCGCCGCAAGATCACCGTCGGGTCGCCGGTCCACACTCCACGCCAGGCGGGCAGGCCGGCCAGCAGGGCGTCGCGAGGGACGGCGTAGACGAGCTCGACCGCGTCGGGCATCGCGCTTATCCTTTCGCCAGCCGGTCTCGGGCGGCGTCGAAGCGGTCGTACAAGCGTTCGACCTTCGGCCCGTCGGGGGACTCGAGGTCCGCCAGCCACTCGTCGAGGACCGCGCGCAAGTCCCGAAGCCGCGAAGCGATGGCGGCGGAGTTGGTGGCCGCGATGCCCGCGCCCATGGCGGGCTCTCCGAGCGCCAGACGGGTCATGCCGGCCCAGCCCGTCGCGGCCAGCTTCTCGGCCGCTGGCCAGTCTGAGCGGGGCGGCTGAGCGGCGCGACCCACGACGGCCTCGACCAGCGCCGCGGAGACAACCAGCGGCATGTGGCTTATCGCGGCCACCGCGCTGTCGTGAGCCTCGGCGGTCATCGGGAACTCGACCGCTCCGCAATCGTCGATGAGCTGACGGACTCGCTGAGTGTCGATCAGCCTGGCTTCGGCTCCGGGAACCGTGACCCAGGGTCTGCCTGCGAACAAGTCCGAAACGGCCGCCGCGTAGCCGCTCAGCTCGCGCCCGGCCATGGGGTGCCCGCCAACGAAGTGAAGGCTCGACAGGTCCGCACGCGCCACGACCTCGGCCTTCGCGCTGACGGCATCCGTGATCGTGGCGTCGCTCAGGGCAGCTCGCAGGGGCCCGCCGAAACGGTCGAGCAGGTCAAGGCTCGCCAGCGGTGGCGCGGCCAGCAGCACCAGCTCGGCGTCGTCCAGGGCTGCCTCGAGCGAGTCAGGGGCGGCGTCGACCACTCCATCGCGAAGTGCTTGCTCGACCGGGGCCCGGGTTCTGCTCCAGGCGGTAATTCGCCAGCGTTGGGCGGCACCCGGGTCGAGTTGGTGGAGCGCGCGCGCAACGGAACCGCCGATCAGCCCGAAGCCAACGATCGTTAGTCTCACCCCACCATTATGGAGCCGCGGCGCCGCCGGCACGGGCGCTCGGGAGCCTTCAACTGGCTCGTGACCCTGTGACTCGGGCCGGCGGACGGCAACACCGATGGGGCTGGTCGCGTTGTGCCAGTGCGCGTCGGCTGAAAGCTCGATTAGAATGGCTGCCGGCACCGGCGATTAATGACGGTTCAACAATCCGGCCGCAATTGCCGACCAAGGGGCTAGAAGATGCTCGACTCCTCTGGCGAGAACCGACCCATCCGGGTTCTCCTCGTGGACGATCATCAGCTGCTTACAGGCGCGCTGTCCCAAATGCTCAGCCGCGAGCCGGACATCATCGTCGCCGGCGTTGCCGGGACGGTCGCCGAGGCCAAGGCTCTGGCGCGCGAACGGCTCGACGTTGTCCTGATGGACTACCGCCTCCCCGACGGCACGGGCGCCGAAGCCACGCGGGCGATCAAGGCTCGCTGGCCGGCGGCGCGCGTAGTGATGCTCACCGCGCTGACCGACGATGAGACCGTGCTCGAGTCGATCCAGGCGGGCGCCGACGGGTACCTGACCAAAGACCGGGCCATCGATGAGGTCGTGAGCGCGGTGCGCGCCGCTTATGCCGGCGAGACGCTCCTGCCGCGATCCGTCATCGTCGGCATCGCTCAGCGCGTCGCCGCCGCCAGGGAGCGCGGCACCGAGCGCCGCCAGATCGAGCCTCTCACCCCCCGCGAGCTGGAGGTGCTCAAGGCGCTCACTGAAGGCCTCGCCACGCCCGAGATCTGCGAGCGTCTCTACATCGCCCCGAACACACTGCGGACGCACGTCCAAAACATCATGGGCAAGCTTCGAGTCCACTCCAAGCTCGAGGCCGTCGCGTTTGCCCTTCGGAATCGGCTCGTCGAGCCGCCGCGCTCAGAAGACAGCCTCTTCTAGCGACTCGCCGCGCGAGGGTCGGGCCGGCGCGCTGCGCGGGCCGCGAGGTCCGCGTCAGGCCGGGCGACGACGCGAAGCGACCCGGCGCTCCGCCTTACGTCTTTCGATCGCGAGCTTCGGCGGCTCCGGTGTGGTCTGTCGTCTCCACAATGTCCGCCTTTCGAGGTTGCGGCGGTCATTGTGGAGGGAAGCTCCGCAGCGCGGGCAATGCCGTTCCTCGGCGAACAAGTGCGCCAGTGCAACCGTTGCCCAAACGGTCCGGCCGCAGACGAAACACGCGAGTCGTGGCATACCAGGATGCTACGTCATCGCGCCGAGTGGTGAATGCCGTGATTTCTGAGGAGGGACCGGAATCCGAACGAGTGGCTCGGAATACGTCGGATTTGGGATGCCGCATCGTGCGCGACCCGCAATCATGTAGGTCGTTCGTTCGACCTTCCCGCCGATCGCTACCTCCTCCTCCAGCGGCCGGCTGCCCGGAAACGGGAATCAAGGAGCCGCGCCTTACGGCGCGGCTCCTTGCTAGTGCGCGGATTTCTCAGCCGACGTGGGCGAGCGCCTCTTCGACCTCCTTGGCCGGGTACTCGTAATCCTCGAGCTTGCCGGATAGGTAGGCCTCGTAGGCCGTCAGGTCGAAGTGACCGTGGCCGGACAGGTTGAAGAGGATGACCTTCTTCTCGCCGGACTTCTTGGCTTCAAGCGCGATGTCGACCGCGGCACGGATGGCGTGAGTGGATTCGGGTGCTGGGAGGATCATTTCAGTCCGAGCGAACAGCACGCCGGCCTCGAAGCACGGGATCTGATGGACGCTGCGGGCCTCGATGAAGCCGTTCTCCTTGAGCAGGCTGACCTGCGGCGACATGCCGTGGTAGCGCAGCCCGCCGGCGTGGATGGGCTCCGGGATGAAGTCGTGGCCCAGGGTGAACATCTTGACCATCGGCGCCATCTTCGCCGTGTCGCCGTAGTCGTACATGTACGTGCCGCGAGTAAGGCTGGGGGCGGCCTCCGGCTCGACGGCGATGACCTGGTACTTGCGCCCGCCCCGGAAGGTCCGGCCGAGCCACGGGAAGGCCAAGCCGGCAAAGTTGGAGCCGCCACCGGCGCAGGCGATGATGACGTCCGGCTCCTCGCCGGCCATCTCCATCTGAAGGATCGACTCCTGGCCGATCACCGTCTGGTGGAGCATGACGTGGTTGAGAACGGAGCCGAGCGAGTAATGCGTGTCGTCACGCATGACCGTGTCCTCGACGGCCTCGCTGATGGCGATGCCGAGAGAGCCGGAGCTATCCGGATGCTCGGCCAGGATCGCCCGGCCGGCAGCCGTGTCCATGCTCGGACTGGCCACCACACTGGCGCCGTAGGTTTCCATGAGGATGCGGCGGTACGGCTTCTGGTTGTAGCTGGCCCGCACCATGTAGACCTTGATCTCGAGGCCGAACATCGCGCCCGCGGCTGCGAGTGCGCTGCCCCATTGCCCCGCGCCGGTCTCGGTCGCGATGCGCTTGATGCCTTCTTCTTTGTTGTAGAAGGCCTGGGCGATGGCGGTGTTTGGCTTGTGGCTCCCGGCCGGGCTCAGGCCCTCGTACTTGAAGTAGATGTGGGCCGGAGTGTCGAGCGCCTTCTCGAGCCTGTGGGCGCGGACGAGAGGGCTGGGGCGGAAGAGCGCGTAGGCCGAGCGAACCGGTTCGGGGATCTCGATCTCGCGCTCGGTGGAGACTTCCTGAAGGATCAGGGCCATGGGGAAGAGTGGGGCGAGATCGGCGGGGCCCAGAGGCTGGTGAGTTCCAGGGTGGAGGGGCGGGGCCTGCGGAACAGGCAGGTCCGCGGCGATGTTGTACCAGGAGCGAGGGATCTTGTCCTCGTCCAGCATGAAACGGGTGCGCTCGACCATGCGACTCCTCCCGCCGGAATGTGCCGGCGACCTGAATTGTCTCAGCCCCGCCGCACGCCCCACACGGCGGTGGTCGCGCAAGCCTAGCGGCTCTGAGCCGAATGGCGCAAGGCGATCGGATCCGACCGCAGGGCGACACGCCCGACGCCGAGCCTCGAGCGGACTAGTTCCGGGCGAACAACGCTTCCGAAACGACCTCGTATCGCGACGGACCGTGCCCCAGTACGCTCTTGTAGACCACAAGCCGGTCCGCCGTCCAGGACAGCCTCAAGTCGCGCGCGGCTTCGATGAGACGTCGCGCCGCCTCGTCTGCGCCCGGAACGCCGTCGGTGCGAGCCAGAGTGAGGTGCGCCTGGAGGGGCCGCTCATCTGCGGCCCAGCCGAGCTGCACGAGCTGCCCGTTGAGCCGACCTGCCAGCGAATTCAGCTGCGGCGCTCCCTCTTCAATGCCGAGCCACAGCACTCGAGGACGCTGCGGATTGGGAAAGGCGCCGCCGCCCGAGAGAGCCACCGGAAAGGTCGACGAGTCGAGTGCTGCTGCCGCCACAGCCTCTGCGAGCTCCACCTGGCGGACGTCGGGGGTAGCTCCAAGAAAGCGCAGCGTGAGATGCAGGCCCTCGACGCGCACCCAGCGCGGTTGACCGGACGCGCGCTCCTCGATCGATGCCCCTTCTCCCGCCAGCCGCGCCATCAGCTCGCCCACGGCAGCGCGCACCGCGTTCTCGACCGGGACGGCAACGAAGAGCCGGCTCGTGCCCGGAGGATCGTCCTCCGGGCGGTGGAAGGAATCGTGCCCGCGCCCCCGCGCCTGGCGAGGGTACCGGGGTTCTCTCATGGCTTCGTGCGCCCCTCCAGACGAGCGTCAGGCCCGGTGGCCTTCGTCCAGGTAGACCTGCCGATCGTGCAACAGTATCTCCCGCGCTCGGGATAGCTCGCTCCAGCCCGCGATCTCGACTTCCTTGTTCTCGAGCAGCTTGTAGGTCTGGAAGAAGTTCTCGATCTCGCGCAGCCGGTGGGGCGAAACGTCGGCAAGCTCGTTGTAGTGCGTGTACTGCGGATCGGCGACGGCTACGCACAAGACCTTGAAGTCGAAGCCGTTCTCGTCTCGCATCTCGAGCCCGCCGACCGGCCTGGCCCAGACGCGACAACCCGGAAAGGTTCCCTCGCCTATCAGCAGCACCGCATCGGTGTGATCGCCGTCGTCCGCGCGGGTTCCCTCGATGAAGCCGTAGTCGAAGTTGTAGTAGACGGCCGAGGAGAGGACTCGGTTGAGTCGAATGACGAGGGCCTGCTCGTCGAATTCGTACTTGTTGCGACTGCCCCTGGGGATCTCGACGAAGATCTCCACCACGTCGGGAAAAGCGCTGTCGTTCACAGCTCGTAGACTAGCCTGCCCCCGGGTAGGCCGCCCGCACTTGCGGTGAATGGGCCACTGTGAGACACGGCTCAGTCGTCAGGAGCGGGCTTCAGGCCGAATTCGGTCCGCGAGCTCCTGCCGGGGCTCCGCCGGCCGCCCGTCGACCCACTGGCCGCAGCGAACACGGGAGCCCTGAGGCGGCGACGAGATCCGGTCCCCCATCCAATCGGACCTCAGTCGTTGTAGAGACGCTCCTCGATGAGCTTCTCCTGGACCGTTCGACCGTTCGGATCGAAGCACGCGTAGTCGAAATGCTTCTCGAACTCGAGGTCGACGTTGTCCTGCCCGCCTCGGTTCTTCTCCACGGACACGATCACCCACTCACGGAACCTCTGGGCCTGGTACGGGTTGAACTCGATGTTCACCTTGGCCACGATGTGGTACTTCTCGTTGATGATCATGATGATGTCGGCTTCGTAGTTGATTGCCGACGAGCCCCGCAGGTGGAAGTTCCGCAGGCGTTGAGCCTTGAGGCCCTCTTTGTCCGCAGCGACGATCGAGATCATCGCGACTTCCTCGGACAGGGCGATGTCCTTGAGGCCGTTCACCACGTACGTGACCTTCTCCGCCTCTGTGTCCGGCTCCGGATGCATCGGGACCTTCTGCAGGTAATCCACGATCACGAGCAGGCGCCGGTCGCCCGAGAGCTCCCGATGCTGCTGGACGAGCTTGCGCATGTTGTCGATGGTGCTGGCCGTCTGGGAGCCACGCAGAAGGAACAGGTTCTGGCCGTACCGGGCGATGCGGTCGAGGCTGGGCCGAAGCCGTGGATTGGCCGTCAGCCCGGCTCCGCCAGTTCCTTCGGCCATCCAGGAAGCCATGATCTCGCGGCGTACGTCCTGGATCTTGATAGCGCCCGTCTTCTGCGGCAGATGGGCCAGGGCGGACTCCAACGCCACGAGCCTGTTCAGGAGGTACTGCTCTTCGTGCTCGAAGCAGATGTACAGGACGTTCGCCTGGCCGCTGGAGGCGACGTTGCGCGCCATCTGGAGCGCCATCGTGGTCTTGCCCGTGCCCTGAGCTCCGCCGATGAGCAGCAGCTCGCCAGCCCGAAGGCCGCCGCCGATCGTCTTGTCGAGCAGCCCGAAACCCAGCGGAAGTGGCTGGTACTCCCCCATCTTCCCCGTGGCCATGTTGTCGCTGAGATCGACGAGCACGTCGAGAGCGGACCGCGGGACCATGCTGCCGTTGTCGGTGTCAAGGCGCCACGAGCGCTGCTCGGGGCTGGCCTCGGGATCTTGAGGGCGATCCGTTGTCGTCACTGGTGCCTCCAGCCGGGTTCGAGTCGGACCGGAACGATCGGCATGGTAGCAACGCACCGGCCCTCGGGGCACCTATCCAGACTGCACACAGCCGCTCCCGTATCTGACGTAGTGCGGGTACGCACCGGCGCCATCATGAGCCCCCCGAAGCTGGGTCGCCAATAGGCCATTGTACGAGCACGGCCAATTCATCCCAGTACCTTGCGATCGCGCGGATGCCGGTCTCGTAATTGGCCATCGACATCCATTCGTTGGGTGCGTGGAACTGGCCATCCGGCGGCGCGAAGCCGAGGAGCACAGTCCGCAGCCCCAGAATCGACTCGAAGCTCGCACAGACCGGGACCGATCCGCCCTCTCTCGCGTAGAGCGGGGCGACGCCGAAGGTCGCCCCGAGCGCCCTGGCGGCCGCCTGCGTGGCGGGATGATCGATCGGAGTAGCGCTGGGCTTGCCGTCGCCGAGCCTCTGGATCGAGTAACGGACTGTCTTCGGCGCAATCTCGGCGATGTAGCGGGCCACGAGCTGGACGACTTTCTCGGGGTCCTGATCGGCCACGAGCCGGCAGCTGATCTTGGCGTGGGCGTGAGCCGGGATGATCGTCTTGGGGCCTTCGCCTTCGAAACCGCCCCATATGCCGTTCACGTCGAGCGTCGGCCTCATACCGAGTCGCTCCAGAACCGTGTAGCCAGGTTCGCCGGAGAGTGCCGGCACACCGATCGACGCGCGGTACGACTCCTCGTCGAAGGGCAGTCGCGCCAGCGCCTCTCGGTCGAGCGGGCTCGGCTCCGCCACGTCGTCGTAGAACCCCGGCACGATCACTCGGCCGTCGGGACGTTTGAGCGCGGCCACGATGTGGCAGAGGACATTGATCGGGTTGTCCACCGCCCCGCCGTAGCCACCGGAATGGAGGTCGAGGCTGCTCCCGAAGACGTCGAGCTGGAAGTAGGTCAGGCCCCGCAAGCTGATTGTGATCGAAGGCAGGTTGCCCTCGAAGAAGCTGGTGTCCGATATGACCGCGAAATCGGCTTTGAGGCGGGCGCGATTAGCCTCGAGCCAGGCATCGAGGTGGATCGAACTCGATTCTTCCTCGCCCTCGAATATGACCTTGAGGTTCACCGGCAGCCCGGCGCGCGTCGCCATCAACGCTTCGATGGCGCGCAGATGCATGTGGATCTGGCCCTTGTCGTCCGACGACCCGCGCGCCAGCATCCGGCCGTCGCGTACGACGGGTTCGAATGGGGGCGAGTCCCACAGGTCGAGCGGATCGGCGGGTTGGACGTCGTAGTGGCCGTAAACCAGCACCGTCGGCATTCCTGCGGCCCCGAGCCAGTCGCCGTACACGACGGGGTGGCCGGCCGTCTCGGAGACCTCGACGTGCTCGAGACCCACGCCCTTCATATCCGCGGCAAGGAACTCCGCGGCAGCTCGGCAGTCGGGGGCGTGAGCCGGGATGCCGGAGATGCTCGGGAACCGAAGCAGCGCCTTGAACGACTCCAGGCGCGTCTTCGCGGTGCGATCGAGGTAGCCCGCGAGGTCCTCGTCACGAGTCTCAGCTTGGATCCGTGCGTCGGTCATCCGGTCTCCGGCGAGCGGCCCAGTAAGTTCGATTGTCCACAGACCCGAGTGGGCGCCTAGCCTCGGGGCGGCGTGGGATGCGGCGCGATCCGGTTCGGGCTAGGACGGGCTTGGATTCGGGCTCGGCGACGTGGCGGGCGGAACCACGTTGGGCGTGGAGGCCGGGCGGTCGGCCATCGGGGCACCGGGCGTGAAGCCGAAGGGCAGCGCGCCGTGCAGGTCTTCCTTGGGAGGCAGATCGCTGAAGAGCGACTCGAACTCGTCGCCTTCGACGGTCTCCTCGGCGATGAGCTTGTCCGCGAGCGTCAACAGCCTCTGCCGGTTCTCGGTCAGAACCTGTGTCGCTCGCGCGTAGCCCTTCTCGACGATGGCGCGCACTTCCTCGTCGATCATCTTGGCGACGTCGTCGGAGTAGTTGCGCTGCTCGCCAATTTCGCGGCCCAGGAAGATCATCTCGTCGCGCTTACCGAAGGCGAGAGGCCCGAGCTTGTCGCTCATGCCCCACTCGGTGACCATCCGTCGGGCGAGATCTGTCGCCTTCTCGATGTCGTTGCTGGCGCCCGTCGTGGTGTCCCCGAAGATGAGCCGTTCGGAGGCGTTACCGCCCAGCAGCCCCGCGATCTTGTCCTCGAACTCGGTCTTGGACTGGAGATAGCGGTCTTCCAGTGGCAGCGCCATCGTGTAGCCGAGGGCCATGCCTCGGCTGATGATCGATACCTTATGGACGGGGTCGCACTTGGGCAGCACCCGCTGGACAACCGCGTGGCCGCCTTCGTGGATGGCAATGATCCGCTTCTCGGCGTCGGAGATGAGTCGGCTCTTCCGCTCGGGGCCGGCGACGATGCGCTCCAGAGATTCGTTGAACTCGGCCATGCCGATGGTCTTCCGGTTGCGCCGGGCGGCCAGGATGGCGGCTTCGTTGACGAGGTTGGCCAGGTCGGCGCCCGAGAAACCTGCGGACTGGCGAGCGAGGACCTCGCTGTCGATCGTCTTGTCGAGCGGCTTGCCCTTGGTGTGGACCTTGAGGATTGCCACGCGGCCGCGGAGGTCCGGGCGGTCGAGGATGACCTGGCGGTCGAAGCGGCCGGGACGAAGGAGGGCCGGGTCGAGCACGTCGGGCCGGTTGGTGGCGGCGACCACGATCACGTTGGTGTTCGTGTCGAAGCCGTCCATCTCGACGAGGATCTGGTTCAGGGTCTGCTCGCGCTCGTCATGAGATCCGCCCAGGCCGGCGCCACGCTGGCGACCGACGGCGTCGATCTCGTCTACGAACACGATGCATGGGGAATTGCGCTTGGCCTGATCGAACAGGTCGCGGACTCGGCTGGCGCCAACGCCGACGAACATCTCGACGAACTCGGAGCCGGAGATGGAGAAGAAGGGAACGCCCGCTTCACCTGCCACGGCGCGGGCCAGCAGCGTCTTGCCGGTTCCAGGAGGACCCACGAGCAGCACGCCGCGCGGGATGCGGGCACCGAGCGAGTTGAACTTCTCCGGGTATTTGAGGAACTCGACGATCTCCTGGAGGTCGGTCTTGGCTTCGTCGACCCCGGCGACGTCGGCGAAAGTGACCACTGTCTTGTTACCGAGGAACATCCGGGCCCGGCTCTTGCCGAAGCTCAAGGCCTGATTGTTCGTGCCCTGGGCCTGGCGCATGAAGAAGACGATGAACAGGACGATGATCATCACCGGCAGCAGCGTCGTGATCAGGAGGAAGATCCAGCTCGTGTCCGCCGGCGGGACGGACTTGTAGTCGACGCTCAACGGGTCCTTGCTGACATCCTTGAGCCAAAGTTCGATCTGGGCCTGGTCGCCTATGGCCGGACTATCCGACTGGACGGTATACGTGGAACCGTCGTTCTGGGTAACCGTCAACGTGTTGTCGCTGCGCGAAACCGACTTGACGAGCCCCTTTTGCACGTCCTGCTGGAACTGCGTCAGCGAGTGGGTGCCGGCCTGGGCCGGCTGGATGAGCGCATAGAGGAGAGCGCCGGTAACCACAACGAGGACGACCATGACCATCCCGTTGCGAAGAAATCGTGAGTTCAAAGTGAGGGAGCCTCCGGGTGTTATGGCCGGTTCGTACCGGAGCAGCAGTATACGCCGCAGGGCTGTGGCGCTCGCGCGGCCGGGTAGGTTGACGCGTCGGGCGGTCGGTGTCGTGGTGCATGGAACACGGGTCGCATCCCCTGCGGACGGCCGACTTGCTCGCCTTGTGGACAGCCCATCCGGGCCTGTGGCAAACTCCGTGCTCGTGGCTGGGTAGCTCAGTGGCAGAGCAAGCGGCTCATAATCGCTAGGTCGTTGGTTCAAATCCAACCCCAGCTACCAACAAGACTTCTGTCCGCCGTTTCGAGTTCGGTCGATTTCGCGCTCAGCCGCGATCGAGCAGCTCCAGGACGGGCGCAAGTCGCTCGAGCGATTGGATCGTGATCGGATCCACCACGAGCTGAATTTCGGCCAGTCCGGCACGCGCATACGCGCGGAACTCCTCGGCGATCGCGTCGGCCGAACCCTCGAGCGGGTTGGGCGTGCTCTCCACCGCGTAATCGCCCTGGCGTCGGCCCGTCCCGCCGGGCATGCGCACGAGCACCACCGCCGTCGCCTCGATCGCGGCCGGGTCGCGGCCAACCTTCGCGCAGGCCGCCTCGACTCGGGCGCGCAGCGGCGCGACGCCCGCGGGGCTGTTGCCCGTGTCGGTGTGCCACACGTTCCACGCCTTCACGTACGGGAGCGTGATTCCGAGCATACGCTCGCCCAGAGAGCCGATCAGGATGGGCGGGCCGCCCGGCCGAGATTGCGGCACGAGCTGACAATCACGGGCACTGAAGTAGTTGCCCGCGAAGTCGATCTCGCCTTCCTGGAGGAGCGTCCGGATGATCGTGAAGGCTTCTTCGAAGCGGGAGATCCGATGGTCGAACGGCACTCCATAGCCGCGAAACTCCACCTCGTTCCAGCCGGCGCCGAGGCCGAGGATCAAACGCCCGCCGGAGATCTCGTCGACGGTGGCAGCCTTCTTGGCCAGCACCGCCGGGTTGTAGAAGCCGATGGGCGTGACCAGCGGACCGATCGAGACCCGCGAAGTCATGGCGGCGGCCGCGGCGAGGACGCTCCAGGCATCCCATGGCGCCTCGGCCGTGCCGTCGGCCATGTGGTAGAGGAAATGGTCGCCGGCCCAGATCGAGTCGAAGCCCAGCGCTTCGATGACTCGAATCATGGCCGCCAGCTCGGGCCACCGCACGGCCCGTTCGATCTCGGGAAGCTGGACGCCAACCCTCAGAGGACGGCGGCGAACCGCCTCAGACTCAGGCAACGCGGCCGCTACCGGCCCCCGAAGAGCGCCGCAAGCCAGGCGTCGAGCGGGCTAGCTGGTTGAACGACGTTTACGCGCACGATCCCGACCGAACCCGGCGCATTGGGCGAAGGGGCCGGAACGCTTGGGTCGATCGTGAACGGGATCTCGCCCGGCAGCCCCAGCATGTAGCCGTGGGCGGCGGAGGATATGAAGCCGGGCTCCTGGATCAGCTGGAGCTCGGCCTGGAGCGAGTCGATGTCCTGCTGGAGCGCTGCGTTGCGGGCCTGCAGCGCGTCGGCCTGACTCGCCGCGGCCGCGGCGTCGCTGGCCTGATTGGCGAAGACGCCGACGAGCCAGATGACCACGAAGCCGGCTACCAACACGGCGCTACGGCGTCTGGTGAATCGCAGGCCACCGATCGCGTCGAGGGAACCGTGCGGAGCGGCGTCGTCTGCGTCGTAGTCCGGCTCGCGTCCTGCCATGGCGGAATCGTAGCTGCGCGCAGCTGACGTGTCAACCTCGACACACGCTTGCGGGACGCTGCTAGTATGATCCCACGTTTCGCACGTACGTTCGGTTTGAGGTTTGCCGCATGCGCTACTACGAACCGGCCCGGGTCGAACGGATCCTGGAACAGGTCCTGGCGGAGCCCTCGCTGGCGGGCGGAGTCAGGCACCACGCCCTGGTGCCGGCCAGGGAAGCCCAGTTCGTGCCGGTCCCCGACTGGCTGGACCGCCGGATCGCGGCGGGATTGGCCTCCCGCGGCGTACACGGTCTCTACACGCACCAGGCCGAGGCGATCGAGGCGGTCCGGGGAGGCGAAGACGTGGTCGTCGTCACGCCGACGGCTTCGGGCAAGACGCTTTGCTACCTGCTGCCGGTTCTGCAGGGCCTGGCCGAAGATCCCACGGCTCGCGCTCTCTTCCTGTTCCCCACGAAAGCGCTCGGCCAGGACCAGGTCGCCGAGTTGGGCGAGCTGAGCAGGGCTTCAGGGCTGCAGATCAACGCATCCACGTACGACGGGGATACGCCAAACCCGATCCGGTCGAAGATCCGGTCCGCCGGCCAGGTGGTCGTGACGAACCCGGACATGCTCCACGCCGCGATCCTGCCCCACCACACGAAGTGGTTCCAGCTGTTCGAGCAGCTGCAGGTCATCGTCATCGACGAGTTGCACACTTACCGCGGCCTGTTCGGCAGCCACGTCGCCAACGTCCTGCGCCGGCTGCTTCGCATCTGTGCTCACTACGGCTCGCATCCGGTGATCGTGTGTTGCTCCGCGACCATCGGCAACCCCGCGGAGCTGGCCGCGGCATTGACGGGCCGCCGGCCACGTCTGGTCGACCGCAATGGGGCTCCGTCCGGGGAGCGGCACGTGCTACTCGTCGAGCCGCCGCTCATCGATCCCGCTTCCGGCGCGCGGGGCTCGTCGCAGGCTCTCGCCACGCGTTGGGCGTTGCCGTTCCTGCGGGCCGGGCGCCAGACGATCGTCTTCGGTCGCTCGCGTGTGGGCGTGGAGCTGATGCTGACCGCCCTGCGAGAAGCACTGCGTCTGGGCGATGGGCCCCGTTCTCGTGTCCGCGGCTATCGGGGCGGTTACCTGCCCACCGAACGCCGCGCGGTCGAGCGAGGTCTGCGCGAGGGCGAAGTGCTGGGAGTTGTGAGCACGAACGCACTGGAGCTCGGCGTCGACGTAGGCCGGCTGGAGGTCTCGATCCTGGCCGGCTATCCGGGCTCGATAGCCGCCACGTGGCAGCAGATGGGGCGTGCCGGCCGCCGCGCCGGGACGAGCGTTTCGGTGCTGATCGCCGGCGGTGGGCCGGTGGACCGGTACGTTGTGGCCCACCCGGAGTTCCTGCTCGCATCGCCGGCGGAGGAGGCGCGCCTCGATCCGGACAACCTCCACATCCTGCTCGGCCACCTGAAAGCTGCCTGCTTCGAGCTCCCCTTCGAGCCCGGGGAACGTTTCGGGCCGACGGAAGCCGAGCCGCTGCTGGCGTTCCTGGGCGAGGAGGGCCACGTTCGCCAGGCCGGCGACATGCGCTGGTACTGGTCGAGCGACAACTTCCCGGCGTCGGCGGTATCGCTTCGAGCGGCCGCGGAAGAGAACGTCGTAATCATCGACACGACCGGCGACCGGCCGCGCGTCATCGGCGAGATCGACATCTTCGCCGCTCAGACTCTGGTGCACGAGGACGCGATCTACATGCACGAGTCGGCGCAGTTCCACGTGGACAAGCTCGACTGGGACGAGCGCAAGGCCTACGTGCGCCGTGTCGACGTCGACCACTACACCTACGCCGATCGCGCCGTGACGCTCAAGCCGCTCGAGAGGTTCGCGGAGGGGCCCGTGACGGGCGGCGACCGGGTCCACGGCGAGGTGATGGTCTCGAGCCTCGTGAGTATGTTCAAGAAGCTCAAGTTCGGGACCGACGAGAACCTGGGTTGGGGACCGGTCCACCTGCCGGAGATCGAGCTCCAGACGACGGCGTACTGGATCGAGCTCGGCGCGGCGGCCCAGGGCTGGCGCCGGGCCGACCTGGACGTGGCGCTCCTCGGGGTCGGTCGCGCGATCCAGGCGGTCGCCGCCGTGCTGCTCATGGTCGATCCCCACGACCTGGGGCTCGTCAGCCAGGTGCGCTCACCCCACAGCCAGGCGCCGACGATCTACCTCTACGAGACGGTGCCCGGCGGGGTGGGCCTTTCGGAGCGTTTGTTCGAACGACACTCGGAGCTCGTTGCGGGTGCGGCCGAGCTCATCGCCGGCTGCGGTTGCGCCAGCGGCTGCCCCGCCTGTACCGGCCCGAGGTTGGAGCCGGACGTCGATGCCAGGGCGCTGGCGTTGCGGCTGCTCGCCGGACTGGCTTCCACGGCCGCGCCGGCACCTCACCTCGCCCCGGCCGACCCGGCCCAGCAAACCATTGCCGCGGCCTGACACGTGGACGGCACCAGGCTGAGCCGCCGCCTCGAATCGATGCGCGCCAATCGCGTCGCCGGCGTACGAGCCGAGCGGCGCGGCGAGAACGACCCGGAGATCCGACGCGCCATCGCGGCCGTGGTCGCCGCGGCCGACGACTACGGGCCTCCCCGACCTGTCTGGCGCGGAGTGGGGCCGCTTGACGCTGCTTCGCAGGCGCGGCGCCTGGCTCAGGGTCTCGATGGCGACGCCGTGGAGACTGAGCACGGCTGGTACGTGCGGCGCGAACTGCGGCCCGTGTATCTCCCCGTGGATCGCTCCCGGCTGGCCGACCTGCCCGGAATGCCTGGGCCCGCCACTCCCCTCCTCTGCCTCGACACGGAGACGACCGGCCTGGGCAGCGCGGCGGGCACGGTGGCCTTTCTGGTGGGCCTGGGCTGGTGGGACGGCGATCGTCTCCGGTTGCTGCAGCTGGCGCTGCCCGATCATTCGGAGGAGGGCGCACTTCTGGACGCCCTGACGGCCGAGACGCCCGACGGGGGTTGGCTGGTCACCTACAACGGTCGCTCGTTCGACTGGCCGTTGCTCGAGACGCGCTTCCGGATGTGCCGCCGGCAGCCACCCGAGCTGGACGGTCACCTCGACCTGCTGCTCCTGGTGCGGCGTCTCTTCCGCCACCGCCTCCCTGACGCCAGGCTGCAAACCGTCGAGCGGCATCTGCTCCGCCGCGTCCGCGCGCCGGACATCCCGTCCTGGGAGATACCCGCCCTCTATCAGGCCTTCCTACGTGGCGGTCCGGCCAGCCCGATCCGAGTCGTGGCCCGCCACAACGCCGAGGACGTGGTTACGCTAGGGCGGCTCCTGGCGCATCTGGAGCGCGGCTACGGCGCCGGGGAAGTGCGCCGCTGGGCGCCGGCCGGCGATCTCACGCGGCTGGCCCGCCTCTTCCGGCACGACGGCCGAGCCGATGACGCGATCGAGTGTCTCGAGACGGCGGCCGCCGGCGTAGCCGCTTCCGGGGGAGATGTCGATGCCGATGCGGCTCTGGCCACGGTGGAGCTTGCCAGGCTCCTACGCCGCTACGGCCGGTTGGCCGAGGCCGGGGTGGCGTGGAGCCGGCTGGCGGTAGGGCCGGGGCCTCTCGCCGCTCTCGGCTGGATCGAGCTCGCCAAGGAGCGCGAGCACCGCGACCGCGATCCGGAAGCGGCCTGGGCGGCCACGGATGAAGCCCTCATGGCGCTGTACCGCAGCCGCGGCCATGGTTCGGTGGCCCTGCGACGCGGTCTGGAATCGGATCTCGGTGCGCGTCGGGCGCGGCTGGCGCGCCGGCTGACGAAGCAGCCCGCCTGACTTCCGGTCGCAGCGGCGTGCGGCAGCGCCCGCGCCCTATCCAAGCCTCTCGACCACCTGCCCGAGCGTCGGCACGGCGAACAGGCCGGCTCCTTCGACCGCGCAGGATGCCGCAGCTGCGGCGAAACGCAGCGCCCTGGACGTGGCCAACTCGCCGCGAAGAAGCCATGCGACCATCAACGCGGCCAGGAAGACGTCGCCGGCACCGGTCGGGTCGACCACCGACGCCGCAGGCATCGCCGGATACCGGGCCACGCCGGACTTTCGCACGACAAGACCGCCGCGGTCGCCGGCAGTGAGAACGATCGTTGCGCCCGGGGCAAGCGCTCGTAACGCAGGAAGTGCCGTCCCCGCCGGCAGGTCGTCGACACTTGCCGCCACGAGGCCCGCCGCCTCCAGCAGCGCCGATGGTTCGGGGGCGACCCCGCGGACCCACCCGTCTGCGGCGAACTCGCGCAGCATCCCCTGCCAGCCGATGCCCAACGCCGCGTCGGGCCCGGGAACCCCCGACCACTCCGCTGCCAGCTCTCCCGCGATCGGGGCGAGCAGCCAGCCGCGAACCGCTCGCCATTCGGCGGGCAGCGCTGACGCCGGCACGGGCGAGCACCGCGACGACCAACGCTGGCGCCGATGTCCCTCGCTCTCGATGTTCTCGAAGACTGGGCCGCTGTCCAGTGGGACCCGCCGCAGGTCGACGCCGGAGATCTCCAGCAGTGACAGCTCCGGGGCGCCGAAGGCCTCTGCGTCGACTCCGAGCACGCAACCGACACGCAGCCCCAGGCGGGCGGCGGCGAGCGAGCAATAGGTCGCGGACCCGCCGAGGCGCCACCCTCTGGCATGGTCCGCGGTGATGTCACGCGAGGCGGCACCGACGATCACCAGATCCGGGAGCGCCGACGAGGAGCTCGTGTCGCCCGCGACTTCACCCGAAGCGTCGACCTCGCGCCGGATCGAACCGCCGAATTGTGAAGGGTATACTCCTGGCGCTGCCACCTGAAATCTCCCCATTGGAGTTGAACGTGTTCTTCTACGAGCTTCGCGAGGGCGACGACAATATCTTCGCCGACGTGCTCCTGGTGCGCGAGGAGGAGATGGATGCCGACTCGTTCTTCGACCTGGTGCAGTCCATCCGCCGGCGGATCCAGGATTCGTACGAGCAGGACACCCTCATCGAGGCGATCGCCGACGAGCTCGAGCACGACTACGAGTTCATCCCGATCTCAGACGAGCGGCTTTCGGCATCGGTCAACGTTTCGAAGCTGGAAGATGACAACTACCTCGCCAGCATCGATTCCGACGATGACGACGACCCCGACGCGCCCGACTACAAGGGCATCTTCGTCGACATGCCCACCGACAGGACACGCCCGAACTGACGAGCGCCAGGGCGCTGCGCCGTCGGCCCGCCTCGGCGGCCTCTAGCGGCTGAACAAGACCTCGATCACGTCGCCGTCGCGAACCACGTAGGTCTTGCCCTCCGATCGAAGCTTGCCGTGCTTGCGCGCCTCCGCCATCGCCTTGAGCGTCACGAGGTCCTCGTATGGCACGACCTCGGCTCGGATGAAGCCTCGGGCCAGATCCGTGTGGATCGTCCCGGCCGCGTCCACCGCGCTGGAGCCGTCTGGGATCGGCCATGCCCGAACCTCGTCCGGGCCCGCGGTCAGGAACGAGATCAGGCCGAGCAGCCTGTAGCTGAGCCCGATGACGCGGGCCAGGCTGGATTCGGCGAGGCCGAGCTCCTCCATGAAGACGGCCGCCTCTTCGGGCTCCAGCTCGCCGAGCTCCATCTCGATCTTGGCCGACAGGGCATCCACGAGCGTGCCCGGATGCTGGTACCGAGCGGCAGTTCCGGCCACTATCTCCGACTCGCGGGCCAGGTCGGCCTCCCCGACGTTGAGCAGCACGAGGACCGGCTTCTGGGTCAGGAACCGGAAACCGCGCAGGGACTTCTTTTCCTCCGGCGCCAGCGCTACCGCCCGAAGAGGAGTCCCCGCGGCCAGTGGTCCGTGCAGACGCTGGAGCAGCGCTTCCTCGCGGTCATTGGCCTCTCGCTCGGCCTGCGTCCCGTGATGGCCGCTGGCCTTCAGTCGCTCCAGGCGCTTCTCCATGACCGACAGATCGGCGAACGTGAACTCCAGGTCCAGGCGTTCGAGATCGCGCCAGGGGTCGACCGAACCATCGGGGTGCGGCACCGCCGGATCTTCGAAGGCGCGGACGATGTGCAGCAGTGCGTCCGCCTCGCGGAGCCGGGCCAGGTGATCGGCCGGCAGCTCTTCGGTCCCAATCCGGCCTTCGGTGGAGGACGGCGGCGCCGCCAGATCGAAGTAGGTGACGTCCGCGTGGACGATCTTGCGGGGCTTGAATATCTCGGCCAGCCGGTCCAGTCGCTCGTCGGGCACCTTCACCGTGCCGACGTGGAGCTCCATGCCGCCATATCCGCCGGTCTGCGCGTGGCCCCGGGTGAGCGTGTTGAAGACGGTCGTCTTCCCCGAGCCCGCCAGCCCGACGATGGCGATCTGCATGTGCTGCCTCCCAGTTGCTAGTAACCGGCCTCCGGATCGACCACGTACTTGAGCTGCTCTCCGGCCCGGTAGAGGCGCAGGTTCTCGCAGAAGACGTCCAGGGTACGCCTCACGACCGCGCCGCTGGACCACGAGGTGTGGGGCGTCACGATGCAGTTGGGCTGCCGGTAGAAGGGCGAGTTCTGCGAGAGCGGTTCTTCGCGGAAAGTGTCGAGCACCGCGCCGCCCAGTATCCCGTCGCTCAAGGCTCTCGACAGCGCGCGTTCGTCGACCAGGCCGCCGCGAGCCACGTTGATGAGCCAGCTGCCGGGCCTGGCTCGGCGCAGGACGGCTTCGTCTATCACCGTCTCGGTGGCGCTGGTGAGCGGCAGGGCCAGGACGATGAAGTCCGACTGCGCCAGAAGCTCGGGCAGCGCTTCGATCCCGCCGAGCACCTGCACGCCGGGGATCGCCCCCGAGTTGGGCCGGCGCCGGACGGCCACCACCCGCGGCCCGAAAGGCGCCGCCAGCTTGGCGACCTGGCAGCCGATACCACCCAGGCCGACGAGGCCGATCGTGACTTCGGAAAGCTCGATCGCTTCGAGCGGCTGCCACGTGCGCTCCCGCGCGAGCTCGAGGAGCTGCGGCAGGCGGCGGCAGATGGCGAGGATCATGGTCATGACGTACTCGGCGATCGGCTCGTCGTAGACGCCCCGGCCGTTGGTGATGGTCAGGTCGCGCAGCCGGACGCACGGGGTCAGGACCGATTCGACCCCCACCGAAACCGAGTGGATCCAGCGCAGCTTGGGCGCCCGGCCGACCAATCGATCTAGTGACTCGCTGCCGAGAGACCAGCCGCGCAACAGGACCTCGACGTCGTCGAGGGGTTCGTCGGTCAGACCTTCGGCGGAGATGCCGACCAGACGAGCTCCCGGCGCGGCCGCGAGAATGCTCTCTCGCATGCCCGCGGTGGCGTCGAGTCCCGCAAAGACGGGGCTCATGGCGATAGCCAGGGGCGAGCCGTTCGGTCCGTGGCCCGGTCCCAGCGGCGGTCGGGTCATGTCGGCGCTCATGAGTCCTCCCCTTTCAGCGGAACGCTGCTTGCCGGCATCACTCGAGCCAGCCATCGAGCGGGCGAGTCGATCTCTTCGGGCGAAGGCAGCGTCTCCTCTCCCAGCCACAAGGTTCGGAGCGCCTCGGGTCCGCCTGCACGGGCGATGGAGGCCACGAATTCCTCGCCTTTTCGATATTGCTCCATCTTGAGGTCCATCCCGGTAATCCGCATCATCGCCCGCTCGAAGCCGGTTCGTTGTTCGCGGCGTGCGTGGAAGCGGCGGGATATCTCTTCGACCCCCGGGACGAGATCCCGTCCGACGTCGTCCATGACATAGTCGCCGAAGCCTTCGAGCAGGCTCATCACTGCCTGGATCTCGCGGAAGCCACGGCGCTGATCCTCGGACATCAAGCCTTCCATCCAGTGCTCGCCGGAGTTGGTGCCCCGAAGGCTTCGCCCCAGCCTGACCAGCGCGTCGCGGTTCAGGAGCGAGATGTCGGCGGAAAGCGTCGTGAGTTGCTTCTCCAGGCGCCCGGCCAGGTAGGGCCGTAGCCAGGGATGAGCCTCGAACTCAAAGGCGTGGGTCGTCTCGTGCAGGGCGATCCAGGTCCGAAACGGGTCCAGCGGCAGGTCCAGCACCGTGGCCGTTCGGCGAACGTTCTCCTCGACGAACAGGAGCTGGCCCGGCGTCGAAGCCGTCGACAGGAGGGCCAGGTCGTATTGCCCGAGGACGCGCTGTCCGAGGAAGCCGAGCAGGTAGCCCACCTGGCGGGTGGCGATCGCGCGGTTGGCAATGGCCATCGTGGCTTTGATCAGACCGGCACCGTCCGGCATCACCTGATCGAGCAGCTTGCTCTCCATCTTGCCCATCAGCTCGGCGAAGGCAGTCACGTTGGCCGCCACCCAAGCCTCGCGATCCACGACGCCGCTCCGCTCCACGACACCGGGCAGTTGCGTCTCGAGAGCCGCGCCGAGGGCCGGCACGATCCGCGCCATTGCCGCGGCATAGGCCGGTGCAGCCGCGTGAAGCTCGGCGGCGCTCAAGCTGCCGGGCGCCCGCCGGACCCTCGCCCTGGCAATTCGCCCCGCCTTGTCCCAATCGATCAAGCCACGGCGCGCAGACCGCTCGGCCCGTCGGCCCAGGACCGTGACGCCCGCGCCGATCGCCGCGCCCACGAGGAAGCCGGCTCGCGCGAACGTGTCGCGCTGCAACCCCGCACGTCCCGAAGGGCGCTGCCCGCGAGTCATGACACGCCGGCTCCCAGATCTACGGCCTCGATGTCCGGGAACGCCTCACCGAACATACGCTCGGCCACGCTTCGGAAGGCGGCCACGTCCCCGGTAGTCAGCTGTCGATGAGTGGCGGCGGCAAACTTCTCGTCGGGGCGCTCGTGGCCGGCCAGGCCCGCGTCCGCCGCAGTCCCGCGGGTGGTCCCCGGCGCCTCCATCCCGTTCACGGATAGCAGCTGGGACAGCGAAGACGCCGTCGCGGTCGCCGAGTCGACGATGGCGACGGCGTCGCCGACTGCGGCGCGCAGGACGGCGGAGAGCAGCGGATAGTGCGTGCAGCCGAGCAACAACGTGTCGATTCGCGCCGAGACCGGCAAGGGGAAGATGAAATCTCCGTCGGCGTTGCGTTCGCCCAGAAGCGGAGCCACCGCCTCGCGGACCGCCGCTTCCACCGCCGCGCCGGAGAGCTGTCCGGACTCGACCAGCGGCACCAGCGATGGCGTCGCGTGCTCGTAGACCTCGATGGCGGGGTTCTCGTCCTTTATACCGTTGAAGTACGCCCGGGAGCGAACGGTTGCCGGCGTGGCGATGACGCCGACCCGCCGGTTTCGCGTCGCCAGTGCCGCCGCCGCCGCCCCGGGCCTGACCACGCCGAGCACCGGCAGGTCGTAGCGACGGCGAAAGTCACCCAAAGCCACGGAAGTCGACGTGTTGCAGGCGACGACAAGAGCCTTGACGTTGCGGCGGACGAGGGCGTCCAGAGCCTGCACGCTGAACCGCCGGACCTCGTCGTCGGTCCTGGTGCCGTATGGGGCGCGGGCGTTGTCACCCAGATAGATCGTGGATTCGGACGGTGAGCGGCGCAGTATCTCGCGCAGCACGGTCAGGCCGCCTACCCCGGAATCGAAGACGCCTATCGGTCGAGGATCGGACACGTCCTCAGTTTCTCACGATCGCGCCAACAGGCCGCCCGAGCAGGGTCGTCGCGATGCGCCGCACGTCGCGGCTGACGGCGGCGTCCGGACTTGAGACCACGAAAGGCATCCCCTCGTTGTTGGCCTGGACGACGAGACGCCCGTCCGATACGACCTCGAACTCCGGCTTGCGGCCGAGCGCCCGTACCAGCTCCTCACGGCTAATGCCACCGCTGGAGTCGGATCGGTTGACGAGGTAATGGACCTTCTCCGACGAGTAACCGATCGAGGCGAAGGCTTCGCTGACGGCGATCGTGTTGTGAATCGTCGTGGAGTCGTAGGTCACGATCGAGACGATGACGTCGGAGGCGTCGAGGAAGCCCAGCGTTATCTCCGAGAGCACGGACGGCGTGTCGATGACGACGGCGTGATACAGCCTGCGGAGCAGAGAGACGGTCTTCTCCACGTCTCGCGGCGTCACCATCTCGGCCATCTCCACGCGCGGTGGGGCGAGCAGGATGTCGATGCCAGCCGGATCGCGCCACATCACCTCGCGCAGGTCCGACTCCTGGACCCGGTCGGTGGGCAGGTCGAGGATCGAGGGGACATCGCTGGGGACCTTGAGCAGCGCTCGCAGGTCGCCGTACTGCAAACTCCCGTCGATCAGGGCTGTGGAGGCGCCGAGCTGGCTCAGGGCGACCGCGAGATTGAAGGCGATCGTCGTCTTGCCGACGCCGCCCTTAGGCGAGAAGACCGAGACCACGCGACAGGCTCCGGCCGACTGGGCCTGACGATCCCTCAAAACGTGAGCCAGCGTGTTGACCAGCTCGAAGCCGCTGAACGGGAGCGTCAAGACGGCATCGACGCCACGTTCCGGATCGCGAGCGAGCGGGTGCTGCGGCACGGTCAGGACGACGACCGGAATGTCGAGGCCGGAATCGCGCAGTTTCTCGATGAGCTGTGGGCCCTTCATCTTGCCCTGCAGCAGCAGGTCGACTAGCACCACGTCGGGCCGGAGCTGCTGGGACGCTTCCACGACCTTGGAGCCGTCGCTGAGCACCTCGAGCAGCTTCACCTGGGCTTGAACGCTCAACAGGTTGCGGACGTGCTGGCTCACCTGAGGCACGTCTTCGGCCACCAGGAGGCGGATTGAGGTAGGGTTGGCCACGGTCCGACTATACCAACGCGGCGGAGCGGGGCCTGCCCCGCCTCTGCGCTACCACGATGGCCCGTTCGTCATGGGCGGATATCGGTTCAAGATCGTAGCCCCCGGCCATGACTTCGATCGCGAAACCGGCCGATTGCGCCATCTTTCGGAGCTCATCGGGCCCAATCAGACGCAACTCATCCTGCCTGATCCATTTGTGGGGAGTGCGTCCCTGAACTGTCTCATCGTAGATCGCCGTGAGCACAACCGTGCCGGCGCCGGTTTGATGCTGGGCGCTGGCCATCTTCGTCACCAGCAGGCCCGTCTCCGGATCGGTGCGGCAGTACTCGAGGCTGAGACGACCGTCATAGCGGGCAAGGTCTTCGCCGGCCGGCAGCCAGACGTCCACAATCGCCAGGCCGCCTGGGGCCAGGTGCCTCGCCATCGTCTCGAACGCAGCGCGCTGAGCCTCGCGTGACTTGAGCAGCATGATGGAATTGAGTCCGAGAATGGCCAGGCGGAACGGGGCCCCGCCCTGCACGGACAAGCCGACGATATCGGCCTCGACGACGGTCAAGCGCTCGGCCGCGTGGGCCCCGGCCTTGTGAGCGCGCTCCCTCAGCCGGTCCAGCATTGCGCCGTCGAGGTCGACCGCGGTCACTTCGTAGCCCGCCTCGGAAAGAGGCACGGCCAGACGTCCAGAGCCCGACGCCAGTTCGAGTATGGGCCCTCCGGTGCGCGCCGCCAGGGCCAGATACAGGTCGAGGTCACCGGGGTCTTCGAGCATGTCGACGTCGTACAAGCGCGCCAGGGCAGCGGCTGTAACGGGATCTCGTCGGGACTCGACCATCCCCCACAGCCTAACAAGTTGTGAGAGTGGCGGATTCCGTGCCCTAGCGCTCAACCGAAAGGGTGAGCTCGGCCAGGGCGACCATGGCGACCAGGAAGAGGCCGATTGGCAGGCTCAGGACCTCTTGCACCCGCAGGACCACGAGCAAGGCCACCACGATCCCGACCCATGCGCCGCGTCGCGCGGCTCGAACCCATGACCCGCGCAGGGCGATCCTTCGGTGTCGAGCGAAGGCCGCAAGCCAGAATAGAGGAGTGACGGATAGCCCGACGGCGAGACCGATGAGCCCACCTCCGGTCAGGCCGGCGGTCGCGCTCTGGTGTGGCGGAATCGTCGTGACGAACCTCGCGACAACGATCCACGCCACCAGCGCGGCAAAGAAGACCAGATAGTTGCAGGCTCGATCGCGCCTTTCCACGCCCGCAAGTCTAGACGGGCCGGGCCCGTCCGCCATCAACCCAGCGCTGCCTCGAGGTCCAGCACGCTGTCCACGATCAGGTCGGGCGCCGCCCCGGCCGCATGGGCGGCCACGGGAAGGGGCGAGCCTTCCGGTTTGACGCGAACCCACGCCGCCCGCCAGCCCACTCCGTGGGCCCCGACTACGTCGGCGCCGGGATCGTCGCCCACGTGAAGGATTGCGTGCCCGGACGCGATCCCGAGTTCTCGAGCGGCTGTCTCGAAGATGACCGGGAGCGGCTTGATCGCCCCGACGCGTTGCGAGATGACCGTTGCCGTCAGATGAGGCGACCACCCCGCCGCGTCCAGATAGCGTTCCACGGCGACGGCAAGCGGCCAATTGGAGACGACGGCCAGGCGATAACGGCGGCTGAGGCGTTCCAGCATCGGGCCGATCCCGGCAGGCACCGGCGTCCCTTCCACGAAGGCCGTCGTGTAGGTATCGAGAATGGTCTTCAGCTCGCCGGCTGTGCAGAGGTGTCGGATCGATGCATCGTCCCACCGGCCGTGTTCCGGCGCGGCAGAGCCACGGAGCCGGGCCATTACGCGCACGACTCGAACGTCGATGTCGGCCTCTCGGCCTTCCGGTACGTTCTCGTCGAGTTGTCGCTGCCGCTCTTCGGCCCAAATGCGTACGAATTCCTCCGGCCGGCATTCGACGATCGCGGCGACTTTGTCGGCCGTCCGGCGCAGCTCGTCGCTCATCGCGGCGGCCGGAAACGGCACGAGCGTGTTCCCGAAGTCGAATGTGATTGCCCGCAAGCCGTCCATCACTTCGCCGCGCTCGCGGGGCAGATGTCCCGGAAGGCGCAGTAACCGCAGGCTATGTACTCCGGGGTCGCGGCGAAGTTACGCGCCCGTATGCCTGCGGCGGCCTGCCGGATCGACGTCCGTGCCTTCTCCAGGCGGCGTTCGTCCACTTCGACGCGGCCCACAAGGCCCGATTCGAGGAACCACAGCTGCACGGCGTCGGGCAGCCGGCCGGTCTCAGCCTGGTAGGCCATGGCGTAGATCTGGAGCTGCAGCGACTCGCGGGCGCGTTCTCTGGCTTTCGCGGGGTCGCGGACGTCGCTCGACTTGTAGTCCGTGATCGTCACTCGCTCGGGGTGGAGGCCGGGCAGAGCCGGCGACGCCACGTCCGCCAGTTGTGTCTCCTCTGCCCCGTCGTGGGCCTGACCAGGCGGTACTCGCTCGATGTCGACCCGGTCCATTCGGCCGCGGATCCGGTCACCGTCGAGCAGGAAGCTGAACTCTCGCTCCACGTATGCCGGGACCACGGCTCCGGGCTGGAGCTGCTCCTCGCGGAAGCGCCGTAGAGCGGCCTGACCCGCGGCCAGGCGGGCCTCCTCGTGCTCGCGCGTCAGGAAACCCTCGTTGGACCAGGCTCGCTCGAAGGCGGCCAGGAGCTCGTCTTCGGTCATCACGTAGCCCTTGGCCGCGCGGCGGTGGAACTCCTGCACCGCCTGATGGAGCGCGGAACCGTAGACGATGGAATGGTGCGGCGCGATCGGCACGCGCAGGACGTGAACGTATTTGTACTTGAGCGGACACGTCAGGTAATCGTCCACCTGGTAGAAGCTCAGCGACAGCGGCCCTTCTGTTTCGTCCCGTCCGGGCTCGGCGGCCGCGACGGCGGGCTCGAACGCGGCGAGCCGTTCCAGCGGCGACCTGGCGCTCGCTCCGGCGGAGGCATCGAAGGCGGCCGCGGCGCTGACCGGCAGGTCGAGAGCTTCCAGTACGAACTGGGACACTCGGCGAGCGCGGCGTCCTCCGTAATCGGCGGCGTGGGTGAGGATCAGTTCGTCCCGGGCCCGAGTCATGCCCACGTAGAAGAGTCGTCGCTCCTCCTGGACATGAGCGTCGCCCACAGGAAGCTCCTCCTTGATGAGCTCGATCGGCAGGGCGAGGGGTTCGCGCCGCGTTCGCGCCGGGAAGCGGCCGTCGACGAGGCCGACCATGAAGACGACCGGGAATTCGAGCCCCTTGGATTTGTGCACCGTGAGGACGGCGACCGCGTCCGCCTCGGGGTCCACCTCGGCCGTCGCCGGATCGTCGCCGGCGTCGATCAAAGTCTGGAGGTGGCGCGCGACGAACACGATTCGATCGTCCGGCAGGAGATCGGTTTGCGAGCGGACGATCTCGAAGAAGCGGGCGATGTTCTGGAGCGCTTCCTCGGCCGCCACGGAATCGGTTGACGCCAGCCTGGACAGCATGCCGCTGTCGCGAAGGAACCGGTATAGAACCTCGCCGGCCGGCCTTTCGTGGGCCAGGTCGGTGTAGCGGCGAATGTCCGCTACGAGCCGCTCTAGCGTCGCGCGCGTCTCGTTGGTGAGGCGCAGCAGACCAGGCTGGCGAGTGAGCTCCTCGACCACTTCCCAAAGCGAGCGGTTGCGCCGCCTTGCGGAATTGACGATCGCCGTGAGATCGGGCCCGCCCAGGCCGTAGACGTCCGAGGCGGCGAGGGCGTACAGGTCCACGCTCGACGAGAGGTCGGCGATCGTCCGCAGGAACGCCAGGAGCAGCCGAACTTCGGGTCGCGCGTACAGGCCCGACGTTCCGGAGAACCGCCACGGCACGTCGCACAAGTTGAGGCTGCGAAGGATCGGGTCCGCGTCGGCGTTGGCGCGGACCAGGATCGCGAAATCGCGAGCCTTCGCGCCGGCGGCGACGCGCGAGGCGATCTCGCGGGAGATCCAATCCGCCTCCTCCGAGCCCGTGGCGAACGGGAGGTGGCGGATCGGCGTTTCCTTGCCCTTTCGAACGGCGACGAGGCGCTTGTCGATGCCGTTGCGGATCTCCAGGCGGTCCGGGTCGTTGAAATGGATCAGGCGGTGGCTGGCGTCGAGGATCGGCGTCCGCGAGCGGTAGTTCCGACGCAGGACGATCTGGCGAGAGCGTGGGTGGCTCCGCCGGAACTCGAGGATGTTGCTGATCGCCGCGCCACGAAACTTGTAGATCGATTGGTCGTCGTCGCCGACGACGGTGATATTGCCGTGGAGGGCGGCCAGCAGCTCCACGAGTTGCGACTGGGCCCGGTTGGTGTCCTGGAACTCGTCGACCAGGATGTATCTGTACCGCCGCTGGAGCTCCAGTCGCGATGCCGGCGACTCACGCAGTAAGCGGAGGGCCAGGCTCACCTGGTCGCCGAAGTCGATCAAGCCTGCCTCCCGGAGCAACTGCTGGTAGCGGGCATACGCGCCGGCGAGCTCAGCTTCGCGACGGGCGCGCTGGGCCAGCGCCGCCAGCTCGTCGGGATCTCCTGCTGCGGCATGGGCCTCCAGGCTCCGACGGGCGAGTGACTCGGCGAAATCCAGAAACGCCTGCGGGCTGACGTCCTCGTCCTTGCAGCGGCTGAAGAGAGACGCCAGCGCCCCAAGGAAGCGGGTCGGATCCCCCAACGGCCTGTACTCATCGAGCTCGAAATTGAACAGCCGCTCCCGAAGGAATATCACCACCTCAGGTCGAGCGAGGACGCGCGTATCGGTCGGCAGGCCCAACTCCAGCGCGAACTCTCGAACCAGCCGGTCCCCAAAGGCGTGGAACGTCGAGACCGTCGCGTCCGTGTAGCCATACGGAACGAGCTGGTCGACCCGCGCCTGCATCTCCTGGGCCGCCTTGTCGGTGAAGGTCAGCGCCAGGATCTCCGAAGGACGCGCGCGCCGGGTTGCGATGAGCCACGCAATTCGCCGCGTGATCATCTGCGTCTTGCCGGTTCCCGCACCCGCAATGACGAGGAGCGGCCCTTCGCCATGGCATACGGCTCGCCGCTGTTCGGGATTCAAGCCGGCGAGCAGGGCCTCGACGCCACCGGGCGCAACTTCGGCCGGCGCTTCCAGCTTTGAGACACGGCCCCAGACCGGTATCTGCTCGAGCAAAGCCGGTTCATGCGCCGATGTCCTGCGGCCCTGGCGTGTCATGCCCTCAGGCTCGCCCGCCGCAGTGACATCTCACGTGTCACGAGCGAGGCGTTTCCTTCCAGGACGGCCGGCTGGACCCGCTGCCATCCGCCTGCGTTCTCGCCGACTCACCGCCCGATCCCCTGGCCGCTCCCGAAGCCGGCGATCTCGGCTTGGCCGCGGTCTGGGAGCGCGCGACGTCGAGAGCCTGGGTCTCTTCCGCAGAGAGGGCAGTCTCCGCCGTCCCGCTAGTGATGGACTTGGCATAGATCCGCGTGCCCGTTCGCGAGTGCAGGCTGCTGACGACGAATCCGTCGAGGTTGCCGTCGAGCAGTGCGAGCGCAAAGCTCTGGTTGCCGCCCGTGTCTTCGAATGGATTGAAACGGACCAGTCCGACTCTGGCGAAGTGTCGGCGGGCGGCCACCTCGATGGCGGTGGCACGGGAGGCAAGCGCGTCGAGGTCGCGCGACACCCGAAAGACGGTCTCCAGATGGGCGTCGAGGACCGACTCCAGGCTGCGCCCGTCGACCCCTCTGGTCAGCCCCTCGACCCGCGCCGTCAGCCTGGCGAGGCGCCGTGTCTGGACCAGCAATGCCACCAGCAGGACCACGACCACGAGCGCGACCACCACAAGCACGCTGGCTGCGATCGCCAGGTTGGACGAAATGGCGCTGTTTAGTTGATCCACTCACTCCTCCGTCGGTCCGGCCGAGTCTACCAGCCATCGGCTCGGCTCGGTTTCGGGGTCCATGTGCCGGCGATTCGGGGCTGGCGGGATGCGCTCCGCCGGCCGGGGTCGGAATGCTATGCTCGCCCGAGCAACGCGCTTCTTGCGGACGATTACGGAGGCCCCTCTCTCAAATGGCCAAGCGAACTCGCGGTTCAAACCGTCCCGGCCAGCGGCATTCCGAAAGGCGCGCACCCGTCCGCCCGCAGCCCCGCCCAACGACCCGAACCGGCGAGGCGCTCCCGGAGCAGGCTGAGGCGCGTGTCCCCGAGGTCGAGTCCCAGATCGCCACCCCAGCCAGGCCGTCCGAAACCGGCTTCGGCCGGCAGCGGGATCGCGGCAGGGCGGCCGAGGTCGAGAGGTCCACAAGGGCGCGAAACCAGGGCCTTCTTGCCGCGCGCGCAGCCGAGGAATATGGCTACGTCGTGAGGGACGTGCGACGTATCCTGCGGGTCGGGGGCCTGATGGTGGCCGTGCTGGCAGTCTTCTTCGTGCTGATCGACTTGATGCACGTCATCAAGGTCTGACGCGCGGCTCGCCCAACAATTCGGCGTCGAGCGCGTCGCTGCCCGCGTCGGCCGGCCGATCGAGAACGCGACGCACGGCCTCGCTGAGTTCCCGCGAGGTGAACGGCTTTCCGAGCACGAAGACGCCGTCTTTCGCGCCGCTGAGTTCCTTCTCGATGTCGCGCGGATAGCCCGACATGAAAAGGACCTTCAGCGCCGCCCGAGCTTTGGTGAGGGCCGCCGCAATGGCCGGGCCGTCGATATCGGGCATGACCACGTCCGTGACCAGCAGGTCGAGATCGGACCCGAGGGCAGCGGCAAGGTCAAGTGCTTCTTTCGGCCCGCAGCCGAAAACACGGTAGCCTTCGATCTCGAGCGCCCGCTTGCAGAAATCCCTGACCGCCTGCTCGTCCTCTACGAGGAGGATGGTTTCGTTGCCGCGGCCGCTCTGGCTTGGCTCGGCCGTCGCGGTCAAGGCGGGCGCGTGCTTGGAGAGAGGCAAGTCCACGATGAAGCGAGCGCCGTTGCCTACGGATGACTCGACTCTGATACGTCCGGCCATTTGTTCGACGATGCCGTAGACGGTGGCCAGGCCGAGGCCTGTGCCTCTGCCCTTCTGTTTCGTCGTGAAGAACGGTTCGAATATCCGGTCGAGAACGGCCGGCTCGATTCCCACTCCGGAGTCGGAGATCTCCAGGCGTGCCCAGCTCCGGCTCAAGCCGTGGCCGATCTCGGTCTGGAACGCGGCCTCGACGTGACTGGTCGTCAGCGTCAGCCGGCCGCCTTCGAGCATGGCGTCACGGGCATTCACCGCCAGGTTCATCACTACCTGGTCCAGCTGGCTGGGGTCCGCCTCTACCGCGCCGATCGCCGGGTCGAGCCGCACCTCGAACTCGATCGCCTCGCCCAGCAATCGACGCAACATCGGGACAATGGCGGAAATTCGGGCGTTGAGGTCGACGGGCTCGAGCGCTTGCGACCCTCGGCGCCCGAAGGCAAGCAGTTGGGCCGTGAGTTCGGTCGCTCGAGAGCCGGCTCGTCTGATCTCGATGGCATCGACCACCCGCTCGTCGTCGCCCAGCGCGTCCACGAGGATGTCGGCGTAGCCATTTACGACGGTCAGGAGATTGTTGAAGTCGTGCGCCACGCCACCGGCCAGACGACCGAGCGCTTCCATCTTGGAGGCCTGGCGGAGTTGCTCCTCGAGGGCCTTTTGAGCGGTGACGTCCTCGACAGTGCCGACGGCCATTCGCGGGCTGCCGGAAGGATCTCGAACCGGGGAGAGGTGGACGCGGGCCCAGATCTCGGATCCGTCTCTGGCTATGTAACGCGTCTCGAGCCGGCTGCCGTCGGTTACGCCCGCAAATACGTCCCGAAGAGCCTGCTCGTCGGCAGCCCGGTCCGCGGGGTGTGTGTAATCCGTGGTCGACATCGCGCTCAGCTCGTCCTGGCTGTAGCCCAGAAGCCGCTGGAAGGCGCGATTGCTCTCGAGAGAGCGGCCGTCGGGGTCCACGAGGATCATCCCGAGGGCCGACTCGTCGAAGACGGCACGGATGCGCTCTTCTGCTTCGTGGCGCACGGTTTCGGCCGCTTCGGACTCGGCTACGTCGCTGATCACCCCGATGACCCGGTCCACCCCTCCTTCGGCGTCGAGAACCGGCGTGAGACGACACTCGAATGCGCGACCCGGTGGGCGGATGCGCACGACCTCGGACTCACCCCGGTAGGCTCCCCGGACCGCATCGGCAAACTCGGTCACGTCGCCGAAGATGTCCGCAAGCTTGCGGCCAACCAGGCTCTCCGGCGGCTGGCCGATGACCTGTAGGGCTCGGCCGTAGACGCTGGTCAGCACGCCATCGCGGGAAGCCGCCCAGACCACGACCGGGGCCGCTTCTAGGAGGGAGCGCATCTTCGCTTCGCTTTCGCTCAGTGCGGCCTCCGTCGCTTTTCGGGCGGTGATGTCACGGGCCGCAAGGACGACCGCGGGACGGCCGCCGATCGATACCGGTGCAGCCACTACCTCGACGTCGAAGGGCCGGCCGTCGAACGTGAGGTGGCGCTCTTCCGCCATCGGTACGGAGTCGCCTTGCATGAGCTTGGCGAGTCGTTCGTGGAGCAACGGACGCGACTCCGGCGCGACTCTGTCGGCAACGGACATGCCGACGACGTCTTGGGAGCTCGTGGCACCGTACATGCGAACTCCCGCGCGGTTCAAGTGCAGCAGTCGTCCGTCCTGATGGACGACGACGGGGTCGGGCAGCAGTTCGAACAATGTGGCGAACCGCGATTCCGTTTCCTCGAGCTCACGAGCGAGCTTCCGCCCCCGGGTAGTCTCCACTCCGGTGGCGACCACGAAGCCGGGTCGAACGGAACCGTCCACGAGGCGTGCCGTCCAGGAGATGCGAGTCTTGCGGCCGTCCTTGCGCACCCATAACGACTGGAACGAGACGCTCTGGTCCCGACCTGAGAGCAGGCGCTCGAAGGCAGCTTGGGCCTCTTGCTGCTGCGCCGGCCGAAGCCGCATGACCGACCAGAGAGGCTTGCCGGCGACCGATTCCAGCGGCGCCCAGGAGACCTCCTCGCAGCGCCGATTCCAGAGCCACAACGTTCCTTCAAGTCGGGCGACGACGACCAGCGCATCGACCGCGTCGACGAGCCGCTGGAGAACGTCGGCCGACTCCGGCCGGGGGTGACGGTGGAAGAACGGGATCGGCATGTGCGTGGCAACTCTACTCGGCCCAGGACGTCGCTCGCGTAGCTCGTTGGTCCCGTTCGCGCGGTAGCATCTGCTCATGGTCACTCGCCGCTCAGGTCATTCCACGGGCGTGTCTGGCACCCCGCAGCCGATCTTCGTACCGCCTCCGGGCCGGCAGCCGCTGGCCGCTCGGATGCGGCCGCGATCACTCGATGAAGTAGTCGGTCACGAGCAGCTAATCGGCGAGCGAGGCTCCATTCGCCGGGCGGTCGAGAGGGGTCGACTCGGGTCGATTCTGCTGTGGGGACCGCCGGGGAGCGGCAAGACGAGTCTGGCCCGGGTCCTGGCCGAGGGCATCGGGGCCGAAATCGTGACCATATCCGCAGTCATGAGCGGCGTGGCCGAGATCCGGTCGGTCGTGGCCGAGGCCAGAGAGCGGTTGAGCCTCCACGGTCGCCAGACCCTGCTGTTCATCGATGAGATCCATCGCTTCAACAAGGGCCAGCAAGATGCCTTGCTGCCGCACGTCGAAGAAGGTGTGGTGATCCTGGCGGGCGCCACCACCGAGAACCCCTACTTCGAGCTCAACTCGGCCCTGCTCTCGCGGCTGCGCGTCTACCGGCTGGAGCCGTTGACCGACGCGCAGGTCGCCACGCTCGTGGATCGGGCGCTGTCCGATGAGGAGCGGGGCCTCGCCGGGCCGCTCGGTCCGGCGGGAGGCGTAGCGCTCGAGGGCGTGGGCCGAGACCATCTCGTGGGTCTTTCCGCCGGCGACGCCCGCCAGGCGCTCAACGTGCTGGAGGGCGCGGTGGCGCTGGCCGAGGCGGAGGGTCACAGGGATCCGGCTGGTCGGGTCTCCCCCACCCTGGCCGACGTGGAAGAGGCTGCCCAGCAACGCATCCTCGCCTACGACCGCGCCGGAGACGGGCACTACGACACCGTCAGTGCCTTCATCAAGAGCATTCGCGGCAACGATCCCGACGCCGCGTTGTACTGGCTGGCCGCCATGATCGCAGCCGGCGAAGATCCAAGATTCATCGCCCGCCGACTGATCATTTCCGCCTCCGAGGATGTGGGCCTTGCAGACCCCCGAGCCCTCGAAGTCGCGGTCGCCGCGGCCCGCGCGCTCGATTGGGTCGGCCTGCCGGAGGCTCAATACAACCTGGCCGAGGCGACGGCCTACCTGTCGGCCACGAACAAGAGCTCCGCCGCGGGACGCGCCTACTTCGCCGCTCTGGACGACGTGCTCGAGCATGGTTCGCTGCCCGTCCCCGCTCATCTGCGTTCGAGCGGGCCGGGACGGCCCAACTACCGCTATCCGCATGACTTCGAGGGCGACGACGTCGAACAGCAGTACCTGCCCGACGAGCTCGCGGGCCGGCGCTACTACTTCCCCGGGGATCAGGGCGCCGAGACACGTATCGGCGATCGGCTCGATCGGATGCGTGAGGCCAGGCATGAGCCGGCGAGACGGAAGAAGTCGGTGCCAGGCCAGCCCGGCGGCGATCCGATGACCGCCGGATCGGAGGGCATGCGGCGCCGCCGCGCGAGCCTGACGAAGCTCTCCGAAGAGCAGCGCAGGGATGCCACAGACTAGAAATGGCTGGCCCCCACATTCGGGGAGTTGCATGCGGACTTCTATCGGCGCACGGTTCGACGTGGAGCCAAACAGGAGGTCGGTCGGGTCGCAGACAACCGGAACCGCGCTCCGCCGATGGTCGATATCGATCCTGACTCCAGGATCGCGGCGGACGCCCCGGGGGCTGCCATGGACCTGGCGTCGGCAATCAGGTGCCTGGGTCAAGATTCACCCGGACCGACCGAAAACTCTCCTGCGTCTCCAGTCCCGCTTTGGGAGCGCCCTATGTCACGAGCGCACGCTGTCGCGCCGGTACGAGGCGAGTCGGTCCTGACCCGCGGGTCCGGGCAAGGTTTGAGGAAGCCTGCCCCAAGGGCGGTGGGCCGCCACGAGCGGCCGGTCACGTCGGGATATCTCGAGCGGGCCATGCTCCTGTGGCCTCGGCTCGATCGGGCAAAGCTTCCAAGAGTGGCCGACGATCCAACGCGGATCGCCGAAATGGTCCAGCGGCGCACTTCTCAACCGTACGAAGTGATCCTGGCCATGCTCACCCGCCAGACGAAGGCGCTGATCTCGCCAACCGAAGAGTCGAGCGGTTTCGACTTGGGCCGAACCGAGGCCGCCCGGGGCGCGCTCCGGATCGTGCGCAGCGATTCGGACGCCACGGCCCAGATCCCAGAACTGTCGCCCGCGTAGTAGACCTCCCTGCGGACTCAGGGCTCGAGGTCGAGCGCTCGGGTATGACGCGGCCGGAAGATGGCTATCGGCCGGCGATCGAAGGCAGCCACCCGAGTGACTCCGAGCCGCTCAGCATTTGCCACCAGCACTGCGTCTGTCAGCCTGGGACGGTATTCCGTGGCTTCGCGTAGTAGCTCCGCAGCCCGCGCGAAATCGACCTGGGTCGGCGCCACGACCCGGATGGCTCCGCTGGCGATGGCCTCGAGAATGGCGAGCGTGGCTTTGAGGCTCAGCTCGCGCTGCAACAGCAGGTCGACCTCGCACAGGGTCAGGGCCCCGATCAGCATCGGTTCGTCGACGCGGCCAAACCAAGCCAGCGCCGCCCGATGATTCAGATCCGACTGATCGGCCGCCGCCAGGATGGCGCTCGAGTCGAGAAGGATTGCCATCGATCAGGGCTCGTTCGGACGAGGGCGCCGGCCGGCTTCGCGGCGGGCGATCGATCGGCCGTCGAGCGAGAGGCGGCCGTGGTCGCTGCGACCGACCGCCAGAAACGGCAGGTCCGGCACGGTGTCGTGCGACTCGAGGTAGGTCTCCAGCGCGGCCGTAATCACCGACGTCTTGGTCGCGCCGCCGCGAGCCGCGAATCGATCGAGTCGTTCGAGTAAGTCCGCATCCACGAGGACCGTCGTGCGTTTGAGCATATGCCAGCATATATACCACAGTGGCGCAGGTTCGCACCAGTTCCGTACTATGCCGGCCATACCCCAGTCGCAATCGAGGATGTCACCGTGAATCGCTTCGAGGCCAACCTCCGCATTCCGGGCCCCACGTCGCTTCCCGACGCCGTCCGAGAAGCGGGCGCCCGACAGATGGTCAACCACCGTGGGCCCGAGTTCGCGGTCCTGCAAAACAGCATCGTGGCTCGTCTCAAGACGTTCTTCCGGACCGAGAACGACATTTTGATCGTGACGGCGGCAGGGACCGGCGGCCTCGAATCGGCGATCGTCAGCTTCCTCTCGCCCGGCGACAAGGTGCTGGCCGTCACGATCGGCGCTTTCGGCGATCGGTTCGCGAAGATTGCCACCGCCTACGGCGCGGACGTGACCAAGGTCGCGTTCGACTGGGGCAAGGCCGCCGACGTGGCCGCGGTCCGTGAAGCCCTCGTTGCGGGCGGGCCCTGGAAGGCCGTCCTCATGACCCAGAACGAGACCTCGACGGCCGTGACGAACCCGATCGGGGCGCTGGCCGCGGTCGTGCAGGAAGTCGCCCCCGACGCGCTGATCCTGGTCGATGCCATCAGCGGCCTGGCAGCTGTGCCGTTCGAGACGGATGCGTGGGGCCTGGACGTCGTCGTGAGCGGTTCGCAGAAGGCGTGGATGGTCGCGCCGGGGCTGTCGTTCGTGTCCGTCTCGCCGCGCGCCTGGGACGCCGCAGCCACCGCGAAGATGCCCAAGTTCTACTTCGACCTGGCCGCCCACAAGACCAGCGCCGA